>Ga0209258_100041_pt1 | contig 381381 bp, 335 predicted proteins | sample Araplaol_mTSA_r2_FD_184281 | JGI IMG/M metagenome (GOLD analysis project Ga0209258, IMG submission 184281) | Arabidopsis root microbial communities from North Carolina, USA - plate scrape CL_Col_mTSA_r2 (SPAdes) (version 2) | ecosystem: Host-associated > Plants > Roots > Endosphere | place...
CGAGGGTGTTCACCTCTTCCCATTCCGAACAGAGAAGTTAAGCCCCTCATGGCCGATGGTACTGCACAATCATGCGGGAGAGTAGGTAGCTGCCATATTTATTGAAAAAAGCCTCGACAACAGTCGGGGCTTTTTTTATTATACCAGGTGCCGGATGAATTAGCACTTATAAGTAGACTCTCTCGGTATCAGCTCAACCGGAAACACAAAATTTTTCGTCACATCCTTCGTCTCCTTTGAATTGATCAACTGTACGATAGTTTCCACCGCTTTCTGCCCCATTTTATAACCCGACTGCTCAATAGTGGTTAAACTAGGGGTAATAATGCGCGAAGACTGATCATTCGAATACCCCACTACTTTTATCTGTTCAGGAATTTTAATACCATGCAATTTGGCCTCTTGTATAAATGCAACAGCAGAGGTATCGTTAGCGGCAAAAAGTCCGTCCGGAAGTTCCGGCGAAGAGAGCAATTCCTGTGCAGCTATAGTTGCAGCCTCTGATGTTAGATTATGGACATACAACAAGTCCTCATCAAAAGGAATATCGTGTTCAGCTAATGCAGCCTTATAACCTGATAAACGTTCCTGATAAAGATTACATGTCAGCATACCGGAAAAGATCGCAATACGCTTGCAGCCCTGGTTGATAAGATGCCTGGTAGCCAGGTATCCCCCCTTAAAATCATCCCCCGTAATAGTATAACCAACAAAATCAGTAGGTACACGGTCATAAAATACTAAAGGAATGTTGTTCCTGATAAAAGGACTGAAATGTTCGTAAGTAGTGGTAAACATGGACGATACTGCCAGCAAACCATCTACACGTAAAGAGAAGAATGTATTGACCAGTTCTTTTTCCATCTCTACCGTGTCATCGGATTGCCCGATGACAATGCTAAAACCATACTTATGTGCATCATGCTGAATACCGCTGATAGCAGTACTCTGAAAGTACATGGAAGTACGGGGAACGATCAATCCAAGAATATTGGATTTCTTCTTCCGTAAACTTGAAGCTATCCAGTTGGGAACATATCCCATTTCCAGGGCCGCTTCCTTTACTTTTTCTCTTGTTTCCTGGTTAATAAGCGGATTATTCTGTAATGCCCTGGAAACCGTTGATGCGGACAGGTCAAGCGCCCTGGCAATGTCGTAGATAGTAATCTTTGAAGTGCGTTCTTTCACATTCTTGAGGTTCAGTGTATAAATATAGGAATATATTAAGCAACCACAGGCAATGGAGATAGTATAAAAAAATGCAGCCCCGGATTTGCGGGACTGCACATAGATAAAAGTATAGCATATTATTATTTAGGATCGAGTATATGATTGATCCTTTCTGTTAAATCACTCAGGTGATAACGGCTCATATTGTCTGTCATACCTGCTGTAGCAGCACGGATCTCTGTACGTAATGCTACCAGCTGGGCGCGGGCAATACTGCTTACGTCTGTTTTGGTTGCATCTGTAGGTTGCTGTCCTGTCATGATCAGCATCATGGAATTATTACCCTGATCCGGCGCAGCCATCAGATCCGCTAAATGTTGTACATAAGATTTCTGAAGGTTTCTGCGATACACATCAATTGGCTGATGCATAGCCAGTTCACTGAAAATACCTTTCTTGAAATCATTCAGCAGGGCAATCGCCTGATAAGCATTATCATCTATTGCTTCCGCACTGATCATTTTATTAAGAGTTGCAGCACTCATAACTCTGTCCAGCACAACACTCTGACGCGTACCAATCACTGTAATAGGATTATTACCGGTACGGCTCAGTATCTCTTTATCAAGTAACCATTTAGGCGTAGTGAACAATTGTTTATTAAGAAACTGTACTGCTTCCTGTTGTGTTGCTTTAGGAACATTTTGATAGATCCCGCCCTCTTGTTCTACTGTTTTGGGCGTTTCATAGACTCCGCCAATATTTTTAGTTACGTGACCGATATAACGGCCGAATTGGGTGTTTATTTCCCGGTACAGCTCTGTCAGATTGGTATAGCCCTCATTCGCCTCATTGGTCCATGATATCAGGTTAGTAATGATGCGCTGTAGATTCTTAATACCGTATGTACTTGCTTTCATTGCATTATCGCCCAGATCTTCACTCTGAGATCTTGGATCGTCAGATTCAGTACCAAACCAGTATTTCTTCTCTTTCAGTTTATTGATAGTCCATTTATTCAGTATCGCTTTTTCAGCTTCCGGATTATCTACTCCGGGAATAATACGGTAGCCCCATTCAATCGCCCATTTATCATAGAAGTTAATACGGGGATAGAGATCGGCACCGGTAATGCCGTCTTCAGGCTGGGCGATATAGTTAAAGCGTGCATAATCCATGATAGAGGCAGCATGACCATTTTGTTTAACCCATTCTTTATCACGCAGTTTTTCTACTGGATAAGCAGAGCTGGAACCGAAGTTGTGGCACAATCCCAGCGTATGGCCTACTTCATGTGAAGAAACAAAACGAATCAGTTCTCCCATCAACTGGTCATCAAGCTGCATTTTACGTGCCCTTGGATCATTAGGGGCGCACTGTACAAAATACCAGTTACGAAGTAAGTGCATCACGTTATGATACCAGTTGATATGGCTTTCCAGGATCTCACCGGAACGGGGATCGTGTACATGCGGACCACTTGCATTTGGTACATCAGATGGTTTGTAAACAATAGCTGAAAAGCGCGCATCTTCGAGGCTCCAGGTAGAATCCTGGTCATGGGTAGGCGCTACTTTTGCAATAATGGCATTCTTAAAACCAGCTTGTTCGAAAGCGCTCTGCCAGTCATTTACGCCTTTTATAAGGAATGGTACCCATTTTTTTGGTGTAGCAGGATCGATATAGAATATGATGGGTTTCGCAGGTTCCACAAGTTCCCCGCGTTTATATTTTTCAAGATCTTCGGGTTTAGGTTCCAGACGCCAGCGAGTTATCATCGATAATCTTTTCACGCCCTGAGGATCAGCATCAAAGTCTGTAAGAGAAGTAGTAAAATACCCTACGCGAGGATCAAAATAACGCGATTCCATTGGTACTGCTGGTAACAATATCATGGAAGAGTTAAGTTCGAGAGTAGCGTTACCACCCATACCCTGAGGCATGCCCGGGCCGGCTGCTCCACCACTTCTTGAATACGTTTTAACTGTTTTGATCTCAGTATTAATAGGATATGATTTTACATCAACGATATAAGACTTATCCTGTTGCACAGAACCCAGTTTAAGATTTGCCTTACTTCGTTGATCAAAGAAGAAGATCTCGTTGTCTCCTTGTATATAATCCGTCATCTCTATTATGCTGCTATTACCTTTCTCGGAGAATGCCTTTATATCAAAAGCAGCTGCAATAGGTTGGATATTAGAGTTCATAACAGCGTTAAACATAGGCTGGGATGAATCTTTAGATACCTCAGAATAGGAAATGTTCTTCAGGAAAATACGATTGTTAGGACCTTTTTCGAAACGGATAACATTCTCACCTATTTCATCACCACTGTAACCAAGCATCATAGAACGCAGGCCTGCAGCAGATTTCGAAATACGGTTCACAATGAGTATATCTCTCCCCAATAGAGAATCAGGTATTTCGAAAAATACTTTGTCCTCTTGTTTGTAAATATTGAACAGGCCTGAATCTGCTTTGGCATCGGCTTTAATCACATCTGTGAACTTCTTCGGATCTGTTTTTGGACCACTTTTAGCAGACATGGGAGGACGTACTGTAGAATCTTTCACCGCCATGGAAGCAGATTCTTTTTTGTTTTTCTTTTGAGCCAGTGTAGTGGCAGGGAAGATTATTCCCGTTATAAGTGTACTAATTACAATTGTAATAAAGGCTCGGATAACATGTTTATTCATCGATACTTATTAAAGGTGGTTTTGATCAAGGTTGTTTTTTCATCAAGTAAGTTGCAAATAAACATATTAAGCAGTAACTTATCAGGGAAATCCATAAACGCTGGAAAAGCTATAGGAATGGAAATTTCGGGCTACTTATTTGTGATGTGAAATAGTAACTGTACTTGTTATATTTTATGAATAAAATTGTTGATATGGCATCTTTTATGTTTATATTACGATGCGTTTAAGGAGTGGTAAAGCCCGTGTCATAAGCATTTTCAGAAGTCAGGAATAAGATGAATATTGCATGGGAAACGTTAAAAACGTTAAAATTAAATAGTCATAAAAATGGGGTAAATGGGCGAAAAGTGAGTGTGGTGGCGGGAAACAGAAGAAATTAGAATAATAAAATTTCTGTTGGAACATTTAAAAAATTTCTTAAATTGTGCGTCCAACTTTGAACAAATTCAATAAATTTCAGGTTCTGAGGACAGTTATCATTAAGGGTAGTAACCCATCATTGATATAAGTTGTATTTAAATATTGTAAGTGTACGCTCAATAAAAAAATGGAATGGTAAAGTCGGCTACTGGCGGGCTTTTGAGGAGGAGGTTAAATTTTGTGAGATTTTTTGAGCTGCACTTGTTTTTTTGAGTCAACCGTATATCTTTGCGAATCACGTATTTATATTGCAGAAATAACAAAAAACAATAGTTTAATCTTTAACACTAAAATTCAATCAACATGGCTGAGACTAAAACAACTGTGACTCCAGCTTCTGCCAAAGCGACTTCTCATCAACCTAAGAAATCATCCAACCTATTTGCATTGTTGGCTGTACCTATTTGTATTGTAATAGGTGTGCTCTTTTATATTTTCGTATTGGGAAACCCTGCGAATTTCCAGGGTGGGATTAAGGGACCAAGCGCACATCCGGTTGAAGATGGTATTGGGCATTGGTTTGCCACTGTTTATCAAGGTGGTGTGATTGTACCGATCCTTATTTCTGTATTATTGATTTGCATCACGATGGTAATTGAGCGTTTCCTTTACATCAGCAAAGCAAAAGGTAAATTCAGCGGTGCTGAGCTGGTAAGAAAAGTACAGTATCACCTGGCTAACAAGAATGTGGATGCAGCACTGGCAGAGTGCGACAAACAACAAGGTTCTGTTGGTAACGTACTGAAAGCTGGTCTGAAAAAGTACAAGGAAATGATCACCAACACAGAACTGGACACTGATCAGAAGATCCTGAGTATCAAGAATGAAATCGAAGAAACAACTGCTCTTGAATTGCCTATGATGGAAAAGAACCTGGTGTTCTTATCTACCATTGCTTCTGTAGCAACGCTGTTAGGTCTGTTCGGTACGGTATTAGGGATGATCAAATCATTCTCTGCGATGTCCGCTTCCGGTGCACCAGATTCATCTAAACTGGCGATGGGTATCTCTGAAGCCTTGATCAACACCGCATTAGGTATTGGTACTTCAGCAGTAGCTATCATCATGTATAACTTCTTTACAACTAACATTGACAGCATCACTTATGCTATCGATGAGTCTGGATTTACTTTAACACAGAGCTTCGCTGCTAACCACAAATAATTTTTAATTATTGGTGTGGAATATCAGCAGTTTTGAATCTATATAAAGTAAACCAAAAAAGGAGTAAAGATGCCTAAAGTTAAAATGCCCAGGAAGAGCACGCTTGTTGACATGACAGCGATGTGTGATGTGGCCTTCTTGCTGCTCACTTTCTTCATGCTGGCAACTAAATTCAAGCCGGACGAACCGGTAACTGTGGTTACTCCGTCTTCAATCAATACCAAATTGTTGCCTGATTCAGATGTAATTATGCTGACGGTTGACAAGAATGGTAGGGTGTTCTTCAGCATGGACGGCCAGCCCAAAAGGCAGCAGCTCATCGAGGACCTGAATACTCAGTATAAACTGGGTCTCACGCCTGCTGAAATCAATAACTTTACTATTGGTGCGAGTGTAGGTACTGAAATCAAGAATCTGAAATCTTACCTGGCAATTAAACCTGCTGAAAGAAAGAAATCAGGTCTGGAAACAGGTATCCCTTCTGACTCAGCTAATAATGAAGTAGCTGTCTGGATTGAATACGCGAGAAATGCACAGGGCGGAAACCCAAGGTTACAGTACTGCATCAAGGCGGACAACGGTACGCCTTATCCTAAGATCAAGGAAATCCTTGACACTTTTAAGGAGAAAAAGATACAGAAACTGAACCTGGTGACCAATCTAGAAACAGCGCCTCCGGGCACTGCAGCCGCTCTGGCCCGTGACGAACACAAATAAACTAGTAAACAGCAGGCTGTACGGAAGTATAGAATTGCTTTTGAAAACTTAAAAAAAGAGCTACTATGGCAGAAATGGATACCAGCAGTAGTGGCGGGAAAGGCAAACACCAGGGTACGAAATCAAAGAAGCAGTCTACACGCGTAGACATGACTCCAATGGTGGATCTGGGTTTTCTGCTAATCACTTTCTTTATGTTGACTACGACCATGAGCAAGCCCAAAACAATGGACTTGATCATGCCGAAAGATACAAAAGATGAGAAAGAGCAGAATAAGGTAAAAGAAAGCACTGCCCTCACAATACTGCTAGGAAAAAAGGATCGGGTATATTATTATGAAGGTTTGGCGCAAGACCCGAATGCATCCGCCAATCCAGACTTTTTCAAAGCAACCACCTTTGCCAATACTAATGGCATCCGTGATGTAATCATCAAGAAGCGCGATGCGGTTGCTCAATTGAGGAATGCAAAAGGTGAACCGGAAGATGTTGTAGTTATTATAAAAGCTGATAATGACGCTACCTATAAGGACTTTGTAGACATCCTGGACGAAATGGCTATTAACCGTATTCAACGTTATGCAACAGTGGATATCAGCGATCAGGATAAAACCTGGATCCAGCAGACTGAAGCAGCAAACGGCGGTGGTAACCAATAATGAATAATTAACTTTTGCATCCATCTTATAAAATTGAAACAATGGATACCGCTAAACTCGCAAAGTCCGATTTTCTGGATATCCTGTTTGAAAACAGGAATAAGGAGTATGGGGCTTATGACCTGAGAAGAGATTACGATAAAAGGCTGCGTAATGCCATCATCGGTAGTACCGTCCTGATATTGCTTGTCATCATAGGTTATGCTATCAATTACTACATTATGAAGGTTGAAGCAGAAAACCCGAATAAACCAGTAATTGAGCAGATAAAGATGGAAGACGTGAAGCTCCCGGATGATCCGAAGACTCCACCACCACCTCCTCCGCCACCAGCTCCACCTCCACCGGTGAAACCGTCTGTACAGTTCACTCCTCCTGTTATCAAAAAGGATAACGAGGTACCACCAGACGAGGAACCACCGAAAATAGAACAAATCAAGGATAAAGCGGTGAGTACTAAAACAGTAGAAGGTGACCCTAACGGTATTGACCCGGGATTACTGGAAGACAGTAAAGGTACCGGTGTGGTAGAAGCACCACCACCGCCTCCTAAAGAAGAGATCTTTACATTCGTAGAACAGCCGCCTACCTTCCCCGGTGGAGAAGAAGCGCTGGCTAAGTTCCTGAGCAAGAACATTCACTATCCTCGCGTTGCGCAGGAGAATGCTATCTCCGGTACTGTGTTCGTACAGTTCGTGGTAGACTCTGAAGGTAACATTAAAGATGTAAAAACTGTTGGCGCTGCAAAAGGTGGTGGCCTGGAAGAAGAAGCTGTTCGCGTGGTGAAAATCATGCCTAAATGGAAAGCTGGTAAACAAAATGGTCGCCAGGTATCCGTACAGTTCAACCTTCCTATCCGCTTTACTTTGCAAGAGTAGCAGATACGATATTTATAAAAAATCCCTGTTCAGGCTTTGCCAGGACAGGGATTTTTTATTTATGGTATCTTTGCGCCCATGTTAGGCAATAATCTTACAGGATACGACGATACAATAGTGGCGCTGGCTACCGCTCCGGGCATAGGAGCAATAGCAGTAATACGCTTAAGTGGCAAGAATGCAATTGATATCTGTAACTCAATTTTCCCTTCCAAAGATCTGAATACACAGGTAGGATATACCCTCCACTTCGGGGCTATCGTCTTTGAGGGAAAAACAATTGACGAAGTAATCATCAGCCTGTTTAAAGCTCCCCGTTCCTATACCGGTGAACATATCATTGAGATCTCCTGTCACGGTTCTCCATATATCCAGCAGCAGATCATAGACGCCTGCATACAGTCAGGTGCAAGGATGGCAAAACCCGGTGAATTCACCATGAGAGCTTTCCTTAATGGTAAATTGGATCTCACACAGGCAGAGTCTGTAGCCGATCTGATAGCCAGTAATTCTGCCGCCAGCCACCAGACAGCTATGCAGCAGATGAGGGGCGGCTTCTCCAAAGAATTGCACATTCTCCGTGAACAACTCATCAGCTTCTCTGCCTTGATAGAACTGGAACTGGATTTCAGTCAGGAAGATGTGGAATTTGCAGATCGTACACAGTTATACCGTCTAATCAGTGAAGCGATGAAAATGGTGCAGCACCTGGTAGATTCCTTCCGTATGGGGAACGTGATCAAAAATGGAGTAAACACCGCAATTGTGGGCAAACCCAACGCGGGTAAATCCACACTACTCAACACGCTCCTAAATGAGAACCGGGCTATTGTGAGTGAGATTGCAGGGACCACCCGTGATACGATTGAAGAAGTGCTGAACATAGACGGTATCCTCTTCCGCCTTATTGATACTGCAGGTATCCGTGTAAGCACCGACACAATAGAAAGTATTGGAGTGCAGAAAACAATGGAGAAGATTAAAGAGGCTGGTGTAGTGTTATATCTCTTCGATGTGAATGAGACTTCCGTGCAGGACTTGCAACTACAAACAGAGACCTTTGAGCGGGAACACATCAACTACCTCTTGATCGGTAATAAATCAGATATAGCAGGTTTACCTGCAACTCAGGAAAAATTCAACAGCATACCTGGCATCTTATTTATTTCCGCTCGTCAGCATGAACATATCCAGGACCTGAAAGATACACTGGTGCATAAAGTAATGAGTGGGGATATTAACACTGAAGATACCATCGTTACCAACGCCCGCCATTACGCTGCCCTGCAGGAAGTATTGCGCTCCTTACTGGATGTACAACAAGGTCTGGACAACCAGCTTCCCGGTGATCTCTTATCCCTTGATATACGGAGGTGTCTGCACTTCCTGGGCGAAATCACGGGTCAGATTACCAATGAAGATCAGCTGGATTTTATTTTTAGTAAATTTTGCATAGGTAAGTAGCCAACTTACCTATCTCCCTAAACCAATTTTTATGGCATATATAATGGTAGACGTAGAAAGCGATGGACCAATCCCCGGAGATTATTCCATGATATCTTTCGGAGCCGTCTTAGTAGATGAGAAATTAGATAAAACATTTTACGGAAAGCTTAAACCCGTTTCTGATAAATTTATTCCTGAAGCCCTGGCTGTATCAGGTTTTACAAGAGAGGAAACACTTTCTTTTGAAGATCCTGAAAAAGTAATGAATGACTTTAGTGTCTGGTTAAAAAACAACACCAAAGACAGACTCGTTTTTATCAGTGATAATAATGGGTTCGACTGGATGTTTATCTGCTGGTACTTTCATCATTTCACTGGTGCTAACCCTTTTGGATTTAGTTCACAGAATCTTGGAAGTCTGTATAAAGGCGTAGTAAAAGATACCTTCCAGACTTTCAAACACCTAAGGAAAACAAAACACACGCATAACCCTGTTGATGACGCAAGAGGTAATGCCGAAGCGTTGTTGACTATAAAGTCGGAATACGGATTGAAGATTAAATTCTGATTTTAACAGATACGGAATAATAATCTTGTAAGATATAAAGCCTGGACTATGCGTTCAGGCTTTTTCTTTACATTTGAAAGTATGTTAACCATTATGTACATGAAAACAAAAGTATTCTTCTTCTTAGCCGTTTGTTTTTTATCAAACGAAGTATTTGCACAAAAAGATAGTCTGAGAATTAAGATAGAAAGAATAGCTAACACCGCGAAAGGTACGGTAGGAGTAGCTATGATAAACCTGGAAAGCAGAGATACATTTACGCTTAATGGGAATTTTCATTACCCGATGCAAAGCGTTTTCAAGATGCCTTTGGCGATGGCTGTACTACATGAAGTAGATAAAGGTAAATTGTCATTAGATCAAAAGATTCATATTCGTAAAGAAGAACTGCTGCCAACATGGAGCCCTATAAAGACGAAATATCCGGAAGGAAATGTAGATCTGCCGCTGAGAGAAATATTAGGATATACAGTATCTCAAAGTGATAATAACGGATGTGATATATTATTCAGATTGCTGGGCGGAACCGCCAACGTTAATAAGTATGTGCATAGCATTGGGATAGATAGTATTGCTATTGCGGTAACAGAAGAAGAAATGGCCAAAGCATGGGATGTACAGTTTACCAACTGGTCTACACCCGGAGCAATATTACAGTTACTTGACGGTATCTATAAAGGGGAATATCTCTCAAAATCAAGCATTGCAGCATTGAGAAAGATGCTGGAAGAGACGACTACAGGCCAAGGCAGGATAAGAGGTCTTCTGCCTGAAAATACGGTTGTTGCACATAAAACCGGTACTTCCAACACAAATGATAAAGGAGTTACGTACGCTACCAATGATGCAGGAGTTATTACATTACCCAATGGAAAACATTTCGCAATAGTCGTTTTTGTTTGTAATGCCACTGCCGGTGAAAAAAACAGAGACGCAGTTATCGCAAAGATCACGAAGGTTTTTTGGGATCATTTTGTTTCTTTGAAATAGCTATCTGGGAATCATAATATTTACTTAAGAAATGATAAATTACTAATTCATGCTTGCGCTGATTGGAGAGTAATATCCTGTTTAGAAACATATGAATATAACTGGAGATAAATTCGTTCATGGGTTGTTTAATGAGATTACGTATACGTAAAGACCTGATGTGAAATAATGCTATAGCTTCTTCAATCTCATTGGCTGCATCCTGTTGGGGATCGAGGAAGCTGCTTAGTTGCCGCATATGCTGCCTGTATTGATCATTTAACTGGGTTTGTAGTGCCTGGTCTCCACCAAATTCTTCAAAGAAGTGCTTTTGGATTTTCTTCAGCAAAAGAGACTTTTGTGTTAAAGTATAACCAAAATCCTGTAACAACACGTCCGTACCACGGGCAGCCAATAACCATCTGAAGTTTTCACCGTCTTCTCCTTCCAGCAGATCAATACAATTGAGTACAGCTTCACTGTCAAAACAAAAGATGGATTCACTGAGTTCCATGGTAGACAACCCATAACGCTCAAGTTCTCTTACATAAGTATCTGTCTGGATCTTATAGATTAATTCACTCCCGCTAAACGATGCATATAATTTCTCCAGTACCAGCATCCAGAAGGTTGGATTGGATGAATGATGAAAACGGAGCCTGATATGATGGTCTGGATCGGAATAACGGATAAAGAACCATTTGTCTATCAGTTCTTCCTCTATAAGAGAATTGATCAGAGGTTTGATGATCGATTTCAATATCTTCTCTGCTGTACTGGTGCCACAATAAATCTTTACGTATAACCATTCACTGCCTGTCATAAAATTCCTTACAGGCATATTTTCTGCAACAGGAGGAAGAAGTAACTCTTTCTTAGAAGAAGTACTTTTAAACGGAATGATTAACTCATGTGTAAAATGGCCATTAGTGCCAGTTACCCAACAGTTATCTGGTTTACTGAGCATCTCCTCTATAACAACGCGGTCTTTCTTTAATAGTGTGTTTAAAAGCAATTGCAGGCAGGACTCACTTTCCGTATCAATAAATAATTCATTATCTCCTTCCGTAATTGTAATATGACGGGGAAGATTTAATTGTTTACAGATCTCTTTAATATGATTGATATCTTTTAATCCGGGATAATCTTTTTTATGAAGAATCCAGGTCGACTTACTGAGAATGATCTTTTTATACCGTACAGCGGGTAAAAAACGTTCTTCTTCCGGCAGTCCCCATTGCCAGCCAGTAGCATGATGTAATTCCTGAAATTGCAAATCACAAAGGAACTTATACACAATCAGACTGCCAGCACTGAAATTGTGTGCGGTACTTAATCTGGGTATGACGCGTTTATTTAGTTTCCTGGAACGGAGTATGATGATGTTGTTTTTTATACTTACCATCAGATCCGTGATAGGTATTTGATGGTCCGGGGAGACACTGCCATTCCCAAGGTAGACGATCTCATAATCCCGTAGCTGTGGGCGTGCCAGGATGTTGCCCGTGCGGGCTTCCGGTAAATGGACGATCTCTGCATAAATACAATCAGGGTTTTGTTGCTCTTCTTCACGCAGACAAGCCTGCACTTTTTCACTGAGAACCGCATCACCATGACAAAACCTTCCCAAAAGATTAGCGGCAGACGGGCCACCACAGGAGGTGAATTCAAAGAGATAATTGCCTTCATCTACAGCTGCTGCGCTGCTGCCAAGGATACTGCCCATCAGGTACAAACTATCTGGCAAGGAAGGAGTATCCGTTTCTTTCAGCTCATCAAGGTCCTCATCAGTAAGGACTATTTCCGTCTCATTATTGCGCAAGCAACGCTGTAAACGCCGGGACTGAAATTGCAGCAGTTTATTCCAGGTGACCGTTTTTGTTTCGTCTTTACTCTTTATAAAGATATTATCTATTAAAGGATTATGATCACCGGTATGCCCCGTGTATCCTATCCCTGCCTCCGTATCCAGTGCAATAGCCAGGGGGATTTCCTGTTCTTCATAACGATTGCGGAAGTGCTCACAGAACTGTTGCAGATCAGGATTATGATTGCGTCTTGACAGCTTCCATAAGGGAATGATCTGTTGTTGGATATCATGGATCAGTGTATTACTGATAGTATTGTGAACTGTAGAGAGGAACAAATCCGTTTGCACCAGATCTTTGCTGTTGGTATCCGGTAACAGGCTTTTTACCAGTGTATGTGTTTGCAGGTATTTATCAATATCATTCCCTGGTTGTTGTAATAACGCCTGAATTTTGTGAAGATAAGGAAATGTATCTCCCAATCTTTTAATCAAAATGGAAAAGAATTCTTCTCCGGTAATAGTTGGTTCAAGGTTACTGATTAATAACTGGCTGTCTATTAATTCATGAACGAATTCATTTGCTTCTTCATAGGAAATATCTTCACTGACAATACTGGAAGATAATGCATGAATAGAGGCTCCATCAGCAGCTGTTGTGAGGATCTGTTGCAGATAGCTGGTATAGTTAACAGATGTTAATGTATAAAGTCTGAATTTATTTTTAATAGTGAAAGCTGCATAGCGGAAGGTATCTGCAATTTTGTATAAAGAATTATTCGGATAGAAGATTAAGCGGGATTGTATTTCAGGATGCTGAGAGATATCAGATACTAATTCGGCTACATAGTTCATATCCAGTCGGCAATGTTTCTTATGCAGATCAGGATGGGCAATTTCTATATGAGTATGATCACTGAATTGTCCGGTAGCGCTGCCTGCAAACAACCCGTAAGGTGTACTGCGGGTACACATGCGCAACAGATATCTGAATAATGATAAGACTAATTTCTGTTCTTCTTTCTCAACGGAAAACCATTTTATTAACTCCTGGTATAACTCCGGAGAAGCGATGTAAATAGCTTCCGTCAAATATGGATCATGAAAAACCTCTTTAATCTTATCTGACAGGTCTTTGAAAGGAATTTGGGTGAACTGGTCCAGGAAATTTACCGGCAGCAATGGTGTTCTGAGTAAATAGAAATCTTTAAAGGTTATCATAAATAATGCGAAGGAGAATAAATAGTCAATAAGTTAACTTATTTGACCAGTATCAGATCCCCCCTGAAAGGGTGATAATTTCTTTACTTGACAAAAAGTATAAAAAATCCCCTTTTCCTGTGATGAGCGCAAGCTGTGTTTATAATTATCTTTAAAAGGGAGGTCGGCTGTGCCAGCATGCCACAGCTGGTTTCCCCATTTTATTTTTAACCTATAATGCAACAGTCATGAAAAAAGAACCGGTAAAGAGACTCAGTCTGGGCAAAATAAAAATTGCCAAACTGAACACTACACAGTCCTCTATGCAACATGCCAATGCACCTACTTACACAGGATGCAGCCTTTTAAAATGTATTCCTCCTCCAGCAGTACAGTATTAACTCCTAAAATTTAATTTAACATGAAAAAGACAGCAGAAAAAAAATTACAGCTCGGTAAAATTAAAATTGCCAGTTTGAGCCAATCAAAACCTAATGGTGCGAACATTTATACAGATTCATTTAAGGTTTGTACCAATGATATTAGTCAGGGCGCTCCAATCTGCAGCGTTGATTCCTGTCGTTTTTAAATAACAAATGGTGGAGCTATCCGGCTCCACCATTGCTTTTCACAGATATGGATTACAAGAAGGTTTTACATGAAATCAGTGTTGCGCTTGACTATTACACAGAACGGGAAAACCCACCGGGCTTATTAAGTGGTTACACTGGTTGCGCTTTATTCTATGCCTATTATTATAATCTTACCGGTAAAAAAAAACACCTTAGAAAGGTGCATACTTTATTATTAAAAAGTATACAGGCACTATCAGAAGACGAACTGATCCCGTCTCATTGCAATGGGATTTCTGGAATAGTTTGGTGTATACAACATCTTATCAATGCAGAATTTGCCAGTGCGGATGGAATGGAAGATATATTCGGAGAAGTGGACACACTCCTGGGGAAGGTCATGGAAGGGGAGATAAAAGAAAACAGGTATGATTTTCTGCATGAAGGGCTTGGCATCGCTTTATACTTCCTTGAAAAAGAACAACTTTCTCCTTATTTAAATACGTTAGTAGAGCAACTGGAAGCCTCCGCCTACCGGGATGAAAGAGGTGTTCGCTGGCAGGATTTTATTTTCGGACCAACAATTGGAGGCCTGGATGAATCGGTCTTTAATCTTGGTTTAGCGCATGGTACTCCTTCCATTATATCCATTTTGGGAATGATTCACCGGAAAGGGATAAAGAGTTCTTTGATAAAAGAAAGTACCGACTGGTTATTGTCAACCAGGAATGAACCGGAAGAAGGAATTACGTCTTTATACCCTGTATTGGTAAATGCAAAAAATGAAGCCAAAACAGGTAAGCAAAGCCGTTTAGGCTGGTGTTATGGAGATCTGAGTATCGCCATGACTTTATTAAATACAGGGAACTGGTTAGAGGATGATCGGTATAAAGAAGAAGCACATAAGATTTTCACGTACACGTTACAACATCGAAATAATAACAACGGGAGTGTGTCTGACGCCTGTCTATGTCATGGGAGTGCAGGTATCGCACATATTTACAGGAGGGCTTATTTGACTTTAAAAGACCCTCGTTTATTATTAGGCGCGGAACACTGGTTACAACAAACGCTGCAAATGAAAACATGGAAAGATGGCCTGGCTGGGTTTAAATTTTATGCTGATGGGAAATATACAAACAGTTATGAGGTACTGGAAGGCATTACCGGAATAGGATTATCATTGATAGCAGCACTGGACTCTTCCAATACACCCGCCTGGGACCGGTGTTTACTTTTGTCATGAAATGTCTCCTAAACTTTCCTTATATTACATATAGTAATGCCAATTATCCTCAAAACCTGTAACCCGTTATCTTTTTAAACCGGAAACGCCATGATCCGCCTGTATATTTTAGATAATCATCCATTGATATTGGAAGGATTGTATTCACTGTTAAGTATAGAAAAAGATATCATAATAGCCGGGCACGCCCGGAATGGCAATGATTGTCTGACCTTCTTACAAAATAATACTATTGATCTTATATTGATGGACGTTAGGCTGCCTGATATGGATGGGGTTGATCTTTGTGCTACCATCCGGATGGAGCATCCGGAAATTATGATAATAGGACTGAGCTCCCTCACTGAAGGAAAATGTGTGACTGGAATGATAGAAAATGGTGCCAGTGGATATGTATTGAATAATGTAGAGAGAGAAGAACTGTTGTACGCCATACATGTAGTATATGAAGGAGATACTTATTTCTCCAAGGAAGCAAAACTGGCCATACAGAATGAAAGGAAGAATGCCCGGCATCATTTCCCTCATCTCACCCGAAGAGAAAAAGAAGTATTGTTCCTGATTGCAGAAGGGAATACGAATCCTGAGATTGCAGAGCAATTGTTCATTAGTGCGGATACAGTGAACAGCCACCGGAAAAATCTGCTGGCAAAGCTGGAAGTAAAGAATACTGCTATGCTGATTAAATATGCGATCAATAATAAGTTACTGGTATAAAAAAGGCTTACCGTACATGGTAAGCCTTGATATTTAGTAATGAGCTTTTTAATTGCTTTTGAATGAGATTTTTTCTACAACAACGTCCAGTTTCTTCAATACAGGCATATCGGTTTTTATCTTTTTCCCGCCTGTTACCTGGTCATATAATTTAGGATCTCCGGTATTATTGGCTTTAAAAAGTACTCCTACTCCTTTACCAGCCATGGCGCCACCTTCCCAGCTATCTACCGTTCCACCGTTTTCCCATTCAAATCCGTTTATTTTAAAAGGTCTTCCATTTACTTTTATTACTTTATCCAATGGGTCTCCTACTTTAATCCCAAAAGGAGATTTCCATTTGGAGTGTTCTTTAGTAAAGGTAATGGTAGTACCATTCTCTCCATCAAAAATTACTTCCATCTCATTATCTGTATCCGGGAACACGTAATAAGCGGTGCCCGCATCATTACCCTGAAGGTCTGTGGCACTATGTGACGTTACATGTTCCTTACCGTATAATTCTTCCAGTTGTTCTGGTTTACGAAGTTTGAACAAGGTACGTACGTCCCAGTTATATCCATCTTCAGCAGGTTTTGCAGCGGAGGGAGTAGCAGTACCTGGTTCCGCAACTGTACCCGGAGTAGTAGTGTTGGTAGTGGTTGCAGAAGCTGGTTCTGCAGATGTATTGTTATCGTTATCAGAAGTAGTTGGTGTTGGTGCCGGCTTTACTTTTGCTGAACCAGGAGGAGGTAACACCGGCATTCCGCCTGATTTGATTAATGCCGCTTTATCTTCCAGCAGGGTCTTGGCTTCACCTTTGAATTTATTAACGGTATAAGTAGCAACAGGGAATACATTGTTTTCCTTTATACCCAATGTCTTCAGGTTAGCGATCAGTTGTTGCCTGTTACAGTCGCTATACTGGTAGTAAAACTTCAGGGCTGCATCCAGTGCCGCGGGATCGCCCTTCAGTTCTGTCATTGTTTTATCAATATCAAGCCCTCCTGAACCGCTACGGGACAGCTCTTCTGCTACAAATAACATTCCCAGGTCCGTTTGTGCCAGGTAACGTTCTCCCATTTTTGTAGTGAGGTCTTCAACAATATTTTCGGCAAGTTTAGTTTGTGCGTTCAGCGCAAGTGGCAATATGAACACAATCAATGCGATAATCCTTTTCATGCATGGTTCTATTTAGTGAACTTCACTGTCACTAAATTATGTAATATTCCCGAGTGTTAGACAGGATATAGCTTTTTTACCTTATTGATGGGCTGGAGCACAAAAATGACGGCCATTGCTCCGCCCAGCAGTGCTGATACAATCGATAGAAGTAACCCGTCAAAGCTGTAATCAGGGGGTAAGAATGCATGTAAAGCAAGCATTAAACATAATATCACTGATAATGTAATAGTTGCGTTTGCACCTGCTGTTCTAAGCAGGAATTTATTTTTAGGGAAATGGGGGGAGAACAGCGTACCGGAAGTATGCTCCTCTATCAACGAGATCGTCTTTTTTGATATATCTAAGGTGATGAAGAAGGGAAGGAATACAGCCATAGGCAGCACAAACCTCGCCAGCGGATGAGCTCCGCGGAACAAATAAACCGCATGGCGGTCGTCGAAGTTGAAATAAGGCACTACCCCGTTAATAATCACATTAGAGATGATAGAGATGAGCAGTTGCTTTTTAGTGAACTTCTTAAGTAAATGTTCTCCGGATAATTCCATATAAAATTATTTAGGAGGCTTGTTCTAAAACGCCCATCTTCTTAAACAGTATTTCCATCATTCTGTCCGTCAACGCCCTGGCATCCTCTTTGGGAAGGAAGCTCTCATTAGAAATAAAGCTGAAGTCTATTTCTCCACCGTAATTACTGATCACCAGTGTATTCGGATTTCTCCAGGGGAAACAGGCACTGGGGCTATAGATGGTTTCCAGCTGAAAGGAATGGTATCTGTCGGGGATATTAAGGCGTCCCATATTAGACAGGGTTACATCATGTGTACCATCGTTGAACCTTAGATAGGTAACAAGTTTTTTTACGGATGAATGGAAGTATTCACTCATCAGCAGTAATTCATGGATATTCATGACATCTATTCTGCCGGCCAGGTCATTCCGGAGTTTCCTGGTTTTGGTCCAGAAGTCGGCGGAGTTATCTTTTATGATAGGTAATTCTTCAATGGGCGCGAAGGCAAAGAGGTGATCGTTCTTTATTTCAGGGATATACCTGCGGATGTCTACTGGGTAAATGACATTGCCTTTGGCTTTATCTCCCTTTAATTCCCGCATGGCTTCCAGGAATGCAACAGAGAAAGTGGCATGCAGGGCGGTTTTCTGCTTTTTGCATATGCTGGTGAGTACGGTAGAGCTTTCCTTATCCATTTTCCAGTGTAAGAGGTAACTTTTGCCTGGAACAACCTTCTTCTTATTTGTTTTGAGGGATAAAAAGAATCCGGCTATACATGAGGTGAGCCATGCTTTTATCTTCATCTTTTTATTGGAGAGGATATGAGGAGGAATGAGGGCATGCACTGACTCAAAAGATTCGTAAGGCTCCAGTAAGGTCTCGGGATGGTCCATGAGTTGCAGCATTTCCCGCATTAGTGTAAGGATGGAGGTCCCATCGCAAATACAATGGGCACATATCAGCAGGAGTTCGGACACATCATCGGATCTCAGCCATACTACCCTGGCCAGAGGTCCTTTCTGTACATTGAACCGATATTCCCATTCTGCTTCGGAAGCAGCGATCCAGTCATCATCAGAAAAGCGTTCTACTATTCGCACAGGGATTTCGGGAATCTGGGTATTGGTTACAAAATAGGGTCTGCCTTTTTCATCTTCACGGATCACTACCCGTAATAAAGGGTGTTTGCGTTGGATACCCGCCAGAGCTGTTTTTAATTGTTGTTCAGTAATCTGACCGCGGATCCTGGCGGTGAATACACAGTTAACCGTTTCTTTTGCATCCACATACATGATCCTTTCACCGATGATTAATTTTCTGTTCATAGCAAGCTTATTAGGATAGTACCGCCTCCGCTATGGGAGCGGTTTCGCGCTGCAGTAATGCAATAGCACTGTCTTTGATGGACAGGGCATCTGAATAAGGCAGCAGCCCGTCGTTAGAAATAAATGTAAAGTCGATCTGGTTGTCAAATGTGGAAGTAATAATCGTAGTGGGATTGGCAAAGGGGCCAATCACCGAAGGACTGTAAATCGTTTCAATATCGAACGTATTGAAATGCCGGGGGATATCCAGTTTGCCCAGGTTAGAAAACATCAGATCATTTCCTACTTTACCATAGGTGAGTACTTTCCGCATCTTATCTACCGTGGAATGTGCATTTTCGAGCGTCATCAGGAAATCGTATGGATTCATGCCTGCCATTTTCTCTGTGACCTTCTTCTGTAACAGACGGGTCTTATGCCAGAAACTCATGGAAGGATCTTTCTCCATAGACAAAGTAAGGGCAAGGCCGAAAGAGAACATTGTATCCTTCCTGATATTCTCGACAAACTTCCTGATATCTACCGGGCAGGTTACTTTATTATGTGCAGCAGCTCCTCTCACTTCACGGAAGGCACTCAGGAATGCGACACATAAAGCAGTGTTCACCGTAACACCTGCAGCAGAACAGGCTTTGAATAAGGCAGAAGAATCGGCTTTACTGAACTTCCAACTGATAAGGTAGTCGGCTTTCCGGTTGAACTTCACCGTTTTGCCCGGAGAGATGAATGCTGATGCTGCGGACAGCGCGAATCTAACGACCGCACCATTTATGCCTGCTTTGAATAGTTGTTTCCTGCCGTGTAATATTTCCGGAGGAACAATATCCTGTATAGTAGTGAAGGCGGTATGCTGGCCTATTTCTTTCTCTGGATTATCCAGCAGGTCCAGTATTTCCCGGATAAGTAGCATGGCGGCTCCGCCATCACACATACAATGGTGGAGGCTCATGAGCAATTCCGAGGTAGCAGGAGACCTTACCCAGGTAATGCTCATCATAGGGCCATTTTGGGTATCGAATACATTGGCCCAGGCCTCTTTAGAGGCTTCGATCCAGTTGTCATTATGTCTGCGTTCTATGATGCGTATAGGGATTTCCGGTACCTTATCATTGATAAAGAAATGAGGCATCTTTTTATCATCGGTTTTAATACCCGATCTTAATAACGGATGTTTAGCCTGTACTTTTGTAAGGGCATTCCGGAGGTTTTCATGGGAAATGGCCCCGGCTATTTTCACGACAAAGACAATGTTAAAGGGCGTTATGCCATCTCCGTAGAGAATTCTTTCAAGAAAGAGTAGTTGTCTGTTCATATGTTTTCTGTGCAAATGTTTCCAGTAATGCTGTTGCCTTTTCATTGCCACCAGCTTTGATGAAAGTATCCTGTATATGCCGTGCAGCTATCCGGTACTTTTCATTTTCCAGTACGTCCCACATGGCCGTTTTAAGATCGCTTACCCGCAGACGTTTATAGCGCAGCTTCACACCGCAACCGGCATTCTCTATAAGAGAAGCGGTATGGAAATGGTCGTAGGCAATAGGCGTAATGAGCATGGGTAAACCATTCAGGAAGGCATCATTGACGGTGTTAAACCCGCCATGACAGATCACTGCATCCATATGCGGCATGAGGCTGGACTGTGGCACGTAACCCTGCACAATGAAATTGTCCGGCCATTTATCAAAGATGTTGGGATCTGTAGCGGCTACGATAGTGAGTGGCTGATCTGCAAATGCTTCAATAAGTTTCTGGAAGAAATCTTTGCGGATATCTACCAGTAAGGTACCCAGCGATACGAATACTTTAGGAGTGGTAACTGCTGCCAGCTTGTCCCAGTTAAAAGGAGTATTGTTTGGCCTTCCCTTTACCGGACCTACATACTGCATATGCTCAGACGTGTCTTTACTGGCGGCAAACTCTTTAGAGGTAAAGATGATGTTCATATCGCGCGAATGAATCACATAGTCGTCTGTATACACGCCAAACTCACGCTGCAGCCCAAGGATGAGGTTCTTTTGCCATTCGAATATTTTAGGAGATTGCATGGTGTCGCCTGTTACATCGGGAGGAACAGGAGTTGTCGTTACGCAGGGAATGCCTTTATTATAGGCGCAGATAGCGCCGGCAAAAGTGATACAGTCGCTGATGATCACATCAGGCTGGAACTCATCTACTATACGGGATAATCCTTTCATGATGTAACGGCAGAAGGGAAGATAGGTTTCTTCCAGTGCCAGTTTAAGGGTTTGCACACCGGAGAGCTTAGGGCCTTCATCCTGCATTTTAAGGATGCGCTGGATATCTGCCTGATGTTCTGCCAGTTCTTCATGAGGGACGATGAATTTCCCCCCTGCAGGAATATGTTCAGCTCCCAGTTCTTTGATACCTACCCATACTACCTGGTGGCCCCTGGAAATTAAACTGGCGCCTACGCTTAATGTAGGACTGATATGCCCAAAGAAGGGCGGTACCACAAACATGAATTTTGGCATAATCGGTTCTTTATATTAATAAAAGCGGTTGCGGTAAAAAGCCTGATTATAAGTAGGCTGCTGCTCCAATTCTTCCAGCAGATTAGCTGCCGTAACAGCGCCACCGGATTGTTCAAACGAAAACTGTATCCGTTTGGCTGCTTCTTTATACGCCGGGTTGCGGAGTATTTCCCATACAGCGGTATGGAGATGTTCCGCTTTGAAACGTTTGTAGTTCAGCCGCACACCACTCTCTACCTGTATCACCCGGCCGGCTACATGCGACTGGTCATATGCAATTGGTATTACTACCAGGGGCAGACCATGAGACAAGCTCTCACATACGGTATTATGCCCACCATGGCATACCACGGCATCCAGGTGAGGCAGTAATTCCAGTTGAGGGATTCTCTCCTGTACCACGAAGTTTTCCGGCCACTCTTCAAAAAGAGAAGGATCAGATACCACCACTACAGATACCGGTTCGTTGCCTAATGCATCAATCACTTTCTGAAAGAATTCTTTTTTATAGGTATGGTCGAACGTAGTACCGATGGACACTAGTATCCGGGGCACATCACCGAGGAGATACAACTTTTCCCAGTTAAAGAAAGTGACGGTTGCCCTGTGCTGAATAACAGGGCCAATAAATTTATACCAGGGGGGTAGAGACATATCTCCAAAGAAATCTTTAGAAGTAAAGATCATAGTGAGGGATTCAGAACATACAATAGCTCTGTTGTAGGGAATACCAAGTTCCTGTTGTAATGCTATGATCTGCCTGATTTCCCATTCATGCACACCGGGTAAATCTTCCATCATTTTAACAGCCGCCGGAGCGGTGACAGAAGTAGCATAAGGGATCTGCATTTTATAGGCAGCGATAGCGCCGGAAAACAGCTGATGGTCATTGATGATCACATCCGGTTTAAAAGCATCGAGGATAGTGATAATGCCTTCAAACATATACCTGTTAAGCGGTATCAATACCTCTTCATATAAAAACTTGATGCTTTCTATACCTGATACATTCTTTTTAGTGATCTGATCGAGGTATTGTTCACTGTCTCTTTTTTCTACATCGTTCTGATCGTAATGCAACAACAGGAGCCGCCCTCCCTGGGGTAAACGGTTTTCCAGTGAAGCATCCAGGCTTATCCAGCCTACCTCATGTCCTCTTTGCAGGAGTTCTGCACCGAGACTGAGCGTTGGGTTAACATGACCCGTAAGGGGGGGGACTATGAACGCAAACCTTGCCATAATCTGCTATTGATTTGTTTGAATTTGATATGCCATCCTTCAAAAAAGTCTTTCAGCCTGTTAGCGATTTCTTCCGGTTGTTGTATAGGAACATTGTGATCTCCTTTTACGAAGACCAGCTTAGACCTTATGATTGTGTCGTATAATTTCTTGCCCGAATCAATGCAATTTGAATCCTTACCGTACAGGAGTAAGGTGTCATGTGAGATGTTACTGATAGCCTTATCTTTAAAAAAGGCCCGTTCGTTATGCATGTCTGACTTAATGGATGTTTCATTGAACAGGTATTCGTACATCCTGTGGTTTTTATCCAGCTGTCTTTTGCCCATGCGCATTTTAGTGGTATCAGTAAAGTTGGTGATATAGTCTACCAGGAACTCTTTACTGTAGATGTCAATGATACCCAGGGTTTCATTATCGCTGGGATCGGGGGCTTCTATCACTGCCAGTTTTTTAACCCTGCCGGGGTAACGAATGGCCATTTTAAGGGCTACCAGTCCGCCGTAACTGTATCCCGCCAGGTATACTGATTTCAGCTCCAGGGCTTCCATCAGGGCCAGCAGATCGTCTGTCATGGTGTTGAGGTCATACCCGTCTTTGGATTTGGCGCTCATGCCATGGCTTTTCATGTCGTACATTACAACATGAAAGTTCTGCGCGAGGATGGGCGCGATGTTGAAGTAATAAACAGACAAATTGCTGAACATACCATGAATCAGCAATACTGTTTCTTTTGCCCCTTTATTCAGTTCCTGAATATGTACAGTGGCATTGTTGACTTTGATTACTGGCATGTTTCAATGTGTTTTATGATGTCATCCAGTTTGAGATTGATCAGCTGATCCAGGTCCATGCCCGATAGCCAGCCGGTAAAATCAATGTTCTCTCCAAAATGGGCTTTTACCTTTTCTGAAAATGATACAATTTCAATACTGTCCATTTCGAGATCTTTGGTAAAAGAACTTTCTCTGGTGATATCCATGTCTTCTACAAACTCTTCCCCGATAACTTCGGTGATAAAGACTTTTAATGCTGCGAATATTTCTTCGCTGTTCAATTTTCTTTTAGTTACAGTGTCCATCCTATTATGTAGTTGTTGTGTTTGATTGTTTTAATGCTAACGTCTTTAATTCTTAAAGTATCTCCGGTTATTTCTTCTATTATATAAGCTTTAGGATTGCCCTGCAGACCTTTCCCCAGGTATTTTCCGTATGCTTCTTTGGCTACCCAGCCACGGATAATCCATTCAGTATCTGTTAGCAGTTTCAGCTCATTTTCAGTAAAGACGAGCGCTGTGAAACCTGCACTTTTTTCACTTATCTCTTCTATATCTATTCCTACTGGTTTATTAAACCGGGCAATACCTACAGCATCTGTATTTTTATGTGCGATAGAGATGTTGATACCATTGGTCATTGATCCCTCCAGGAATGGTTTTCCGGCGGCGTCTGTGCAGACTTCGAATTCTATAGGATAATATGCTTCCCCTTTTTGTTGTTTGAGTAAAGCCCTTACAGCGTCTTTTACTGCAACACGACTAATAATCCTTTCCTTGCGTTTGTTGGGAAGGAGTGAACGGATGTACGCTTTTTCAGTTTGGTTGAAATACCTTTTGAGAATAAAATCCCAGGAGACTACCCGCTGATAAGCATTATGGAACATGAATATGCCGGGAGCGATCTCTTCAGACATCCTGTTGTGCAATGGCGACATTGAGATTTTCCATAGCGCTTCATCTATTTCGAGTCTCCTGTTCTGCCATCCGGTGATAATCGCCCATACTTTATTATTTTTTTTGAGGATGATGTTACCTGTAGCAAATTCATCGTTCATTTCAGTGAGTTCACAAGTGCATTCAAAAGAGCCTTGTTGGTCCTGCATGTTATCATAGAAGACTACTTCCTGGATTTTAACGGGAAAGGCAATGCGATCTTTTTCTAAGGTGAGCTGTAACCAGAGGCCGAAGAGTTGTCCTGCATTATCGAGTAAGGAGCCTTTACCAGTGCTGCTTTCTATAATACCGGTAATACCTTTATCACCTACTGTTATTATCTCTTTAATCCCCTGGTAAGCAGGGCCATGGAACATGTGTTCTTCATAGATCTGTGCCGGGGTTTTGGTGATGTTTAATGGATTCCCGGTCTGAAGAGAAGATATGTTTGGTTTTTGATAGTTATCAGATAGTTCTACAGATGCGTTAGCATAATTCTCCAGGTTCATAGAGATACTACCGGCATCTTTCCATTCTCCTGTGATGGTTTCCCGGAAGGGAGTGGCTACGTTCATCCATTGGAATACCTGGATATGAGAGATTTTATTTACTATTTTACCGGGTGCGTTTTCCCTGGCGATGTCTGCGAATAACTCAAAGATCATGGTCATAGGGATTACCGGGTCCATGTCATCGGGGCAGTGCCATCCTGCTCTTTGCCTGATGAGCGCATGATCTATGAGATAAGGAGTGTTATCCAGGGAGATATCCAGTTGTTTGGAAACAGGACTTAATTTATTTGATAAAGGATTATGTAATGGGTTTGAAGTGATGGATTTATTGTTTGATTCAGGATTGAATGCTGCAGGCCTGTCATTGAACAGGGCAATGATCTCTTCCTGGATAGCAGCTATTTCGTCACAGTTTTCCTGGAATGCTTTCATTACAGGAGAACCTACTGGTTCCCGTACAGGTATAGCTTTCTTTGTAACCTGTAAATTCTTAAGGGAGTTGAGATCTTTTACAATAGGAGATCCCAGCTGTAGTTTTACAGGGTTTGATTTAGATTTATTCTCTATCCCTAAGAAAGAATAATTGATATCTTTCCCTTCAGTAAACAGGGCAGCTAATACACGTTGTAACTGTTCTATACCTGATCTTACAGGTACATTGGCCGCAATAGCGCTGTATGTTTGGCCTTTCAAAGTATCATCTACAAAACCTATCAGCCCGCCGGAACCGGCTTGTATAAATACTCTTACGCCTTCATTATATAGTTTCTCTGTGAGTTCGCGGAAGCGGACAGGTTTTATCAGATGATCGATGCTAAGATCTCGGATAGCTTCTACATTTTCCGGATAGATATCAAGAGTAGTGGCAGACCATAAAGGGATGGTTGTCTTTTGGAAGCTAACCTTACTGATACCAGTTAATAGAATATCCAGTTTGTTTTCTACAAAAGGGGAGTGGAAGCCTGACTGAAAAGGGAGTACCTGGTGGAAAATTTGTTCTTCTCTAAGGATGGACATCAATGTTTCTACTGCTTTACCAGTACCACATAAGATTACCTGCTGAGGGCAGTTATCCATAGAAAGGTAGAGGTCTTTGATATCTTTCAGATAAGGGGAGATGCGATCATATCCACAGCCGATAACAAGGAATTTGGCATCTTTTTGTTCAAAAGAAGCAGGGTTAAGTTCTTGTAGTAAAGATAGTACGGAAGATTCTTCTGCCAGTCCTGAAGATCTTCCTGCCAGCCATTCTCCCAGGCTATGGCCTGCATTGAGATCAGGGATGATACCCAGTTGTTTCAAAGCGGTATCCATGATCCTGCTCCTTTCAAGGAGATGAAGTGCGGAATCAAAAACGCCTTCAGACTGAAGCGCTGTGCCAGTTTTAGCAGGTACATCAGAAGCCGCCTGCGCAGATTCAAAGCGAGGTAGCCTGAAATGTTCGGCCACACTCTCTACTTCACCACCAGAGAGACCATCTAAGCCCGGAAAGAGAAAAGCTACTTTGCCACCTTTACTGATGAGGGGATCATTGGTAAACCAGATATCCTGTTTATTTCTCCAGGGAAGGTCCCTGTTAACTATTTTGATTGCTTTTTTAATACGTTCAGGTGTAGGATTGAATAAGGCAATCCTGTAATTACCGCGTCCGGGGGATGTTTCTTTTCTTTCCAGGGCTTTAATAAGGCTATCTGCATCAGGCCTTGCCAATAAAAGTACGTTTGCCTTAACAGGAGCGATAAAAGAGTTCACTGAAGAACTTAAGCTTTCTCCTTTAGCAGGAGAAATACCATTGAACATAGGTTTGACAGGAGACGTAAAGCCTTCCACTACTACATGTGCATTAATCCCTCCAAAACCAAAAGCATTAATGCCCGCCAGTTTAGGAAGATCATCCCAGTCCCGCACTTCACTCACCGGTTCAAAGCGGGTTTGCTGCATGGTTGCTACAGGTTCTTCACAATGAAGGGTAGGCGGTAGTTTGTGATGGTATAGTGCCAGGGCCGTTTTGATTAACCCGGCAATACCTGCGGCAGGCATTGCATGCCCTATCATAGACTTGACAGTGCCTATACCGGCCTTTGACCGGCCTTTGCCACTGCCAAAGATACCAGCTAACGTATCCAGTTCTGTCTTATCTCCCAAAGGAGTACCTGTGCCGTGTGCTTCAATATATCCCACTTCATTCACATCAATCCCCGCGTTCTGCCATGCCTGCAAAATAGCTTTAGACTGCCCTTTCCTGGAAGGGCTCATTACACTTGTTCCTGCACCATCGCTGGAAACGCCTGTACCTTTCACTACCGCATAAATCCTGTCGTTATCTTTAACTGCATCTTCCAGTCTTTTCAATACCACAAACCCACATCCTTCTCCTATCAGCAAACCATCTGCCCGCCGATCAAAAGGACGGATCTGACCTACCCTGGATAAGGCACCCAGTTGTGTGAAGATGCTCCAGAAGGGGGCATTCTGGCAAACATGCACACCGCCGGCGATGATCATATCAGCGCGATGAAAACTTAATTCCTGCATGGCATGGTCAACGGCAAGAAGGGAGCTGGCACAGGCCGCATCAATAGTATAGGCTGCGCCGCCAAGATTCAGCCTGTTGGCTACCAGTGAAGCAACCAGGTTAGGTATCAGTCCCATTGCGGTATCGGGGCCGAAACGGCCCTTTTTCACCTGGAATTCCTTTTTAACTTTATCCAGGTCCTCACTTTTCAGGTCGGGTAACAATGTTTGCAAGACCTGCACGATCTGCTCTCCTGTTCTTACAATTTCTATTGCACGGGTAGCTCCGGGGCCTGTATAATTACCCTTCCCTATGATGATACCGGTTTTCTCTAAATCCCTTTCCAGCACGCCTGCATCCTGTAATGCCTGTTGGGCAAGAGAAAGGGTAAGCAGTTGCTCTGGTTCTGTACCTTCAACCGCTAAGGGAAGGATACCAAATTTAATTGGATCAAAGGACGCAAATTCATCTATAAACCCTCCGCGACGGCAATAGAACCGGTCTACGGCATTGGACAAAGGATCAAATAAAGCAGCCTCTAATCTGTTTTCGGGCGCTAACTGAATAGCGTCTTTCCTGGTTATTATATTATTCCAGAATGTAGGGATATCACCCGCACCGGGGAAAATACCGGACATCCCGATAATCGCTATATCTGCCTGGTTTTGCATTGGTATAGTTTGGGTTATTCTGCCATGATCAGCACCTGGCTCTCATTGCCATATTTCAGTTCATTTACAAAGATTTCCATCCCGTCTTTTAAAGGAATCAGCGGAATACCTCTGCGTTCGTACTCTTTCTCCAGGGTAGGAGACACCATGCCGGTGCCTTTCCATGGGCCCCAGTTGATGGCCGTTACCTTGCCTTTGAGCGTTTTCTTTAATTCCCATGCATAACGGTCCATTACACTGTTCGCGGCTGCGTAATCCGTTTGACCGCGGTTACCGTACACAGAGGCTACACTGGAGAACAGGACCACGAACTGTACATCAGCACGTAATTGCTCTGCCAGTATTCTCAGCGGCGTTACTTTGGTAGAGAACACCCTTTCGAAAGAATCAGATGTTTTCTGCTGAAACAGTTTATCCTCTAATAAACCCGCTCCATGAATCACCCCATCGATCTTTCCATAGTCTTCATATATACTACTGATCAGATGGCTCATTTCCTTTTCATTTCTGAGATCAAGCGTATGATAAGTAACAGTAGCACCATTTGCTTCCAGTGAAGTAATAGTATGCAGGATCTGATTAGACTTATGAATATCGGAAGCTCTCTTTTCTATCTCAGCAGGTTTACTGAATTCTCCTTCTGCAATGAGTTGTTTTTTGATATCCTCTTTATTGCTGAATGCCGCATATTTATTCCGGCCTTCCTTGCGGGGATCTGCTGATCTGCCTACCAGGATATAATTACAGGGATACTCTTTAGAGAAGCGGATCATCAGTTCTGAAGTAATACCCTGCGCCCCGCCCAGTACTAATATCACTCCGCTTTTATCCAGCTGGATATTGGAAATGTCGCCGGTAGGTATCGCAGAAGGTATCAGTTCAAAAGTATGACGGATACCATCCTGATAGATGATTTCTGCAGGTTCATCCGGATGCCGGACCTCATTTAAAGTAATAGTTGCAATTTCTTCGGGAGATAGTGACCCCATGAGACTGATGCTTCTGCATTTGGTATTGTCCCACTCTCTATCCAGGCTTTTTAAGAAGCCGGGATAGCCCTGGTAATTCCTGAGTTGGGTATTATCAGCAGTGGTTTCTATCCCTGATATGGCATATACCCATTTTGCAGTGTCAGGGTGTAATTTTTTGATGGTGTCAAAAGCACTCAGGATATTCTTTCTGTGAGAAGTCGCTAAGATATCAAGGATGATCAACCCATTATATTCTTTCAGGGAGTCGCTGTCAGTAATAATGTCAACAACAGCACCCTGTTGTTCCAGTAACGTTTTAATAGATAAGGCAACTTTGCTGCCATCATCTGTGATAGCGAATTTCTGTCCGTTTAAATTCTCTGGCATGGCACTGCCAAAGCGGGAAGGCGTCAATGCAAAACGAATGCGTGATAATACTTCTTTCTTAGCAATAACCGTGGGTTCTTTGATGGTAGCTATTGTTTCAGCAGAGGATGTTATGTTAGCTGCAATCCAGCTTACTAATCCGTTCAATGTTTTGATACCTGCCAATGCTTCGGTTTTATCTTCCGACTGTCCGAAGCCGCCTATCTTCACTTTCAGTTCTCCCAGGATCTCCATACGCTTAATGGAATCTATACTAAGATCTGCCTCCAGGTCGAGGTCCAGTCCCAGCATATCCTGTGGATAACCGGTCTTTTCACTTACAGTGAGTAATATGGTACTCCGGATATCCTGTTCAGACCAGCTCTTTTCAGTTGTTGGTTGCTGAATAGCATGTTGTAAAGAGATACCTCCTGTTTCAGGAATGTTATTATCTACATTCTCTGCTATCCATTGTAATAATCCACTTAACGTTTTGATGCCTGACAATTGTTCAACAACAGTTTCATCGCTTTTGCCGGCTGTTTTAAAGCCACCTAACTGTGTCCTCAGCTCTCCGATGATTTCCATACGTTTGATAGAATCAATACTCAGGTCGGCTTCCATATCCATATCCATGCCCAGCATTTCATGCGGGTAACCTGTTTTATCGCTCACTACTTCTATCAGGATTTTTTTAGGATCTTTCCTGATATGTACATGAATGGTTTCCGGAACAGGCGCCACAATCTCCTTTTTCAACGGCACCGGCACTATTTCAGGTTGACTGAAAGTGGCTGGAGAGTGTCCCAGGTAACCCAGTATTACATCCCTTTGTGCCTGCACCAGGTATTTTACACTGTTCAGGTATTCCTGTACCATATGTTCCGCATTACCGCCGGCAACAGCCGTTACCACCTGTTTTGCCAACTGTAAAGGCTGTGTAACCGGCAATGCACCATGCGCCGGCAGTTTCCCTACTGAAGGAATTGACAACTGCCCGTTTACATACCATACCGTACTGCTTTTCTTATATTGTTCCGGTGTATCTAATTGCAGAAGTTGTGCTTCCCTGCCATCAAATAACTTCTCCAGTTTTACATCCCTGCCGCTGGCAATGTACCTGGCGATAGTATTTAACAGGTGATGGACCGCCTGTTTATCTTCTGTATGAAGAATCAGTTCATCCTTTCCGATAATTGCTTTTGTAAGACCGGATAATACTTTACCAGGACCTACTTCTACAAATACTCTGGCACCTGCCTCATACATTTGTTCAATCTCTTCTGTAAAACGCACAGGCTTAACAAGATGATCTGTGAGCAGTTCTTTGATATCTTTAGCTGCTGTAGGATATACTTTTGTGGTAGTGTTGGACCATACCGGGATAGATGGGCTGCTGAAAGTAATATCGCTGATAGCCTTTTTATAGAGGGCTTTGGAGCCGGATAATAAAGGACTGTGGAATGCGCAGGCTACTTCCAGTTGTTTATAGGATATTTTCAACTGCTTCAGTTGTTCCATGAAGCGTTCCATATCTTTTGTAGTACCTGCCAATACCCATTGCAAGGGTGAATTATGATTTACCGGGTACACACCATTTTCTTCTTTTGCAATATTGGCCAGTTCTTCTTTAGAACAGTTCACCGCTACCATCACGCCTTTGTCTTCAACAATTGCATCGAGGATGGATTTAGCTCTTTTTTCACTGAGAGGTATCAGTTGGTCTTCTGAGAATACATTTGCAAAACATAAAGCAGGTAATTCACCATAGCTATGTCCTGCTACCATATCGGGCTGAATACCCAGCTCTTTTAACAGGTTGGCAATTGCCAGGTCTACTACTCCTAACAATGGTTGCGCAACACGGGTATCTTTAATTTGTTCCTTTTGTTTTTTCGCGGCGTTATCATTAAATACGGCATCAGGGAACAGGATCTTCTCATAGGAAGAATTGTTTTTTAACAGTCTGCGCATAGCGGGGAATGTTACAAACAGTTCTCTTGCCATGTTGATACGCTGACTTCCCTGTCCCGGGAAAAGGAAGGCTACTTTCCCTTCGAGCTTTTGTGTTACATATATTTCTTTGGCATTGGCACCGGATAATGCCAGCTCTATTTTCAACATTAAATCTTCCCTGCTATTGGCTACGATTGATAATTCAATGGGTTCATCACTTTTAACTATCAGGCTGTAGGCAACGTCTTTCAGAGAGATATTATCGTTGTTTTCAAGCAGGGTACGTACAGATTGCAGGGACTGTTTTACATTTTCTCTGAAAACAAATAATTCAGATGCCCAGGATTTTGTAACAGCTTTTTCTTCCGGTTGGTTGCCCTCATTTTCAATAACTGCATGAAAGTTAGTACCACCGAAACCGAAGGCGCTGATACCTGCGCGGCGTTTATTATCCATCCACAAACCTGCTTCTGTATTGAAGCGGAAGGGGCTGGTAGATTCATTATAATAGCTGTTAGGATTTTTAATATGCAGGGTAGGAGGCTTTACGCCGTGATATACAGAAAGGGTAGCTTTGATCAATCCGGCTAATCCTGCTGCGCATTTGGTGTGTCCGATTTGTGTTTTTACCGAGCCCAGGTGAGCCTGTCCGGTAATAGCGCCCGACTGTATCAGCATATCCGAAATGGCACTTAATTCTGTTTTGTCACCCACTACGGTACCGGTACCATGTGCTTCTATCAGTCCTACGGAAGCCGGAGAAACCCCACTCTGTTCGTACGCTCTTTCGAGTGCTTTTATTTGCCCTGCTTTACGCGGAGCTGTTAAGCCCAGGCTTTTGCCATCACTGGAACCGCCTACACCTTTAATAACAGCATAGATGGTATCTCCATCACGTTTAGCGTCTGTCAGTCTTTTCAATACTATCATGGCTACACCTTCGCCTAATGCGATCCCGTCCGCAGCCGCGTCGAAAGTAGCGCAGCGGCCGGTTTTAGACAGGGCATGTGTGCTGGAGAACATTAAGTAATCGTTGATGCCATTGTGTAAATCAGCAGCACCAGCCAGCACCATATCTGATTTTTCAAGGATCAGTTCCTGGCAGGCCAGGTCAATAGCTGCCAGAGAGGATGCGCAGGCAGCATCTACGGTATAGTTACGGCCACCCAGGTTCAGCCTGTTGGTGATACGGCCGGAGATAACATTGGCCAGTACTCCCGGAAAGGAATCTTCTGTCAGTTTCGGTAAGGCATTATCCAGTTCTGCCGGCATTTCACCCAGGAACTGGCGGTAGAGGGAGCGGAAGCCGTAGTTATTAGCCAGATCGTTTCCGCCTTCTGCACCTATGATCACAGAAACATCTTCTCCGTTAAAATCCTTATCTGCATAACCTGCATTTTCAAGTGCCTGTTTAGCCACAAGTAAACTTAATAACTGGGTAGGATCGATGGCCGCAAGTGACTGCGGAGGAATACCGAATGCAACAGGATCAAAATCTATACGGGGAATGAAGCCACCCCATTTGGAAGGGGTTTTATCACCATCTGTAGAAGCTCCGTCATAATAGAGTTCTTTATTCCAGCGTTCGTCGGGGACTTCTGTTACACAATCTTTTCCTGCAAGGATATTGCTCCAGAATTCCTCAATGTTTTTAGCGCCGGGATAGATGCAAGCCATGCCGATGATGGCTACGTCCAATGCTTTTTCGGGAATATTGATTGGTGCTGGTAAAGCGGCAGCTTCTATATGAGTGAAATTATTAACGGCTACTTCTTTGTGTAAGTCTGCCATGGAAACAATCTCATTTCTCAAGGCCGCTACCTGGCCTATCATGTACATGCCGTCTTTTACCTGTTGTTGTGGGTCAACGGTAACAAGGTCATTCTCTTTTCTGTCCAATCCTTTGGCAGCAATTCTCAACCGGCCTACGTTTAGTTGTTCCAGTTTGCCCCAGATTTCTTTTTTATCCAGATTTTCTGCCAGCAGTTTATTTTTCTCTTGCGTAAAGAAGTCGGCAAAAGGAGATTGTAAACAGCGGGTTTCATGCCCCGGTGCTGTTTCCAGTAATACGGTACTGGTATGTGAAATGGCCTGGTCCTGGAATTGTTGGAGTATAGCTCCGGTTTCCACTGCTTCTTTCGTATAGATATAAGCAGTACCCATCAGCACTCCTATTTTGGCTCCCTTGGTAGCCAGAGAGGCAGACATTACAGAAATGAAAGCAGTGGACAAGGAATCATGGATACCGCCGGCAAAGAAGATATTGAGCTGTTCTGCATGGTCTTCCTGTAATAAGCGGTCTATTTGTTTTTCCCATAGTACCAGGCTGGATAAGGGGCCAACATGGCCGCCGCATTCCCTGCCTTCGAAAACAAATCTTCTGGCGCCTTCTTTAATGAACATATCTAATAATGAAGCAGAAGGAACATGCAGGAATGATTTGATGCCCATTTGTTCCAGTGCTTTAGACTGGGAAGGTCTGCCTCCGGCAATCAATACAACAGGTGGTTTTTCCTGTTTAATATATTCAATCTGTTCGTCGCGCAATTCCTGGGGAGCAAAGCCAAGTATACCAACCCCCCAGGTTTTGTCGCGCGCCAGCTTCTTGGTTTGTTGAATTAGCTGCAGGGCACTTTCTCCTTTCAGTAATGAGAGGGCCACGAAGGGCAGCGCGCCAGCGTTGGCCACCGCTTCAGCGAATGCAGGTACATCGCTTACACGGGTCATGGGGCCTTGTGCGATAGGGTAAGGAATGTTTAATTCCTGAGCCAGTGCATTACCCGGACTAATAACATTAATAGTTTTGGCCTGGTGCAGATGTCCGCGAATGCTTTCCCGGATGCCGGTTATCAGTCTGCTGAGTTTTTTATATCGTTTAACGAGGTCGATTGAAATAGCGACATCTTGCCCTAATGGGAGATAACCTTTGTCGAGATCAAGCGGGCCAAGATATTTTTCTATATCAGCAAAGGTGGCATTTTCCGGTATAACCGGAGAGTTGGGGCGAACGAGTACACGAAAATTATCAATCACACGTGTTTCATTTCCATTTAGTTTTTCGCATACATTTTTAATGGAGGAAGGAGCATTACATTCGGGAAATAATACGAGTTGACTATCCAGTATTATGCCTTTTGCACCTGTAGCGATTAATGCAGAAGATGTGTGAATTCCTGCACCGCCCTGTACCCATATATCCGTACCAGGAAGGGCGAGAATTATCTGTTGAAATAGTATAAAGGACGATTCTTCCCCGGTTTTTCCGGCGCTTTCATTTCCTTTTACGATAATTCCGTTTGCATTTCCGGCTTTTGCCTGTAGTGCTTCTGCCAGGGTATGTACCTGATAGAATAGCTGTACATTCTTTCTGGTAGCCATTTTAATGCCGAAAGGCGCTATTACAATGGATACCTGTTCAGGTAGAGGAAGATCGGCAAAATCTGTTGTTGCAGGAAAACATACGCCGAAGTCGGGGAGATCTTTCAACGCTTCCAATGCTTTAATCGCGAGGGCTTTATCGCGGCCCAGGTGAAGTACCGGAAACGCTTTTGCTTTTGCCAGGGCCTTTACAAGGTTTACATCAGGACATTCAAAGGGAGTAAGCCCGATAATAACAGGAGTTTTCATATGGGTTTTAATTTTGGGCATGGGCAATACGTTGCCAGTACCATGATTAGCCAATCATCGTGTACATAATACACTGTAATAGTTCTTTTCTGTTGTGTCCGGAAGGCAAAGCACTTCCATCCTGTTTTTACAAACCGGAAAGTGTTTTCATAATGTGGATTATAGAGGCTAAACTGCCGGGTTCTCCGGATTGGAGAATGGCGGATATGTAGAAAGTCTTAATAAAAGTTATCCTTTTGCTAAACCAAAATGCTATAATGGCTAAATTGATATTGAAAAGAATTTAAAAACAACAGCACATAAGGAGTTCCCTGCCGGGCTTCTTTTTCGTTGTGGGAAGTTGTGGGTTCCATAAAAATAACATAAAAACGGTTATCGATTATTTTGAGAAACATCCATAGTTAGGGTACCTAGAATGTTAAATGTTTCTTAAAGCTACTGAAAAATTCTCAATAAAACTAGCTCAAGTTCCAATTTGAGGTACTATCGTAACAGAAAGGTAATATTGTATTTTTTTATATGAATAGTTGATTGCATGATTCCCGGCCTAAAAAGACAGGTGGAATATAATAGAGAACTACCATATTCCACCCGTAAATTTCTTTTTCTTCTTAATTACCAGCAGACATTTTACCTACAATTTTATAACCTCTGGAATTGTCCGGATTAGTTACTTCCTGATAATACATTCCATCAGGGGAAACATATAACTGCTGACCATTAATTTCTACGCCCCGGCTACCGCTGGGCAATTGTGCCATAACCGTTTCCTGCGAAGGAGTGGCAGGTTGTTGTTGCTGTTCCTGTGGTTGATCGGAACTATTGTCCAGCTGGCCGTTTTTACCAACTACCACATATTTGGTAACATTGTCCTGTACTATTTCCTGATACAGGGTACCATTTTTCTGATAATAGGTATTTCCGTCTATTGTTACCGTTTCTGCGTGTTTAGGCAGATTAGGTACGACCACCCCTATTGGCGGATCTACTACCTGGTATTCATCCACTCTTTCCTGTACATTGTAATATGGCTGGTAGAATATACCATCATAATAATAGTAGGGGCCAAAGCCGGTATTAAATGTAAGGAAGCCATAAGGCAGTATTCCTACTCTGAATCCTATTGGTGGGCCGTAAAAATGATAGTGAGGTCTGTAGTAGTAATAACCAGGAGCGTGATAGTATCCTCTGAATCCTCCGCCATATACACCTACACCTACACCTACGCTAATCCTTGGGCCGGCAGAAAAACGTCCACCTCCACCCATGGCAAAATGCCCTCTGCCTCCACGCTGTGCGAATGCTGTAATGCTTACAAGGGCCATAAGCATTGTGAGCATATATATTTTCGTTTTCATCTTCTTGTGTATTGACTGTTTATAGTTAGATAACTATCTAATGTTGAGGTTTAACAAATAGCCTATTTTAACATTTCATATGTAATGTTTCTTCGCTCATGAGTATATGTCTGTATGATGATTTAGTACAGTTGATTCCTGAGGATTCTTTTGATCATCTGTACGGTAGTGCGGCTTATTTGTCCTTTATATCTTTCCAGGATAGCTGATTCGCTGATACCTTCTCCGAGGTCATTGACGATTTTCAGCCATTTGCTCAGAAATTCTGAGTTAGGGGTGCGGTATTTTAAAAGACGTCTTACTGTTTCTATGACAGATTTCGCTACAGTTCCTTCGTGCAGTTCAAATACTTCGTCTGTATTTAGTCCCAGTTCAATATCCTGGGCAACACGGGAGTAGTCCTGTAAGTATTTTTCGTTGGCTTCCATTACCTGAAGCAACGGGTTATCACTGTAATGAATCACAGCATACTTCCTTGCCTGTTTATGCAGATTGGTTAATGCATAGTTGCGGGCAATATTATCACAGATGACGAGGTCGCCTTTATTAAGTTCAAACCATTCTCCCTTTACGCGCTTATGCTGAAATATGATATGCAGACATTCTTCCAGGTCCGACATATTTGCGGAGGCATATTGCCGGATAACACGGAACATAACGGGCAGATGGGTATGATAGGAAGCAAGACGCTTTTGAAGATCCTGAGTTTTGCCGATCTTATAAAGGTTCTTTCCTGTATTAATAATGTATACACATTTTCCGATTGCTATTTGCTCCATAATTTTTTAAGGGGATGTCAATCGTATCCAAGGTTAATATATGCAAATGTGGATAAAATTTTTAAGAAAACGTCAGTTGGAGGTTAATTTATTGACTAATAATATGTTAGTCTGTTTGTAAATAATCTTTAAGATAAGCCTGTTCTCATAGTGATTTTTGTAGGTACACTCGTTTGATTATCGGCTGTTTGCAGTGTTTTTAAGGCGTTCTTAATGCCTAGATTTGACGGAAATTTATCAAGGTAGATGGAAAACATTAAGATTTGCGAAATCAAAAGGGGGAATAAGAGCAGTTATCCTCCTATTGTATCTCACGATGAAAAATATATATTCTGTTGTTCCCATAAACTAGGGAACTATAATATCGGAGATAAAATATTCTTTATACACAGACATCTGGGAAAAGCATTTTTTACAGAGATCACAGCAGAAGAGATTATGCCCAGGCATGTCTACGCATTAGATATCTGGGAATTTGAATTCGAAGAACATTACTACGATGCGAAAAAAGAGGATGTACTTTTAAAGCTGCTTGTACTGGAGCAATGTCCTTTACCTGGTAAATGGTCAGGATGTAAATTATCAGGCACAAAGAATACCTATCCTCTCTGGGAGCCAGGTATCAGTAATCCGGATGAAAGGCTGGAGAAAGTAAATGACCTCAGACTCATATTCAGAACAGGCACTTCCTCTGAATCGTTAGAGCTATGCAGCAGGAAACTCCGGGAGCATGCGGATGCATTGTTAGCTGCTATTGCAGAGGAAGAGAAACTGTTATCCGGAACGAATATAAAATTATACGAACCTGAAAAGCCTATCCGGATACAATCTAAAATAGAATTTAGTGACAGATACCGGCAGATTTTAATGGCAATCAAAACCAAACCATTTGTACTGCTTGCCGGAATAAGTGGTATTGGTAAGTCGAGGCTGGTTCGTTCTCTTGCTTATAAAACCTGTATCGATAAAAGATTACAGGACAGGGGAAAACCAGGCAATTTTGAATTGATAAAAGTAAGACCTAACTGGCATGATTCCTCTGAGTTAATTGGTTATACGGTACATGAATCCGGAGTACTGAGATATACCGTTACTCCATTTCTCCGCTTTCTGGTAAAGGCCTGGCGCTATCAGCACGTACCTTTTTTTGTTTGTTTTGATGAGATGAACCTGGCTAAAGTAGAACAGTATTTTGCCGAGTTCCTGAGTATTCTCGAAACCCGTCGTTTCGAAGAAGGGCAGCTTTATTCCGATCCTTATATCAGCGGGGAAAACATCCGGTTATATGGTACTGAAGATCTCCATTTCTGGGAAAAACTGGGATTGGAGAAGGAGGAATCATTATGTCAGCAATTTAGTACTTCAGGTATTACGTTGCCTCCGAATCTGATTGTAATGGGCACTGTAAATATGGACGAAACCACTCATGTATTCAGTCGTAAAGTATTGGACAGGGCAATGACGATTGAAATGAATGAAGTTGATATGAGTAAAGGACTTGCAATAACGGAAGATGAACAACATGAGGACGATTGGGAGTATCCGTCTGTATTTTTCAGCCCGGATCTTTTGTTCAGTACGCTGCATAATGAAATTGATGCCTATCGTAAAGATGAAGTACATGGCCGGAAAATCATTCAGGAATTAGAAATGCTGAATGAGATCTTATCAGATTCCCCTTTCAGATTTGCTTACAGGGTAAGAAATGAAATCCTGATCTATAGTGCTTACTGTCTGGCCCTGGAGGCAGATGCTGAGAGGTTGGATATATGCCTTGATATTTGCCTGGATGAAATGGTGATGATGAAGATTTTGTCCAGAATTGAAGGCAATGAAAAGAAATGTGAGAGCGTGATTAAAAGATTGCTTAAAAAAATCAGCAGGAAATTGCCACATAGTGGTAAGAAACTGGAGCAAATGCTGACACAATTAAATAATAATGGTTATACTTCATTCTGGAATTGATATGGATATCATTAATGCCAGCCACGATGATTTTAATATGGAAATTTCAACAGGGGATTCCGGAGAGAATACCTTCTTTGATATTTATCAGAAAGCAAAAGAGAGAAATACCAGTGACTACTTCTTTACTACTTACTGGTGCTCTGAGAAACTGAAAGAGTTTTTTGTATGGGACCCTGGCCGGGACTTCCTTAAAAGCAAAGCCATTGAAGACGTTAAATATCCTGTGTTCTTTGAAGACCAGAAATACTACTTCATGATTGAATTCCTTTCTGACATTTCAAATGTAGGGATCTACTCAAAAAGCGAACAAATTGAATGTGTATTCAGACCAAAGAAGACAAAGTATGGATATATATTGTGGGGTGAGATTGAGTTTAATGGTAACATCGGATCTTTTGATCTGAACATTTATTATGATAGTGGAACTATATCTAAGACCGTCATTTTCAGGTTTGAGATTTTCCCTGTAAAACTGGCGTTAAAGAAACATTTTCCATTAATGGTAAATGATATTGAAACCATTTATCCCCGGCTGGTCATTGATTATATGAAACCTACCTATCATTTTTTTGATAGTGCACCTGGCCATTATAGCAACCTGATATGGTGGATTTTTTTTGAAAATATTTACAGGAATATCCTGAAAGACCTCAACACCATTTTTGATCATGCGCATACCGGGCTTGTAGATGGGAAAGTGCTTAAACTGAAAAGAGAGATATATAATCCTACCGAAGTACAAACAGAGGAGATAAAAAGATATAAAGGAGATCCTAATAAACAATTTGAAATACCGGGATCTTTAATATTAAAAGACAACTATGAGAACCAGGTTGTGAAATTTATCCTGAAAGATGTCATTAATAAATTTCAACTGATCTATAAACTGGTGACTAAAAGTGATGCAGGTAAGAGAATGACAATAGCATACAAAGCACAATTGGAATATGTCCATAAGGCATTAACCGGTTTAGTAGTACTGCCTTTTTTTAGTGCGTTAAGTGATATCTCCGAAATTAAGAAGGTTACTCATGTATTAAAAGAGAAAACAGGATATGTTGACTTACTTGATAACTGGAATAAACTAAAGGGGGGATACCGGTTATTTGAAGGGGTGTATAAAATAGAACTGAAGGATACGGCCTATATATACAAATTGTGGTGTTACCTTGGCATAGCAGAAATAATAAGGTTATCAGGCGGAAGGAAGGTTAAAGTACTGAAGGTGCCGGAAGTTATGCCTGAGCATTTGCTGGTATTAGCAGATAAGGACGCACATTCCTGCATCGTATTTGAACACGATAACGGGGATAAAATAGAGCTATATCATGAACTGGTATATGATGATAGCTTTAATAATGGCAGTGGTTCATTTACAGGCCCTGTACGTCCTGATATTGTATTCAGGATCAGGAAAAATGATCTTCCGAATAACCTCTATCTGACTTATGTCTTTAATGCCAGGTATGAAGTGAGAGAATCTGATAATTATAAGTTCCCCGATCTGCCTACTCTTGAAGCACTTTCCCAGGTGCATGAATACCGGGATGCTGTCTATTTCAGGGAAGCAAAAAAGGGGAGATTAAGTAAGGAAATTAAGGGCGCATATGTATTATATCCCGGACAGGGTACATTGGGACAGTTTAAAAATATGCGGGAATCTGTACCTGATGATGCAGGAGGAATCCCTTTCAGTCCCGGCCAGGACACTACTAATGTACTGTTGGAGGACCTGATCTCATATATTATCAATACAGATGCCGCTACCTTATTAATGAATACTTCTCCTCAAAAAGGAAAGGAATATAAAAAAGATGATACAATTGTACATATCCCATTTATAGGCAAACGGGATACCATGCTGCTCAATTATCTGAAAACTACAGACACTCCTATATTGGAATATAAAAACATTCCACCTGCTCTTGGAGAAGGTAAGCTCAGGTATGTTGCACCTTATATAGAAGGCGAGGGGATAACCGCCATTTATGAAATTGAAAAGTTCTACTGGAAATCCCGTAAGGATATCTATCCTCCTGATCATGACCTATTCCGGAATGAGAAAAAGAAATGCCTGGCCTTACATCTTATAAATAAAACGGAACTGGCAGCTCCATTGCAAATTAAGGGAGTATTCAATACCCAGAGATATACCAAACTGGAGTATATTAATAACTCCGTTAATGGATTTTTAATGACAATTCCTGAAAGAGAAACGCTGACACGGAATTCATAAATTCTTAACTTAGGCCCATGAACTACAGAATCCTTGGCAACTCTAACCTTGATATCAGCGAAATCGGCTTTGGATGTATGTCTTTAGGCGACAGCACCGCTGACAATATCTCTCTGGTGCATAAAGCACTGGACAAAGGCATCAACTTTTTTGATACTGCAGACCTCTATCAGCATGGACAAAATGAAGCACAACTTGGAAAAGCCCTGGAAGGTAGACGTGAAGATGCGATCATCGCCACTAAAGTAGGTAACCAGTGGAAAAGAGATGGCAGCGGATGGGAATGGAATACCGACAGGAAATATATATTCGGGGCCGTAGAAGAAAGCCTGCGCCGGTTGAAAACTGATTATATAGATCTTTACCAGCTGCATGGTGGTACGATGGAGGACCCTATTGATGAGATCATAGAAACCTTTGAGCTGTTGCAGCAACAGGGTAAAATCAGATATTATGGTATTTCCTCTATCAGGCCCAGCGTGATCCGCGAATATGTGAAACGCTCCAATATTACAAGCGTAATGATGCAGTACAGCCTGCTGGATAGAAGGCCTGAAGAAAGTATCCTGCCATTATTGAATAATGAGCATATAGGATTATTAGCCAGAGGTGCTATTGCGAAGGGATTACTGGCAGGAAAACGTGCTGAGCCATACTTTAACTATAAAGAAGAAGAGATTACGGAAGCGGCGAAGGCAGTGGCGAATTTGTCTGGTCCGGAACGAAGCCCGGCACAAACAGCACTGAGGTTTGTATTGGAACAACCTGTGGTTAGCTCTGCGGTAGTGGGGATACGGACATTGCCTCAGTTGGAAGAAGTAGCAGGTGTTTCTGATACACCTATGCTGGCAGCCGCAGGTATACAGGTATTAAGAAATGCACTGACGGTTAATTACTATGATCAGCACAGATAATTTGCAGGTAAGTATATAAAAACTGGCGCAATCAGGAGAACGTTCTCCCGGTTGCGCCAGTTGTATATAAGATAAGAAAGATTAATGCTTTAAGTGTTTACCCAGTCTGTAATCCACCATGCCATTGAAGCGTGGGGATGCAATAGAAGCAGGTATGGAGGCCCGCAGGTCGGACGTACTCATAGCAGCGGTACGTGCAGAAGACCTTGTAAAGCTGCCTTTGCTGATATAATTGAATATATACACCAGGTTATCATCATTCTTGTAATTACCCCAAGGAACATTGATATAATCGTAAGCTTGCTGGTCTGGTGCTATACCGGAATAATAACCGCCAACATGGTTCGCGTTCTGGGTAGCAAAGTTGATAGCATATAAGTCGGCCAGGTATTTCTCAGTATGCGTGCTGTCATACTTATTGATCGTAAAGGTGATGAATCCCACAGGTTTACCGTAAGTGCTGTCCCCCACCAGTTTTACATTCATATAAGGTTTCAGGTTGTTTAGCGTTAATTCGCTGGCAGAAGCTGTGTTTTTGGATGTGATGAAGAACACGTTGCTTAATGCCAGTCCCCCGGTGTTGGCTGGGAAGTTTACACTGGCTTCCAGTCCGGCGTCATTCATATTCGCAGTCAGCTTATCGTTATAGAGGTAGTAATACATTGCTTTGGAGGCAGCTGAAGCAGGAGCGATAGCACTGTCCAGATATTCTGCTGTAGCAACAGACCCTCCGCCATTATAACGAAGGTCCACGATCAGGTTGGTAATACCTTCTGATTTGAACTTCGCAAAGAGGTTGTCGAGTATTGTTTTCGTATTGGTATAGGCTCCTTTTGTATTTACGACGCTGGTGAAAGTATAGAATACAAAGTAGCCTGTTTTTTGCCCCCCAATAGTGTAGAGGGTATCAAATAATACAGGGTTGATATTGTAGCTGCCAGCGTTTACGGTGTAAGTTTCAACGGCTTTGGTATACTTTTTTGTCACCTTCAGGGTAACGGAGGTGGATTTATAGATAGCGTTCACTACCTTGGTAGTATGAGGGCCGGTAGAACCGTCGTAGGAGATAGCAGTATCCCCGTTGATAGCCGTGATTTCATCACCACGGGTAAGGCCCTGTATACCTGCCGGGGAGTTTTTATCCGCGTAAAGGATGTAGAGGTATGTTCTAGCACCATCTGAAGCGTAGCTCACTTCCATTCCTAAGCTGCCGGTGGCGCTTATTTTCTTATTTACCTCAGAAACACCATCTTGCAGGGCGCTGGAAAGTGAGCCCGTACGGTCCAGGAAGCTGTACCTGTCCAGGGCAGTGGTGCCTGTGCCTTTAGAATATGTTTTCATCACTTCCAGCAGGGCGTCTGCGGTAGCGTACGTACTGCTTACGGGGTCCAGGACAGGTACCTGTGAGTACCAGTAGTAGGTTGGCAGGGACGTGGTGGTACTGCGGCCTCCGTCTACATAAGATACCTCCATGGTGTGATACATGAGGTATTTCAGAGAATCTTCATCTGTAACCGCGGTAGTAGTAGTGGTTGTGGTGGTATCTGTACCGGATTTGCTATCCTTACGGCAGGCTATAAACACACTGCTGCAAAAAGTGCTGATAAGCACTACCCTTAAAGCGACTGAGGTAAAAGATCTATTCATGATAAAATTTTAAAAACATGGAGGATTAGGGGTTTACTGAACGCAGGAAGAACGTTTGTCCTATAATAAACTTACGAAACAATACTTGTTTCGTATTTGCTCCGTTAATACTACTAATAAAAACGCATTAATCACACTTTTCACTCTATACAAACTAACGACAGAATGTGTTTATTGAGTATAAAAAAAAGCGTATACTGATTTTTAATCGGTGAATGACTATAATTGATCGATTTAAGTCATGTCGGAGAGGCTGATTCTCCTTCATGTCTGATGCTATATGACCCTTTTTCCCGTTCCAGCCCACTATTTCCTTATACCCTCCCAATTAGACTCCTTTTACCCTGATAAGTTTAGTCCGGTATCTGTGAAAATACATCTTAATTTTAATATGTTCTGCTTATGCTAAAACAATTTAGCCTTGCTGCTGGCAATGATGTAGCATTTGGGCCGTTTATAAAATAAACCGTATTTTTTCGTCTGAAAAGCTATTTTTACAGACTTTATACATGCTAAAATTCCAGAAGTTCTCAACATGAAGACAATTCTCTTTTCCGCACTCATGCTGGCTACCTGCTGCGTGAGGGCCCAAACTGTGAACAGCGTTGCTGATCCTGTAGAGTGGGTAAACCCACTGATGGGAACAGCCTCAAAAGGCTCGCTGTCCACAGGTAATACTTACCCTGCCATCGCATGCCCCTGGGGTATGAATTTTTGGATGCCGCAAACCGGCAGAATGGGGGATGGCTGGGCTTATACCTATGATTCCGACAAACTGCGTGGTTTTAAACAAACTCACCAGCCCAGCCCCTGGATCAATGACTATGGCCAGTTCGCTATCATGCCTGTAACCGGCAAAGTGAAATTCAAAGAAGACGATAGGGCCAGCTGGTTTTCCCACAAAGCGGAAGTTTCCCGTCCTTACTATTATAGTGTATACCTGGCAGATCATGATGTGACCACAGAGATCACGCCTACTGAAAGAGCCGCTGTAATACGCTTTACCTTTCCTAAAACAGACAGCGCTTTTGTAGTAATTGATGCTCTCGACAAAGGCTCTTACATCAAAGTCCTGGCTGCAGAGCATAAAATCATTGGTTATACTACCAAAAACAGCGGTGGTGTACCTTCTAACTTTAAGAACTACTTCGTACTGACCTTCGACAAGCCTTTTACCTTTGTATCTACTTTTAAGAACGGTACTTTATACAAAGGAGAAGCAGAAGCAAAGGATAATCACGTAGGCGCCGTAATCGGTTTTGCTACAGAGAAAGGTGAAAAGGTGAACGTTAAAGTTGCCTCCTCTTTTATCAGCCCGGAACAGGCTGCACTGAACCTGCAACAGGAAGTGGGCAACAGCTCTTTCGACGTGGTGAAAGCCAAAGCGAAAGCTGCCTGGAACAAAGAACTGGGCAGAATTGCGGTGGAAGGCGGTACTTCCGAACAGGTTCGTACATTCTACTCCTGCCTGTACCGTGCTATGCTGTTCCCCCGTAAGTTCTATGAAATGGACGCACAGGGTAAAGTAATGCACTACAGTCCTTACAATGGCCAGGTATTACCCGGTTACATGTTCACGGATAATGGTTTCTGGGATACTTTCCGCGCTACCTTCCCATTCTTTAATATGATGTACCCTTCCATGAACTCCCATATTATGGAAGGTCTGGTGAATGCATATAAAGAAAGTGGCTGGTTGCCGGAGTGGGCAAGCCCTGGTCACCGCGATTGTATGATCGGTTCCAACTCTGCTTCCCTGATTGCAGATGCTTACTTAAAAGGCGTAAGAGGTTTTGATATCAATACCGCTTATGAGGCTTTGATCAAGAACAGTAATAATTCTGGTCCGCTTAGCTCTGTAGGTCGTGCTGGTGTGAAATACTACAATGAACTGGGTTATGTTCCCTATGATGTAGATATCAATGAGAATACGGCCCGTACACTGGAATATTCCTATGACGACTTTACTATTTATAAACTGGCAAAGGAACTGAAACGTCCTGCTGCTGAGATAGAAAGATTTGCCAGACAGGCCCGCAACTACAGGAACGTATTTGACCCTGAAACTAAGCTGATGCGTGGTAAGAACAAGGATGGTAAATTCCAGACCCCTTTCAATCCATTTAAATGGGGTGATGCATTTACTGAGGGTAACAGCTGGCATTATACCTGGTCCGTATTTCATGATATACAGGGCCTTGCAACCCTGATGGGTGGAAAGGACATGTTCGTGAAAATGCTGGATTCTGTATTCACTATGCCTCCGGTATATGACGACAGCTATTATGGTGGTACCATTCATGAGATCCGCGAAATGCAGATCATGAATATGGGGCAGTATGCACATGGTAATCAACCTATTCAGCACATGATTTACCTGTATAACTATGCAGGACAGCCATGGAAAACCCAGTATTGGGTGAGGGAAGTAATGAACCGTCTCTATACCGCAACACCAGATGGTTATTGCGGGGATGAGGATAACGGACAAACTTCTGCATGGTATGTGTTCAGTGCATTGGGATATTATCCTGTTTGTCCTGGTACACAGCAGTATGTACTCGGTGCTCCGCTGTTCAGGAAAACAACCATCACTTTCGAGAACGGTAAGAAACTGGTATTGTCTGCACCTAAAAACAGTGCGGAAAACCGTTATGTAAAGGCGGTGACATTCAATGCAAAACCTTACACCAGCAACTGGCTGGATCATAACGAAATGATGAAGGGTGGTATCATTACTTTTGATATGGACGCAGTACCTAACAAAAACAGGGGAACTGCTGATAAGGATGCACCTTATTCTCTTTCTCAGGAGTTAAAATAATACATCTGATCATATATGAACCGGCTCCTTTACAGGTAGCCGGTTTTTTTATTCCTCTGATGGCACCGGTTTTGCGTTAGTCAGATAATCATTAACTTAATACAATGAAAGCATTCCCTCATTTATTACTGCTGCTGGCAGCAGTTACCATATACAGCTGTGCACATCAGCCTTACGCTGCTACGAATAAAGTATACCGTAAACAGGCAAAGCAATATGCCAGCATTATCAGGCAGCAGCCTGTGAATGATATTCCACCGGTATCTGCCTGGATAGGGACTACCAATTTTAACCTGCGTAAGCCTAACTACGTGATCATTCATCACACAGCGCAAGGCTCCTGCGACAGTACCTTTCGCACTTTTACCTTAACAAGGACACAAGTGAGCGCACATTATGTAATATGCAGTGATGGCACCGTGCATCATATGCTGAATGATTACCTGCGTGCCTGGCATGCTGGAGCTGCTAAATGGGGTAATGTAACAGATATGAACTCTGCCTCTATCGGTATAGAACTGGATAATAACGGACTTACGTCTTTCCAGCCGGAACAGATCAATAGTCTGATCGTTCTGCTCGATACGCTGCGTCACCGGTATAATATTCCTACGGCTAATTTTATTGGGCATGGAGATATTGCTCCTTCCCGGAAGGTGGACCCCAGTGCTTATTTTCCCTGGCAACAATTGTCGGAGAAAGGTTTTGGGCTGTGGTATGATACTACTGCCATTATAGTACCCGAAGGCTTTAATGCTTTACAGGCACTGCGCATAGTAGGATATGATACAAGAGACAGCAGTGCTACTATTAAAGCGTTCAAAAGACATTTCATTCCGGCGGATTCCACTACCGGCACTAATCTGGATGAGGGGGAAAAGAAAATCCTCATCAGTATTATGCAAAAAAGTTAGTCAGTCCTGTCTAATGTAAAAAAGCTAATTATTATGATCAGATATTGTTTCCTGTTGCTGTTTATTTCCTCTGCTGCTTTTGCCCAGAGAGGGGAGTGGTATACATACAGTACGGGTAAAGCGCCATTGTGCCATCTTACCATTAATGATGATGAGATAATAGTAGAAAGGATGGACCCTGCGTTTCGCCAGGTGAAGATGATGGGACGTACAAGTAAAGCTGATGAGCAGGAACATATAGAGATTGTGAAGAAAGTGAATGCAAATGACAGGGTATATATGATATATCTCTCTTCAGATAATCTCTATTTCTGTACTACTTTCAAATACTTTAAGAAACAGGATTCCCTGCAAATGTTTTGTGCGGACGGGGCAGATGATGGGTATAAATCCATTGATGAGGCAGTGGCTGCTACCAAAAAAGACACCGGCACACATTTCAGCGTTACTTTATATAGAAAGGAAAAGCTACAGTCGCAAAAACATTATATCCCTATAGCTAAAATTACAGAAGAGGAATTCCGGGCCGCTTTACAGCAGTTTACCCGGCAGATGGACCAGTTCTGGCAATACAGAGGTTATGGACGATATGAACCTTATCATACCTGGACCAACCTTATTTATGGTAATGCATTTGCAGCTTCTTTTGATCCCCGTTTTGACAAATTAACCCTGGATGCTAAGAATCTCAAGACGCCCGTAACCCAATACGGTAATGAGCCTGCTATTAAAAAACTGCTGCAGGATGCCGGTCTGTTAGCTGAGGATGCAGTTAAATGATTGAATCTATTCTAGTTTGCATGTTATTTTGTCCTATTTAGTCTACTTGTTTTGTAGATTAATAAAAGTTATGTTAATTTTGCCCTGAATTAACGATGAGATAGATGTACACAGCCTATATTTTTAATGAGGGTGCTGCTACCGGTGTCTGTACTGGTCCAACTAAGTCTGCCATAAATCACCTGGTACCTTCCGGGTGTTGTATCTAACCTGAATTAGTAATCAATCTATAACCATTGGTGCCGCTTATCGCGGTGGCCTGGCAATGCTTTGCCTTCCATTTTTAAAATTGATACAAATGAGTAAACAATTACAAATCCTGTTACTGCTATTATTCGGACTGCAGGCTGCTTATGCGCAGGATTCAAAAATTACAGGAGTAGTAACTTCCAAGGCGGATGCTCAGCGTATCCCGGGGGCTGTTATTACCGTGAAAGGAACTTCCCGCGGCGTACAGGCGGATGTTGATGGAAAATATTCCATTACTGCAGGCGCTAATGATACACTGCATTTTTCCTTTATTGGTTATGGTGCAGCGGACAGAGTAGTTGGCAACAACAAAACGATCAACATTGCGCTTGAAAGTTCTGAAAGCCATTTAAATGAAGTTGTGGTAACGGCATTAGGTATTTCCCGCGAAAAACGTTCCCTGGGTTATGCGGTACAGGAGCTGAAATCAAAAGATATTGCGGAAGCAAGAGAAAGCAATCTGGTAAATGCACTGGCAGGTAAGATTGCCGGTGTAACAGTAACTAATAGTCAGGGTAATCTGGGATCTTCCCGTATCATTATCCGTGGTGAGACTTCTATCGCCGGTAACAATCAGCCTTTATTTGTTATAGATGGAGTACCGGTAGATAATAGTCAGCTAGGTATAGGAACTGGTCGTGATTTTGCGAATGCAATTGCAGATATCAATCCCGATGACATTGAGTCACTGAACGTACTGAAAGGACCAAATGCTGCTGCATTGTATGGTTCCCGTGCCTCTGCAGGAGTATTGGTTATTAAAACCAAAACTGGTAAAGGGCAAAAGGGATTAGGCATAACCGTGAATTCCGGCGCTACTTTCGAAAGCCTCCTGGTATTGCCTACTTACCAGAATTCGTACGGACAGGGTGCCGGTGGACAGTTCTCTTATGTAGATGGTAAAGGTGGTGGATTGAATGATGGTGTGGATGAAAGCTGGGGACCTAAAATGGATGGCCGTTTAATCAAACAGTTTTTCTCTAATGGAGTAGCTGTACCGTTTGTTGCACATCCTGATAATGTAAAAGACTTTTATAAAACAGGTTACACTTTAAATAATGGATTGTCTGTAGGTGGCAGTAACGAAAAAATGGATTACCGTTTTTCTTACAATAATACCAAACAAACAGGGATCCTGCCTAATACCGGTATTACCCGTAATACTTTCACAGTTAACAATACTTACCGTATCACTCCTAAGCTAACGTTGAGCACTTTTGCCAATTACACAAGAGCTGGTGCAGATAACCTGCCAGGTGTAGATGGCAAACGTGGTAACAGTGTTACGTTGCAGTTCATCTGGTTTGGGCGCCAGGTAGATACCCGTTTACTGCGTAATTATAAAAATGCGGACGGGACGGATTTCAACTGGAATCATAGTTATTATAGCAATCCTTACTGGATACAAAATGAAAATACAGTCGGGCAGCTGCGTAACCGTTTTCTGGGCAATGCCCGCCTGTCTTACCAGGTACTAGACTGGCTTACTGCCAATGTACGTATAGGTACAGATACTTATAATGATAAGCGTAAATACAAAGTGGCTTATTATACCAATGGTACGCCGTATGGTTCTTATACAGAGGATAATTACGTAGTAACAGAAACCAATGCAGAAGCAACACTGAATGCCAACAGGAAAATAAATCATGATTTTAGTATTGATGGACTGATAGGCGGTAATATCCGTACCAATCAGTACGAGCAGAACTATCAGCAGGCACCCCGGCTGGCGGTGAAAGATGTGTATACGCTAAACAATTCAAGAGATGCATTGATCTCTACCAGTTATTTATCCCGTTTAAAAGTATACAGTGCTTTTGCTTCTGCACAATTATCATTCAGGGATTATGCATTCCTGAATGTAACAGCACGTAACGACTGGTCATCTACTTTGCCTGTTAACAATAATTCTTATTTCTATCCTTCAGTAAATGCGAGTGTAGTACTGAGCGATGCATTACATATTTCAAGTCCTGTGTTATCCATGTTAAAGATCAGAGGTGGCTGGGCCGAAGTAGGTAAGGACACAGATCCATACCGTATTATCAATACTTATCCTTTTAATCAGCCTTTTGGCAGCGCTCCGCTGGAAACAGTGAGTGATAAATATTATTCGAAAGATCTGAAACCTGAGATTACACGGTCAACAGAGGTTGGTCTGGAAGCTGCTTTCCTCAATAACCGTATCAGAACAGATATCACATATTATACATCGAGCAGCTTTAACCAGATTCTGCTGGCAGATGTAAGTGCTTCTACAGGAGACTTGCAAAGGCAATTAAATGGAGGGCAGATTGATAACCATGGAGTGGAAGTAACACTAGGTGTAACGCCTGTATCTACTGCTTCCGGCTTCCGTTGGGATGTTAATTTCAACTACGCGAGAAATGTAAGTAAGGTGATAGAGTTGGATAAAGAAGGTTTGCTGAATGATTATGTACTGGGTAGTTCCGGTAACATGCAGGTATTAGCCAGCAAGGGAAAACGTTATGGCGCTTTATATGGTAAGGCTTACAAACGTAATGATCAGGGACAGATACTGGTGAGTGCAAGTGGTACACCTGTGATTGCAGATGATAAAAAAGTGCTGGGCTATTTTACACCGAAGTGGACAGGTAGCGTGAACAATGCATTCTCATTCAAAGGCATCTCTCTTAGCTTTTTAATTGATACACGTCAGGGTGGTTCTATCTGGTCAGGTACCAACTACACCGGTATTTATACGGGTGTACTGGCAGCCAGTATGCCCGGCCGTGATGAAGAACATGGTGGCCTTCCTTATTACTATGCAAATAATAATCAGCAGGGAACAGCTATCAAACTGGAGAACCATTCGGCTTCTGCACCTAATGGAGAAACAGTGTATCATGATGGGATCATTTTTAATGGTGTAACTGCTGATGGCAAACAGAATACAGCCATTCTGCCGGCACAGCGTTACTATAAATCAGTATACAGCAGCTCTCTGAATGAAAGCAGTGTATACGATGCATCTTTCATCAAACTGCGTGAAGTAAAACTGGGTTATGCACTGCCACAGGAACTGATCCATAAATGGGGAGTACAGGGAGTGAACGTTACTGTTACAGCACGTAACCTCTGGTATATCGATAAGAAAGTGCCGAACATAGATCCTGAAACCGCCTTCAATACCGGAAACGGACAAGGACTTGAAACACTGCAGATCCCTACTGTACGCAGCTTAGGTGTTAATCTGAAAGTAACGTTCTAATCACTATTAAAAAGAAGATCATGAAATTATTCAAATATATATTTTGGGTGGCGGGTGCAGGACTGATATTAACAGGATGCAACAAAAGCCTGGAAAAGATTAACAGGAACCCTAATGAAGCAGAAACGGTGCAGCCGGATTATCTGCTGTCGAATGGTATCAAAGCAAATGTGGATACCTACTGGGGTACTGATGCCTCTATGGAAACAAGCGTGCTGTATGTGCAGTACTGGGCTAAGATCCAATATACAGATCCTGATAAATATATTCCTGCTGCTACCAGTATTCAGAACATATGGAACAATTTCTATGCACAGGGTATAAAGGATTTTACCACGCTTGCCCAGTTGGGAGATAGCTTGCACAATCCAAATTACAAGGCAGTAGCATTGATCATGCGTTCCTGGATTTTCCAGACACTGACAGATCTGTATGGCGATGTTCCTTATTCTCAATCGGGTGATATCGAAAAGTATCCAACTCCAAAATATGATGCACAGAAAGATGTATATATCGGGATATTAGGAGAACTGAAAACTGCTGTAGGACTGATTAGCCCCGCAGATAACCCTATCTCCGGAGATATACTGTACGGTGGAGATCTGACCAGGTGGAAAAAGTTTGCTAATTCATTACGTCTGCGTATTGCCCTGCGCATCTCGGACCGTGAATTTGCTACAGCAAAGGCTGTATTTGATGAGATAGGTGCTGATAATGCAGGGCTGATCGCTTCTAATGCGGAGAATGCGCAACTGATTTACCAGGCTTCTCCTAACCAGAACCCGGTATCCAAAAACAGGGAAACCCGTAGTGATTATCGTATCAGCAAAAGCATTGTAGATAAATTGAGATCATTTAATGATCCGCGTTTAAGTATTTATGCCGCCTTGCCAAGAGATACCAATGTAATTATAGGAGTTACAAATGGATTACCTACAGATTCAGCATCCCGTTTAGGATTGTATAAAACTTCAGACGCAGGTATTGCATTCACTGTGAATACAGCACCTGCAGTATTATTCAATTATGCAGAACTGTTATTTATTAAAGCAGAAGCTGCCCAGCGAGGCCTGCTTTCCGGTGATGCGGCTGACCTGTATAAACAGGGCGTGACAGCTTCTCTGAAGCAATATAATATCAATGATTCTGCTACTATAGCAAATTATCTTCTGCAACCCCGGGTGGTATACAATGCTGCTAATTATAAACAGTCTATCGGAGAACAGAAATGGCTGGCCTTATTTGGAGATGGACTGGAAGGCTTTGCAGAATGGCGCAGGCTGGATTATCCTGTATTAACGCCAGCTTACCAGGGAAATTTAGGGGGTAAGATTCCGTTCAGGCTCACTTATCCTTCTGGAGAGCAGGCTTTGAATGGTGTGAGTTATAAAGCGGCGGTAGCTCATCAGGGGGCCGATCAGCTGATCACTCCGTTATGGTTTGATGTACAATAGTAAATAAAACAACCGGGAAGCGTTTTCCCGGTTGCATAAATATTTTTCTGAAATCAGGCCCTGGTATCTGCCAGGGCTTTTCCTTTTTACAATACCGGAGTTTTACCTGCCATTGACAGGAATAACCTTATCTCATCAGCATTTTTCTTTTCACAACACCGGAGTTTTGCCCCCATCAACGGTAAGATTAATACCTGTTATATAACTTGCCGCAGGAGTGGCCAGGAAAGCAACCGCGGCTGCTATCTCTTTAGGGTCACCAAAGCGTTTCATAGGAATTTCACTCAGTAATTCTTCTTCTATAGTGCTGAGAGAGGTATTGCGTCTGGCAGCCATGGACACCATCAGATTATCCAGGCGGCTTGTATTGGTAGAACCAGGTAATACATTATTGACGGTAATACCATAGGGCGCAAGTTCTCCGGCCAGTGTTTTGGCCCAGGATGCAACGGCCCAGCGAACGGTATTGGAAACACCCAGGTTTTTAAGCGGGGTCTTTACAGAAGTGGAGATGATATTAATAATTCGTCCGTAACCGGCGGCGGTCATGCCGGAGATAACAGCCTGTACCAGGATATGATTGCATACCAGGTGTTGCTGAAAGGTATCTGTAAATTCGTGCGTATCAGCATCAATGAGTGGCCCCCCTTTGGGGCCACCCGTATTATTGACTAATATATGTACCGCTTTGCGGTTGGTAATCTCTTTGATAGCATCTTCTACCTGTTTCGTATCCCGGAAGTCGGCGACCAGGTAGCTGTGTTCCTGAAGATATTCAGTTGCCAGTGATTCAACAGCAGTTTGCAGGCTTTCTTTATTTCTCGCCAACAATACACATTCTGCGCCCAGGAGTGCCAGTTCTTTGGCCGTAGCTAACCCGATACCCTGGGTACTACCACAGATGAGCGCGGTTTTTCCTTTTAACGAAAGTTCCATACTAATTCTAACTAAAAATAAGTAATGCTAGCAAAGCACGTTGGGTTCACAAGGCTAATATAAGCATATCATACATTACACACGTATGTATATACGCCTTTTATCCAGGATTTTACCCACACTCCAGCAAAACAGCATATAGGCGAGGGCAAAAAGCAGGGACCCTACTTTTCCGGGAGCGATGGGCTGGAAAATGTGAGTATTCAACCATACAAACACGGATACACTACCTATTGTAAAAAAGCTGAGGAAAATAACACCTACTTCAGATAACAGGTACAGGAACAGCGGATTCTTTCCGAATACGGTGAAGAAGCTGGTCCAGCCGGTAGAATTTTTAAAATCAATTATATAAATGAGCAATGAGATGATCAGCAGATCTATGCCTACGGTATTGAGAACAAAAGAACTGGTCCATAATTTTTTGTTCACCGGGAACTGTGTATTCCATAACCAGGCTATGAGAATAAGAATAATACCGACAGAGATGAGACGGGTAATGCCCTGCGAAGTTTTTCCCTTTTCCTGGATGAAGAGCCCTGCCAGGTAACCAGCAATAACATTTACAATGGCAGGCAGTGTGCTGAGAATACCTTCAGGATCAAAAGCAAAGCCTTCGCCATGATAGAGATGACTATCACCCATGATAAATTTATCCAGATATAAACCCGCGTTACTATGTATTTCATAAGGAGCTCCTGGCTCACCAAAAGCATACATGATAGCCCAGTAGCCCAGTAATAAAACAGCGCTTACTATCCATAATGCCTTTTTCGGGAGGTAATGTATCAGTAAAGAAGCAAAACAATAACACAGTGCTATGCGTTGCAATACACCCAGGATGCGGGTATCTGAAATAGGGATAAACTCCCAGTGACCATCAGCGCCTGTACGGACGAAGGGTAACCAGTACATAATGAATCCCAGTAAGAAGATGAGGAGCGTACGGCGGAAGATTTTGGATAATACGGTTGCATTTCCCATTTGCTGGTATTTACGCATACTGAAGCTCATGGCATTTCCCACCGCAAAAAGGAAGGAAGGGAATACGAGATCTGTAGGTGTAAATCCATGCCACCGGGCATGCTCCAATGGAGCGAAGATATCATTCGTACCCGGTGTGTTTACGATGATCATAAAACAAACAGTCAATCCCCTGAAAACATCCAGGGGGAGGAAGCGTTGCGGTGTTGTTTGCATAATTAGTTATTAGCTAGTTATAAATATAATACAAGAATTCCCGCTATGCAATTAGAAAATTTAACGCATTTCCGATTGATTTGTATACATTAGTATGAAACACAACCCTTCTTGAACCACAAAGTTACTATAGCAGATATCGCCAGGGAGTTGAATCTGACGGGAGCTACCGTTTCCCGGGCCTTAAATAACCGTAAAGGGACCAGTGAAGATACCCGGAAATTAGTGCAGGATGCGGCAGAACGTATGAACTACCGGCGGGACAGAATTGCGTATTCCCTCCGTTCCGGCAGGACCAATATAATAGGCGTAATCATCCCCAGTGCAGAGATCAACTTCTTCGGCTCCGTAGTACACGGAATAGAAAGCATGGCCAATCAACACGGTTATAGTGTGCTGATATACCAGTCCAATGAACAGCCGGAGTATGAGAAAAAAGGAATAGAAACCTTTTTAAGCAGCCGTGTGGATGGTATCCTGGCCTCTATTGCGAAAGAAACTACCGAATTTTCACATTATCTCGAAATAAAGGAAAGGGGCGTTCCGCTTGTATTCTTTGACCGTGCTAATGATAGTCTCAATATTCCTTCTGTGGTAATTGATGACTATAAAGGTGCTTATGTTGCTACGGAACACCTGATCAGGCAGGGATATAAGAGGATTGCGCATATAGCAGGGCAACAGCACCTGAAAATATTCAAAGACCGGTTGGATGGTTACAAGGCGGCCCTTACCGCTTATGGTATTACCGTGGAAGATGAGCTGGTATATTTTGGGAATGTGTCCATAGAGGCCGGCCGCCAGGCTATTCAGTCCCTGCTGTCATTGCCAGAGCCTCCGGATGCAGTATTTGCTGTAGAGGACTTTACTGCTTTAGGCGCTGTAAAGGAGTTAAAAGATAAAAAGATAGACATCCCCGAAGCTTTTGGGGTAGTAGGATTCGCAAATGAATCTTTTGATGAACATATTACACCCAGCCTTTCCAGTATAGATCAGCAAACGGTACAGATGGGCAAAGAAGCCTTTAAATTACTATTAGAACTAATTGAAGATAAAGGAGATATACATGTCCAAAGGCGCACCCAAATCGTGCTTGAGCCTGTTACCAGATTCCGCCAGTCTTCAATGAGAAGATGATACCTCTTGTATAATTGAAAGTAAACGATTACATTTATTGACTGTTACAATTCCTTCTGATTATAGGATATTGATTTCCAACGTTTTGAGTTTAAAATGAATGGTGAGGTAAGATTTTTAATGCGGCTTTATTGTAATCGTTTACGTAAATCATATAAATTTGAATATTGATTCCACTTTTTAATAATTCCATGATGAAATAAATACCATCTTTTTTATAGCTCCACAAAAATGCAAGTATGAAACTGAAACTTTTTCTATTTGTACTCCTGGCGGCAACATCGGCCAATGTTGCTTTTGCTCAGAGAAGTACATGGTCAAAGAAGAAAGCCGCCCGATGGTATCGTCATCACGACTGGCAGCGAGGCTCCAACTTTATCCCCGGTAATGCTATTAACCAGCTGGAGATGTGGCAGGCCGCTTCTTTTGACACAGCAGTTATTAACCGCGATCTGGGATATGCTGCTTCGATCGGATTGAATTCTATGCGGGTATTCCTGCATCATGCTGCCTGGGAACAGGACCCGGAAGGTTTTAAACAGCGCATGAACACTTACCTGACCATTGCACATAGTCACGGTATTTCAACGCTGTTCGTGCTGTTTGACGATTGCTGGAATAATAATTATCACTACGGTACACAGCCTGCTCCTAAGGTGGGCGTTCATAATTCCGGCTGGTTACAGGACCCCGGGTTCCGTCATGAGCCAACAGATACACTGGAAAGATATGTGAAAGATGTGCTGACGACTTTCCGTAAGGATAAACGCATCCTGCTATGGGACCTCTATAACGAACCGGGTAACTCGGATTATGGGGATAAGAGTTTCCCGCTCCTGAAAGCAGTGTTTACCTGGGCACATGAAGTGAAAACAAAACAACCGGTGTCTGCCGGTGTATGGAGCGAGCAACTGACGGCGCTGAATGTATTCCAGCTGAATAATTCGGATGTGATCACTTATCATAATTATGCGGATGAGAAGGAACATAAGAAAGCGATAGACACATTACGTAAATACGGTCGTCCGCTCATCTGTACAGAATATATGGCGCGTACCCGTGGCAGCCGTTTTGCGAACATTATGCCGTTGCTGAAGAGCGAGCATGTGGCCGCATATAACTGGGGACTGGTATCCGGTAAAACGAATACTATTTATGCCTGGGATAATCCGATGCCGGATGGTAAAGAGCCCCCGGTATGGTTTCATGATATCTTCCGTGCTGATGGAACGCCTTTCAGCGCAGAAGAAATTACACTGATAAAATCACTAACAGGAAAAGAATAATAAATTATAAAACAATTCATAGTGGAGCAAGCAAAATTAATCGCTTTCAGTCAGCAGCATTTTGATCAGGAACCTATCATGGTAAGGGCTGCAGGGCGTATAAACCTCATCGGAGAACATACTGATTATAATAACGGCTTTGTATTGCCTGCCGCAATTGACAAGGCAATTTATCTCGCAATAGCAAGGCGTAACGACCGGCAGATCGTGATGCATGCACTGGATATAGATGATCACTATACAGGCAGCCTCGATCTGTTAAAACCTACTTCAAAGCAATGGCCTGATTACCTGCTGGGGGTTGTTCAACAACTCCAGAAACGTGGTCATATCATTAGTGGATTCGAATGTGCATTCTGCGGTAATGTACCCCTGGGTGCCGGCCTTTCATCCTCTGCTGCACTCGAATGTGCCACTGTATATGCTTTGAATGAGTTATTTAGCCTGGGCATCAGCCGCAGGGATATGGCCCTCTTATCTCAGGCAGCAGAAAATGAGTTTGTAGGTGTTCGTTGCGGGATCATGGACCAGTTTGCAAGTATGTTTGGCAAAAAACAGCAATTGATCAAACTGGATTGTGCTTCGCTTGAATATGAATATATTCCTTTCAACTTTGATGATGTTAGCCTGGTATTATTAGATACACAGGTGAAACATTCCCTCGCTTCTTCTGAATACAATACCCGCCGTGCAGAATGTGAGCAGGGTGTAGCGCTCATCAAAAAACATCATCCGGAGGTAAACAGTTTAAGGGATGCTTCTATAGGAATGCTGGACGAATATGTGAAGTCTTACAATGCAACAACATATAACCGTTGCCTGTACGTAGTAGAAGAGATCCAGCGGTTGCAGGATGCCTGTGTAGATCTGCAGCATAATGATCTTGTTTCTTTCGGTAAGAAGGTATTTGCTACGCATGAAGGGCTGGACAAGCTGTATAATGTAAGTTGCCCCGAGCTGAACTGGCTGGCTGAATTTGCCGGTGGTCAAAGCGGTGTATTAGGTGCCCGTATGATGGGTGGTGGCTTTGGTGGCTGTACTATCAATATTGTAAAGAAATCTGCTGTACCTGCATTGCTGGAGAAAGCCGCTGCAGGATATGAGCAACAATTTAAAATACCGCTGAAAGCTTATGTAACAAGCATTGAAGATGGTTGTCGTACTGTGAATGATCTAGTTAATAATTAATATGCCTGAAAATCCCTTTGACCTGACAGCGCACCCGCACACCCGCCTGAATATTCTTACAGGTGAATGGGTGCTGGTTTCTCCGCATCGCTCCAAACGTCCCTGGCAGGGGAAAGTAGAAGCTCCTGCACTGACACGGCGGCCTTCTTATGTAGATGATTGTTACCTATGCCCGGGTAATACCAGGGCAGACGGAACGAAGAACGCTGCTTATGAAGGGCCGATCGCTTTTACCAATGATTTCTCTGCTTTATTATCTGACACGCCTGCTGGTGGTGTAGATGATGATGGTCTTTTTGTAGCACGTTCCCAGAAGGGTATTTGTAAAGTAGTATGTTTCAGTCCGAGACATGACCTTACATTACCGGAAATGGAAGTGCCTGAGATCCGTAAAGTAGTAGACCTGTGGTGTACAGAGCTGAAAGAGCTGGCAGCAGTGCCTTTCATTAAGTACATACAGATCTTTGAGAATAAAGGAGAGATCATGGGATGTAGTAATCCTCATCCTCATGGTCAGATATGGGCGTCGGAAAATGTGCCGATGGAAATTGAAAAAGAGACCCGTGAACAATTGAAGTACTATCAACAGCATGGTAAGAGTTTATTATCTGCTTATTTGGATAAAGAACTGAAAGCAGAAGAACGGGTGATTGCAGAGAATGATCATTTTGCTGCTGTAGTGCCTTTCTGGGCAGTATGGCCTTATGAGGCAATGATCATCAGCCGCAGGCATGTGCAGAACCTGTTACAGTTTACAGCTGCCGAGAAAGAAGCCCTGGCAGACATCTTAAAGCAACTGACTACACGGTATGATAATCTGTTTGAGACGTCTTTCCCGTATTCTGCGGGTATGCATCAGGCGCCTTTCAACAGTGGCGATCATCCGGAGTGGCACTGGCATATGCATTTTTATCCGCCATTACTGCGTTCTGCCAGTGTGAAGAAGTTTATGGTAGGATATGAAATGCTGGCGAACCCTCAGCGGGATATTACGCCGGAGTATGCAGCAGCCAGGCTGCGTGCATTGCCTTTAGTGCATTATAAAACAGCGGTTAAACAACCAGTATAATTTTTTTTTTGATTCAAACAATGTGCAGGGGCGGCCATTTGGCGGCCCCTTTCTTATTCATTACAGTGCGAATCTTACTCCACCGTAATAATTCCTTGTGGGTGACGGGTTGTAATATCTGTTGCCTGCTGCATTCAGATCGTTCCCTAAACTATAGAACTGATTCAGCAGATTATCTGCTCCTGCGTAAATGGCTATACGCCTGCACAATTCCCAGCTGGCTTTACATTGCAGCAGGTGATACTGTTTTGCATAAGTAGTGTTGGCATCATTCAGTGGTAATTTATCTGTAAAGGTGTATTGAGTGAATAGCATGACGTGTGCCGGGAATTGCAGCAGTAATCCTGCTGTTAAGGTATGTTTGGGAACACCTGTCAGTGCATTGCCTGAATAATCCTTTCCTGCCGCGTTGTAATCACTGAACAGGAAATGGCTATAGGTATAACTGCCCTGTAGTTGTGTGCCTCTTAAAAACCCCGTTTGTGCGGGCGCCTGTATCCACGTCATCCCCTGTATTTCTACGCCTGTCTGGCGCGTTCCGCCTGCATTGATGTAATACTCATTTCCATCATCATGCAGTTGCCTTACAATAGCATCCTGCAAATGATAGTAGAATACGGACGCATCTAACTGGTAGCGGTTATACCGGTTATTGAGCCTTAATCCGGCTTCATAGTTCCAGCCTGTTTCTGCCTGCAGGGAGGTATTGATCACATTATCTGTAGGGCGTACCTCAGCAATAGAAGGGGTGGAGTAACCACGGCTAACCGTTGCCCTTGCCGCAAACTCCGGTGTAATAAGGTAAGAAAGGGAGAACCTTGGCATTAATTGCGGACTGAATTTCTTTTTGCCGTTATCACCTGCAGATTCATCGTTAAAGCGGTAGTTGAAATAATTCAAACTGGTAGCAGCTTCTGCCAGCAGTTGTTTACTAAGGTGAAAGGTAAAACTGGTAAAGTAGAAGTACTGTCGTGCCGTAATGTTACCGGCTGCCTGCACGGTATCCCTTTTACCTGCGCGGTTGCCATAGTTATTAATATCGGAGCCTGTTTGCTGCCACTCGATACCGGTTGTCCAGTCGAGGTGAATATTTGTATTACCGATGGGCTGATGTTGCAGGGCAATATAAGTACGGGCACCAAACGTATTCTCATCACGTGCTTCGAAGTTGGTAATGAAGGGATTTTCGAAGTGTGTATTGCTGCCGTATACGGAGATCACGTGTTGCCAGTGATCAGAGAGTTGTGATTCGTGTACCAGTCCGCCCAGGGCTGTTTTATTGTGGATACCTGCCTGCTGGGTAACGGCTCCCGGCAGAGTGGCTGTGGCCGGGCGGGCCGCTTTGGGATCTGCCGCTGCCTGTGCCGCTGTCAGGCCTCCGGGGGTACGGTAATTGAGATCACTGTAAAACGCGATCAGTTTAAGACGGTTATGGGCATTGTATTGCCATTGCTGATCTGTTTGTACATAATATCTTTTTAGCGCGCTGTTCACGCGGTATCCATCGGAATGTTGTATTGCCTGGAAGAGGTTCATACGGTAGTGGCCCCATTGCTGCTGCCAGGCAGCCTGTTCGTGGAACAGGCCATAACTGCCGCCCTGGATATCGCCTTTTATATGGCTGGTGTCTGGCAGGCTACCTACGGGATGGAAGATGAGTACGCCGCCTGAGTTGGCGCCGAACTGGCTGCCATCAGGGCCTTTGAGGACTTCTATGCCATCAAAACTTCCGGCATCTGCCAGATTCAGGTAAGTGTTCCCCCCGGCATCTGTAAGGGGGATTTCGTCCATATATATTTTCACATTGCGGATGCCGAAGGGCGAGCGCAAAAGACTACCACGCAGGGAGAGGCGGTAACTGCCCGGAGAACGTTCCTCCATGCGTACACCGGGAATATTGTTTAAAGCCGGTAAGAGGGTAATGCCCTGCTGCAACTGTAATTGCTGAGGAGTGATGACCGCACTACTGGTAGGGACCTGTAATAAAGAAAAGTGTTTGCCGGGATATGCCTGGATAACTACTTCCCGCAGTAGATGGGAGGTGTCTTTTTGTGCCTTCAGCACAGGAATCAGGAAACTGGTAAGGCAACAGAAAAGGAAGATCTTTCTCATGATAGTGATACGTTAACAGGAAGGACCACAGGGTCTTCTGTCAAATCTATGAATATTAAAATTATCTCACCTTCCAAATGGGATTACCGGTATATAATGGCCGGTTTATGGGCAGGATATCAGAAAAAAATAAAAAGTTTCCCTCTTGAATTTGGAAATATAAAAGCATAACGTATATTTGTCTACAGGATCAGTAGACTAATGCTGTTCTCCACCCGGAAGGCGGCGCAGAATGCTTTCCCTGTGTAATGTCTCACCAGCAGTACGCAGTAATTGGCAACATGAAAATCTAAAACTCGTAACATTATGCAACTGCATAAACATATTTCTATCAAGGGTGATTGGGTGATCTCTACCTGTTATAATTCCTGTAACACAGCCTGTTGTTGCTGCTGTTAAAACGTTCAAAAATTTTGTTTGCTTATAGCTGTAAATAAAATGCCCGGTCGGGTTAGCGGGGAGGGTATGTTGCAAATTTATTGGTGGTAAATTATATGTAACATATCTCCCGCGCCTCCGGCAAATAAGTGTGAGCAAATATATAAGATAGTGAATACTTCCTTTAGCAAAATAGGTGACCCAAATCCGGATTTCAATCTGGGATGGTTATTATAACTCTTTTATAAAGCGGAATATTTTTTTATTATTCTTTATGGAAAACGTTTTTACCTGCATCTGTATAGAAACGTTTATCCCATGGATGCAACTAACATTTACTCATCAGATTTCTTAGACATTCTCTTTGATGGAAGGAATAAAGATTATGGTGCTTATGATCTGCGGAGAAGCCAGGACAGGCGTGTTCGCAATGCTATCATAGGTACTGCATCTATTGCATTAGTCATCATTGGAGGATATGTACTAAGCAGCCGTTTAATGGCTGCGGAAATGCCTACACGAATGGAGGTTGTAGCGCCGATCGTAATTACAGATATACATCCGGTGGTAGATAAACCGCCTGTTGTTACACCGCCTCCTCCTGCCCGCCCCGCTGCTGCTCCTCCTGCCGTTTCATCAGTTACGTATAACAATCCGGTTATCACACGTGAAGAAGTAAGACCTGAAGACGAAGCGCCCAAATTAGCAGACATTGGTAATAAAAGTATTAGTACTTCTACTACAACCGGTGATGATATAAATGGAGTGGATGTATCGTTACTTACAGGTGGTACAGGTGGCCCTGGCGGGCATCTTGTGGAAGGTCCAAAGGGAGAAGACCGCGAAATTATTCACACTTTTGTAGAGAAGATGCCTTCCTTCCCCGGAGGAGAAGAAGCACTGGCCAGATTCCTGAGTAAGAATATGCGTTATCCCCGTATGGCAGCAGAAAGTGATATCGAAGGGAGAGTGTTTATCCAGTTCGTTGTAGATTATAACGGAAATATAACAAGTGTGACACCTGTTGGCGCGCCTAAAGGGGGTGGATTGGAAGAGGAAGCTATCAGAGTAGTGAAATTAATGCCTAAATGGAATCCCGGCAAACAGAACGGACAGACTGTAAATGTACAGTTCAGTTTACCTATAGCATTTCATTTGAATAAAGAATAAATAAAACTGATCAGTTTTTATCCATTTAACGTAGTTAATTCTCAACTGTAGATTTCAAAGGGTGGGTTCATACATATGCCACGGCGCTAAGTCGTGGCATCCCTGTTTTAATCCGGTTCAATTCTTGTTTCTAACTATTTTATACTACTTTTATCTCCCGGTTAGCTAAAGGTCATTTAAATTACGAAAATTAGTTATGGAAGCACCGGTTAATAATACTTTACAATTGTTCAAGAACCTGGTCGGCACCAAGTTCCAGCTTTATAACAGCCTTTTTACTGCACTGCCTTTTCATAAGGTAGAGAAGACCGGCGTATTTCTCTCATTATTCCTGATACATTGTGAAGAAGGATATGTAAAGGAAAAAAGCCCCCAGGAAATTCTCAACTCTTTCTTTTCACAATATACTACCACCGCTAATGAACAGCAGAAGCTGGATCTGATGTTTCGTTTTGTGCAATACGCAGAACGCCAGGTAGTGTTGTTCGATGCGCTGGAAGATGCGGCGTTCCGCAATATTCATGATATGCAGGGGGCGGGTTCTCTTACGCATCTGCAATCAAAAATTATTGTAGAACAGGCAGAAGACCTGCTGGCAGAGAAGTTGCAGGACTTTTCCGTAAGACTGGTACTGACGGCACATCCTACACAGTTTTATCCCGGAGAGGTGCTGGGTATTATCAATGATCTGTCGAGGGCATTGATGAATGAGAATACTTCGCAGGTAAATACTTATTTACAACAGCTGGGAAAAACGCCCTTCTTCAAGAAGGAAAAACCTACACCGTATGATGAAGCTATCAGCCTGGTATGGTTCCTCGAAAATACTTTTTACATCGCGGCAGGAAAAATTGTGGCTAAACTGAAAGCCCAGTTCCCTGCGTCTATCAATAGTAATAATCCTGTTATCAGGATGGGCTTCTGGCCGGGAGGGGACCGTGACGGTAATCCTTTTGTGAATGCAGAGATTACGCTGAAGGTAGCAAATGCATTAAGAGGCGCTATCATCAAGTGTTATTATTTGGATGTTCGTAAACTGAAACGCCGCCTTACTTTCAGAGGTATTGAGAATGAGTTGAACCAGCTGGAACAACAGTTGTTCAGTAATCTCTTTATCCCTGGTCATAAAACAGATCTTACCCGTCAGGATATACTGGATAGTTTATTCCGTGTACGTATCATTCTGATAGAAGAAAATAATGGATTATTCCTGAACTTACTGGACGACCTTATCAGTCGTGTGGAATTATTCGGGTTGTTCTTTGCAACGCTGGATATCCGTCAGGATAGTTCTGTACATGGGCCGTTACTGGCTGCTGTTGCAGAAGCTACAGATATACTGCCATCGGATTATAAGGATCTTTCTGATGAAGAGAAGATCAGTAACCTGTTGAAGATTACAGGAAGTGTAGATGCTGCTGTGTTGAAGACTGATTTGCAGCGCGACACACTGGCTACAATTGCTGCAATAAAAACCATCCAGGAAGCGAATGGGGAATTTGGTTGCCACCGTTATATTATCAGCCATACGACAAGTGCATTGGATGTGATGGAGGTATTTGGCCTGTTCTTTTTGAGTGGATGGAAAAAAGAAGATCTGAGTATTGATATTGTTCCTTTGTTTGAAACGATCGATGACTTACGGCATGCGGGTGAGGTAATGCGCTCTTTGTATGACAATGAGACCTATCGTCAGCATCTGAAACAACGCGGCAACAAACAGACTATCATGCTGGGGTTCTCTGATGGTACCAAAGATGGTGGTTACCTGATGGCCAACTGGAGTATCTATAAAGCGAAAGAGGAACTGTCCCGCATCTCCCGCGAGTATGATATAAATGTGGTATTCTTCGATGGCCGTGGTGGTCCTCCGGCAAGAGGCGGTGGAAAGACGCATCAGTTCTATCAGTCAATGGGACGGAATATTGCGAATAAAGAAATACAGTTAACAATACAGGGACAAACGATCAGTTCTAACTTCGGGACGGTAGATGCTGCCCAGTTTAATATAGAACAGCTGGTACATGCCGGTATTGCAAATGATATTTTTTCTTCCCGTGAGATCACTTTTACGGCAGAAGAGGAAGAGCTGCTGCAATCACTGGCCGATGCAGGATATACTGCTTTCAATAAGTTAAAGCATCATCCTGATTTCCTGGATTATCTGGACCATGCCAGTCCGCTGCGTTATTATGCAGAAACGAATATTGGCAGCCGTCCGTCCAAGCGTAATTCGGGAGGAAAGCTGAACCTGAATGATCTTCGTGCAGTGCCTTATGTAGGGGCCTGGAGCCAGATCAAGCAGAATGTACCGGGTTTCTTTGGTGTAGGTGCTGCATTGCAGGCTATTGATAAGGCGGGTAAATGGGAATCCCTGACGCAGTTGTATAAGAGTTCACTGTTCTTCCGTACCCTGCTCGATAATTGCCAGATGGCCATGAAGAAATGTTTCTTCCCGCTCACTGCTTCCTATGGCAAACATCCGAAATTCGGAGAAGTCTGGAATATGATTTATGACGAGTATAAACTGGCTACGAAGTACATATTGCGGATCATGGGAGAAACGGAGTTGATGGGCAACAGTCCGGTAGATCAGTTATCGATCCAGATGCGTGAGCGTATCGTGTTGCCATTGGTGACTATACAGCAGTATGCATTGTGTTGCATCCGTGAGTTAGATAAAGATGGGGATGAAAGCGGGTTAAAGGCTACTTACGAAAAGCTGGTTGTCCGTTGTTCTTTCGGTATAATCAATGCCGCCAGGAATTCTGCTTAATTAAAATATCATATACTTAGTTTGGACCGGCGGAGTTATTCGCCGGTTTTTTTTGTAATTTAACCTGAGGAAGTACGTACGTTAACCAAAATCTAAATTTATGCATTTAACGGCAAGGGAAACAGAGAAGCTGTTACTCTATCTCGCTGGAGAACTGGCGGAAAAGCGAAAGGCAAGAGGGCTGAAGCTCAATTATCCGGAAGCTATTGCACTTATCAGCAGTCATTTACAGGAAGGTGCCAGGGATGGCAAAACAGTGGCGCAGCTGATGCAGTATGGCGCTACTATTCTTACGCGGGAAGATGTAATGCCCGGAGTTCCGGAAATGATTGAAGAAATTCAGATAGAGGCTACTTTCCCGGATGGCTCTAAACTTGTGACCGTACATCATCCTATCAGATAAACCTTGTTATATGATTCCTGGAGAATACTTTATTAAACCTGGCTCTGTTGAGGCTAATGCCGGCCGGAAAACAGCGCAGGTGATTGTGGTGAATACAGGCGACCGTCCTGTTCAGATAGGCTCTCATTGCCATTTCTTTGAGGTGAACCGTCAGTTGGCGTTTGACCGTGCTACTGCTTTCGGGATGCGGCTGAATATTATGGCAGGTACTGCAGTACGTTTTGAGCCGGGAGAGGAGAAACCGGTAGACCTTGTTGCTTTAGGTGGCTTCAGGCGTGCCTTTGGAATGAATAACCTGGTTAATGGAGATACTACTTCCCCTGCTGCATTGCAGGCTGCTATGCAGAAAATCACCGATCAACAATTTAAACAATGAGCTTACATATAAACAGGAGCCGCTATGCGGCGATGTACGGCCCTACTACAGGAGATAAAGTCCGTTTGGGGGATACTGATCTTATCATCGAAATCGAACATGATCATACCGTGTACGGGGATGAAGCCAAATTTGGAGGAGGGAAAACGATCAGGGATGGTATGGCGCAGTCTTCTACGGCTGTAAGGGATGAAGGGGTACTGGATATGGTGATTACCTCTGTGATGATCATTGACCATTGGGGGATTGTGAAAGCAGACATCGGGATTAAGGATGGGAATATTGTGGGGATAGGGAAGGCAGGGAATCCTGATACCATGGACGGGGTGAACCTTATTATAGGGGCCAGCACGGAAGTGCATGGGGGAGCAGGGTTAATTGCTACTGCCGGAGGCATTGATACGCATATACATTTTATCTCTCCCCAGCAGATCACTCATGCCTTACATAGCGGAATTACGACAATGATAGGCGGAGGCACCGGTCCGGCCGATGGAACGAATGCCACTACGGTAACACCTGGGAAATGGTTTATCCGGAAGATGTTAGAATCTGCGGAAGCATTCCCGATGAACCTGGGGTTCCTGGGGAAAGGCAATTGTGCTACAGAGCCACCGTTGTGGGAGCAGATAGAGGCGGGGGCGCTGGGATTGAAGATACATGAGGACTGGGGTTCTTCTCCTGCCGTGATAGATGCCGCGTTAAAAGCTGCAGAGAAATATGATGTACAGGTAGCTATTCATACAGATACATTGAATGAGTCCGGTTTTCTGGAAGATACAATTAAAGCGATTGATGGACGGGTGATCCATACTTATCATACGGAAGGCGCGGGGGGAGGACATGCTCCGGATATTATCAAAGCTGCGATGTATCCGAATATCCTGCCTTCTTCTACAAATCCTACACGGCCTTATACGGTAAATACGATTGATGAGCATCTGGATATGCTGATGGTTTGCCATCACTTGGATAAGAGTGTGCCGGAGGATGTGGCGTTCGCGGATTCCCGTATCAGACCGGAGACGATTGCTGCGGAAGACATTTTGCATGATATGGGTGTGTTTAGTATGATGAGTTCTGATTCACAGGCGATGGGAAGAGTGGGAGAGGTGATCATCAGGACCTGGCAGACGGCCGATAAAATGAAGAAGCAACGGGGTTTGCTGGCGGAAGATATTAAACACGACGTTTTACCCGAAGATATTGCTGCTGATAATTTCCGGGTGAAAAGATATATAGCTAAATATACGATCAACCCTGCCATCACACATGGGATTGCTGAGTATGTAGGTTCTATAGAGCCCGGGAAGTTAGCAGACATTGTATTATGGAAACCTGCGCTATTCGGGGCAAAGCCGGAAATGATCATTAAAGGCGGGATGATTATCTGTAGCCGTATGGGCGACCCTAATGCCTCTATTCCTACACCACAACCTGTGATGTACCGCGAGATGTTTGGTGCTTTTGGTAAAGCATTGCATAACACCTGTGCTACCTTCGTTTCCCAGGCTGCAATTGATAAAAATATTGCCGAGGAATATGGATTGCAGAAGATCGTATTACCAGTGAAGAACTGCCGTAATATCGGGAAGAAAGACCTGATACATAATAACAGCACTCCCGATATTACTGTAAATCCAGAAACGTATGAAGTGGCAGTAGATGGGAAAGTGATTACTTGTGAACCTGCGAGTGTATTGCCTTTGGCACAGCGCTACTTTTTATTTTAATTTATGATTGTTGTAGAAGCTATACAGGGAAATATAAATACTGTTCCACTTAATGGGCGTAGTACAGATGCATTGCCGCTGGAATGGTTTGAAACAGGTAAACGTGTGTTGCGCCGCTCTACGGCCGCTGGCCGTGAAATAGCTTTACGCTTCCTGCGGGAATCTCCTTTATTACGGGAAGGAGATATTGTATGGATGGATGAGCATGTAGCCGTTACTGTTACTATCTTACCTTCTCTGGCAATAGTGATTACACCGGTTACAATGCAGGATATGGCGGCAATCTGTTATGAAATCGGGAATAAACACCTTCCTTTATTTTTATCCGGTAACCAGGTATTGATCCCTTTTGAAGAACCATTATTCCGCTGGCTGGACGCCCGTGGATATGCTCCTGTTCAGGAACAACGGGTCCTTTCTGATATGTTACGCAGTAACGTATTACCGCATAGTCATAACTCTGGTAGTTCGTTGTTCAGTAAGATCATGCAACTAACTTCCAAATAACGCGTATGCAAAACTGGTTGCCACATCTCCTCCATCTTACCGATCCTACTTTGCCTGTAGGGGCGTACTCTCATTCCAATGGCCTGGAAACATATGTACAGCAGGGGTTGATTACCAACGGGGTACAGGCTGCTGCATATATCAGGAATATGCTGGAACATAATCTTCCTTATAATGATGCTTTATTTGTAGTGCTGGCTTACAGGGCTGCTGAAGCGAATGATATTGCTCAACTGATATTACTTGATGAGGAATGCACGGCATTGAAAGCTCCCCAGGAGTTGCGACTGGCCAGCCAGAAACTGGGAATGCGACTGGTGAAGTTACTCTCTCCTTTAGCAGGTAGTAATGATTTTACTGTTGTGATGCGTAAAGGCATACACTACTGCCTGGCATATGGGGTATATGCTTTACTGTTAGGGATACCTTTAAAGGAAGCATTGACGGCGTATTATTATAATGCTGCTACAGGAATGGTAACTAATTGTGTGAAGCTGGTGCCATTAGGACAACAGGAAGGACAGCAGATATTGTTTGCGTTATTACCGGATGTATCATTATTGGCAGATAAGACATTCACTATACCAAGGCAATTAGCAGGCCGTTGCAGTTTTGCTTTTGATATAAAAAGCATGCAGCATGAACGCCTGTATTCAAGATTATATATGTCATAACTATGGAACAGAGATCATACATAAAAATAGGAGTGGCCGGACCGGTAGGTGCGGGTAAAACAGCGTTGATAGAAAGGCTGTCGCGGCAAATGAACGGGCAGTACAGTTTAGCTGTTATCACTAATGATATTTATACCAAAGAGGATGCGGAGTTTTTAGTAAAGAACAGCCTGTTGCCGGCAGAAAGGATCATTGGAGTAGAGACGGGTGGTTGCCCGCATACTGCGATAAGAGAAGATGCCAGTATGAACCTCGAAGCTGTGGAGGAAATGGCAACACGTATTCCTGATGTACAGATCATCTTTATAGAAAGCGGGGGAGATAACCTGTCAGCTACCTTCAGCCCTGATCTGGCAGATGTGACCATTTTTGTGATTGATGTGGCAGAAGGAGATAAGATCCCCCGTAAGGGCGGACCTGGAATTACGCGGTCTGATTTACTGGTGATCAATAAAATTGATCTGGCGCCTTATGTAGGGGCCAGCTTAGATGTAATGGAACGGGATGCCCGTAAGATGCGGCAGGGAAGACCATTCGTATTTACCAATATGATGAGTTTAGAAGGATTGGATGCCGTGATTGGCTGGATTAAACACGATGCGTTACTGGAAGCGGTGGAAGAACCAGCTTTATTGAAATGACCGGAGAATTACCAGTAACAGGGAAGATGATCAGTCAGTTGCAAATAACAGCAGGTGAACGGAAAGGTATCACCTATCTGCAACACAGCTATTTCACAAGACCTTTTAAGGTGGCAGATATCAGTGGAAAAGGTAATTCTGCATTACATCTTGTGATGATGACCGCTTCTCCGGGAATATTAGACGGAGATAGCTATATGATTTCCCTGGAGTTAGTTGCCGGAGCAAATGTTCATCTGTATACACAATCTTATCAGCGGATATTTAACATGCAGCAGGGAGCAAAACAGCAGGTGCTGGTAAAAATGGGTGCTGGCAGCCGTTTATGTTATCTGCCTCATCCTTCTGTTCCTCATGAACGATCTGTGTTTGAAGGGTATAATAAAATAGAGATAGGGAAAGATTGCCAATTGATATGGGGAGAGATTATCACCTGTGGGCGTAAACTGAGCGGAGAAATTTTTAAGTGCCGTCTTTTTCAGAGCATTACGGAAGTTTACAAAGATGAGAAGTTGTTGTTTAAAGATGTAACCGTGCTTCAGCCCGAACTGATACCCGCAGACATGATAGGGCAATGGGAAGGATATACGCACCAGGGAGCTTTGCTATGGCATGATGAAACAAAGGATATGATCATCCTGGCAGATCTTATCCATGAGCTGCTTTCCGCAGAGAAAGGAATCACTGCCGGGGTGTCTCAAACGGCATCAGGTGCTTTACTGGTTAGAATACTTGGACAAGGAGGAGAACAGCTGTATGCATTATTTAAAAGAATAGCAGGATTAGCGGGAAATGAAAGACTGCTGTAGTCACTATCTAAAAAGATAGCGCTTAAGAAATAATGAAAACTATCTGAAAATATGGGCAGCTATGAACACTGAACTGCAAATGTTGTTACTGACAGCCATTACGATCAGTTGTCTGCATACAGTGACGGGGCCAGACCATTATATCCCGTTCATTGCATTGAGCAGGGCAAGAGGCTGGTCAGTTGCCAGAACGGTATTATGGACGCTGTTATGCGGACTGGCGCATGTTGGCAGCTCTGTATTACTGGGAGGGCTGGGCATCATGTTTGGATGGTCTTTGTCCGGCATCACCGGGTTAGAAAATTTAAGAGGAGGGATTGCCGGATGGGCATTATTGACTTTTGGGCTCTTATACACGCTGTGGGGTGTGAAGAGAGCCATTCAAAACAAGGCCCACAAACACTTTGATATATATGACGACGGCAACATTTACGTATATGAACATCAGCATGGACAAGTCGTTTATCCGCAGGAGAGAAGGAAGGTTACTCCCTGGATCATGCTGATTATCTTCGGGTTAGGGCCCTGCGAGCCATTAATACCCCTGCTCACTTACCCGGCAGCCCGGCATTCTGTTTATGGCATGATTATGCTGGTAGTTATATTCACTCTTTTTACCCTTCTCACCATGATTATGCTGGTATTATTGGGGTATTATGGGTTTTCTTTTTTAAAAACAGGGAGGCTGGAAAAGTATGTTCATGCGCTGGGAGGCTTTACCATCTTTATTTGCGGGGCAGGAATGGTGTTTTTGGAGTGGTAATGAAACTGTCACGTCTAAAGTAGTATTTCCCATTTTCAACATCCTTCCCTAATTTTACATATATTCTTAAGGCACTTACACGATAATTTATGGCACAAAGCGTATTCGATTTTGGCATGATTGGCCTGGGCGTAATGGGGCGTAACCTGTTGCTTAACATGGCTGACCATGGTTTTTCCGTTATTGGGTTTGATAAAGACAGTACCAAGACCGGGGCCCTCGAATCGGCGGCTTCACCGGGCACTACCGTAAAAGGGGTGGCGGAACTTGCAACGATGGTACAATTACTGCAAAGTCCGCGAAAGCTGATGATGCTGGTACCTGCCGGGCAGCCTGTAGATGATGTGATAGAATCCCTGATCCCGTTGCTGGAGAAAGGCGATGTAGTGATAGACGGAGGTAATTCCCATTATACAGATACGGTACGCCGGGTGAAATACCTGCGTGAGAAAGGCATCCACTTCATGGGTATGGGTGTATCCGGTGGTGAAAAAGGCGCCCGTACGGGGCCGAGTATCATGCCAGGTGGGGACAAAGATGCTTACGAGAAAGTAAGACCCATGCTGGAAGCTATTTCTGCCAAAGTAAACAACACGCCATGTGTCGCTTACCTGGGTACAGAAGGAGCGGGCCACTATGTTAAAATGGTACATAACGGTATTGAATATTCTATCATGCAGCTGATCAGCGAAGCATATGCTTTGCTGCAATATGCAGGTTTGGATAACGACCGCTTACACCAGGTATTCAAAACATGGAACGAAGGTGCACTGCAATCCTTCCTGATCGAAATTACGGCAGACATCTTCCTGCAGAAAGACGACAAAACATCTGCTCGACTGCTGGACGTGATCTCTGACAAAGCAGGATCAAAAGGTACCGGTAAATGGACTTCCCAGGATGCGATGGAATTACCGGTAGCAATACCCGTGATAGATACCGCAGTAGCTATGCGCACTATCTCTGCATATAAAGAAGAACGCGTAGAAGCAGCTAAGATCTACAACAAGCCTGTTGCTTCTTTTAACACAGATACAGAGACCTGGATCAAACAGATCCATGATGCTTTGTACTTCGGTGTAATCATCAGTTATGCACAGGGACTGGCAATGCTTCATCAGGCTTCCAAAGATCTGAAAATGGAGATCCCGTTACCGGAAGTAGTGAAGGTATGGAGAGGAGGATGTATCATCCGTTCTACCCTGCTGGAAGTATACATGAAGGCTTACTCGGCATCGCCGGACCTTCCGAATATTTTATTAAACAAAGAAGTAGCAGCTTTAATAGAGAATGCACTCATTAATACCCGTACTGTTGTAGCCCAGGCTGCCCAAAGCGGTATTGCTGCTGCAGGTATCATGTCTGCACTGGGGTATTTCGACGCTTATCGTACAGAACGTATGCCTACCAACCTGGTACAGGCACAACGTGATTACTTTGGCGCACACACTTACCAGCGTACAGACGCTCCCGGCAGTTTCCACACAGTATGGGGTGAGTAAGGATAGGATAATGTTAAAAAGATAGTCATGACAAATCACAAACGTCCGCCAGCTTCGGTTCTTTTTATTTTTGGTGGAAGTGGCGACCTGAATTACAGGAAACTCACTCCGGCGTTATATAATCTCTTCCTCGATGATTATATGCCGGAAAAATTTGAAATAGCTGGTATAGGTCGCAGTGCCTATACAATTGATGCATACCATGAGCATTTGAAAGATGGGATCACTAAATTTTCCCGTCGTAAAGGAGAGGAAAACGGCCACTGGGACGATTTCAGTAAGCACGTTACTTACCTGCAGATGGATGCGGAAGACCAAACGGCCTACAGCGTTATTACCGATCTGGTAAAAGCGAAAGAAGCAGAATGGGGTACCCATCCTAATGTGATCTTTTACCTGGCGGTAGCACCGCAACTGGTCCCTGCCATTGCCACAAAACTGGGCAGCCTGAACCTGTGCAGCGATAAAGCCAGTACCCGCATCGTCATAGAAAAACCATTTGGACACGACCTGCAAAGCGCTCATGACCTCAATACCCTCCTGGGCCGTATGTTCTCTGAAGAACAGATCTATCGTATAGATCACTACCTGGGTAAGGAAACCGTACAGAACATCATTGCGCTCCGTTTTGCAAACGCACTGTTCGAACCGGTATGGAACCGCAACTTCATCGATCATATACAGATCACCGCTTCTGAAACCGTAGGGCTGGAAGGCCGTGGCGGTTACTATGAGAATTCAGGTGCCCTGAGAGATATGGTGCAGAACCATATCCTGCAGATCCTCTGTATGGTGGCAATGGAAGCGCCCGTATCATTCGATGCGAATGAGATCCGTAATAAGAAAGTAGACGTACTGAATGCGATCCGTCCTTTTGCGAAAGAAAAAGTACATGAGAACGCAGTACGCGGACAATACTCCAAAGGATGGAGACAAGGTAAGGCTGTACCTGGTTACAGGGAAGAAAAGGGCGTAAATCCTGAATCAGCTACCGAAACTTATGCTGCCGTTAAGTTCTATATAGATAACTGGCGCTGGCAGGGTGTTCCCATTTACGTACGTACGGGTAAACACCTGCATCAGAAGGCTACCAACATCACCTTGCAGTTCCGTCCGGCCCCGCATTTTGCTTTCCCGACAGAATCTGCGGAAACCTGGCGTCCGAACCGCCTTACCATTAGTATACAGCCGGAAATGGATATCCGTATGCGCTTCCAGGCAAAACGCCCTGGCCAGAGCATGATGCTGGAACCTGTGGAAATGGTGTTCAACTTTGATGAGCAGTTTGGTGATCAGCATGCTCCTGAAGCATATGAAACACTACTGCTGGATGTAATGGAAGGCGATGCTACCCTTTTCATGCGTGCAGACCAGGTAGAAGCTGCCTGGAAAGTGGTGATGCCAATACTGGAAACATGGGAGAACCGTACACCGGTAGATTTTCCAAACTATGCTCCGGATTCATGGGGTCCTGAGGATGCCGATGCAATGATCGCAAGAGAAGGTCATAGCTGGATAAACCTGCCGAAATAAAGGATTATGGAATTACACATAGCTCAGAATACACAGGAACTCAGCGAAAACCTGGCTGCCTGGATCAGTAATTATATTCAGGAAGTATTACAGGACCAACCCATCTTTACACTGGCCCTTTCCGGCGGAAATACGCCTAAACAGCTGCATATGCTGCTGGCAAAGGAACCTTACAGGATCATGATACCCTGGAACAGGATCCATTTCTTCTGGGGAGATGAAAGGGCGGTACCTTTTGAGGACGAACGCAACAATGCGAAGATGGCCTATGATACCCTGCTGAACATTGTAGACGTACCTGCAGAGAATATCCATGTAATGCGTACTGATATTCCTCCGGAAGAAGCAGCCGCTGAATATGAAAAGCTACTGCACACTTACTTTAAAGAAGGTGAAACCACTTTTGACCTTGTACTGTTAGGTATGGGGGATGATGGTCATACCCTGTCCCTGTTCCCCGGCATGCCCGTGGTGCATGAACAGGATGCCTGGGTAAAAGCATTCTTCCTGCCTGCACAGAACATGTATCGTATTACACTTACTGCTCCGGTAGTGAATAATGCGGCATGTGTAATATTTATGGCTACCGGTGCTGGTAAGTCGCTCACATTAAAGAATGTTATTGAAGGCACTTTTAATCCGGATAAGTATCCTTCCCAGCTGATAAGGCCCGAAGATGGAGAACTTCACTGGTTTGTGGACGAAGCTGCTGCCGGCGCGCTGGAAATGTAGCAATAGAAAGAAAATATACAGAAAGGGCGTATCAGATCATTGATACGCCCTTTTTCTTTTTTGTCAAGATAGTATTGATAGCTGTGCAGATGATATTTGGAAGTAGGAAGCCCGCTTTTTACTTTTAGGTAACTTAAATTCCTGTATGAGAAAGATTTTCCTTTTTACGGCGATGTTATTTGGTTTTTCATCCCTTTTTGCGCAAAAATATACGGCCGATTGGGCTTCGCTGAATAAGCGGGGTATCCCGGCCTGGTTCAATGAATCCAAGTTCGGGATCTTTATCCACTGGGGGGTATATGCAGTGCCTTCTTATGCTGTGGTAGGGCCGGGTGGATATTCCGAGTGGTACTGGTGGCAGTTGAACGGGGCTACTGATGGCACACACCAGCAGGTGGCGGCTTTTCATGATAAAAACTACGGCAGGGATTTCCCATATGAGAAATTTGAGCAGCAGTTCACGGCTTCGTTATTTGATCCGGCACAGTGGGCCGATGTGTTTAAGCGTTCAGGGGCAAAATATGTAGTACTGACTTCCAAACATCATGAGGGGTATTGTTTATGGGACAGCAAGCAGGCGAATGAATCCTGGGGCCATCCCTGGAATGCAGTGAGTGGTACGCCTAAACGCGATTTACTCGGAGATCTGACTACCGAAGTGCGAAAGGCGGGTTTAAAGATGGGATATTATTATTCCCTGTACGAATGGTTTAACCCGGTATGGAAAAAAGATAAGCAGCAATATATTAAGGAAGTGATGACTCCTGAATTTAAAGACCTGGTAACACGTTATAAACCTTCTGTGATTTTCTCTGACGGTGAGTGGGATTTATCTGATACTGCCTGGCATAGTACAGAGCTGTTGTCCTGGTTATTTAATGAATCTCCTGTAAAAGATGAAGTGGTAGTAGATGATCGCTGGGGGAGGGATACCCGGGGGAAGCATAATGGCGCTACTTACCTTACTTCTGAATATGGAAGTGGCATGCAACCAGGTGCTATATGGGAAGAAAGTCAGGGTATTGGTAATTCATACGGGTATAATCGTATGGAGAACGTGAATGATTACAAAAAGAGCAGTGATCTGGTTTTATTACTGGTGGATATAGTGGCCCGTGGAGGTAACCTGTTACTGGATATAGGCCCCACTTCAGATGGCCGTATTCCGGTGATTATGCAGCAGCGGTTGATTGATATAGGGGCCTGGCTGGAAACTAACGGAGAAGCTATTTTTGATACGAAGCCCTGGAAGGAAACGCGTCAGTGGAGTGCGGGTAAACGTCCGGAAGTAAAAGAGGCCAGTTTTATGGCAAATTATAACATCTCTAAGATGGTATTACCTTCTAAGGACTATGCACATATTGAGATGTTCTTTACACAGAAACCGGGTGTACTTTATTGTATTGCGACCGCCTTTCAGCCACAAATAAGGATTAAGGATTATACGCCGGCTAAAAAAGCGGTGGTTAGTATTCTGGGTTGCAGTAAAGCTATTGGCTATCAGCAGCAGGGCAAGGATCTGGTAATTAATCTGGCAGGGTTAAAGCCAGGGGATATTCCTGGAAATATGTTTGTTGTGAAAATTAAAGAGTAGGTAAAGTATATAGTGAAGATAGCTCATGTGCAGGAGTAACTATGCTTTAAATAAGGTACTGAACAGGATAATCCTCCGTTAATCCTCCGTCTTTTAACGGAGGATTAACGGAGGATTATCCTGTTCAGTACCTGCTTTCTTCCTCTTATCACCATTTCTCGCTGCTTACCAATTCAATGGCTTCTCCTTTCAATAAGGACCCGGCAGGAGTGCTGGGGTATATTTCTTCGAAACTGCGGACCTGGTTCATAAATACCCTGCGGGATATATGCCCCCGGGTAATTTCGTGAGGATCTGCCAGTCCGGCCGCCGCCGTTAATTCAATAGCGCTTTCTATGGTATCGCGATGGTAGTTCGCCACGCGGTGTTTTTTGTCTTCTACTACCAGTCCGGCCATTAACCATTTATCCTGCGTAGCTACGCCTGTAGGGCAGCGGTTGGTATTACATACCAATGCCTGTATACAACCCAGGGCCATCATCATGGCCCTTGCACTGTTGCAGGTATCTGCGCCCAGGGCCATTGCTCTTAAAATATGGTAACCTGTAAGGACTTTACCGGATGCGATCAATTTTATTTTGTGACGGATGTTATATCCTCTGAGGGTATCATGTACAAATGCCAGGGCATCCATGAGGGGCATACCCACGGAATTGGAGAATTCAGGAGGCGCTGCGCCCGTGCCGCCTTCTCCGCCATCAACAGTGATAAAGTCCGGATAACAGCCGGTTTCCAGCATGGCTTTACAGATAGCGTGGAACTCGTGTTTCTGGCCTATGCATAACTTAAAGCCTACTGGTTTACCCCCGCTTAACTTCCGCAGATGGCTGATGAAAGCAACCATTTCGCGGGGAGAACTGAAGGCGGTATGATAAGGTGGTGAAGCAACCGTAGTATTGGGTTTTACGTGCCTTATAGCCGCAATTTCGGGCGTATTCTTAGAAGCTGGCAAAATACCTCCATGACCCGGTTTTGCTCCCTGGGAGATCTTTAATTCGATCATTTTTATCTGGGGAATAGCGCTTTTCTCTGCAAAGAGTTTTTCATCGAAGTTGCCTTCGTCGTTACGACAGCCAAAGTAACCGGTACCTATCTGCCATATGATGTCTCCTCCCTGGTTCAGGTGGTGTTCACTGATGCCTCCTTCTCCGGTGTTATGGGCGAAATTACCCAGTTTTGCCCCGCCGTTCAGCGCTTCTACCGCGTTGGAACTCAAGGAGCCGTAACTCATGGCGGAGACGTTGAGGATACTGGCAGAGTAAGGTTGGGTGCATTCATCTCCCCCGAAGAGTACCCGGGGATCTTTATTCATTTTATCGAATGAACGGGGTTGTATGGAATGAGCCATCCATTCGTATCCTTCCGCGTATACATTGAACTGGGTACCAAAGGGCTGGGAATTGAGTTCTCTTTTTGCCCGCTGGTAAATGGTGGAGCGGTCAACCCGGTTGATAGGGCTGCCATCGATATCACTTTCAACGAAGTACTGATAAATTTTAGGACGGATATCTTCCATAAAATAGCGCAAACGGCCCACGATAGGGTAGTTGCGCATAATAGCATGTTTTTTCTGCGTAATATCTATTAATCCCATGATAATGAGTGGTACTATGAGTACCAGTAACCACCATGTCCATGGAAAAAAATAACCAAGTGCTGCAATAGCTGCCACACTGCCAAGCGAGAAAGCAATAAATCCTTTCATATATCAGGTCCCATTTATTTATTAAATAAAGATAGGGAAAATCGAAAGGTGAATATTTTATGTTATATAAGTTTTCCTTGTTTTAACACATTGGTGATCCTTACCAGTATTTCATTTTTTGTGTTCTCATAGGTGCGTATATCGGTGTTTTTAATCCAGCAGGTAACGGTTACTTTCAGGTTTGTACCATCTATGCCATTGAAGAAAATTTCAGGCGCGTTGTCAGCCGCCAGGTTATCTATCCCTTTTAATGCCTCTTCTATCAGGTTTTTTATCTGCATGGTACTCTCATTGGCAGCAGGTACACTAAAGGATATTTCTGTTCTCCTTTCCGGGGTGAGGGAGTGATTGATAATAGGTTTCTGGAAGATCTCTTTATTGGGGATGATCACATGCAGACCATCCAGCGTGCGGATCAACGTAGAGCGCAACTGGATTTCTTCCACACGGCCAACAAAACCGTTGGTTTCTATCTGATGTCCCACCTCGAATGGCCTGCGGAGGGTGATAAAAATACCGGAGATAAAGTTAGCCGTAAGGTCCTGGAAGGCGAAGCCTAAAGCCAGGCCTATGATACCGGCACCAGCCAGCAGGGATGTGACTGCCTTTTCCAGTTGTAATACGTCTAATGCCACAAACAGCCCTATGAGGGTCATGATGACAGAAAAGAGATTCGCTATCAGACCGCTCAGGGCAGGAGTATGGGAGATCCTCAATATGAATTTGTATACCAGTATTTTAACAAACCGGGCCACGAGGAAGAAGATGATCACCGCCAATATGGCTACCACCAGATTGGGCAACATTTTAATGGTATTGTTTATCCATTTTTCCAGTTTCTCCCATATCAGATTTTCCCAGCGTGGATAGTCCATATTCATAACAAATGCGTTTTACGAAATATCCGTAATAACTGTGCCACCTGTAAAGAAGGCTATAATTGCGGAAAAACTTACCCAAAGGCTGTTTGATATGCAACAGTATAACATTATCTTACGGAAGTTAATATAGTTCACTTATGAATTTTCGCCGTTTAATGCTCATATGCAGCCTGTTGGTTATTATTGCGCCAGGTTTTGCACAGGCCACATTTGATGCTTCCCGTCTGAAGGTATCCTGGGAAGTAGTAGAAAATCACTACAAGGGAAAAGATCAGTTCCTCTCTGTATTTAAGATTGTAAATACCGGTCAGACAGCTTTCCCCGCGCAGGGCTGGCAATTGTACTTCAACTTTGTACGGTTTATTACTCCTGGTGTTACTGCCGGAAATGTGAGTGCGTCGCATATAAACGGCGATCTGTATAAGTTAACGCCTACCGCAGCCAGTAAAGACATTGCTCCCGGAGATTCTCTGCGTATAGAACTGGTAGCAGAAGCATGGGCCGTGAATTTTACGGATGCTCCGGATGGATTGTATATTGTATGGGATAATAATCCTGCCAAAGGATATGCGCTCAAAAATTACAGTATCCGCCCTTCCACACAGCCTAAGCAGTACCTGCGTTTCCCGGGCGACAAATCACCTTTGCTGACGGCTGCTGATATCTATAAACAGAATAAGAATATCCCTGATATAGAAGCGTCTAAACTACCATTGGTATTCCCAACTGCGCAGGAAGAAGTAGCTGGTACCGGGGCTTATATACTGGACCTGAATACGCATATTAATACGGCTCCTGCTTTTAGTAAAGAAGCCGCTTATCTGTCGTCAGAGCTGGCAAATATACTAGGTAAGAAACCTGCGATTGCAGGTGGTACTGGTATTGATCTACAGCTTGACAATAGTTTTGCTCCGGAAGCATATAGTTTAGAAGTGACAGCTGCCGGTGTTGTTATCAAAGCTGCGGATGGCGCCGGTATTTTTAATGGTATACAGTCGCTGAAAATGGTTATGCCACCTGCTACCTGGGCTGGTATACAGAAGTCTGTGACGATCCCTGCTGTGAGTGTGAAAGACGGGCCGCGATATGGCTACCGTGCTTTTATGCTGGATGTAGCACGTAATTTTCATAGTAAGAATGATATACTGAGATTACTGGAAGTGATGTCATTGTATAAACTGAATGTATTGCATTTTCACCTGACGGACGATGAAGGCTGGAGACTGGAGATCCCTTCCCTGCCTGAACTGACAGCTGTAGGAGGGCATCGCGCACATGGGGTGGACGAAAAGTCGGCTTTGCAGCCGGCATATGGTTCAGGACCAGATTTAGTGGATAGTGCAGGTAACGGTTTTTATTCCCGTAAGGATTTTATAGAGATATTACAGTATGCAACGGCAAGGCATATACGTGTTATTCCTGAGATAGAAACACCTGGTCATGCACGTGCAGCTATTAAGTCTATGGACGCGCGTTATGCAAGGTTAATGAAGGAAGGAAAACGTGAAGAAGCAGAAGCATATCTGTTAACAGACCCCGAAGATAAATCAGTATATCATTCTGTGCAGAACTGGAACGATAACGTGATTAACGTAGCATCGCCTGCAGTATACCGTTTCCTGGACAAAGTAGTGGAAGAGGTACAGGCTATGTATAAAGATGCCGGTGCGCCACTGGAATATGTGCATATGGGAGGAGATGAAGTACCTGCCGGTGTATGGGAGCAATCCCCGGTAGTGAAGGCATTGATGGCAAAGGATAGCAGGATTAAGAGTACCAATGATCTGTGGTATTACTATTATGGGAAGGTCTACTCTTTGTTGAATGCAAGAGGATTGAAGTTGTATGGCTGGGAAGAGATGGGGATGCGTAAAACGATGCTGGATGGTCAGCCGCATAATATTCCCAATCCTGATTTCAGCAATGGTGGATTTATGCTGGACGTATGGAACAATACAATGGGTGGTGGTGCAGAAGATCTGGCTTACAGGCTGGCGAACGCTAATTATAAAGTGGTATTCTCTGGTGTAAGCAATCTGTATTTTGATATGGCTTACCAGAAGGTGTTTGATGAACCGGGTTTTTACTGGGGCGGATTTGTGGATATCGATAAGCCATTCTATTTAATTCCGGAAGATTATTATAAGAATTCCAAAGTAGATGCACTGGATAATCCGCTGAGACCTGATCTTTTCGTAGGGAAGGACCGTTTAACGTCTTATGGTGCAGATAATATTATAGGGATACAGGGACTGTTGTGGAGTGAAACGGTAAAGAATTCGGCAAGAATGGAATACATGCTGTTGCCTAAGTTACTGGCGCTGGCTGAACGTGCGTGGGCTAAGAATCCTGCATGGGCTACTGAGAAGGATAATGCAAAGAGTGAAGAGATGTATGAGAAAGCGTGGGGTACATTTGCGAATGTATTAGGCAAGCGTGAGATGGTAAGACTGGACCATTACAACGGAGGGTATAATTACCGTATCCCTACGGCAGGAGCTGCGATTATAAATGGCGCTGTGGTGGCGAACCTGCAGGTACCTGGTCTGGTGATCCGTTATACTACCAACGGGAAGGAGCCTGATGCCAAGAGCAAGGTGTATACAGGCCCGGTTAAGGAAAAAGGGATCATTACTTTTAAAGTGTTTGATACCAGAGGACGTGGAAGCAGAGTGACTTCAGTGGTGAATAAATCATCTGAAATGAAGGGTGGCGCTTTGCAATAAAGGAGATGCTATAAAATTGTACGTGTTATCTTCTCGATAACGGGCCTGTATTTTCAAAAATACAGGCTCTTTTTATTTAGTCCGTATCGGACTTACGATACAGGCTATTTCCATTCGGATACCTGAGGGGAACTTATCGCTATTTAGACGATTCTCAACCCCTTTTTTATTTGGATACCTGATGGAGACAGATGGCCGTTGAAGCGATCCTCAAGCCTGATTTTTGCTATACCCTGGCTAAATGACATTGAATTTTTTATTATTCCCTCCCTTTCATGTATGTTTAATGAATTGATAATCAGCAATAAAGTAGTGATTATCGCTTTTATCCTTAGATATTCCTGGTTATACCCTAAGATATTCCTACTCTTTAGGTGATATCAGCCCCCTATAAACCCCCTCATAGTCCCCTATAAGCCCCTTATAAACCCACCTTATTTAGAGTGGGCTTATAGGGGGCTGATATAGTAGTTTACCACCAGTTATAAAGCGTTTACAGAAGTGTTTAACCTCTTTCTGCGTTTTGTAAGACGTGGTAGTGAGGGCGTCTGTGTTGGTTATTTGTAAACTTTATAGCCCTGCATAGTTTACCGGGTGCTGAATATTTTATGTGATAAATATATTTACTTATAGTAAATTTGCTTAATAAATCGGCCTAGGCCTATTCCCACCTGAACCTACTATATATCCCTGCTCTTAAAAAACGATGTATATGTCAAAGATTATGATAGCTGTAGATTTTAGCAGCTATTCCGCCAGCGTTATAGCTGCCGGTATGGAACTGGCCAGGAATACAAAGTCCTCGGTAGTATTACTTTCTATTCTGGATAAAACGGCAGAACTGATCCCGTCTGTAGAAGGCGGTGAATCTTCGGATGAATGGACAAGGAGGGTACAGGACCTGGCCACACGCCTGAATACTTTTGCCGCAGATTATCCTGATGTAGCCGTAAGCGTTAGTGCCATTATTGGAAATCCGAAAAGGGATATTCTTGAACAGGCTGCAGAACAGGAGATACAAACACTTGTACTGGGAACGCACGGACGTACCGGGTTGGACCATTTTCTGATTGGCAGCACTGCGGAATTTGTAATCCGGCATTCCCCGATACCCGTACTGGTAGTGCCATACAAGCAAAAAAAACATTAAAATTAAATTAAACCGGAAGTTCTGATCTTTTTCACCACAACTTACTTGTAGATTTGTGTGTTAATCTGAGACGCGCTTAACGACAAAATCGAACCTGTAATGCCCTTGATGAATAAGTTGAAATTAGGACCATTGTTACGTAAGCTGCATTGGAAAGAGCTGCTGGCTGTACTGTTCATACTATTAGCCATTTACTTTTTCCGGCAGCAACGTCATGAACTGCTGGCATTAATGCCTGCCATTGAGCGGGCTAACCGCTTTTGGGTGATCACCGGTGTATTACTTACCGGGGGATATATCCTTTTGCAGGCCCTGATGTATGATTATAGTTTTAGATCGGTAGGTAGTAAACTGGACGTGGAACGATGCACAGAGCTATTTTTGAAAAGAAACCTGCTCAGTATCTTTCTTCCGGCAGGCGGAGTAAGCTCCCTTGCCTATTTACCGCAGAGTCTTAAACGCAGTTACATCAATAAACAGCAGATTCATCAGGCATCCGGCATTTACGGGTTCACAGGTATCTTCTCTGTATTCCTGGTGGGGATACCGGTAGTAGGATTTGCGATATTGCATGATCAATCTATGCTGGACGCTGCCGGCGGACTGATAGGCATCTGCCTGGTATTGGGGCTGACCGTCTGGATTGTAAGGTCTTTTCAGACGAAAGGATATGCTTATCACCTGCTTGAAAAATATTTCCCTAAGGCTATTATACAGGTAGATGAGATCTTTGCGTTCAACCTGCATCGTCCTTCTTTCGCAAAAACAGTACTGGTATCTGCGGGTATAGAAATAGTGGGTATTGGCCATCTGTATATCAGTATGCTGGCTACGGGAGTCACCCCTTCCCTTGAAGCAGCCTGTGTAGGATACATTGTAGCCACTATCTTCCTGATCGTGTCTCCTTTCCTCCGCGGATTGGGCGCGATAGAATTGTCACTGGCCTACTTACTGACTAAATACGGATATACTTCTTTGCAGGCACTGGAGATCACTTTACTTTACCGGTTGTTCGAGTTCTGGTTACCCCTGCTGGGAGGAATAATGGCATTTATATTAAAAGGCAGGCACCTGGTATTGAGATTGTTACCGCCGGTGCTGATCTTTCTGCTGGGAATGGTCAACATATTTTCGGTATTAACGCCGCCCCTGGCCAACCGTATTAAAATGCTGAGAGCCTATATCCCCGGGGAAAGCATCCATGCGTCCAACCTGCTGGTAGTATTTCTGGGGCTTGTATTGCTGGTAACGGCCACTTTCCTGTTCAGGGGCTTGCGTAGCGCCTGGATAGTAGCGTTATCCGTGTCTGTTTTATCTGCCATCGGTCACATCAGTAAGGCATTGGACTATGAAGAGGCTACGCTGGCCCTGCTGACCAGCCTTATTTTGATTATAACGGCCCGCCAGTACCGGGTAAAGAGTAACCGGCAACTGGTAAATATAGGGGTGGTCACGGCAGTGGCTACATTGCTGGTGGTGCTGATATTCGGGACAATAGGTTTCTATTTCCTGAATGTGCGGCATTTTGGGATGGACTTTACCCTGATGCGTTCCCTGCGGGCCTCCTTTCATGGGTTCCTGTTACTGGAAGATGATGGGTTACATCCTGTTACGCGTTTCGGTCGTGAATTTTTAAGCGCGATCCGGGTACTGGGTGTAGGCGCCTGGGCGTTTTTGTTCTATACTATTATCCGGCCTTATCTGCCGGCAGGCAAGCAAACCAATGCAGCCCTGGAAAAAGCACAATTTTACCTGAGCCAGTATGGAAATTCGGCAATGGATTATTTTAAGATAGGGGATGATAAACTGTTGTTCGTATCTGAGGATAACCAGGGTTTCATTGCTTACAGGGTAGCCAACAGCTTTGCTATTGTGCTGGAAGAACCTGTTTGTGCCGAAGAGGCCAAATTGCCCCTTTTGCAGGAATTTGAGGCCCAATGCCGCAAAATGGGGCTTCGACCTGCTTTTTATCGTGTAGATGAGCAAAGTATATATTACTTTGAGCATCTAAGGAAAAAGAAATTACTGATAGGGCAGGAGGGTATTATGGACGTAACTACCTTCTCTCTCAGCGGAAAGGATAAGAAGTCTCTGCGGAACGGATTGAATAGTCTTGCTGCAAAGGGATACATCACTGCTATGCACCGTGCGCCGTTGTCATTGGAACTGGTACAGGAATTGAAAGAGATATCTGACGAGTGGCTGGAACAATATGATGTAAAGGAGCTGACTTTTTCCCAGGGGTTATTTGATATAGATGCTATCAGGGAGCAGGACGTCATCACAGTGACGAATGCAGAAGGGCAGGTTGTCGCTTTCCTGAATATCATTCCGGATTATGCACCTGGCGAATGTACGTACGATCTGATACGTAAACGAACAGATGCTCCCGGTGGTTGTATGGATGCGCTGATCATCGCATTGATACAGGATGCGAAAGAGAAAGGTCTCCAATATCTGAACCTGGGCCTTGTACCGATGTCTGGCATAGAGCAGCCACAGAATACGGCAGAGAAGGTAGTGAAGTTTGCTTATGAGAAGATCAAGGCCTTCCGTCATTATCAGGGGTTGCGTGAATTTAAAGAGAAGTATGCTACTGAATGGGCGAACAAATACCTTGTATACGAACATGACTTTGATCTTATACAGCTGCCGGCAGCACTTAGTAAGGTGATGAAAACATAACAAAGATGTCAATAGGAAAATATGCCCTCCTCATGGGTTGCATGTTATTGGGAATGGGAGTCGCGAATGCACAAGATATCAGCAAGTTACCGGTAACGGTAAAGGTGCCTTCAGTGACGGTGGCAGATCATCCTATTGTGCTTTTTATTACAGGAGATGGAGGAATGAAGAAATTCTCCGTGGATATTGTTAACATTTTTGCCAGCAAAGGGTATCCTGTTATCGGGTTAAATACGCTTAAATATTTCTGGAGCAAAAAGACGCCGCAACAAGCCGCAGCAGATGTAACAGCTTTGTTACAGTATTATTCTTCCCGGTGGAATAATCATGCGTTTATACTGGTAGGTTATTCTATGGGCGCAGACGTATTACCTTTTATATATCAGCATTTACCTGCGGTGCTTCAATCCCAGACGCAGCAGCTGGTATTTATATCTCCTTCTGCAAGTACCGATATGGTGGTACATATTTCTGATATGCTGGGCAGAACGTCCACCCCTGGTAGTATGAGTGTAACGGGTGCCATGAATAGTATTACCGGTAAGCCATTGTTACTGGTATTTGGCCAGGATGAAAAAGATTTTGATGTAAAGGCATTGACTATCCGCAATTATCATCAGCTGGTTTTACCAGGCGGGCATCATTATAATGAGGATGCAACGGGAGTGGTACAACAGATCCTTTCACATTTATATGCAATAGCGACCCCATAAAGGGCATTAACATTTCGATATTAACGCAGATTGGCTCTCATGGCAGTTCTTCGCGAGGGTGTATTCCATTATTTACTGATATATTTTTACCGTTAACAATTTATTAACCAAATTTTGCGTGCTGTAATGTAACATTACAACGTCGTACGGCATCCTGATGCCGGTATTGTAACATTCAGCTATAATGGATAAAGGGATTATACAAACGATACATTCATGCAATGGTGATCTGTTTTCAGAAGCCTTTGCAAGCAAGATTTTTAATGGTTGGTTTTTGATGAAAACTTCCCAGGTTTCAACCAGGGGAGTTTCTATTTTATCTAAAACCATACACCTTAAAAAACAGTCTGGCTGCTGCAAAGTAGCAGTAGAATTCTTTAGCTTGCACACAGGCTATCCTGTACGCGGATTTTGCTTCTATATAATGCCCTCAAAATATATGTTTATGAAAAAAATGCTTATGACCCGTAATGAAAAAGACACTATGTGCACAACACTACTTACGTAATTAATCAGAAAACGGAATTAGCCCATTACAGACCAGGAAAATTGATTCACTTTTTAACACATTCGTACATTGTAAACCCCCGTATGCCAGCATGCCTAAACGTTATTTCGAAAGACTACAGACCATTGATTATTTAATAAGGATCAAAGGAACAGGAAAACCCGCACATCTCGCAAAGAGGCTGAGGATTTCCGAGAGAACACTATTTGAATTTTTGAAGATGATGAAAGAGTTGGGAGCACCCATCGCTTATGACCGTTATAAGGAAAGTTATTATTATTCAGAGAAGGGTGGTTTTAATATCCGCTTCGTAAAGAATCTGACATTAGTAATCATTGTATTAATGATATCCATCAGCATATAATAATCCACAGCCCTTACTACCATACCATACTTTAAATTATCTATCCACCTGCCAGCATGCATACCATGCAGGGGATTCCCTCTGCCTTGGCGGAACCAGACTGCGGAGTGTTATGCTCCGCAGTTAACGCCATATTAACAATTGCATTAACCCCTGATTAACTTCTGCACAGATTATGCAATTTATCTTGCCTTCCTGTAAATATTTTTTTTTTACAACAAACCAGACCCCCTTTTTGTTAGTTGTTAAAAGGCGAACCTGATATTTTCAAGGATACTTTTTTCTCATAAGACGGTTTAGATTTCATAAGCTTCATACGCAGGTTTCTGTTCAGTTACCTGCTGTTTTTCTTATTGAACGGATCTGGTGACTATCTCAAAAAATTTAAACATATGCAGAATTTAACTTCATTCTACACATCCTGGGAAGGACAGTCAACCAGAATAGCGCTGGAAGAATTGATGTTTGTTGAGATTATGGAGAATTCCTGTGTATTACACCTGGTGGATTCCCGTGTAATGTCTGACAATGGTGCGGAGAAGATCATGTCTTACCTGCCTGAAGACCGTTTCCTGCGAATACGGCACAAATACATGATTAACCTGAAGTATGTGACTGATATTAATGAGGATTATGTGTATGTGGGGACTATCAGGATAGCACTCAGGTCGAGAGTGCAGGGAGCACATTAATGACAAAATATTATTATAAATGGAAGGGCCCTTGCCACTTTAGGTGGTAAGGGCCTTATTATTCACATGACAATCATTAACAACTGTTGCAGTACAATTATTGGAAAAGGATACTACAACGAAAAAAATCTTTTATTAAGCAGCTAGAATCGCTGAATATTGTATCAAAACTAGAGATAATGTTTGGATTTCGTGGTTAACCGATTGTTAAGACCCTCCTTTTTTTAGTGCGCTTATCTTTTAAATAATGATATTATTTTCTCCCCTTCAGTAACATATTTTTCTTTCCTTTCAGATTGTTTCCTATTTGGTCAGTTAAAATTTTAATATAAACATGTAAATTCGTACTGTAATTATTATAGTTGTTATACCTGTGTCAACCTGAACATGATCCTGACTTTTTTCTTCCTTTTTGGTTATTTATAATATTCAACAAATTGTTTATTAGTATTTACTGAAAAACCATATACTTATCCGATTGACTACTGCTTGTATTTGTATCAAATTTGTTTCTGTATGAGAAGCTTTATAATCTGACCAGTTTATTGATTATCGCCATACAAAAAATCAATCGCTGGTAATACAGAAATAAGGTTTCGAAACATATACAAACCCAAAAAAAACGATATGAAAAATGTGCGGCGCAATGGCGCAGGTCAGTCCGGCAGAAATGATGCAGTAGAGACAGACGGGGGACAAGGCGATACCCTATCAGTACTGCAGCTGGCAAAAGAGATATGCAACATTGTATTTATGGATATTGATATCCCTGGCCTAGCTCCGGTACAAGTAGCCGATATTTTAAAAGCAGCTTACCCCGAAGTGAATGTGGTTGTATTTACATTGAATGAAAATACGACCTCCTCAAAACAAATTACTACTACTCAGATTGAGAATACACCTCCTGCCTCTATTACAGAATTTATTACTTCTGTATATGAAGCTACCCTGCAAACCAATATACAGGCAATACAAAAAGTGCTGACGTTCTTTAACCGCAAAGACAGCGGAATACCAGACCCCTATGGATTGTCTTCCCGCGAATTGCAGGTGCTGGACTGCCTGGTGGATGGAGATACCTATAAGAAAATAGCAGAACATTGTCATATTAGTGTTGGTACTGTACGATCCCATATCATGAATATTTACCGCAAACTGGATGTGAACTCCCGTTCAGGCGCTATCGTAAAAGCGATGCAGGAACGATTAATAGGGAGCTGATTCCCGGTACCTTTATCTCCCTTTTTTTTATATAAAAAGAACTGAGTATTTTGCAACTCAGTTTGTTTATCTGCCAGCTTCTGTAGCGTCGGCTTCCTATGAGTGTTTGTTTGTCTTATTTATTCTGGCCTTTCATATAGCATTCTTACCAAAGCAACCTGCCATTAGTAATTATTGAATTTGATAACTCGAAGAAAACAGTTCGTTATGAAAGTTGTTTGTACAAAAACATGTAGCATTCTGCTGTTACTGGCATTCTACGCAGCCGTACCAGTAAGGGCACAAGCCCTGGTTATACCCAACACGCAGCAGGCGGGTCCGGTTAAAGGTATTGTAAAGGATAAAAATGGCGCAGCCATTCCCGGGGTGACCATCCGGGTAAAGAATACGAGTAGTGGTACTACTACCGGCCCCTCCGGGGAGTTTTCTCTCAATTTGCCGGAAGGAAAAGATACCCTGATCGTTTCTTACCTGGGATATGTGACGCGGGAAATAAAGGCCGGCGGACAATCATTTCTCAACATTGTTTTAACATCTTCAGAAAGTCAGCTGGAACAGGTGGTGGTTATCGGGTATGGTACCCAGCGAAAGAGGGACCTTACCGGCGCGATCTCCTCTGTGAAAGGGGAAGACCTGGCCGCGCAGCCTGTGCAAACACCTACCCAGGCAGCTCAGGGCCGTATCGCAGGGGTGCAGGTAATTGCTTCCGGGCAGCCGAATTCTCAACCCCAGATCAGGGTACGCGGTACCGGATCTGTACTGGCAGGGGCCAACCCGTTGTATGTTGTGGACGGTGTGCTAACGGATGATATCCGTAATATCAGCACTGCGGACATCCTGACCATGGACGTACTGAAAGATGCCTCTGCAGCTATTTATGGGGTACGTGCAGCCAATGGCGTGATTATCATTACAACCCGCAAAGGGAAAGCCGGAAAGCCACAGGTACGGTATGATGCCAATGCAGGCTTTCGCCAGGCAGCCAACCTGGTGAAAATGGCAGATCGTAGTCAGTATATTGCTTATCTGGCGGATATTTCTCCATCCAAAGATCCCGTCAATAATCCTTATGTATACAATGGCACTACCAACTGGTATGATGCTGTTTTACGCAATGCGTTCCAGATGAACCATAATATATCTGTGTCCGGGGGATCTGAGAAAGGGACTTACTATTTAAGCGGGGGCTATATCGCAGAAGATGGGATCATCACTACCAATAATTTTAAACGTTTTACTTTCCGGGCCAACAATGATGTGAATATTACGGATCAATTGAAATTCATTTCGCAGTTATCATTCTCCCGTGCTACTACCCGTGATGTGGAACTGGGTGATACCTATCGCAATTTATACAGGGCAGCCCCTATTGTGAAGGCGAAAGAAGGAGGCCGTTATGGGAATACTTCGGGCTGGGGGAACGTCGGCAATCCCTTACTGGCATTGGATAAGCGTAATGATGGCCGGCAGGAGAACCGTATACAGGGAAATGTGGCGCTGGAATACAGCCCGGTATCTTTTCTGAAGTTCCGTTCAGGATTTAATGCGGACCTTAAGTATGGGAATGACAGGATATACAATTACAAATACCTGAATGATGATGTTACCTTCCTGGTGGCAGGTGGTAATCAGCAGAACCCTCACAGTACACTGGTGCGCGAGGAATACCGTACGCAGGGTTGGGTATGGGATAACACTGTCACCTTTGATAAGACCTTTCATAAACATAGTCTTACCGTACTGGCAGGGTCTGTTACAGAAGGGTTTTATACTACTTCACTGAAAGGGACCCGTATTAATGTACCCGAGAGTCCGGACCTCTGGTACCTGGACCTTGGGAATGCGGATATACAGTCCACTATCAGTAATACCGGCGATAAGTATGCGCGTCAGTCATTTGTTGGGCGTGTTAGCTACGGGTATGACAGCCGTTACCTGTTAAGCGCTTCTATCCGGGCAGATGGTAGTTCCAAGTTCAGGCAGAAATGGGGGTATTTTCCAACGGTAGGAGCAGGATGGGTTATTTCCAGTGAAGGGTTTATGAAAGATCAGCCACTGTTCAACTTCCTGAAACTGAGAGGTAGCTGGGGGATACTGGGGAATGATAATATTCCTACCAATGCATTCCGGGCCATTACCAGCATAGATCTTCCTTATATCTTCGACAATACCATTACAGTAGGTGGAGCTATCAAGGATATTAAAGACCCTGGTCTGAAATGGGAGTCCACTACCCAGTATGATGCCGGTTTTGAGTTTAGTATGTTCAATAGCCGGCTGAGTGGTGAAATGGACTATTACAATAAGAAAACAAAGGATGCACTGGTGATAGTGAATACACCAGCCCTGCTGGGAGATCAGGATAACGCTTATATCACCAATGCTGCTTCCTTTAAGAATGAAGGGTATGAGCTGTCACTGAACTGGAAGGATAAGATCAGTGAAGCGCTTACATATACAATAGGTGGTAACATCACTTTTAATAAAAATGAACTCACCGGATTGAATGGCGGACAGGCATTGCTGGGAGGGAATGTAGGCCAGCAAAGTTTTGTAACACGTACAGATAATGGCCATGCAGTAGGTTCTTTTTATGTACGCCATGCACTGGGTGTATTTAAAGACCAGGCAGAGATCGATAATTATAAAGACAAGAACGGGAAAGTGATACAACCAGGAGCTGCTCCGGGAGATTTAAAATATGAAGATCATAACGGAGACGGTAGTATTGATGATAATGATAAGATTTATGCAGGTTCTTTTCAGCCTAAATGTTTTTTTGGATTTAACCTTGGGCTGAACTACAAAGAGTTTGACCTGAGCGCCAGTTTCTATGGGAATGCCGGCAATAAAATCTATAATGGGAAGAAGGCCTATCGCTATGATGATGCGGATAATATAGAAGCTTCCTATGCAGCTAAACGCTGGACTGCCAGTCATCCATCTGCTACAGATCCCCGGGTTATCTCTGGCAGCACACCTGCATCTACTTACTTTATTGAATCGGGTACTTACCTGCGTTTGAATAATCTTACACTGGGGTATACTTTATCTCCCAAAACATTAAAAACGATAGGTATCAGCAACTTCCGCGTGTATGTTACTTCTCAGAACCTGTTTACACTGAAGAAATTCAGTGGGTTTAGTCCTGAGTTGCCCGGAGGTACCATTGATGATGCCAACAGCACCAATAACAAGAGTGGTATCCTGGATGCTGGTATTGAGCTGAGTGCATATCCCACTACACGCACGTTTGCATTGGGTGTTAATGTTTCATTTTAAAAAAAGAAGGATCATGAAGAAGACTATAATACTTTGCTTGTTCCTGGGTATGTTCTCCTGTAAGAACTACCTGGAAGTAAAGCCTCAGGGACAGATTGATCAGGAAGCGGCAGCAGGTGATCCTGCCACTGCGCAGAACCTGGTGACAGGCGTTTATAATTCGATGTGGGAAGGCAGTATGCATGGCTTCTCTTATGTAGGGATGACGAATATTGCCTCTGATGATGCTGATAAAGGAAGTAATGCGGATGATGGGAAGGCTAATTTCGGTGCATTGGATAACCTTACAATGGACGGTACTATAAATAATCTCAATGATGTATGGTCTGGTTTTTACCTGGGTATTTCCCGCGCAAATCAGGCATTGGATGCGGTTGCCGGTGGTGCTTTAAATGAAACGCAGAAGAATCAGCTGATAGGAGAAGTACGGTTTTTAAGGGCTTACTTTTATTTTGACCTGGTGCGTTTTTTTGGAGGTGTCCCTAAGATTGATAAGGTACTGACGCCGGGAGAAGCTAACAGCGCAGCCTATCAGACAAAGGCCAGTGCGGATACTATTTACGGGTTGATTATTTCAGATCTTGAATTTGCGCTGGCTAACGTGTCTGTAAAAGGCGGGACTAACACGGCTGTGGGCCGGGTTACCAAAGGGGCCGCCGCAGGGTTACTGGCCAAAGTGATGTTATACCGTCAGAACTTTCAGCGGGCATATAGTTTAACTGATTCGATTATCAGGCAGTCGGTAGGGGAGTATGGCCTTCTTGATAATTATGAGGACATATGGCGGACGAAAGGTGCAAATGGGATAGAATCTGTGTTTGAGGTGCAAACGGGCGTTAATTCGGCCTGTAATGCTGCTATAGCCAGTTATTCGGAGTGTCAGGGGCCACGTGCCGGTGGTAAATATGGCTGGGCGGACCTGGGTTTTGGCTTTGGAGTACCTTCCCGGAGTTTGCTGAATGAATATGAGGCGAATGATAAACGTGAAGCCGCTACGGTGATCTTTATCACGTCTGCCGGCACTTTTTTATGGGACGGGTTCAGGATTCCAAGTCAGGATAGTGTACAGAACAGCTATTATAACTACAAGGCTTATCATAGCCAGATCAAGGAGCCCTATTGCGGAGACAGGAGCCGTATGCCGAAGAACCTGCGGGTACTTCGCTATGGGGAGATCCTTTTGATCCATGCAGAGGCAGCGCTGGCACTTTCTAAAAGTGGAGAAGCGCTGGACGATATCAATGCATTACGTACCAGAGCGGGATTAACGCCCCTTGGCAGTGTAGACAGGCATGCGATATGGCATGAGAGAAGAGTAGAGCTGGCGATGGAGCACGACCGGTTCTTTGACCTGATCAGGGAGAATGAGTTAGAGCCGGGGCTTGCGGTAGCTGCATTTGCTGCACACGGGAAGACGTTTACGGATAAGAATAAAGTGTTTCCTATTCCCAAAGCACAGATAGATCTAAGTGGCGGGAGTTTGAAGCAGAATACAGGGTATTAAATATATTCCAGGCGCTGCTCTCTTATGGGAGCAGCGTTGTTTAAAAACAATGCTGACATGAGATTTATACTGACAGGCTTATTATTTATCGCAGGATTTTTTCCGGTACACGGCCAGCAGAAAACTATCAGTGATTCTGCCTTACTGACCCTTGTAGAACAACGGACATTTAACTATTTCTGGAAATTTGCGCATCCTGTTTCCGGACTGGCGCCGGAACGTACCGTTACTCCGGAGACAGTAACGACAGGTGGTTCGGGCTTTGGTGTGATGGCAATACTTGTAGGGATAGAAAGAGGGTTTATTACCCGCGAACAAGGACTGGACAGGTTATTGAAAATTGTGAATTTCCTGTCTAAAGCGGATAGTTATCACGGTATCTGGCCGCATTGGATGAATGGCGCTACCGGTAAAACGATTCCCTTCAGCCGTAAGGATGATGGGGGAGATGTGGTGGAGAGTGCTTTTATGTTCCAGGGATTATTATCTGTAAGGCAATATTTTAATCTGGACAGACCTAAAGAAACGGCCCTGAGAAATACGATCAACTGGTTATGGCAGGAAGCAGAATGGAACTGGTACACACAGGGCGGACAGGAAGTATTATACTGGCATTGGTCGCCCAATAACGGATGGAGTATGAACCATCAGATCCATGGCTGGAATGAATGCCTGATCGCTTATATCCTCGCAACGGCCTCTCCTTCCAATCCTGTTTCTGCAAAGGCTTATCACCAGGGCTGGGCAATGAGTAATTACTTTTACAATGGCAAAGAATATTATGGCATTACACTCCCCTTAGGATTTGATTACGGAGGGCCTTTGTTCTTTACGCATTATTCTTTTCTGGGACTGGACCCTCATGGCTTAAAAGACCGGTATGCTGATTACTGGCAGCAGAACACCAACCATACATTGATTAACAGGCAGTACTGCATAGAAAACCCTAAGAAATTCAAAGGGTATGGGGCTGATTGCTGGGGCCTTACAGCCAGTGATAGCTATGAGTCTTACAATGCACACTCTCCTGCAAATGACCTGGGAGTGATTACGCCAACGGCTGCATTATCTTCCTTCCCTTATACCCCCCGGTATTCTATGCAGGCGTTGAAATACTTTTATTATAAAGTGGATAAACGCCTGTGGGGAGAGTATGGTTTTTATGATGCTTTTAGCGAATCGAAGAACTGGTATGATAACCAGTACCTGGCCATTGACCAGGGGCCTATTGTTGTGATGATAGAAAACTACCGGAGTGGGTTGCTCTGGAAATTATTTATGTCTTGCCCCGAAATACAGGGCGCGTTAAAGAAATTGGAGTTTGATAGTCCATATTTGAGATAATTATTCCGGATTTGGGACTAATAACGTCCCGCATCCTGCGGATTTGATCTGTTGCCAGTCCGGCTCTTTTATTGTTTTTATGAGCTTCTAATTAATCTTACCTGCGAGGTGAGGGTAAATATCTGTGATGAGTGTAATGGCTTTCTCCGAGCGTAAGCGGAAGTGTTTGAACACGCCAAGTGTTTCCAGTACGGGTGTCAGTTCTATGAGGTCTTTTACTGCATTTTCATATTCCGGATAACTTACAGGCTGTTCTATAACAGACAGATTAGCCATGAATGCAGCAACGGAGCCTTTGCGTAATACCTGTCCGTTTACTTCTACTGAGTTGATATTGTCTGGCAGGATGTCCTGAGGTTTCATCTGAATGGGTTTTTAGTGACCGTACAACTGTAGACGAATAAAGAAGGTAGAAATTGTACAGATCTGCAATATAATATACACTTTAATATATTACGATAATACTATATTGGATGTGAGGTTGAAATAGTTGAAGAAAGCGTTAAAATAACATAGACGTAACAAAAAAATATGCTCAACCCCTTGTTTATTAATAATATTATAAATATTTTTATATACCTATGAAAACTACCAACTATGAAATGGATTGAAGAATTAAATGTTATTTACCAAAAGCTGGGAGCGATTGGTTTTGAAGATGTAAAAAAAGAGATCTTAAGAGCCCAGATGAGTGGCCATGGCGGAGAAACGTACTACCTGGTACTCCAGCAACTGATCATGATCAAGAAAGATAAGGTGCAGATTTATGAGCTTATTAAAGGAGAAGTGGAGAATATTATCCATTTCAGTAAGCATATGATCCATCTTAACTGATTACCTGGATAACTCTTCCTTTAACCTGGCTACTTTCCAATATACCGGTGCATCTACCGGTATTTTCATCAGCCATTCCAGGCATTGCTGTTTATCTCTTTCCCGGAGGTAACTTAGTGCAATATAGAATGCTGCATCGTATTTGTAAGAGGAGGTTCCCCTGTAAACAAAGTTCAGATCTTTACGGGCTGCTTCCAGCTGTTGCTCGTCTATCAGGGCTACTCCCCGGTAATAACGGGTAGAAGGCTGTATAGAGTCTTTCGCAATCACCTGGTTCAACAATTCCACTGCTGTGTTGTAATGCCCTTTGTTAAAGGCAAATGCTGCCTGATGTAATAGCAGAGAGGTATCTGTTTCGCTGCCCGCATGGTGATGATGGATCATTTCCGTTCCGGAAAACTGTCTGTATATATCTTTATGCCAGGGGCTGATGAATAACAGGCCAGCCAGTGCTGACGAAATAATGGCAGTGATCACCACATAGAGGCCCACTCTTGTATTGGCAGCATGTTCTTTAGTGTGGAACCATTTTTCCCTTTGATCGGCAATTATTTCTTCCAGCTCGTTACGGGTATTGTCTGTCTCCATGTTATTGGATTCTACGGACAATGCTTCCTCTATGTATTGTATATGTTTGGGATCCAATCCCGGAGCAGGAGGCGCCGGATGGAACGACTGCGCTTTGTTGGGCGACTTCTCCATCATTTCCTGTTTCCATTTCAGCTGGCAGGCGTAGAGGAAAAAGGGTTCAAAATGGTTAGTGAGGGTAAGCTGATGGTGCTGGGCATATTGATAAATAGACAGTAGTACTCCTTCGAATACACTGGATGCATCTTTTATGCTACCTCCCCATCCTGTTACCATATGCTTTACTTTACGGGCAAAACGCTTGTAAATTGCATCAATAATAGCGGGCGAGCTGTCTAGCAAACCATCTATATATTCGTCGTCATTATTTATAATCCGGCTGGAAACCATAATATGAATCGTCTGCTACTTAAACTAATAATATTTAACACTGGTTAGTGTGCCAGTTAGTTAAAGCAAGGCTTATGCCGGAATGCCGGATGGAGCAGATTAAATTAAAAATGTTCCGGCAGCAGGGTAGATACCAGCTTACCGAGAATCTGTTTCAGAGAGCCTGCATCTTCCTGCCCGATGATATCTGTATACTCATCCTGTATTTCGCGGAAGCTTTCGGCAGCAGAGATGAGCAGCCGTTTTCCATTGTCTGTGAGGAAGATAACGGCAGAGCGGTTATCATTTTCATGTTTACGGGTAAGTATATAACCTGCTGCTTCAAGGTTCTTTACCACTTTGCTCATGGCCTGTTTGGTAATACGGGCCCTTTTTGCCAGTTCATTGTTGATGATACCTTCGGGCTGAATGTTAACAATCAGCACCAGATCGCCCAGTTTAAAGTTATTATATCCTCTTTGCTGTAGCTTTTCTGTGATTTTAAAGTCCATGTCCTTTTTCAGCAACCCCAACAATCTGATAAGGCTCCGTTGCCGTTGCGCCAGGTATTGTTCGAGTTGCTCATCAAGTGAACCGTTCATATTATACGCTTTTAGGGGTACTTACTGGTTTATTCCTTATCCCAACCTTATAATGTTGCCAGTACACGGCAGCAGGTGTTGACTTTCACCTGTTAAATACAGAACGGGCAATACCGGTTTCCAGTCCGCGAAGTTCTGCCAGTCCGCGTAAACGGCCTATAGCGCTGTAACCGGGATTGGTCTTTTTATGCAGATCGTCCAGCATCTGGTGACCATGATCGGGACGCATGGGAACAGAGACGTTTCGTTTGTGCATCATGGCCAGGATATTTTTGACCACTGCGTACATATCTACATCGCCTTCCAGGTGGTTGGCCTCATGGAAGTTACCCAGTGCATCGCGTTGTGTGCTGCGCAGGTGAATGAAATGGATGTGTTCTCCCAGTCTTTCCACCATCCCCGGCAAATCATTATCGGGGCGTACACCATAGGAACCCGTACAGAAGCAGAGGCCATTCGCTGCATAAGGTGCGGCGGCCAGCAGTTCCCTTGCATCCTGTTCAGTACTCACGATGCGTGGCAGTCCTAATATAGGGAATGGAGGATCGTCCGGATGGATAGCGAGTCTGATACCTGCTTCTTCCGCCACGGGAGCGATCTGTTGCAGGAAGTAGAAGAGGTGCAGTTTAAGCTGTGTAGCATCAATGCCCTGGTATTTATCAAGTGCTTCCTGGAATTGCTGCAGGGAAAAACTTTCTTCAGAGCCGGGTAATCCTGCGATTATATTTCTTTGTAATAAGTTCTTTTCGGCTTCTGTCATGCTGTCGAAATGTTCCTTAGCCATAGATATCTCGGCAGGATCATAATCGTTTTCAGCACCGGGTCTTTGGAGCATGAAGAGATCGAAGGCCATGAATGCGGCCTTTTCAAACCTCAGTGCCTTTGATCCATCGGCTACGGTATAGGCAAGATCGGTACGTGTCCAGTCCAGCACCGGCATAAAGTTATAGGTAACAACATAGATACCGCATTGGGCCAGGTTACGAAGGCTTAACTGGTAGTTGGCGATGTATTCTTTGAAGTTGCCGCTCTGGGTTTTAATATCTTCATGTACGGGAACGCTTTCTACCACTGACCATGTAAGTCCGGCAGCTTCTATCACAGATTTCCTCAGCAGTATTTCTTCTACTGGCCAAACCTCCCCGTTCGGAATGTGATGCAATGCTGTTACAATACCGGTAGCCCCGGCTTGTTTGATATCGGTCAGTGTTACAGGATCATTTGGCCCGAACCATCGCCATGTCTGTTCCATTTTTAGCATACGCATATACAGGTTTGAATCCCCAAAAATAGGACTTCCCTCAATAATTAATAATTTATTATTACTACAATTATATCCATCACATTTGTTTGTGTAGCCCCTGTCTTAAATAATCCGCCTGTCCGTTCAAAAAAATGCCAGGCATCATTTTGTGTAAGATAGTATACCGCATCAAGGTTTTTTTCAGCAGCAGCAGCTATTACGGCCATATCTGCAATGGCGCCTGCAGCATCTGTAGGGCCATCCGTACCATCTGTTCCGGCACTTAATAAAGTAATATTCTGAGGATCATTTTGTAACGCAATTAGTGCTGCCAGTGCCAGTTGCTGGTTACGTCCTCCCAAACCATTACCAGTTATAGTAACGGTACTTTCCCCACCCGCCAACAGGCAGGCAGGCCTTTTTCCCGGCCAGTTCATAGCCGTTCGTATGAGTTGCTGCGCCAGTAATTCCGCTTCTCCTGTAGCCGTAGTAGTGAGTATATGTACTTCATAGCCTAAGGCTGCTGCTTTTTCTGCAGCAGCATCCAGTGCTATTTTATTATTACCTATCAACAGGTTGTGCGCATTTCCCTGTTCAGGCGTATCAGGGATATAGCCCTGAACACCTTTTAACAGATGCTGTAAAACAGGTGCAGGCAATTGTGTAGTAAGATGATATTTTTCGACGATAGCGTATGCATCCGCAAAAGTAGAGGGATCAGGTACTGTAGGGCCAGAGCCTATTACATGCAGGTCATCCCCTACTACGTCACTTAATATTAAACTATAAAATGCGTTTGTACCGGCCGTGAGTTGTCCACCTTTTACAGCGGATAAATGTTTACGGACAACATTGATTTCATGGATATCCGCACCACTTTTAAGTAACAATTCAAATACTGTCTGTACCTGTGCCAGCGTGGTCCCTTCCGGATAATCTGCCAGTAGTGCAGAAGCCCCGCCGGACAGGAGAAAGAATACGAGATCGTTTTCCCCTACCTGTTTAAGCAGTGCAATCATTTGTTTCGTCGCCTGCACGCCATTTTCATCCGGCACAGGATGGGCTGCTTCTGCAAGTTTTATATGTTGTAGCGGAAGTGCATGGTGATATTTGGTGATCACTAATCCTTTTAACGGAATGCCGGAGAGGATTCTTTCCAGCGCTGCAGTCATTGCCGCCGCAGCTTTACCTGCACCGAAGATCCATATGGGCCTGTTTTCCTGTAACCGGAAAATACTATCTGCTATTTTTATTGTATCCCCGTTCCGCTGTACAGCGTTCTCTATCAGTATAGCTGGTTGTACGGCTGCCACTGCATGATTAAATATAGCGATAGCATGTTCCCTGCTCATATTTTTTACATTAAAAAAGGATGCAGCAAGGCATCCTTTTCATGAGAATATTTAGTGTGGTTATTTAACTATTACGTTTTTGTTGTTTCTTATCCAGTCTGGCTTCCATCTTTTCTTTCTTCTGCATTTCCCAGTCGTTCCATTTCTTATACTGGTCGGGTGTAAGCACTGGTTTGAAGCGTTGACTGCGTTCTTCATTCAATGCTTTTACCTGTTGCATTTTATCTTTCTTTGAAAGGCTGGTATTGGTTTTAATTGCTTCCATCCTGCGGGTGATATCCGTGTTGATTTCAGCTATTTTTTTGTCCTGATCTTTGGTCAGATTTAACCGCCGGTCCAGTTTATTTGTCATTTTATCTGCACGCTCTTCAGCTGTGAAATGCACTTTTTTATGGGTGCTGTCCTTAGCCTGTGCTATACTGTTTGATTGAATGCCGAGCAGCAGGCATAACAACATGCTACTCACGGCGATCATATATTTTCTCATAAAAAACGGATTGTTCTGCTTTGTTAAATATAGGTATTTACTGCAATATTAATACCAATCCTGTAAAATATCGGAAGAGGGTATAATCATTTACTAATTTTACCGCATCTATACGCTCAAACCAAATCTAATCGCTTAAACAGAATCAAATGAATAAAACCCGTATGTCCCTTGCCAGGCTTTGCCTGTTATTGGGAGGGTTGCTGGCTGGTAATTTTGTCCATGCCCAGGAAACCTTTCCAGTTAATGGAATAGCTGACAAAAGAGAAGGTTGTTATGCTCTTGTTAAGGCTACCATCGTCAAAAATGCGACTACTACTTTAAACAATGCGACCCTGGTGATCCGTAATGGGAAAATTGTAAGTGTAGGGACCGGGCCTGTACCTAAAGATGCGGTAGTCATTGATTGCGGAGGTAAGTACATCTATCCTTCTTTTGTAGATCCCTATAGTGATTATGGCACTCAGTCCGTAAAGAAGGCGGCCGGCACAAGACGGGGGGAGCCGCAGTTCCTTTCTGCCACAAAAGGAGCTTATGGCTGGAACCAGGCCATTAAAAGTGAGGTGAACGCAGCTGCTATTTTCAATACAGATGAAGGCACTGCAAAAACATTACGTGAAGCCGGTTTTGGGACCGTTCTTTCTCATCAGCAGGATGGTATTGCCCGTGGTACCGGCGTATTGGTAACGCTGGCAGATGGCAGTGAAAATAAAGCACTGATCCGTGAAAAGGCCAGCGCCCAATATTCTTTTGACAAAGGAAGTTCTACGCAGGACTATCCCGGTTCACTGATGGGTAGTATTGCGCTGCTGCGCCAGACCTACCTGGATGCCCAGTGGTATAAAACCCGTCCGGCAAAAGAAGGCACCAACCTTACTTTGCAGGCATGGAATGACAACCAGTCGCTTCCGCAGATTTTTGACGTACAGGATAAATGGGACGCGTTACGTGCGGATAAAATAGGAGACGAGTTTGGGGTACAATATATTATCAAGGCGTCCGGTAATGAATACCAGCGTATGCCGGAGATGGCAGCTACCAAAGCGTCGTTCATTCTCCCCCTTAACTTCCCTCTTCCTATCGATGTGGAAGACCCTAATGATGCGCGTTTCGTAGCGCTCAGTGACATGAAACACTGGGAAATGGCGCCTTCAGAACCAGCTGCTTTTGAAAAAGCGAATATCCCCTTTTCTTTAACGGCTTCCGGCTTAAAAGATGTAAAGCAGTTCCTGGCTGCCATACGGAAAGCTATTGAATATGGGCTTAGTGAGCAGAAAGCATTGGATGCTGTTACTTTAGCTCCTGCCCGTATGATAAAAGCAGATGACCAGGTAGGTTCATTGGAACCAGGTAAACTGGCCAATTTCCTGGTAACCTCAGGTACGCTTTTCAATGAAAATACAGTGCTGTATCAGAACTGGGTGCAGGGGCAACGATATACTATAAAAGATGAAGATTTCAGAGGCACTTATACCCTCACCGTTTTACCTGCTAACACTACTTATACCATACTGGTAAAGAATGCCTCTTCTTTATCCCTGATACAACAGGATACCCTTGCCGGCAGTATTTCTCTCAGCGGTGAACTTGTTAAACTGGCATTCCCGGTGAAGAAAGGAGCTGCGCAGTTAAGACTAAGCGGTATTGCAGGAGCAAAGGAATGGAACGGTACCGGTAGCGATACCAGTGGCGCACTTATCAAATGGCATGCAGTGCTTAATGCATCTTATACTAAAAAAGACAGTACCAAACCTGCCAGTCAGCTCGTTATCGGTAAACTGTATTATCCATTCAACGGATATGGCTGGGACACCTTACCCCGGCAGCAGGACATACTGGTAAAGAATGCTACTGTATGGACAAATGAAAGTGAGGGAAAACTGGAGAATACAGATGTATTGGTACGTAGTGGTAAGATTGCACAAATAGGTAAGAATTTAGCCGCAGGCAATGCCCTTGTGATAGATGGAACCGGCAAACACCTTACACCCGGTATTATAGATGAACACTCCCATATTGCTATTTCAAAAGGAGTGAATGAGGGTACCCAGTCTGTTACATCTGAAGTAAGAATTGCGGATGTGGTGTATCCTGATGATGTTAATATTTACCGTCAGTTAAGTGGCGGGGTTACATCTGCTCATTTACTGCATGGTTCTGCAAATACGATCGGCGGACAAAGTCAGCTGATAAAGCTCCGCTGGGGCGCAGATGCAGAGGAGCTGAAGTTCGCAGGCGCAGATCCCTTTATCAAATTTGCACTGGGAGAAAATGTGAAGCAATCCAACTGGGGAGAACATCAGACAGTGCGTTTCCCGCAAACACGTATGGGAGTGGAAGGGGTACTGACGGATGCGTTTACCCGCGCCCGTGAATATGAAAAGGAAGGCCCCGGCAAACGCCGTGACCTTGAACTGGATGCGCTGGTAGAGATCCTGCACAGTAAAAGATTTGTTACCTGCCATTCTTATGTACAGAGTGAGATCAATATGCTGATGAAGGTGGCGGATAGTTTCGGTTTCCATATCAGTACCTTTACGCATATCCTGGAAGGATATAAAGTAGCGGATAAGATGAAAGCGCATGGTGCAGGTGGTTCTACTTTTGCTGACTGGTGGGCGTACAAAATGGAAGTGCAGGATGCCATTCCTTATAATGCTAATATCATGCAGCGTGTAGGGCTGACCGTTGCTATTAACTCCGACGATGCTGAAATGGCCCGCCGCCTCAACCAGGAAGCTGCCAAGAGCATCAAGTACGGAGATATGGCCGAAGAAGATGCCTTGAAGATGGTAACACTGAATCCGGCTAAACTGCTGCATGTAGCAGAACATACAGGTAGTATCAAAGTTGGTAAGGATGCCGACCTGGTACTGTGGAGCAATAACCCGATGAGTATCTATGCGAAAGCAGAGAAAACGATGGTAGACGGGATCATTTACTTCGACAGGGAGCATGACCTGCAACTGCGTCAGCGCATCAGTACTGAACGTAACAGGCTGGTGCAGAAAATGCTGGCAGAGAAAAAGAAGGGCACTGCAACACAGAAAGCAGGTCCTACCCAGGAAGAAATTTATCATTGTGAAGATCTGCAGGCCGGACATCAGAAGAGCCTGATCAATGGCAATTAAACACAATCAACCATGAAGCTAGTATCAACATCAATCATATTATTGGCAGGTCTTGCCGCTAATGCGCAGGAATTAATATATCCGGCGCCTGCACAGGAAAAGACGATCTATCTGCAGCATGCTACTATTCATGTGGGCAACGGACAGGTAATTGAAAACGGGTCGCTTGTATTTTCAAATGGCAAAATTACAGCTGTAGGCAGTAATCTGCCTGCTCCGGCAGCAGATGCAAAAGTGCTGGACTTACAGGGCAAACATGTATATCCCGGGCTGATTGCACCACTCACTACGCTGGGGCTTACAGAAATAGAGGCCGTGCGTTCTACGAACGATTACAGTGAAGTAGGGGAGATCAATCCTTCCGTGCGTTCATTGGTAGCATATAATACAGATTCGAAGGTGATCAATACCCTGCGCAGCAATGGTATTCTGCTGGCACAGGTGACACCGGAAGGCGGGCTCATTTCCGGATCTTCTTCCGTAGTGCAGCTGGATGCCTGGAACTGGGAAGATGCAGCTTACCGTACAGATGGTGCTGTTCATTTTTATATGCCCAGCCTGTTGCTGCCTGTTAATAATCCTGGTCGTAGTATTCCGGATGACAAGATTAAAGTGTCGATGGACAAGCTTAACCAGGTACGTACTTTTTTCCGGGAGGCGCAGGCGTATAACCAGGAAGATAAACATGCTGTTGTTAACCTGAAATTTGAGGCAGTGCATAAGCTCTTTACCCGTGAAGAGAAGCTGTTCATTCATTGCGACCTGGTAAAAGAAATGTTGCTGGCGGTGGATATTGCCAGAGAGTTTGGCTTTGATGTGGTGATTGCAGGAGGGGCAGATGCCTGGATGATCACAGACCTGTTAAAGCAGTATAATATAGCGGTGGTATTGAAGCAGGCGCATAGCTTGCCGGTGATGCAGGACGATGATGTAGACCAGCCTTATAAAACAGCGGCACAACTGCAAAAAGCCGGTGTCTTGTTTTGCCTGAGCAATGAAGGGTTCTGGCAACAACGGAACCTGCCATTTGAAGCGGGCACGGCCAGCACTTACGGGCTCAGTAAGGAAGAAGCGCTAAGTGCAGTAACGTTGAATACTGCCCGTATACTGGGAATAGATAAAACGACGGGCTCGCTGGAAGCCGGTAAGGACGCTAACATCACTGTCAGTACAGGAGATATTATGGATATGAGGTCCAGTATCATTACGGAGGCTTTCATCCAGGGAAGGGAAGTTAACCTGGATAATAAACATAAACAGTTGTATGAACGTTATAAACATAAGTACGGTCTGAAGTAATGGCATGAAATTTTATTGATTTAGGTGGGACCGTAAACAGGATAGGCCGGTTTACATAAATCAAAATTCTTATGCAATCAACCATGAAACGAGAGGACGCAATAAAGAAAGTGACCGAATTAATAAATGAAGTACACGTATGTATGTTTACGACTATAGATGATCATGGGCAGGTGATATCCCGTCCTATGGTTACTGTAGATGTGGACAAAGATGGTAATGCCTGGTTTTTTACCAATGAGTTTTCAGAAAAAGTGATGCGGATTTCTGAGAATAATGAGGTGAATTTAATTTATGCGAATCCGGGTAATAATACTTACCTGAATGTATTTGGTATCGCAACAATTGTCCTCGACAAGGAAAAAATGAAACAGTTGTGGACACCCGCGGTAAAAGCGTGGTTCCCGGACGGAATTGATGATCCACGTTTATGCCTTTTAAAGGTGGATACAAAACAGGCATGGTATTGGGACAATTCTTCCAGCAAAATGGTTGTTTTTTTCAATATGCTAACGGCCATTGTTACAGGTAAGAAATATGAAGAAGGAGAATCCGGAGAGTTGGATATAGACTAAAAGAAAAAGGGTTGTATCATACTTTGATACAACCCTTTTTCATTCGGGTACCTGATGAAGACCTATCGCCATTTAGACGGTTCCCTGGTCTTTTTGTAGCGGTTACCTGGCAATAACCAGATAGTAATTCTTTTTACCTTTTTGTATAAGTATGTATTTATCTCTCAGGAGCAACGATGCATCAATTGATTTTTCTATTCCTTCCACTTTCTGCTTATTAATGCTGACGCCTCCTCCCTGCACCATTTTACGGGCTTCTGTTTTACTCGGGAAAATAGCTGTTTCCGCCAGGAAGGTCACTATATCTTTACCAGCCTGCAGATCTGCTAATGATACTTCTACCTGCGGAACGCCATCCATTACGTCCATTAACTGATCTTCGGTTAAGGTCTGTAATACATCGGCAGTGTCATTACGGAAAAGCAATTCAGATGCTTTCAGCGCAAACTCATACTCTTTCTCCCCATGAACAAAGATGGTCAGTTCTTTTGCCAGTCTTTTCTGCAGCAGCCATTGTCCCGGATCTTGCTGATGAGCTTCGGTAAGGGCATCAATTTCAGTACGTTCCAGGAACGTAAAGATTTTAATATAGTTAGCAGCATCTTCATCTGTTGACTTCAGCCAGAACTGGTAGAACGTATAAGGAGATGTCTGTTTAGGATCCAGCCAGATATTGCCTTTTTCGGATTTACCGAATTTAGTACCATCTGCCTTTTTCATCAGCGGGCAGGTAAAGGCGAAAGCCTCTCCATCTGCCTTACGACGGACCAGTTCAGTACCGGTTACGATATTGCCCCACTGGTCAGAACCGCCCATCTGCAGTTTACAGTTCTTATGAGTATATAAATGGTAGAAATCGTAGCCCTGGATCAGTTGGTAAGTGAATTCGGTGAAAGACATGCCGCTATCCCCTTCAATCCTTCTTCTCACAGAATCCTTGGCCATCATATAGTTAACAGTGATGTGCTTGCCTGTATCGCGGATAAAGTCGAGGAAACTAATGTGCTGGAACCAGTCGTAGTTATTGACCATTTCAGCCGCATTGGGTTTGGCAGGGTCGAAATCCAGGAATTTCTCCAGTTGGGCTTTAATACCCGCCTGGTTATGTTTCAATGTATCCAGATCCAGCATTTTGCGCTCTGCAGCTTTAAAGGAAGGATCGCCTACCATACCGGTAGCGCCACCTACCAGTGCCAGGGGTTTATGACCAGCTCTCTGCAGATGTACCAGCAACAGGATAGGCACCAGGCTGCCTACATGCAGGGAGTCTGCTGTAGGGTCAAATCCCACATAGGCAGTGGTCATTTCTTTCAGCAACTGTTCCTCTGTGCCAGGCATTATATCCTGTACCATGCCTCTCCAGCGTAATTCTTCTATCAGGTTCATGATTAATTGGGATAATTTTTGCAAACCTAAGAAATATACTGTTGACAAACGGTATCATCAGTAATTTCGTACATTCAACGAATTAAATAATCAGCTCATTTGTATGAAGAGATCACTTGTTTTTATTGCAATTTTATTGGCGTCGGTGAATTTCCTGTTTGCACAAGACTGTAAGACCTATTATTATCTCCGGAATAATTCAGAAGTGGAGATGAGCGTGTATGACAGTAAGGGTGAAGTTGTTGCCAAAAATGTATACAATGTACAGTCTGTTAATAAAGAAGGGACTGCCCTGGTATCCGATTTTACAACTACGATAAAAGATGCTAAAGGAAAGGAACTTTCTTCCGGCAAGGGAAAGGTGAAGTGTGATGGCGATAACCTGTTGATAGACATGCAAATGAATATGCCTAACATCCCCCAGCTGCAGGCAATGAAAATGGAATCGGGGACTGGTAGTTCTTTCCTGACCTACCCATCCTCTATGAAGGTAGGGCAAACATTACCGGATGGGGCTTTTGAGATGAACAGCAATACCAATGGAATGGATGTAACGATTCAGTATAAAGTATCTGACCGTAAGGTGATAGCCAAAGAAAAGGTAACGACTGCAGCAGGTTCCTGGGATTGTTTCAAGGTGACCTTCAATATCAGCCTTTCTCTGAAAATGATGGCGATGAGTATGCCTTTTGACCTGGTAGGGGCTGAATGGTTTGCGCCGGGTTTTGGAGTAGTGAAAACGGAATCTTATAAAGATGGGCAGTTAATGGGGAGTATGCGGATAACGGGATTAAAGAAATAAAAGAGAGGCGGTATTTCACGATACCGCCTCTTTTGTTATAAATTCTTCAGGCACACCTGTAAACTGTCTCTCCAGTAAGGGATTTGCAGTCCGAATGTGTCTTTCATCTTTTGTTTATTGAATACGCTGTATGCAGGTCTTTTTGCGGCGGTAGGATATTTATCGGAAGTTACCGGTAACACTGTGCAGGCAGTGTTCGTCAGTTCCTTAATAGCTACTGCAAAATCGTACCAGCTGATTACGCCTTCATTGCTGTAATGATATACGCCGCCATAGCTGGCAGGAACATCATATACCTTACTTAATACTGTCAATATTACCTGTGCCAGATCAACTGCATAGGTAGGAGTACCTACCTGGTCAAATACTACGTTCAGGCTTTCTTTCTCCTGCATCAGTTCGCGCATACGTTTCACGAAGTTCATTCCGAATTCGGAGTACAACCAGGATGTGCGGATAACGATCGTTGCCGGGTTGGAACCGATAGCAGCGGCTTCTCCACGCAGTTTTGAACTACCGTAGATGCTGTCCGGGTTGGCCTCATCTTCTTCTGTATAAGGCCGGTTGCTTTTTCCGTCGAATACATAGTCAGTAGAGATATGGATCAGTTGTGCATGGTAGTTTGCACAGACATCTGCCAGGTTCAGGGCTGCTTCAAAGTTGAGTTTGAAGGCCAGTTCCTCGTCAGATTCTGCTTTATCTACAGCGGTATATGCAGCACAATTGATGCACCCGTGTATTTCCTGTGTTGCAAAAATGGTATCGATGGCTTCGGTGTCGGTAATATCAAGCTCTGTATAATCTGTATATACAAAGTTGAACGCCGGGAAACCAGCTGCCACCTTTTTTATTGCTTGTCCCAGCTGGCCATTGGCGCCGGTGATCAGGATGTTCTTCATGTAATTATTTATTGAAAACGAAATTATGCGTACAGTTTTCCAGCGTAGGTAACACCAGGTCTTTCTCAGATACCAGTGCCTCTTCAAGATCAATCCCCCAGTCGATTTTCAGTGCAGGATCATTATAAATGATACCGCCTTCACTTGCTTTATGATAAAAGTTATCGCATTTATACATGACTTCTGCGGTAGGGCTTATTACGGAGTATCCATGAGCAAAGCCTTTAGGCACCAGCAGTTGCAGTTTATTTTCTGCGGATAGTTCTATGGCAAATGATTTGCCATAGGTAGGAGAACCTTTACGGATATCTACTACCGCATCTATGATACGGCCTTCGAGTACACGTATCAGTTTGGTTTGTGCATATGGTTCCAGCTGGTAGTGGAGGCCACGTAATACACCAAAGGTAGAGCGGGCCTGGTTATCCTGTACAAAGGGTAAGTTGAGCCCATACTCTTCAAACGCGCGGGCGCTGTAGCTTTCAAAAAAATATCCCCGGTTGTCATTAAACACTTTTGGCTCATACACGAGTAAGCCGGGAATTCCTGTTTCGGTAAATGGCATATTTTAATTTATCTTTTTTGATACTGATCACTGTAATATTCCTGGTAAGCACCACTGGTAACGTGGTCCAGCCATTGTTCGTTGTTGAGGTACCAATCCACTGTTTTCTCCAGTCCTTCTTCAAATTGAAGGGATGGGGTCCAGCCGAGTTCCTTATTCAGTTTGGTAGCATCGATAGCGTAACGGAGATCGTGTCCTGCACGGTCTTTTACGTAAGTGATCAGTTGAGCGGAAGTACCGGGAGCGCGTCCCAGTTTCTTATCCATGATGATGCAGAGCAGGTTAATGAGGTCGATATTCTTCCATTCATTGAATCCGCCTATGTTATAGGTTTCACCAACGCGTCCTTTGTGAAAGATGGTATCGATAGCGCGGGCATGGTCATTCACATAGAGCCAGTCGCGGATATTTTCCCCTTTACCGTATACGGGAACGGGTTTGTTATTTTTGATATTATGGATAGCCAGCGGAATCAGTTTTTCCGGGAAGTGATGGGATCCATAGTTATTTGAACAGTTGGAGATGATAGCCGGGAGATGATAGGTATGATGGTAAGCCATCACAAAATGATCTGAACTGGCTTTGGATGCGGAATATGGAGAGCGCGGATCGTAGCTGGTCTCTTCTGTAAAGAAGCCTTCTTCGCCCAGGCTGCCATATACTTCATCGGTAGAAACGTGATAGAAAAGTTTCCCTTCCATATCATCTTTCCAGTATTTACGGGCAGCATTCAGCAGAATAGCCGTGCCCATTACATTGGTTTTGATGAATGCCAGCGGGTCCATAATAGAGCGGTCTACATGGCTTTCTGCTGCAAGGTGTATGATGCCGTCGAATTTATATTTTTCAAACAGTTCGTTGATAAAGGGTTCATCGGTGATGTCTCCTTTTTCAAAGATGTAATTGGGTTTGTCTTGAACGTCTTCCAGGTTTTCCAGGTTCCCGGCATAGGTAAGTGCATCCAGGTTAACGATCTGGTAGTGCGGATAAGTGTTCACAAACAACCTAACTACGTGTGATCCTATGAACCCGGCACCACCGGTAATCAATATGGTATGATGCATAATCTGATTTATTACTGGTTACGAATTATGAATAACGAATATAAGTAGGATTTACTCGTCATTCATAATTCGTTCCGTGTAATTTTATTTATTTAAGGCTTCTTTAAAATAATCGTAGGTGATCTTCAGACCTTCCGCCCTGTCTATTTTTGGTGACCATCCCAGTAATTCCTGTGCTTTTGTGATATCCGGTTTACGTTGTTTCGGATCATCTTTAGGTAATGCCTGGAAGATAATTTTCTGTTTACTACCGGTCAGTTTAATGATCTCTTCTGCAAACTGGAGCAGGGAAATCTCTACCGGATTACCGATGTTTACCGGTAAATGGTAATCACTCAGCAGCAGACGATAAATGCCATCGACTAAATCAGAAACGTAACAGAAAGAGCGGGTCTGAGAACCATCGCCGAATACGGTGAGGTCCTGGCCTGTTAATGCCTGGCTCATGAAAGCGGGCAGGGCACGGCCGTCATTGAGACGCATACGGGGACCGTAGGTGTTAAATATCCTGATGATCCTGGTTTCAACGCCATGGAAGTTGTGGTATGCCATGGTGATGGATTCCATGAAGCGTTTTGCTTCATCATATACACCACGTGGGCCTATCGGATTTACGTTACCCCAGTATTCTTCTGTCTGCGGGTGTACGGTAGGATCTCCATATACTTCTGAGGTAGAAGCCACGAGGATGCGGGCACCTTTTTCTTTTGCAAGACCCAGCAGGTTATGTGTACCGAGGGAACCTACTTTTAATGTCTGGATAGGCATTTTCAGGTAGTCGATCGGACTGGCAGGAGATGCAAAATGGAGTATGTAATCCAGTTTGCCGGGAACGTGTACGAATTTGCTAACGTCGTGATGATAGTATTCGAACTGGGGCAAAGGGAACAGGTGTTCTATATTTTTAAGATTGCCGGTAAGGAGATTATCCATCCCAACAACGCTATAGCCTTCTTTTATGAAACGATCGCACAGGTGCGATCCCAGGAAACCGGCTGCGCCGGCGATGAGTACTCTTTTCATGATAATATTTTAATCAGATGGTAGACAAACGGCCAACGCTTTCGTAATGGAAACCTAATTCCTGCATGCGGGCCACATCAAACAGATTCCTGCCATCGAAGATCAGGCTGTTTTTCAGGGTTGCTTTGATCTTGTCGAAATCCGGTGTTCTGAAAACACTCCATTCTGTAGCAATGATCAGTGCATCTGCATTGTTCAGGCATTCGTACTGATGAGGAGCATAAGTTACCTTAGTCCCCAGCAGTTTCTCCACATTGGCCATTGCCTCCGGGTCAAATACGGATACTGTAGCACCTGCAGCTATCAGGGCATCTATCATATATAAAGCCGGCGCTTCGCGGATATCGTCAGTATTAGGCTTAAATGCCAGACCCCACATGGCAAAGTGTTTACCTTTAAGATCGTTTTTAAACCAGGAATTGATCTTAGGAAGAAGGAACAGCTTTTGCTTTTCGTTCACGTCCATTACGGCGTTCAGGATTTTAAACTCGTAATCAGCATCTTCAGATGATTTTACAAGTGCCTGTACATCTTTAGGGAAGCAGCTGCCACCATAACCGATACCGGGGAAGAGGAAGCGTTTGCCGATACGGTCATCACTACCTACGCCTCTGCGTACCATGTCTACATCTGCACCCAGTTTTTCACAGAGTACAGCAATTTCATTCATGAAAGAGATTTTGGTGGCCAGGAAGGAGTTAGCAGCGTACTTTGTAAGTTCTGCAGACTTCTCGTCCATGAACAGGATGGGGTTACCCTGGCGTACGAATGGCGCGAACAGTTCGCCCATCACTTTACGCGCTCTTTCTGAGCGGGTGCCGATCACTACGCGGTCTGGTTTCATGAAATCGTCTACTGCTACGCCTTCACGCAGGAATTCGGGGTTAGATACCACATCGAATTCGCTTTTGCAGTTTTTTGCGATCATCGCGTATACTTTTCCTGCGGTCCCTACCGGAACAGTACTCTTATCTATTATCACTTTGTAATCAGTGATAATTTTTCCCAGGTCTTCGGCAACACGAAGAATATAGGAAAGGTCTGCCGAACCATCTTCTCCCGGGGGGGTAGGGAGGGCAAGGAATATTACTTCAGCATCTTTAACGCCTTCTGCCAGATTAGTGGTGAAGTGCAGACGATCTTCCTTGAGGTTACGATCGAATAATTTTTCCAATCCTGGTTCGTAAATAGTTATTTGTCCGTTGGATAATTTGTTAACCTTGTTAACATCGATATCCACGCAGATAACATTATTTCCTGTTTCTGCGAAACAGGTGCCAGTAACTAATCCTACATAACCAGTACCTACTACTGTAATCTTCATTTGGAGTGTTGATTTAAAAATGAGTGTACTGAATCAATGATGTGTTGTAATTGATCTTGATCCATTTCGGTGTGAATTGGTAATGAAATTACCTTGGTTGTCAGGTCATTTGTAATAGGAAGGTTAAAATCATTACCACCCAGGTGTGCAAACATTTTTTGCTGATGAGCAGCAACAGGATAGTAGATCATGGCAGGGACCTGGCGTTCCTGCAGGTATTGCTGCAGGGCGTTGCGGTCTATGCCATTTAACTGAAGGGTATACTGGTGATATACGTGGAAGCTGTTGGCAGCGCGGAAGGGAGTAGTGATCTGTGGAATGCCGGCAAAAGCAGCATCGTAAGCGTCCGCTACAGCCCGTCGGGCCCTGATATATTCGTCGAGGAGGGGTAATTTAATATTGAGTACTACCGCCTGAAGGGTATCCAGGCGCGAGTTTACGCCTACCACATCGTGGTAGTAGCGGGCAGACTGGCCATGGTTGGCCACCATTCTGATTTTTGCTGCCAGTGCATCATCATTGGTGAATATAGCACCGCCATCGCCGTAACAACCCAGGTTTTTGGAAGGAAAGAAGGAAGTACAGCCGATCTGGCCGATAGATCCTACCTTTTTTACCGTACCATCTTTAAAAGTATAATTGCCTCCTATGGCCTGTGCATTATCTTCTATTATGGGGATATTATGTTTACGGGAGATCTCCATGAGAGGTTCCATATCTGCACTGTGACCGTACAGGTGTACCGGTACGATCGCCTTTGTTTTAGCCGTAATGGCTTTTTCTACCTGCACAGGGTCCAGGCAGAATGTTTTAGGATCTACATCCACAAACACCGGCTTCAGCTTTAGCAGGGCTATTACTTCTGCAGTAGCAATGAAGGTGAATGAAGGTGTAATGACCTCATCCCCCGGTTCCAGGTCCAGCGCCATCATAGCGATCTGTAGGGCATCTGTACCATTGGCACAAGGAATTACATGTTTTACTCCCAGGTATTCCTGCAGAGCTGTGGCGAATTGTTGTACAGGTGCACCATTGATAAATGCGGCATTATCTAACACTTCGGCCATGGCAGCTTCTACCTGTGGCTTTATTTTTAAGTATTGGCGTTTAAGATCCACCATTTGAATCGGAACCATGTCTGGGATAGATATTTTGTTTAAGGTGAGCAAATTTACAAATTTTGACATAGGAAGGACAGTATCTTTGCGCCTGGTTCAAAATTCAGTAAAAGCAGGTACCCTATGGTAGACACTCTGGTATATAATATTGGCATCCGGTTATACAGGGCAGGGGTGTCCCTGGCAGCTTTTACAGGCAATGCGAAGGCCCGTCTATGGCTGGAAGGACGTAAGGACTGGCGAAAGAAGATCCATGTGGATGCAGGGGTGATATGGGTCCATGCGGCTTCCCTGGGAGAGTTTGAGCAGGGTAGACCCGTACTGGAAGCCATTCACAATAAATATCCGGATAGCCGGATCGTACTTACTTTCTTTTCTCCTTCAGGCTATGAGGTGAGGAAAAATTATCCGGTAGCAGATCATATATTTTATTTACCACTGGATACCAGGCAAAATGCCAGGGACTTTATAGCGATCCTTCAGCCTAAGCTGGCTATTTTTATTAAATACGAGTTCTGGTACCATTACCTCACGGCTTTATATAAAAATAATATACCTGTGTTGTTGATTTCGGGCATTTTCCGTCCAGACCAGGCTTTTTTTAAGTTTTATGGGGGGATGTTCCGCCGGTTACTGAAGAAATTTAACTGGCTCTTTGTGCAGAATGAGGCTTCCTTGGATTTATTATCCGGGATCGGCGTTAAAAATGCATCTCTTGCAGGAGATACCCGTTTTGACAGGGTATGGGATTTATTGGAAGAGGCCCCACCGGTGCCAGGGATAAAAGAATTTATTGCAGGCAGGAAGGCTGTGATTGCAGGAAGTACCTGGCATGCGGATGAGGTTGTGCTGGCAGGATGGTGGCAGGAACGTGCAGACAGATGTTTGATCATTGCACCGCATGAGGTAGATGAAAGTCATATTCAGCAATTGCTGGGATTATTTCCCGGGGCGGTAAGGTATTCTTCTTTGAGACCGGGATCTGTGTTGATTATAGATAATGTAGGAATATTATCAGCTTTATACAGGTATGCGGCTGTTACTTATGTGGGAGGAGGATTTGGAAAAGAGGGAATCCATAATATACTGGAACCTGCTACTTATAGCAAGCCGGTGGTGTTTGGTCCGGTATTCAATAAATTCCCGGAGGCAGCAGGATTGCTGGCTTTAGGGGGAGCTATCTCTGTTGACCATCAGTTTGCGATGAACAGGGAAATGGAGGCTTTACTGGAAGATGAGTCACTTTGTGCACGGACCGGACAGATAGCCGGCCGTTATGTGGCTGATAATAAAGGAGCTACCGGAAAAATTCTCCATTATATACAGGAAAAAAATCTGATCAGGTGAAACGTTTTCTTACGATAGAATAGAACTGTTTAACAATTTGGTGCTGATCGTCCCAACCCTGACGGATTTTAAGTTCTCTTTCAATCCAGTATTCGGCTTCCTGTAAAGAGTGGAATTCGTTGATTGTTTTGATAGAGCGTTCATAAGTGTCTATATCTCCGCGGAATAATTCCTGGATGAACTGGAATTTGTCGTTGATACCTATGGCATGACGAAGGTCTTTTATAGGCATTTCACCCAGTTTGTCTGCCAGTTCTACCTGGCCCTGACGGAAACGTTCGTTTAAAGAAGTCGTATTTTGAGCGACGCGCTGGTTCAGTTCTTTGAGTTCTTTATGCAGACCGTTATTGGTTGTAGCTTTATTGTCGGCTTCTGTTTGGGAGTACAAAGTGATCATTGCAGGCTTTTTCTCTTCAGGTACCGCTGGTATGGGGGCCGGAGGCGGAGGAGGAATGGCTGATGGTCTTTGAACGGCAACAGGTTCAGTGATTGGTTTAGGTTCTTCTGCCGGTTTTTGCGCTGTAACCGGTTCAGGTGTTTGCTCCGGCTGATATGCCGGTGTTTTGGCTATCGGTTCCGGAACTTGCTGAGGCTGATATGCCTGGTATTCAGTTTTCTGCTCTGCAGCTGGCTGAGGAACAACCGGTTTCGGTTGATAAGCCTGATGCTCCGGAGGGACCTGCGCCGCTGTTGATTGTATAACCGGCTGATATACCGGCTTTTGTTCCGCAACCGGCTGCTGAGGTGCAGTAACGTTTACAGGAGGCTCAAATTCCGGTATTTTTGCAACAGCAACTGCCTTAGCAGGTACTTTTTCAGTATAATTATAGTTATTTGGATATCCGTTTGCAGATTCATTCAACGTTGCCGAAGGCATAATCACAGCAATATGGCTGGATTCACGATGACCTTCCTGCTTCTGCCTGTTGCGAGTCTGTGTTATTTCAGCCTGCAGCAGTTGTACATAATAAGATATGGACTGCAATCCGGCATTTGAATTCTTTAATTCCTGTAATTTGTCAATTAATGCACTTATTTTTTCCATAGTCTAAAAAAAAATAAATTGAATGCAAAATGCGTTCCATGCTTAATTGTTAACGCCTGTATCGGAGAATTTATTTTACTTGCATAAAGTTATATCTTTTAATTAACTGTAAATCATAATAGTATAATATGTTTATTGAACCTTCTCTTGCAGGAGGGCGAAGGGGGTGGATCGAAGTTATCTGTGGCTCAATGTTTTCGGGAAAAACGGAGGAGTTGATCAGGCGATTGAAACGTGCCCGTATTGCCAATTTAAAAATAGAGATTTTTAAACCGGGTATTGATACCCGTTATGATTTACAGCATCTTGTATCTCATGATGAGAGTAAGATAATGAGTACTCCTATTGAGAACTCGCAACAGATCTTACTTTTGGCCCAGGATGTAGATGTAGTAGGAATAGATGAAGCACAATTCTTTGATGGAGAACTTCCTTATGTATGTGACCAGCTGGCGCTGAAGGGAATCCGTGTAATTATTGCCGGCCTGGATATGGATTACCTGGGCAAGCCTTTCGGACAGATGCCTTTTCTGCTGGCAAAAGCCGATTATATTACCAAGCTGCACGCCATTTGTGTGAAATGCGGAAATATTGCGAACTATTCTTACCGTAAAACAGCAGATACCAGTACGGTACTGTTGGGAGAAACAGACCTGTACGAACCAAGATGCAGGCATTGTTATTACGAAGTGAAATAACTTACTCTACAGGAGCTTTTACCTTGAATGTGAATTTCTTCTGCGTCAGGTAGCTGAAGCCAACTACAAAAATGGTCGTTAATACTTTTGCGATGGTCGGGAAAATATGAAATTGTTCTACGAACAGTTTCATAAACCCGTAGTTGAGGCATATGCAAATAGCTACCAGCATAAAATAACGCATCAGTTGTACCCTTCCCCGGAGATTGGACTCGGAGAATACAATGTATTTACTGAGCAGGAAACCTGTGGGGAAAGTGACGGCCAGAGACATGAAGAGGGCAGCAATATGCGCCCCTATTGTAATAAATGGGAGATAAACGGTCTGTTGGTGTAATATAAAGTTATAACACACAAAGTATAACAATATGTCCAATACAGTATTACCGCCCCCACAAGCCAGGTAGCGGAACGTTTGCAGTGGCATTAGTTTGGCGAAAGGACGGTAAAAGAAGTCAATCACCATTAAAATAAACGTTCTCATATCAAAAATGTACGGGACAAAACTAGCAAGATTTACCGTTACTAGACTGCGCTTTAGAATTATCTTAATAATTTCCGGGTTTTCCACTTGCCAGGTTGTTGATTAACCGGTGATTGCCGGGCTTTGCGCTGTTCCTGCTGCCATATTTGCACCGCGAGTATCGCTGCCGCCCGGGCCTCATCCGGCACCGGATGCTGTAATGATTCGGGGGTAAAATACTTCCCGATAAAGTTGGTATCAAACTGTCCGTTGATAAAAGCGGGTTGCTGTAAAGCCCATCTTCCGAAAGATAACGTTGTACGTATGCCTTTTATTTGATATTCATCGATCGCCCGTAATAACCTTTCCCTTGCTTCCTCGCGGGTACTTCCCCAGGCTATCAGTTTGGCAATCATAGGGTCATAATAGATAGGGATATCCATACCGGATTCGTATCCGTCATCTACACGCACACCGTATCCCTGCGGACGGATATACGTATTTAGTTTACCGGTATCGGGCAGGAAGTTATTGGCAGGGTCTTCTGCACAAATGCGCAGTTCAATGGCAGCACCATTAATAGACAGGCTCTCCTGGTTAAAGGAGAGTTGTTCCCCGCGGGCTACACGGATCTGCTCTTTTACAAGGTCTAGTCCGGTAATCATTTCCGTAACAGGATGTTCAACCTGTAAGCGGGTATTCATCTCCAGGAAATAAAATTTCAACTGTTCATCTACCAGGAACTCTACTGTACCTGCACCATAATAATTGCAGGCACGGGCTACATCCAGGGCACATTTGCCCATGGCGGAACGGATGTCCGGCGTGAGGCAGGAAGAAGGGGCTTCTTCTATCAGTTTCTGGTGCCTGCGCTGTATAGAACATTCACGTTCAAACAGATATACATAATTGCCGTGTTGATCGCCCAGGATCTGGATCTCTATATGGCGCGGAGCGCTGACATACTTTTCTATAAATACGGCATCATCTCCAAAAGCGCTCATCGCCTCACTCTTCGCCAGGCGGATCTGTTCTTCCAGTTCTTCGGGAGCATTCACTACCCGCATACCTTTACCACCACCACCGGCAGAGGCCTTTATCAGAATAGGGAAGCCGGTGGTCTTCACCACCATCTTCGCTTCTTCCAGGCTGCGTAAAGGGGTTTCTGTACCTGGGACCATGGGCACTCCAAATTTCTGTGCCGCCTGTTTGGCCGCCAGTTTGCTACCCATCATTTCTATAGCAGCGGCGCTGGGGCCGATAAATGTGATACCGGCATCTGCCACAGCCTGTGCGAAACGGGCGTTTTCACTCAGGAACCCATAGCCGGGATGAATGGCGTCGGCACCTGTCTGCTTTGCAGCAGCAATAATTTTATCTCCCAGGAGATATGACTGATTAGAAGGAGGGGGGCCTATACATACAGCTTCGTCTGCATATTGCACAAAGGGCATGGTGCGGTCTGCCTCAGAATACACTGCCACAGTTCCGATGCCCATTTCTCTGGCCGATCTCATGATCCTCAAAGCTATTTCACCACGGTTAGCTACCAGTATTTTTTTCATAAAAGCGAATATAGCGGAAAAAACAACTTGCACGCTATTCACTATCTTTGCGGCAACATGAAATCCACCGCATTACATCAAACCATTACACTTGTAAAAAAGGATATATTACTGGAATTGCGTCAGAAATACGCTTTTTATGGCATCCTCTTATACATTGTATCTACTGTGTTCGTAATCAACCTGATGATAGGGAAACCGGAAGAAAAAATATGGAATGCGCTGTTTTGGGTGGTGCAGTTATTCGTTTCTGTGAATGCGATTGCTAAAAGTTTTATGCAGGAGAACAGGGGCAGGCTGTTGTATTTTTATTCCCTGGTGCATCCGCGAAGTTTTATTGCGGCCAAGCTGATATATAATATCCTGCTGATGGCCATTATGAGCATCATTGCCCTGGTATGTTGTGTGATGTTCCTTGGCAATCCCATTATTAATATATGGTACTTCCTGGGAGTAATCATGCTGGGAGGGATCAGTTTATCCCTGTTATTCACGATGCTGGCAGCTATTGCCGCACAAGCCAATCAGAATGCTGCCCTGATGGCTATTATGGGTTTTCCTATCATGTTACCCCTGTTAATGATGTTATCCAGCATAGCCCGTTCTTCCTTTATCATTGTTTATCAGCCAGGTTTGCCTAAACTATTCCTGATGATGGGCAGTATGGATATACTGATTATTGCGTTATCCATGGTATTATTTCCTTTTCTATGGAAGGATTAGGATCAATCTGCTATCCCATTATAATCAGTTTACCGGATTTTGAGATTAGTAATAAAACCTGTAGGTTTGCCCCGAATATAGTTCGTTTAAAATGGCAAAGCACTGGTGGAAAGCTTTAGCGGTATTAATTCTTACATACACGATAATAGCCGGATTTACGCATAAAATACCGATCATCGGTACCAACGGACAATCATCCCGCGGACTCTACTTCCATGTACCCATGTGGATGTGTATGTATACAATGTTCACTATCTCTGTCATTAACTCTTTACGTTATTTGTCGGGTTATGATCTCCGTAAGGATGCGCTGGCCAGTGCGGCAGGTGGGGTAGGCGTATTTTATGGTGTGCTGGGTTTTGCTACGGGTACTTTATGGGCTACTTACACCTGGGGAAGTACTTTCACCAGTGACCCAAAGCAAATGTTAACTGCTGTGGCGCTGCTTATTTATATGGCTTACCTGGTGCTGCGTATGTCTATTTCAGACATTGACAAACGCGCCAGGATCTCTGCCGTATTCAATATTTTTGCATTTGCCTTGTTGATCCCTTTAACATATATTATTCCGCGTATGGTAGACTCTTTGCATCCCGGTAGTGCTTCTACGCCCGGTTTTGCGTCTAAAGACACGGATGATAATATGAGAGTTGTACTTTATCCTGCATTTATAGGATGGACCTTGCTAAGTGTATGGATATTTACCCTCGTTGTCCGCTATAAAAAGTTAGAGCTTAAAAATATTTTTAAATGATCAACAAAGCGTTTTCCTTTTGCAGCACCTGCGTACTGTTACTGCTTTCTTTATTAGCGAATGCGCAGCAGCAGAATACGGAAAAAGGGCCCGTAAATGAATTCTTCCGCAGCAATGATAAGATTTATGTGATAGTAGGAGTACTGCTGATCATCTTTACCGGCATTATCATATTCCTGATTTCGCTGGAACGTAAGATCAGCAGATTGGAGCGGCGCGATCACCAGGATAAGTAATAAGTCCAACTACATATATTTATACCAAAACAAATTCTACTTATGGCGCAGGAACAAAACATGGACTTCTTTCAAAGTGTTGAAAGAAGCTTCGACAAAGCCGCACAATTCACGAAATGGGAAAATGGCATTCTGGAACAGATCAAAGCCTGTAATGCTGTGTACCGTATGAAATTCCCCGTACGCATAGGAGATACCATTGAAGTTATAGAAGCCTACCGCGTACAACACTCTCATCATAAACTGCCATGTAAAGGTGGTATCCGTTTCAGCGAAGCGGTAAACCAGGACGAAGTAATGGCGCTGGCAGCCCTTATGACATATAAATGTGCGATCGTTAACGTACCGTTTGGTGGCGCTAAAGGTGGTATCAAGATCAATCCCCGCAATTACACTCCTTTCCAGCTGGAAAATATTACCCGCCGCTATACTGCGGAACTGGTGAAGAAGAACTTTATCGGGCCTGGTGTAGACGTACCGGCACCTGATTATGGCACCGGTGAAAGAGAAATGAGCTGGATACTGGATACTTACATGAGCTTACGCCCGGGAGAAGTAGACGGTTACGGTTGTGTAACAGGTAAACCGCTTTCACAGGGCGGTGTGCGCGGTCGTAAAGAAGCTACTGGTTTAGGCGTATTCTATGGTCTGCAGGAGCTTTGCAATATCAAGGAAGATATGAAGAAGGTAGGCCTGGAACCGGGTATACTGGGTAAAAAAGTGATCGTACAGGGTATGGGTAACGTAGGGTATCATGCTGCCAAGTACTTCCACGAAGCAGGTGCTATCGTAGTAGGGCTCATCGAGTGGGATGGCGCTATTTACAACGAGAAAGGACTGGACCCCGATAAAGTATTAAAACACAGGAATGACACCGGGTCTATTACTAATTATCCTGGTGCGACCAACCTGAAAAAGAATACAGATGGTCTGGAAATGGAATGTGATATCCTCATCCCCGCAGCGCTGGAACAGGTGATCCATAAAGGTAATGCGGCTAATATTAAAGCCCGCATCATTGGCGAGGCCGCGAATGGTCCTATTACCCCCGAAGCAGATGAAATTCTGAATAAAAAAGGGGTGATCGTAGTTCCGGATATGTTCCTGAATGCAGGTGGTGTAACTGTATCATATTTCGAGTGGCTGAAAAATCTGAGCCATGTACGTTATGGCCGTCTGGGCAAACGTTTCGATGAAAATATGAACATCCATATTCTGGGGGTAATTGAAGACCTGACCGGCAAAAAGGTATCTGAAAGAGAAAGGAAATTTATAGCACATGGTGCAGATGAAGTAGATCTGGTATATTCTGGTCTGGAAGAAACCATGCATGCCGCGCTACATGAAGTGCGTGAAATAATGGTCGGCAATAGTGATATACATGATATGCGCACCGCTGCTTATGTGTGTGCTATTGATAAAGTAGGTGCCGCTTATGAACAATTAGGTATTTTCCCTTGATGGGTCAAATGTTTAAATAAAGAAAAAGGACTGTTCTTCCGGACAGTCCTTTTTTATATATGAGCAGGTAACTGTGGTATAAACGTCCATTGTTGTTCGATATGCTGGCAGCAAAAGGTATTCACTCCGTTTGTAATAACGAGATAAGCCGTGGGCAATACCATATGATAACGGATAATCTGTTCCAGGACGGTTTGTGTTAAAGCAACTTTCATCTCCTTACATTCAATAATCATCCAGGGTTTCGTTTCTCTGTTATATACCACAATGTCACAGCGTTTTTTCATCTCTCCCAGGTAAATCTCTTTCTCTATTCCTATCAGCGAAGCAGGGTAGTGAAGCGTTTTTACCAGATAATTGAGAAAATTCTGTCTTACCCACTCTTCCGGAGTTAGCACCACATTTTTTTTACGATACCGGTCAAAGATGAAATCTCTGCCGGTTTCCCTTATTATTTTGAAATCAGGGGCAGGGAATTCTATAGCAATCATGGGGCGAAGGTAAGAAGATGGACTCTTTTTCGTATATTCGCTTGCCAAAAGGCTATGAAAACAAAAGAAGAAATTGTAGCTAACTGGCTTCCCCGCTACACGGGAGAAAAACTCGAAAACTTTGGGTCTTACATTCTCCTGACCAACTTTAGTAATTACCTCACTTATTTTGCTGAATGGAACGACGTTGAGATCATTGGTGCCGGTAAGCCCATGCAATGTGCTACCGCCGGTGATATCACCCTCATTAATTTTGGAATGGGCAGTCCCAGTGCCGCAACTGTAATGGACCTGCTGAGCGCTATCTCTCCCAAAGCCGCATTATTCCTCGGTAAGTGCGGTGGTTTAAAGAAAAAGAATAACATCGGCGATTTGATCCTGCCTATTGCTGCTATCAGGGGAGAGGGTACATCCAACGACTATTTCCCTCCTGAAGTACCCGCGCTTCCTGCTTTCGCCCTGCAAAAGGTAATTTCCACCACCATACGTGAATATGGCTGTGATTACTGGACAGGCACCTGTTACAGTACTAACCGCAGGGTATGGGAACATGATCTTGAGTTTAAGCGTTACCTGGAAAAGATCCGTGCAATGGCCGTGGACATGGAAACGGCCACTATCTTCTCTGTAGGCTTTTACAATAAGATCCCAACAGGGGCCCTGTTGCTGGTATCCGATCAGCCTATGGTACCGGAAGGCGTGAAAACAGAAGCAAGTGATAAGAAAGTAACCTCTGAATACGTGGAAAGACACCTTAGAATAGGGATCGATTCCCTGAAGAATCTTGGTAACAGCCACCAGACGGTAAGACATCTCCGATTTTAGATTGTGATTCTGCGGATTGTTTCGTAATATGCCAATACTAAACACTGGAATCTCTGTTATCAATCCGTAATCTGACCGTTTCATTTCCTGGTACAATAGCCGTGAACGATATTTCACTGGATATTGGCACCAGCGAAATTGTGGGTATAGTAGGAGAGTCCGGCTCCGGTAAGTCTGTCACCGCCCTGTCTATCATGCGGCTGGTACAGCCAACAGCGGGGAGTATGTTGTATACGGCAGGAGATCAGCCCCCCGTTGATCTTTCAAATCTTTCTGAACAACAAATGCGTGCATGGCGGGGTAATGAAATCGCCATGATCTTTCAGGAACCAATGACTTCGCTGAATCCTTTACATACCTGCGGCGCGCAGGTGATGGAAGCGATACGGCTGCATAAGAAAGTCTCTGTAGGTGAAGCAAGGGAACAAACCCTGGCTTTATTCCGGCAGGTAAAATTACCAGACCCCGAATTGTTATTGCACCGATATCCCCATCAACTTTCAGGCGGGCAAAAACAACGGGTGATGATTGCGATGGCGATCAGTTGTCAGCCCCGGTTACTGATCGCAGACGAACCAACTACTGCACTTGATGTAACTGTTCAGAAGACCATTCTCGAATTATTAAAAGAACTGCAGCAACAGACAGGTATGAGCGTGATCTTCATCACGCACGACCTGGGCGTGATTGCAGAAATTGCAGATAAAGTAGCAGTCATGTACAAAGGCCGGATCGTAGAACAAGGCACTGTACAACAACTATTTACTCATCCGCAGCATCCTTATACAAAAGGCCTGCTGGCCTGCCGCCCTCCGTTGGATAAACGTTTATACCGGTTGCCGGTGATCCGCGACTTTATGGATGTAGATGCCAACGGGTGTATCCAGGAGAAAGAGAAGGCGGTGAACGGACTGATAAACAGCCTGGAGATACCCGCTGCTGAAATCGCCGGCAGAGAGCGGCAATTGGCCGCAAACCCACTGTTGCTGGAAGTAAATGACCTGCATACCTGGTTTCCTGCTACCCGTAATTTCTTAGGGAAAACCCTTACCTGGACCAAAGCCGTAAACGGTGTGAGTTTTAATGTGAAAGAAGGGGAAACAATGGGCCTGGTAGGAGAATCTGGCTGTGGGAAGACGACCTTAGGCAGAACATTATTACGACTGGTAGAACCAACCAGTGGCAGTATCCTCTATAAAGGAAAAGATATCAGCAGTTTGTCAGCAGCTGCGATGCGGGACCTTCGCAAGGATATCCAGATCATCTTCCAGGACCCTTATTCTTCTTTAAATCCACGGTTAACAATAGGACAGGCTATCCTGGAACCGATGCATGTACATGGGTTATACGGTAATGATAAGGTGCGCAAAGAAAAGGTACAGGAGCTGCTGGAGAAAGTGAATCTGCAGCCTGAGCATTATCACCGCTATCCGCATGAGTTCTCCGGTGGGCAGCGTCAACGTATTGTAATAGCCCGGGCATTGGCCTTACAGCCATCCTTTATTATCTGTGATGAATCTGTAGCAGCCCTGGATGTAAGTATACAGGCACAGGTGCTGAACCTGCTGATGCAGCTAAGGGATGAGTTTGGGTTCACCTCCATCTTTATCTCCCACGATCTTTCTGTTGTACGGTTTATCAGTGACCGTATGATGGTGATGAATAAGGGAAAAATTGAAGAGTCAGGGAATTCGGACCAGGTCTATGAACATCCTCAGAGTATATATACCCGCCAGCTTATTAATTCTATTCCTAAAAACATGCATGTATAATTACCTGTTTATAATAGTATCTTAATCATTTTTTGATGGATACCATAATTATCCTTACTTTCGCGAGCTTAAATTCATTCATACCGTAATATGAAACTATCACAGTTCAGGTTCGATCTTCCTTTAAATCTAATTGCACAGCACCCTTCCAAGACAAGAGACGAAGCACGTCTAATGGTGGTAAACCGCGCCACCGGAAAAATAGAGCATAAAGTTTTCCGCGACATTATCGGCTACTTTAATGATAAGGATGTAATGGTGGTAAATAACACCAAGGTATTTCCGGCACGTTTGTACGGCCGTAAGGAAAAGACCGGTGCGAAGATTGAAGTATTCCTGTTGCGTGAGCTGAACAAGCAAAACCGTTTGTGGGATGTGATCGTAGACCCTGCCCGTAAAATCAGGGTCGGTAATAAATTATACTTTGGTGATGATGAATCACTGGTAGCAGAAGTAATTGATAACACTACTTCCCGTGGCCGTACTATCCGCTTTTTGTTCGAAGGCAATGACGAAGAGTTCAAGCAGGTATTAGACACACTGGGAGAAACTCCTCTTCCTAAATATATCAAGCGTAAACCTGAAGACGAGGATAAAGAGCGTTACCAGACCGTTTATGCTAAATATGAAGGTGCTGTGGCAGCTCCTACTGCAGGGTTGCATTTCAGTCGCGAGCTGATCAAACGTCTTGAAATCAAAGGTGTAAAATTTGCTGAAGTAACGTTGCATACCGGCTTAGGTACTTTCCGCCCAATTGAAGTAGAAGATCTGAGCAAACATAAAATGGATGCAGAGTATTTCAACATAGATGAATACGCTGTAAAGATCGTGAACAAAGCAAAGGAAGATAACCGCAAGGTTTGTGCTATCGGAACTACCACTGTAAGAGCGGTAGAATCTTCTGTAACGGCACAGAATCTGCTGAAGGCTGCTGAAGGCTGGACGAATACCTTTATCCATCCTCCTTACGATTTTTCTATTCCTAATGCACTGGTGACTAACTTCCACCTGCCAAAAACAAGCCTGCTGATCATGGTATGTGCTTTTGCCGGTTACGACCTGGTAATGGAAGCTTACCAACAGGCTATTAAAGAGAAATACCGTTTCTTCAGCTATGGCGATGCTATGCTGATCATCTGATGATAAAAATTTTGAAGGAAGTCCTGCAATTATGCGGGACTTTTTTTTGATATGGAACCAAGAAAAAAGATAGCTATCATCGTTGCCGGCGGATCAGGTACCCGCATGGGAAGTGCTGTGCCCAAACAGTTCCTGGAACTGGCAGGAAAGCCCGTGTTATGGCATACTGTTTCTGCATTTGCAAAGGCATATACTGATATGCAGATTGTGCTTGTATTGCCGGAGGCACATTTCAGTTATGTAGAGGAGTGGTTGGGAGAATTTCCTGGTATCCTGCTTGTAAAGGGAGGGGATACAAGGTTTCATTCTGTGAAGAATGGGCTGGACCAGGTGCCGGAGTATTCGGTGGTATTTGTACACGATGGCGTACGGCCACTGGTGAGTGTAGCGTTGATACGTAGTTGTTACGAAGCTGCTTTGGAATCTGGTAGTGCTATCCCTGCTATCGATATGAAAGATAGTATCCGTGAATTATATAAAGAAGGAAACCGCGCGGTAGATCGCGAGCGTTTCAGCATTATACAAACCCCACAAACGTTTTTATCAGAATTGATCCTGCCTGCATTTGCATCACCTTACGATCCGTTATTTACGGACGAAGCTACGGTAGTAGAAAGGCAGGGGCATAATATCAGATTGGTGCCCGGAGAAGAGGCAAATATAAAGATCACCCGTCCGCTGGACCTTATTATAGCCAGTGCATTACTGAGCTGATTCAGAACTGGATAAGCCTTTATTGATCTTCTGCAAGATCTGGTGAGCAACATCCAGGGCCTGTAATCCATCAATGGCATTCACCGGTACAGGTTTATTCTGCAAAATAGCATCGCGGAACATTTCCAGTTCCATACGGATTGCATTCACCTGTTTAATTTCCGGGTTATCGATAGCGATGGTTTTTCTGCCTGCATTGGTTTCTATATCCAGTGTAAACAGCCCTTCATCTTCGGGTGTTTTAAGCTTGATGATTTCTGTTTTCTTATCCAGGAAGTCGATGCCTATATAAGCATCTTTCTGGAACAGGCGCATTTTACGCATTTTCTTCAGGGAAATGCGGCTGGACGTTAAGTTTGCCACACAGCCATTATGGAATTCTATGCGTACATTGGCGATATCGGGGGTATCGCTCATCACGGCTACACCGCTGGCAGAGATCCTGTTTACGGTAGATTTTACAATGCTCAGCACGATGTCTATATCATGGATCATCAGGTCCAGGATCACACTTACATCTGTACCACGTGGATTGAATTCAGCCAGGCGGTGTACTTCTATGAACATTGGTTTAAGGTCGTATCCTTTCAGTGCAAGGAAGGCGGGATTGAAGCGTTCAACATGTCCCACCTGGAATTTTATGTTCGCTTCTTCCACCAGTTTAACCAGTGTTTTAGCTTCATCCAGGGTATTGGTCATAGGCTTCTCCACAAAAATGTGCTTTCCGTTACGGATGGCCATTTCACACAATTTAAAGTGCTGTGTGGTAGGAGCAACGATGTCAATTGCGTCTGAAGCCAGTATCAGCTCTTCAGCTACATCGAATCTCGGAATCTTGTACTGTTCGGTAATCCTGTCTGCATTTGTATTCGCCGGATCGTAAAAACCTACTACTTCTACGTCTTTCATGGTGGCCAGCTGGGAGAGGTGAATTTTACCCAGATGCCCTACCCCAAAGATTCCTATTTTGAGCATGTTAGTATTTGAAAATAAAATAATTGCGAATGTAAGGAAAAAGAGATTATATATTCAAATCTTATATAATGAACCCTTCTTCCACCATACTGCAATAACCTGCTTCTGATACGATTATGTGGTCCAGTACCGTGATATCAAAGAGGAGGCCGGCTTCTTTTATTTTTTTTGTGATGCTGATATCTGCGCTGCTGGGTTTGAGATTTCCGGAAGGATGGTTATGGCAAAGGATGATACGTGTGGCACCCAGTTCCAGGGCTTCCCTGAAAATGATTCTTGGATCTGCGAAGGTATTGGTGATACCTCCCGAGCTGATGCAACTGCTTTTTAAAACTTTAGAAGCATTATTCAGATACAGTACATGAAAGGTTTCCCGGGTGTAGTCCCCGAGTAAGGGCTTGAAATAGAGGGCCGCATCACTGCTATGCCTGATGGTTTCCTTTTTAAGGGAATAACTGCTCTGCCGGCGCCGGGAAAGTTCCATAGCGGCTACAATGGCCACTGCTTTAGCATCCCCTACACCCCTGTTCTTTTTAAGCTGCTGTACACTTTGTTTTCCCAGCTCACTGAGGTTGAAAGCGGCGTTACGTAGTATATCCCTGGCCAGTTCTACGGCGGATTTCTGCCTGTGCCCGTTATTTAATATAATGGCCAGCAGTTCTGCATCACTGAGTGAAGCGGCACCATTATTCATTAATTTTTCTCTGGGCTTATCATCGTCTGCCCATTTCTTTATGGCTATATGAGAGGGTAGGTTAACAACAGCTTCCATGAATTTGCTAAGATTTTTAGCAAATGTACATATTTTCCACAATCCCTTAAATTCTTTCTAAATTGAGGCATCTTAATATGGGTACATTATTAATTGCACTATGGGATTTTTATGTAAGTGAATGATAGTAATTAATTTACACATTTTTAAAGCAGTAAGATTGCCTGCTGTATGGTGATTGAAACAAAAAAATAACATTACATACTCCAAAAGTTATAATTTCGCAACCTCTTTTCCATAGTCATAGACATGCAACCATCAGTAAAAATATTTACAGGAAACAGTAATCCGGAGCTGGCAGAAAAGATTGCCAAACGATATGGCAATGGTCTGGGTAAGCTTACCATCCAGAAGTTCAGCGATGGCGAGTTTCAGCCTATCTACATGGAAAGTATCCGTGGAGATTATGTTTTCCTCATCCAGAGTACCAATTCTCCTTCAGAAAATCTGATGGAATTATTAATGATGATAGATGCGGCCAAGAGGGCCTCAGCAGGGTATATTACCGCTGTCATCCCGTACTTTGGCTTTGCCAGGCAAGACAGAAAAGACAAGCCAAGGGTCGCAATTGCGTCCAAACTGGTAGCCAACCTGCTCACTTCTGCAGGCGCTAACAGGGTGATAACCATGGATTTACATGCTCCCCAGATACAGGGGTTCTTTGATATCCCTGTGGACCACCTGGACAGTTCCGCAATTTTCATCCCATACATAGAGAATTTAAAGCTGGAAAGCCTTACCTTTGCGTCCCCTGACGTAGGTAGTACTAACAGGGTAAGGGAAGTCGCAGCCTATTTCAATGCAGAAATGGTGATTTGCGACAAGCACCGTAAACGTGCGAATGAGATTGCTTCCATGGTAGTGATAGGAGAGGTGAAAAACAGGGAAGTAGTGTTGATTGATGATATTTGTGATACAGCAGGTACGCTTACCAAAGCAGCTAACCTGTTAATGGAAAAGGGAGCTAAGAGTGTCCGTGCATTCTGTACCCATCCTGTATTAAGTGGAAAGGCCTTTGAAAATATTGAGAACTCAGTACTGGAAGAAATGGTGATCTGCGATACGATCCCTTTGAGGATGGAGAGCAGTAAGATTAAAGTACTCAGTGTTGCAGACCTTTTTGCTGTAGCTATCAGGAACATGTACGAGAACAAGTCGATTACCAACTTGTTTGTACACAGTCACCGCCGGTAGTATGAACATGTTTAATTTTTAACAACATAAATGTTTAATCAATGAAAACGATAACAATCGAAGGACAACTCAGGAGCGAATACGGCAAAAAAGCCACCCGCCAAATCCGTTCTGAGGGACAAGTGCCTTGTGTTATTTACGGGGGTGCAGAAACCGTAAGTTTTTCAGCTCCAGCTATCGCATTCAAGAATCTGGTGTACACACCTGATTTCCAGCTGGCCGAAGTTAAGTTAGATGGCAAAGTTTACAGGTGCGTATTGAAAGATATGCAGTTTGATGTAGTGACAGACGAACTGGCTCACATCGATTTCCTGGAACTGGTAGAAGGTAAGCATGTATCAGTTACATTGCCTATCAAAATCGTTGGTCAGTCTGAAGGTGTTAAGGCCGGTGGTAAACTGGTTGTTAAGATCAAAGCACTGAAAGTTAAGGCTTTGCCTAAAGACCTGCGTGAAAATATCGAAGTAAGCATCGACAACCTTGAACTGAACGGTAACGTTCGTGTACAGGACGTAGTTGCGCCAAACATCGAGATTCTGAACTCTCCACGTATTCCTATCGCTTCTGTAGTAATGACCCGTCAGTTGCGTCAGGAAGAAGCTAGTGCAGATACTAAAAAGAAATAAGCTTCTTTGCAGATATTTTTGGAAAAAGTCCCGTCTCGGTTCAACCAAGACGGGACTTTTTCTATTTTTGCCCAATATATAAGATACATTAAAATATCAACAGATGAAATACCTGATAGTTGGATTAGGTAATATTGGTACTGAATATGAAAATACCCGGCATAATATAGGCTTTGATGTTGTAGACCTTTTCGTGAAAAAGCATGGAGGTGTTTATAAAAGCGAAAGACTGGCAGACGTGGCTGAATGCAAATGGAAAGGGCGCGTATTCGTGGTCATCAAACCTACCACCTATATGAACCTCAGCGGTAAAGCCGTGAAATACTGGATGGACAAAGAGAAAATCCCCCTGGAAAATATATTCGTAATATTAGATGACCTGGCCCTTCCACTGGAAAAAGTACGTATCCGTCCGGGAGGAAGTGATGCCGGCCACAATGGTCTTACCAGCATTCAGGAACTGCTGGGCACCAATCAGTATCCCCGTTTACGCTTTGGTGTAGGGAATAATTTCCCCAAAGGGAAACAGGTAGAATTTGTGCTGGGTAAATGGTCGGGAGAGGAATGGCCGATTGTGCTGGAAAAGATGAATAAATCTGTAGAGATCATTGAGAGCTTCGGGTCTATCGGTATCGAACGTACAATGAATAAATACAACTAACTTAAACAATATGAAAATTATTTGTGTTGGTAGAAATTATGCTGATCATGCAAAGGAGCTGAAGAATGAGATCCCTTCGGAACCGGTGATCTTTATGAAGCCAAAGAATGCATTGTTACAGAATAACCACCCTTTTTATTATCCGGAGTTTACTGATAACCTGCATTATGAGTGTGAGCTGGTGCTTCGTATCTGTAAAAACGGGAAGCATATACAGGAGAAATTTGCGGATAAATACTATGATCAGTTAGGTGTTGGGATTGATTTTACGGCCCGCGACCTGCAGGATAAGCAGAAGCAGAAAGGTTTGCCCTGGGAGATAGCCAAGGCGTTTGATAACTCTGCCGTAGTAGGGCAGTTTATTCCTATTACACCAGAGCTTGATAAGAAAGATATCAACTTCTGCCTGTATAAGAACAAACAGCTGGCACAACAGGGGAATACGAAAGACCTGCTGTTTTCTTTCGATTTCCTGATCGCTTATATCTCCAAATACTTTACACTGAATATTGGGGACCTTGTATTTACGGGCACTCCGGCCGGAGTAGGACCTGTAGAGATCGGGGATAAGCTGGAAGCATTCATTGAGAATGACAGTCTGCTTGAATTCGAAATCAAATAAGATCCCCCGGGGCCGACCAGGGAAATCTCCTGGTCGGCCTACGGTACGTTATTATAAATTACGTCCAGTATTCTTGTTAACTCCTGATAATCACCTTCATTGAGGCCTACCCAGCCTGTTTTGCGCATTTCCAGCACTAAAGGCCTCACATCTTTATATTTTTCTGACCCTTTAGGGGTTAGTTGTAAATATACTTTCCGTCTGTCCAGGGGGGAGCCTTCACGTACCACTAACTCTTTCTTTACCAGCAGTTCTATAATACGGGATACCGTAGTAATATCCTTGGAAGTGAGCTTTGCCAGCTCGTTATGGGTGATTTTATTATGCTTGTACAGGTTCTCTATCAGTAACCATTGATCCACTGTAATGTCTTTCTTGTTTGCATCAAAGGTTTTTTGCCAATAGTTACGGATTCTTTTCAGGGTTGCGTCCAACTTATAAAAAGTTGGATTATTTACAAAAGTATCAGGCATAATAGTTAATTTGCGGTAGCAATAGTTGTTGTAGCAACTATATATCTGTTTTTTAAGAACCACCAAAACAATCTTACGTGTTTAAAGATAGTATAAGCGCTCCAACTTTAAAAGCCACTATTACCACGGACGTAAGCAAACAAGCCATTTTACTGAAGGCTTACCGGCTGATGTGCCAGGCCAGGGACATGGCAGCCATCTACGAGGCTAACCGCCCGGTGTGTAAGTATGTACACTCCACTTCCCGTGGTCATGAAGCGATACAGATCGCAACAGGGCTTCAGTTACATCCATGGGATTATGCCAGTCCTTATTATCGTGATGACAGCATGCTATTGGCGATGGGCTTTTCGCCATATGAGCTGATGCTGCAGTTACTGGCAAAGGGAGATGATCCTTTTTCCGGTGGGCGGTCTTACTATTGTCATCCCAATAGTGTGGAGGCTAACCGTCCGCACATTCCTCATCAGAGCAGCGCTACGGGAATGCAGGTGATCCCGGCCACAGGGATGGCGCAGGGTATCAGCTACCTGGAACGCGTTGGATTAGCTCCTGATGGGCAGGCTCCGGTGGTGTTATGTTCTCTCGGAGATGGCAGTGTGACGGAAGGAGAGGTGAGTGAGGCACTCCAGAGCGCTGTTTTATGGCAATTGCCGGTCATCTATCTTGTACAGGACAATGAATGGGGGATTTCGGCGAGCGCTGCGGAGACCCGGGTAATGGATGCTTATGAGTATGCTGCCGGGTTTAAAGGCCTGGAACGCATGCGGGTGGACGGGAGCAACTTTGAAGAAAGCTACCAGGCCATGGGAGCTGCGATCAGTTATGTTCGCCAGGAGAGAAAGCCTATTTTGGTACACGCTTGTGTGCCTTTGTTAGGCCATCATACTTCCGGCGTCCGCAAAGAGTGGTACCGTACAGCGGAAGATCTTTCTTCACATGAAGAAAAGGACCCCATTCCGCAGTTACGGAATATTTTATTAGCATCCGGATTTCCTGAGGATGATCTCTTAGCGATAGAAGAAGATATCAGTGAATATATCAGTATTGAATTTGCCAGGGCCAAAGGTGCTGACGAGCCTGATCCCTCCACTGTACAGGACCATGTATTTGCGCCTGCTGCAGTGACCGAAGAACGTGGTGTACGCTCGCCCGTTAACGGCAGTAAAGTGGTAATGGTGGATGCTGCATTGCATGCGGTGGAAGAGATTCTTCAAGCTTTCCCTGAGGCGATATTCTTTGGTCAGGATGTAGGGCGCCGTCTTGGTGGTGTATTCCGTGAGGCGGCTACATTAGCGGAGAAGTTCGGGGATCATCGTGTATACAACACTGCCATTCAGGAGGCTTATATTGTAGGGGCTACTGCCGGTTTAGCGGCTGTAGGTGTCAAACCTATTGTAGAAATCCAGTTCGCGGACTATATTTATCCGGCCTTTAATCAGCTGGTAACGGAGATCTCTAAGTCCTGCTATTTGAGTAATGGCAAATACCCCGTTCAGACGCTTATCCGTGTTCCTATCGGGGCATACGGCGGGGGCGGACCTTATCATTCGGGAAGTATAGAATCTACCTTACTGACTATCAAAGGCATTAAAGTAGTCTATCCCTCTAATGCAGCAGACATGAAAGGGCTGATGAAAGCGGCTTTCCTGGATCCCAATCCGGTAGTGATGCTGGAACATAAAGGTTTATACTGGAGTAAGGTGCCTGGTACGCAGGCGGCTATTATGGTAGAACCTGATAAAGACTATGTTTTACCATTAGGAAAGGGGCGGGTTGTATTACAATCACATCCCCGGGATACCAAACGGGGCGAAACCCTTTGTATCATTACATATGGCATGGGTGTATATTGGGCCATGGCGGCCGCAGCATCTTTCCCTGGTCAGGTAGAGATCATCGATTTGCGTACGCTCTTCCCTCTCGACGAAGAGCTCATTTTCAGCACTGTGCGGAAACACGGCAAATGTCTCGTACTTACTGAAGAGCAGTTAAACAATTCTTTTGCACAGGCTTTATCCGGGCGTATACAAAGGGCTTGTTTCAAATCGCTGGATGCGCCCGTATTCACCCTTGGAGCGCTGGATTTACCAGCAATTCCAATGAATATGTTGCTGGAAAATATGGCATTACCGAATCCTGAAAAAGTAGCAGCGGCAATTGAAGAACTATTATCTTATTAAATAATAATAACTTTTTGCATTTAACGTTTGGCTTTTATCATTTTCCCCGTTATCTTTGCACTCCGTTTTGAAATACAAGGCGGGAAATGGCGAGGTAGCTCAGGTGGTTAGAGCGCAGGATTCATAACCCTGAGGTCGAGGGTTCAACTCCCTCTTTCGCTACAGAATTAAAAAGGCTTTCAGGCATATGCTTGAAAGCCTTTTTTGTGTTTAAAACTGATGCTATGGGAATGATTATTTGCCCTAATTGCCAGGAAGAGGAATTTACCTGGACATATGATGATGAAGCAATTCCTACTACAACATGGTGCTGTGGCAGTTGTTACTATATTAGCTATGAAGACGAATCATATGAAAGGGCATGTACCACCTGCGGAACAAAAAATGAAATGAGACTGGAGGATGAAGCCAAAATCTATTGGTATTGTCATCTTTGCAGGAAGATTACATTAATTTCCGAAAAGTGATGGCTGTAAAAGCAAGAAATCTTTACGAATTAATAACCGGAAAATGATAAATTTCGAACAGGAATAGTTTTAAATATAACCTGTAAAATCACTTATAAAGATTAGGGTTATTCTGTTCTTCGCCCTGCGGTATAACGAAAATATAATAGGGGCTATTGGGCTACAAAGGCTGTACCGTCAGAAAACTTAAGTGCAGTATGATATTTGGCGGCTACCTTTTTATATTGCAGATAACCTTCCCTGGCGGAAGCAGAGCCATCCCAGGAAAAAAGCGTTTTACGTACGTCTCTCCCTCAAACAGTTCCCCAAATAAAGGATCTGCCATAAAACTGTAGTAGTAAGAAGAAGAGGACGATACATCCAGAAAATTATATGCTACAATAGAGTATATCAATGCAGCAAAAACAGTATAAATAAAAAGTCCATTAAAATTGTAGGATAGTTAAATTTCAATTATCTTATCTTGATTTATATACTCGATTAAAGGCATTCTTATTTATGAAGCAATCAACAGGAAAAATTACTTGCATTAAAAAAGAGTTCCATCCTCCAATATCACCCAACTGCCTTCAGCTATTTCTTCGTCCAGTTCAAGGTAGTCCCAGCCACAATAGCCAATAAATATCTTTATATCTTTTTCACTGAGAATATTATTGTCAATCTTTTTCACTGCGGATTTAAAGTCTCCCCCCAGGAAAATATTATCAGTCACAGGCACACCTCCTTCAATTAAATCAAGCCGTTGATGCACAAAGTAAAGATGCTCCTGATCTACAGGTCCTCCAAGATGTATAGGGAAGGGGATTATATGTTTAAATTCTTCCAGGTCATTTAATTTTCGGGGGAACTCTTTATTTATGATAAAACCCATGGCTCCTTTTTCATTATACTCGGTGACAAATATCACCGACTTTTCAAAGACAGTATCATCGAGAAGAGAAGTGCTTTTTATAAAGATGCCTGGTTTCATATGATGTAAAGATAATTTAAGTTATACTGCATGAGAATGTTATAGTAAAATCAGCGAATTTTTAACCACATTAATTGAATAATCGTCACTAAAAATGAATATTCAGTCTACTATATTGCAAATGAAAAGAACATGAACGACCAAAACCAATTTATAATGGACAATTGCTGGCAGCAGGAAGTTTTTTGATAATCTGAAGGTAGATAAATTAAAGAATGAGAATTGGGAATCAACAATCGAAGAAGGTTGTTTTTTTTTATAGAACGAAGTAGTGTCAATTTTGTCATAAATTTATAATGCGCCAGGGGGCGACAGTAATGTGAAGAAACCTCCAAACAGAGAGCTTAGAAGAACTCGTCTTGCTTGCATAAGGGATCGCATTATTCTAGCTAATGTTTTATGGTTCTATCTTGTGACCATTGGGCCACTACTTTATGATTAGGAAATAAAATACGGATTAATAATGTTGCCGCAGGGAGTAAACAGTAATGACATTATCATTGCCTCAAGCAATTACCGGATGCGTTTCAAGACAAGCTGGGCACCGCTTTTTTTCCAGTGCAGGAGATCTGCCTTCGCTTCATCCGTAAGTTGGATAATCAGCATATATCGTCCAGGCTGATTTGCGTAACCTGACCGTTTTTGCCTTGTTCCATTGATTTATTTAAATGTTCTGCATTGGCAGGTGAGGAAAGCAGGTAATCCGTTTCATCAATGTCGCCCGTCATTTTATACGGTACGTGCAGCGCGTCCAGAAACAGCATAATGGCCGTTTCCTGATCCGAATTTATCGCTGGAATTGTAATTGTTGTCATACAGCAAATATGCAATTTTTCCGCCTCTCGTCAAGGTGTAGTGTCATAACCCTATCTATTGGGGAGTGGCAATTACGGGCTGATGATATTATCATCCGGAACAATTTTTCCGCAGGTAAAGTCTTCTCCCGCTGGGAATGCTTGATATTTCATTCTTCAATTAGATTATCGTAAGCTTTAATATAGACATGAAATGATATGATTGCCCGTAATAAGACCGGAGATATAAGTATTCAACATCATTCCAGGTAGCAATATAAAATCCTGAGTCAACTTTAATCAACAAAAATTGTAATAGTTAACTAATATGTATGATAAATTCGTGATATTTTTTTAATATAGAGAAACCAAATATCGAAAAACCATGATAACGAAACTAAAGAAGGTCATCAATGCGATAAAGGCCGCTAATGAAAATCTCTTGTATTCCAAAGAAATTCTTAAGGCTCATATTTTTAAAAGTACTATTGAAAATAGTGTATGGCTTAAAGATAAAAGCTTTTCTCCCGGAGGGTGGGCTGTGGATTATGGTGTACTGTATACCTTATATCGTATATTAAATGATATTAAGCCCAAAAGTATTCTGGAATTTGGTTTAGGACAGTCTTCAAGGATGATTTATCAGTATAGTAATTATTATACAAACAGCGCGGTGGAGACTATTGAGCATGATGAAAACTGGATTCAATTCTTTAATAACACACAGAAAGGAGATTATGCAACCAATATAACTTTATGTGAATTAAAAAAAACGGTCTATAATGGATATGAAACATTAGGATACAAAGATATAGCTGATCATTTGGGTAACAGGAAGTTCAACCTCATACTTGTAGATGGCCCTTTTGGGTCTCCTCATTATTCCAGATGTCAGATTTTAGACCTGGTACCTCAAAACCTTGACAATTCGTTTTGCATATTAATAGATGATTATAATCGTCCTGGAGAAAAAGAGACATTTAAGGAATTAAGCAAGCTGCTTTCCTTGAATAAGATTGAATATGTTACCGGAATTTATTCAGCAATGAAACAACATGCTATAATATGTTCGAAAGATTTAAGGTATATGACCTCCATGTAAGATCTTTTTTAAAGATCCATCTGGCAGCCAGCAATCTTGCAATTTTCCATAAATAAAGGCTTTAAAATGAACCATTTTAAAGCCTTTACTATTCTATAAACATGACTCCCCGAGATAAAAGTATGTCATTGCATTAAAAACCTTGTTTTTATCGTTTTAAGTTATTGCGCAGTCTCTTCAAACATTATTTTCACATTAAACCATTGCTCATTTAGAGAGGCTAACTTCAGAACGCAATAAATTTTTAGAGGAGTTTGCACGAGCAGATACTAAAATTCAATACATCCTTAATGAAAAGTTGCAAAGTTGAATAACTGGTAAGTTATTATATTAGCAGATAAAAGAATCAATTATGGAATATGTAAAAGAATATACCGTAAAGCCGGAACATATAGATGTTCAAGGAATAATGGATGGTTTGTTTTACCCTTTTTACATGGAATATTGCAGACATGAATTTATAAAAGATGTACTTGGGTTCAGCCTTGAAGAAGAAGCGGAGAAAGGGATTAATATGGTATTATCTCAGTATACTATTAATTTCCTTCGTTCCTTAAAGAAGGATGATACATTCACCGTAACATGTGAATTGTTTGCTGATAAAAGTGATAAGCCTCAGATTCATTTTGAACAAAAAATAATTCTAAACAATAAGGTTGTTACAAAAGCAGTTTTCACAGGAACATGTGTACCTGCTACCGGTGGACGCCCATATCTTCCGGATTCAATTAAAGAAAAGTTGAAGGGTGCACCTGTATTGGATAAATAATCAAACATAAAAAAGGAGGTTGTATACAAAGTACAACCTCCTTTTCATTCGGGTATCTTGCTGGTGACTAGGCCATGTGACGATGAAAGATCACCCTATTTTATGTCGTGGAAGAATGTAACATCTCCACTGATATATACCTGTACTACCAGACGTTTATTATCCTTTTTCAGCTCAACAAAATAACTGTCGGCAGCATCTGTCTGAAGCCCGAATAACTGGATGTCTGTAGCGTTCAATTCATTGTCGTCATACTTGATGACTGATTCCACACTATAATTTTTATAATCCTTTTTAATGCGTGTTTGTGCATTGGCAGGAAGGTCGGAAAACCTGGAAATGGTCGTTGTTCCTACCAGTTGGGAATGCGTATCATAGAATGCGGTATAGCTTTTCCCATCTTCAATAAATGATACTTCATCAAAAAGAGAGGTCCTTCTCCATACGGCATTTGAAGCATGGTCAAAATCAGCGGCAAACTGCTCTTTGGAGAAAGTGCTTACTCCTTTGTCTGTTGGTTTGTGACCTTTTGCTTCTGTGGTAACTATTGTCAGAAAAATGACGGCTGTTGTTAATATGAAAGTTCTCATTTGTTTTAGTTTATGTAAATATGACCGGCAGCTACCTGGTCATGTTTAATCATTGCATAACATTTAACAGTTCTTATACAAGTACTGAACTTCTATATGCTTATAACCTGCCAGGCCTCTCCCTATAAGGTTCTACCTATGTTCTTATATGCTTAGCTTATAGGAACCACATAAGCAGGTTATAAGAACATAGGTAGCAGCTTATAGGAAGAAGTTGAGAGTGAGCCACTAGAGTGCTTTTTTAAGATTATTTTTACAGATTTCTCAGAAAAATGTATCTTAAACGATATGTTGTTAAATGTGTCCTGCTCACTTGAATTTTCTTCAGAAACCACCGTGCCAAGTATTTTCATGTTGCATCCTCAAAGCGGGAATGCGCAATTTGTTGTAAGGAATGAATTGTTAACAACACCCTACACACCAGTAATTGAATTTCCTGATATATATCGCAATTTATGCCAGCGTATTATCATCCCTTCCGGTTCGTTCAAACTGGAAAGCCGTGCACTGGTAGACTGTTCTGATACTATTGATGTAAATAGGTACGCTTCCTGGGTCCCTATGCCGGAGCTACCAGATCATGTATTGCAATTCCTTTTACCAAGCCGCTATTGTGAGTCGGATAAATTTGCAGACCTCGCTATAAAACTCACAGAAGGATGTGCTCCGGGTTACCAGCAGGTAGATGCTATCTGTAAATGGATTAATGGAAATATCCGTTATGAATATGGTACTACAAACAGTTCTACCTCTGCCGCAGATGTATTGGCGTCTAAAGTAGGCGTATGCCGCGATTTTACTCATTTGGGTATCACCTTATGCCGTAGCCTGGATATTCCTGCCCGTATGGTTGCCGGATATCTTTACGACCTAAAACCAATGGACCTGCATGCCTGGTTTGAAGCCTATGTAGGTGGAAGATGGTACTGCTTTGATGCTACCCAGCAGGAACCCAAAGGCGGAAGGATCGTATTAGCCTACGGACGTGATGCTGCAGATGTGGCTTTTGTTAGTCATTTCGGCAATGCTATACTAAATGAAATGATTGTAAATGTTCAATTAGCTTAATATCAATAACTTACATAATTAAAGATAAGATATCCCTGATTTCAGCTATACTCCGGCCTGCTTAAATCCTCTACTTTTGTTCTCGAATTAAGGAATACTGTAGATGAAACAAAAACCGTCATTCGCATTTATCGCAACATCCTGGGTCGCATTGTTTATTGGGATAGCTGGTTATATTATCGGACTCTGGAATGCTCAGATGCAGCTGAATGAGAAGGGTTACTACTTCACAATACTGATGTATGGATTATTTGCAGGTGTCTCTGTACAGAAATGTGTGAGAGACAGACTGGAAGGAATACCTGTTACTGATATCTATTACGGGATCAGCTGGGTGTCTACCATATTAACACTGGTATTACTGGCAGTAGGATTGTGGAACGCTACCTTATTGCCAAGTGAGAAAGGCTTCTATGCATTTGCTTTCCTTTTAAGCATTTTTGGAGCTATCAGCGTACAGAAAAATACCCGTGACAGCCAGGCGGCGAAAGTTACGGTCAATATAAATAATTGATCTTTAGTGGATTGTCATGTTGGTAGTTGTTTTGTAGTCATCCGTTTTTTAGCCAGTAGTTCATCTGTAGTAGTGGGAAAATAGCAAGAGATATTCAGGGACGATACTTTTGCTGGCATATTCTTAACACAAAAAAATATTCATGAAGAACAAAACGTTGGCAATCGTAGCTTACATTACATTAATCGGCTGGGTAATAGCATACCTGCAGTACAAGAATCAGGAAGAGAAGAGCCCATTGGTTCGTTATCATCTTACTCAGGCACTTGGTATTTTCATTTTCGCTATTGCCCTGAATATTGTAATTTCTATCATAGCCTCTATTATCCCCTCGCTAGGTAGTATTTTATTCATAGCCGGCCTTCTTCCATTGATACTGCTGATTTTTGGTATTATCTCTGCTTCAAATGAAGCATTGAGCCCCGTTCCTGGAATAGGAAAATTGTTTGAAAATAAGTTCAGCTTTTTGAACTAGATCCCAACCGGTGCTGACCACACCGTTTTAATATAATTGAAACCTGTCTTTATTGAATGAGGCTATCTTCGAACCAGAGATAGCCTCTCTTTTTTTTATCAGTCTTCTTTGTAAATATGGATCTCAATTTTTCCATCAGCAGTTACCGTACCCCGGTACATCCCATCAGTATTAAACGGTAATGCGGCATTGCCGTCTTTATCCAGGGCTATCAGTCCTCCGTCACCTCCCATAGCATCTACTTTGGCAATCACTGTTTTCCCTGCTTCTTCTACAGATAAGCCCTTATAAGCAATCAATGCAGAAAGGTCGTAAGCGACTACATTACGGATGTAGAATTCTCCCCAACCGGTACAGGAAACGGCTACCGTTTTATTGTTGGCATAAGTACCGGCTCCAATAATAGGGGAGTCGCCGATACGGCCGTATTTTTTATTGGTCATACCACCGGTAGAAGTTGCGGCAGCCAGATTTCCGGCTTTGTCAAGCGCAACGGCTCCTACTGTTCCGAATTTATTGTCGTGGTTTTCTATGCCTAATTTACCTGCAGGCTGGTAGCTATGGTCCAGTTTACTCTTCATGGAATCTTCCTTTAATGCCTGTTGTAAACCGTCCCAACGTTCTTTAGTCCAGAAGTATGTAGGATCAACGATTTCAATACCGGCATCTTTGGCAAACTGCTCCGCACCGGGCCCTGTCATCATCACATGTTCAGATTTCTCCATCACTGCCCTGGCTGCACTGATAGGGTTTTTAATAGTCGTAACACCGGCAACAGCGCCTGCCTCCAGGGTTTTCCCGTTCATAATGGCGGCATCCATTTCATTCCGGCCATCGTGGGTGAATACCGCGCCTTTGCCTGCATTAAACAGGGGACAGTCTTCCAGTACCCGGATGGTGGCTTCTACGGCATCTATGCTGCTTTTACCTGCTTGTATAGCCTGGTAACCAGTCGTTAACGCTTCTTTAAGGGCAGCCCTGTAGGCTGCTTCCTTTTCAGGCGTCATATTCTTTTTAAGGATAGTACCCGCGCCTCCGTGGATGACCATCACGTATTTCTCCTTAGGTAACATATTGTCGCTTTTTACGAGTCGTCCGTTATCCACGTACCACCAGTTCCATGTACCGCCCTGCGCTTTGGCCTTATCAAAGTGGGCCACATCAAAATGACCTCCCGCCGGCAGCTCATATATCTGCAATGCTTTCTGATGCAGGTCCCATTCTAATGGCTGACCGGCAACACAACGTTCTGGAGCTGCCGTAGTATAAATAAAACAGGCTTTACTTCGGCCCATTACAGTGGCCAGACCACTGGCGTCTATACAAACGGCTGTCTGTTCATCCACTGCTATGCCTTTGGCAAAGAGGTGCCAGTCTTTTGCAATACGCGCCAGGAAAGTGGCAAGCCTGCCTTCCCGTCCACGGGCCAGGAAATGCTGGTCTGTGAGTACATTTTGCAGATAAGGAGGATGCAGGAAGTCGTTGTTATGCAAAGTAACTAAAGTATCATAAGGATTTGCCAGTGTTTCTACAGACACTGCACTGCCTCCTTCTCCGCTGTAATAAAGACCGCTGAGGATAGCACAACCGGCGCTGGTTCCACCTACAGGCGCTTTCTTTACATTCAGCAGGTAATTGATAGCGGCATCAGTTTTAGTGCCTTTCCAGTAATGAAGGTAGTTCGACTGATCCCCTCCGGCAATGAAAAGCATTTCCGCATGACGGATAATATTAGCTACGGTATCATTATTGGCCAGATCCCGGCTATCTATTTTCAGCGTCTCTATTGAGTTGGACTTTCCCAGTTCATCAATATAACTGTTGTAAGTATCGGTACCGGTAGCCCGTAAAATCACCACATCACCACCGCCACTTCTTTCCAGCATCCATTTAAAGGCCTCATCCACACTGGTGCTTCCTCCCATTAAAACAACACCTCCTTTTACCGGCGTCTGTACATCGGCAGTATCTCCTATAATGCCCACAGATGCGGGTCTCCTTTGTGCATGTAAACAGGTGCAAAGTAAAAGTAAGCAGGTAACAAATCTTACAATCATATAATTAGTAGTTACTGTTTTGACTCATATTCTTATTCGCCATGATTTCTGCATCCGGAATAGGGAATGTATACCGGGTATCCGTAGGTTTCAGTAAAGTAGCGCCCAATGCATTCACTGCATCCTGTGGGGTGCGGCTTACCGGTAAATCCCTTCTGCGCAGGTCGAAGAAACGATGTCCTTCAAAGGCCAGTTCTTTAAAACGTTCTGCATATACGGCTCTTATTAAAGTATCCTTGTCTGAGAACGTTTCGGGTATATAGCCATCAATACGTGCAGCGCGTAATTCATTTAATGCATCAGCGCCTTTGGACGGATCGTTATTTTCAGCCAATGCTTCTGCCAGTATAAGATACATCTCTCCGGTACGGAAAGGGACCATGTCTGCCAGGTTTGGCGTGTTCTTAATATCCCCCAGATATTTGCTTACAATATAGGGCGCATTGTTGCCCCCTGCATAAGGACTTACTGTGATATAAGCAGAAAACCGTACATCATTGTCTTTATCAAAAGTAGATAACAAAGCAAAAGAGGGAACGTATAACACTATTTTCCTGGTATCATAATAAATATCACCGGCAAAATCGTCTTCACTGGAAGTACGGGACAGTCGCCATAATACTTCTTCATTGTTTTTAGCATCCGTCCAGATACCCGGGAAGTCTGCCCTGTTGGCCAATGCTTCCCCGCTGATCACTTCTTTCGCATAGGTGGCTGCATTGGCCCAGTCTTTTGCATAGAGCGCCGTTCTGGCCTGTATTGCAATGACAGTATTTAATGTAATATGTGTTTTGTCATCAAAAGAAGCGGGGATTAAAGCCCTGGCGGCAGTAAGGTCTGCATTGATTTTAGTGATCACATCTCCGAATTTATCACGGGAAGGATAACTGATTTTAGACTCGCTCATGAAAGGAACTCCTTTCGCATCAGGAGAATATTTGTCTGCGAAATTACGCAGTAATTCAAGATGGCAATAAGCTCTTAATGCTAATAATTCTCCTTTATATTGATCACGTAACTTCTCATCGGCTTTTGATATTTTTATCAGATCAGCAGCTGCAAGCACCCTGTTCAGACGGTCTATGGCTACATACATTTCTCCCCATGAATCTGTAATAGTGGTGCTGCTGGGATCGTACTGCCAGCGGAAAGTAGAAACATATTTTCCAACGGAATTATCTGAAGGAAGCATACACTCATCAGATACCAGTGAGGAAGCGCGTATAGTTGTAGACGTGAGTGCGGCATATGCCCCTATCAACCCTTCATTCAGGTCGGCTATTGTCTGATAGGCTTTACCTGCATCAATAGTATCAGAAGGTCTGAGATCCAGTTTTTTGTTACATGCCATTGTGAAGATGGACAGTAACAGTATAATGGTAATATTTTTCATGTTCATCATCGGTTAAAAGTTAACATTCAAACCAGCGGTATATGTTCTTGCACTGGGATAGTCGAATTCGGCGTTGCCGTCATTATCCTCCGGATCAAATCCACGCCATTTCGTCCATGTGTGCAGGTTCTGCGCCTGAACAAAGATGTGGATGCCTCTGATGTATTTCATTTTGAAGGGTACGTCGTAACCCAGGTTTACATTTCTTAAACGGATATAAGAGGCATCCTGGATATCACGGGAAGTGAAGTGCCTTTCTGCATCATATCTTGGCAGAATGGCATTGTCTCCTGGTTTTTTCCAGCGATTGTACAGCATACGTGTAGTCTGGTTGCTGGTAGTAAAGCTGGGATTCTCGTTGTAATAATCTTCATTATTATAACGGTTTGTTTTATCTGCATAAGTAAATAAGGCTGCGAGATAAAAGCCTTTCCATCTGAATCCTGTATTAAACCCTCCGGTGATCGCAGGAATATAAGTACCGAATTCAGCGATGCTTAAATTGGAGAAATTATAATCTGTGGTAATTTTCCCATCACGGGTATAATACTGGGGATCGCCATTGGCGGGGTTTACACCAGCCCACTTGGGCGCATAATGTGAGCCATAAGGATGACCCACCATTACAATCTCTGTAGTATTCTGTTCAAACTGACCAGCACCCCCAAGATTGGTAATCACGTTTTTATTATAAGCGATGTTAAAGCCCAGGCTCCAGGTAAAGCTTCCTACCTTCAATACATCTGCCTGTATATCTGTTTCAATACCCCTGTTGCGCATAGCGCCGGAGTTTAACAACAATGTTTTGAAACCGGAAGTAAGTGATAAACGTTGTTCCAGGAACAGGTTACTGGTAACTTTATTATATACATCTGTTACAATGCGGACCCTGTTATTCCAGATAGCCAGGTCAAAGCCTGCATTGAATTCTTTCGCATATTCCCAGTCGTATTTTGCATAACCTGGTGTGGAAGGAGCGATCCCGCTGTTACCGTTATATGATGCATCATTGTCAAAGGTAGCCGCATAACCAAATGCAGACGCAAATGGACTTGCAGTGGTGCCATAACTTACACGGAAACGAAGATCATTGATGAAAGATATATCTGATAAGAAAGGTTCTTTCTTCGCTTCCCATCCCAAACCGGCTGAATAAAAGCCATGCCAGCGGTTAGTAGGAGGGACAGTAGAAGATCCGTCATAACGATAGCTGGCGTTCAATGTATACTTACCATCAAATGTATAACGTCCTACACCAATATAAGAAACAAGCGCACGCTTTTCTCTTCCTCCTCCCAGTGTTGCACTATATGCATTCTGTGAAGAACCTGGTGTAATAGCGGCAGGCGATTCTCCTATTTTACCGTTCAATCCGTATCCTTCATAATTGAAGAATTTATTGCTGGTCTGAGAATATTCATAAAAAGCAGAGACTTCAATATCATGATGCGCAGCAATTTTCTTTCCCCATGTAATCCCTGAAGTAGAGATCAGGCCTATGGTCCTGTCCAGCCCTTCTCCAAAACTACCTTTGGAACCATTGTCTACATTAGAACCGGAATAAGAGTCCGGATTAATATAACGCTGGTCAGTAGTTTCACGGAAGTCTATCCCCAGGCGGGTCTTAGCTACAAAACCAGCGCCGATAGCGTAGTTGAGGGATGAACTGAGGATACCTTTTACCTGGTTGCTGGTGCGGGTCCTGTTCTGCATCCCTTCCAGCGCGGTAGCACCTTCCTGGTCCCCGAATGCATTGTATTGAGAGGCGTTGTCCGGTAAGATCATTGTCCCGTCAGCCGCATAAGGATACTCGTATGGCAATGCATACATCGTAGAGGCAATAGGATTATTGATCTTACTGGAGCCTTCTCTTTCAATAAAGCTGGAATTGGCATAGCCCAGGCCCAGGTTTACATTGGCGGTTAATTTGCCTGCGGTGAAATCCAGGTTATTCTTGAGTGTATATCTCTCAAGGCCTGAACGCAGCACAATACCGTCTTGTTTGTAATAGTTAATAGAAGTATAAAAACGAACATTTTCATTACCACCGCTGGCGCTTATCTGTTGTTCCATGAACTTACCGGTACGGAGCAGGATATCGCGCCAGTTGGTATTAATATGGCTGATACTATCGAGTCTTGTATTATAAATGAGTTGTTCTGCGGATGATAATGCTGCATAGCCGGGGTTCTTTTTTGAATAAGCCCAGCCTGCGCCTAATGTCTCTCCATAGGTTTCTCCAATCTCTTCTTCAAACTGCAATCGCTCTTTTGTATTCATCATAGGCGTGCGGGAAGAGGTCATCTGAGAGATACCGTACTGAGATTTATATTCTACGGTCAGTTTACCGCTTTTGCCCTTTTTAGTGGTGATCACTAATACGCCATTTGCACCTCTGGAACCATACAAGGCTTTAGAAGAAGCATCTTTTAAAACTGTGATAGATTCAATATCAGAAGGATTGATCGCCTGCAGATAATTAGATTCTACAGGAACGCCATCTACCACGTATAAAAGGGAGGAATTACCATTAACGGTTCCCACTCCTCTCAGCACTACGCTGGCATTGGTACCGGGCTGACCAGAGCCTGATGATACCACTAATCCGGGGACACGTCCCTGCAATACCTGGTCGAACGTTGCCATTGGTACCTGGCTGATCTTATCAGCTCCTACTACGGCGGTAGCGCTGGCAGATTTATCGCGGGTATAATTGGTATACCCGGTGATGGTGACGCTATTCAGTGTTTGAACATCTATCTGTAAAGTGACATTGATGATTTTTCTGTCGCTGATAGATACCTGTTGTTTAGAATATCCTATTAAAGAAAATTCGAGGGTAGCAGCGCCTTCCGGTACCTGTATAATATACTGGCCATTGATATCTGTAAGAGCGCCTTTGTTACCGGCTCTTACAGTTACGCCTGGCAGGGGCAGGTTATCAGCACCGTTTACCTTTCCTCTTATTTCATGGTCCTCCTGCCGGGCATAAATCACTACCAGTCCATCTTCTTTAATGGCATAATGCAGGTTTGTAGCAGCAAAGGCCTTGTCCAGCAGCGTTTCCAATGGTTCGTCATTCGCAGTAATGGTAATCTTACCGGCAGGCAGGGTTTCATTATGATACACAAACCGGTAGCTGCTTTGTTTCTCCACAGCTTTTAATAATTGCAGAATACTTGTCTCTTTTAGTTGCAGACTAATTTTTTCCTGGGCATAACTTTTGGCATATAGCTGCATACAAGTCAGAAAAAAGAGCAGGGTGGCTAGTTTCATCGTTAATAGTAATTGACAGGGCATAAGGGCATGAAGCTTCCTGCCCCAAAACACAATTTTTCGCATAATTTTGGCTGGGTTTGTTAGTGATTTGGCGAACCTGAAAAATCGGGGGGAGGTGTTCGTAGCACTTCCCCTCTCTTTATTTACTGATAACGATCACGTTATTATTGACTTTAAAATTGAAAGGGTAGGAAAGCTGCAGGGCTTCCAGTGCTTTAATGATGGATTCACTTTCAAAGGTGCCGGAATACCGGTAGCTTTTTACGGCTTTATCTGAGAATATTACAGAGATACCATACCATTTTTCCAGTTTCTTTGCTATTTCTTCCAGTGGTTCATTATCTATTTCAAGCCTGTTATGGATCCATACAGGAGCTGCTTTCTTTTCCAGCTTATATATCCTGGTAATAAATTTTTGGTTGGGTTGTAAGATGATCCTGGCTTCCGGCTTCGCTTTCAGGTTAACAGCTATTTTACCACTTAACAGGGTGGTTTCAGTTTCTTCGCCGGGATTGGCGCTTACAGTAAAGGTGGTACCCAGTACCGTGATGTCGGCAGTGCGTGTATGTACTATAAAAGGATGTTGATCATTGTGTTTTACATCGAAAAAGGCTTCTCCGGTGAGCGTTACTTCCCTTGTGCTTTTATTGAAGTCATTGTCTATCAGCAATATTCCATTTTCACGAAGGGTAACGATGGAACCATCTGTAAGTATATAGGTGTGGCGTGGGATGTGTGAAGCGGTAAAGGTTGCTGGTTGTTTAACGGGTATCATCCGCCATATACCGAACAGGATGAATCCGGCAGCCGCAATGCCACTAATGGCATATATAAAGCGGCGTTTGCGGCTTTTGGGAGCGGTAGCCGCCAGCAACTGTTGTAATTGGGCAGATTGCCTTAATCCGTCCTGTAATTGCCTTGAATGGTCTAGCCGGCTGCCCTGGTTGGCACTGAGGATGTTAACGATCCGCCTGGCTTCCTGTATCATTGCAGGGTGTAATTTTAGTTGATCTTCCCAATAGCTATTTGTGTCGGTATCGTGTCCCATACAAAATTGCTGGAAACTTTCGTCGCACACCAGTTCTTCGATACTATTCATATCTAATTTAAATAAGGAATTGTCCCCTCCCGATAATACTGACGGAATAAGTGACATGTTTTCCTAAGAAAATTTAAACTTTTTTTATTTAAGGAGTTTACGAAGTTGCTTAATGGCGTCATAGATGGTGTTATAAGCCGTTTTTACGCTCTGGGAAGTGTGAGCGGCAATCTGTTCATAACTGAGGCCATCAAAGAATTTTAGCTGGATTAATTCCTTCTGCCGGTGTGTAAGCTGCTGCATGGCAGCGTGCAGTTTCTTTTTCAGTTCCTCGTCATGCTGTACATTGATGATAATTTCCTCATAAGACAGCTCATTAGGGGCTGCTTCTCCGGACATACGGATAATGGCATTATCTATTTTATCCTGGTAAGACAGTTCATCTAGGATCAGGTGGCGAAGGGTCGTAAAAAGATAAGCACGTACCTGTGTTACAGGCTGCATTCTGGCCCTCTTATCCCATAGCTGCAAAAACAGCTGGTTCACGCAGTCCTTTACCAGTTCATCGTCTCCACATATTTTAAGGCCGAAACGGATCAAATGAAAATAGGTATTACCGTGTAATGCCAGCAAAGCCTGCATATCGCCCCGACTGATATTTTCCCAGTGTGACCGGTTTTCTTCTTCATTTGACATAAGTTCCCCAATTTATAAAATCTCCATGGGATAGTATAGGATACTTTATGTTGCTTTTTAAAGTTAAGTTTGTTAACTTTTATGCAAACGTTTCCATAAAGCAGGTTCCACGAATGAAAACTATAACCACGCTTATTATACTGACCATACTATGCTTGGGAGCAACGGGCCAGTCCATTAACCGGAAAGCCCTCGTAGAACGCCACAACGTCATTAACCTTCAGTACGATTCACTTTCTTCCTTAACCGTGGGGAATGGAGGATTTGCTTTTACGGCTGATATAACCGGCTTACAGAGCTTCCCGGAAGCTTATAGCAATGGAATACCGTTGGGTACGCAATCCCAGTGGGGATGGGATAGCTTTACCGATACCGCCGGGTACCGTTTTGAAGAAACTCTGAAGACTTACCATTTACACAACAGGGATATAACTTATGCCGTACAATGGCATAGCCCCGAAAGGAATAAACGGGCTTCAGACTGGTTCCGGCAAAATGTACATCGTTTACAACTGGGGAATATAGGGTTTGAGATCATTAAGAAGAATGGGCAACCTTGTTCTTTACAGGATATACAAGAAATAAAGCAAACACTGGACCTCTGGAACGGACAGATAAAAAGCCATTTTACAGTAGAAGGGATCCCTGTGGATGTTATAACGGCCGTGCATCCTCAACAGGATATCATATCCGTAAAAGTAAATTCTTCTTTGGTCAAAGAGGGGAGATTGAAGATAAAAGTCCGGTTCCCATATCCAACAGGAGAATTCGCTGATGCCGGTGTAAACCGTATCGGCAAACATCATTCAGAGATTATCAATAATACGATTATTCATCAGCTGGATAACTACAAATATTATGTGCAGGTAACAGGAGGGAAGGTGACAAAAGGTGCACTTAATGAATTCTTTGTAACACCCGGCACAGTATGCAGCTTCCGTTTTTCTGAAAAACAATTCACCTCTCCGGTCCCGAACACACAAACAGCGGCTGCTACTTACTGGAATGCTTACTGGTTGCACGGAGGAATGGTTGATTTCTCCGGCAGTACAGATCCGCGTGCTTTTGAACTGGAACGCCGTATCATCCTTTCCCAGTATCTGATGGCGGTACAATGTGCTGGTAACATGCCTCCCCAGGAAACAGGTCTCACGTACAACAGCTGGTATGGCAAGCCTCACCTTGAAATGTACTGGTGGCATGCCGTACATTTTGCGCTATGGAACCGGATAGAACTGATGGAGAAAAGCCTGCAATGGTATTTAAAAGTTGCAGATAAAGCAAGGGCCATCGCTGCAAGACAAGGCTATGAGGGTATCCGCTGGCAAAAGATGACGGACCCGCAAGGGAATGAAAGCCCTTCTTCTGTAGGTGCTTTTCTTATCTGGCAGCAACCTCATTTTATCTACATGACGGAACTGGTGTACCGGCATTATCATAACCGTGCTACATTAGACAAGTATAAAGACCTCGTCTTTGCTACTGCGGATTTCATGGCTTCTTATGCAGCTCCTGATAGTAACAGGTACATTTTAGGTAAAGGGGTAATTCCTGCGCAGGAACGTTTTAAACCGGAAGAAACGTTTAATCCCACATTTGAACTGGCCTATTGGCGCTGGGGGTTAACAACCGCACAGCAGTGGCGGGAACGCCTGGGATTACCCCGTAACAAAAAATGGGACGAAGTATTAAACAAATTATCTGCCCTGCCCCAACAAAATGGAGTATACCTGGCTACAGAAAGTGCAAAAGATACTTACTCCAATCCGGTATTCATGACAGACCATCCTGCTGTATTAGGCGCACTGGGTATGTTACCTGCCAGCACAGCCCTGGACACTGCCATCATGCACAATACCTTCAACAAAATATGGAACACCTGGAACTGGAAAGATACCTGGGGGTGGGACTTCCCGCTTACCAGCATGACCGCTACGCGCCTGGGTGTAAGAAACAAGGCCATAGATGCGCTGTTCATGCCGGTACAAACGAACACCTGGTTAAAAAACGGACACAATTACCAGGATGAGCGCCTGCGTTTATATCTCCCTGGCAATGGGGGATTACTGACTGCAGTTGCACTGATGTGCGCCGGATATGATGGATGCAAAACTAAGGACCCCGGTATTCCGGATAATGGTACATGGAAAGTAAAATGGGAAGATATTCAACCCATGCCCTGATAAAACTTATTAAATTTTACGCGATGAAAAAGAACATCCTGTTATTGTATCTGCTGCTGGGAATACTTCCGGCCTTTGCTCAAAACAAAAAAGAAGTATTAAAAGTACTCACCCTCACCAATGGCTATTTCATGCAGAAATGGCCGGATACCGGTAAAGATATCGTTCTCAATAAAACCTGGCCCAGCAATATCTGGACAAGGGCTGTGTATTACGAAGGTCTCATGGCATTTTACAGCATCAATCCTAAAAAAGAATATTACGATTACGCCGTATCATGGGGAGAGAAACACCAATGGAACCTGCGCGACGGCATTACTACCCGCAACGCAGATAACCAGGCCTGCGGACAAACATACGTAGATCTTTATCTCATCGATAAAAAACCGGAACGTATCGCCAATATCAAAGCTTCTATAGACAGCATGTTGAAAACAGACAAAATAGATGACTGGCACTGGATAGATGCTATCCAGATGGGTATGCCCCTGATGGCGCAATTGGGCAAAATATATAAAGACACCACCTACTTCGGACGAATGCACCAGATGTATAACTTTACCAAATACCAACACGGTGGTAACGGATTATATAATACAACAGAACACCTCTGGTGGAGGGATAAAAATTTTGTACCTCCCTACAAAGAACCTAATGGTGAAAACTGTTACTGGAGCCGTGGTAATGGCTGGGTATTGGCTGCACTGGTAAGAACAATGGACCAGTTACCGCAAACATCTCCTTATTATAAAGACTACCTGCAAGATTTCAAAGACATGTCTGCTGCATTACTTAAACTGCAAAGAAAAGATGGTTTCTGGAATGCAAGCCTGCGCGATTCCACACATTTCGGAGGTAAGGAATTAACCGGTACTTCATTATTTGTATATGGGATGGCCTGGGGTATCCGTAAAGGATACTTAAATAAATCAACTTATCTACCTGCCGTATTAAAAGGATGGAATGCGCTGGTAAAAGATTGTGTACATGAGAACGGCATGCTCGGATTTGTGCAGAGTACAGGTAAACAACCTTCAGATGGTCAGCCCGTAACTTATGAAAAGATCCCTGATTTTGAAGATTATGGGTTAGGATGTTTCCTACTGGCAGGTTCGGAGATCTATAAATTAAAATAATTCTTCTGGCAAAGTCAAAGCTCACCCCCGCTTTGACTTTGTTGTTTAACCCCGCTCATAAAAAATAAATGTAGAAGCTACCTTTAACAAGAAATAATTTCTATTTTTCCGGTAGTGAGGTTGATTGTTGTGTGTTTTTATCCACGTTCGTCAATAATATTCTGGCGTATGAGTCTCAACAGGTCCGCAGCTGCATGCAGTTTTGCGCAGTTACCCGCGTTTTATTATCTAAATATAAAGCTCCACAAATCATGAACAAAGTTTTTGGTATTGCTGCCCTATTGCTATCACAGCAATTGTACGGGCAGCAGCAACAGGCACCTGCCTACCCGCTTATTACCCACGATCCGTATTTCAGTATCTGGTCGGCTACTGATGATCTGACCGCTTCTACTACCCGCCACTGGACAGGCACGGACCAATCCATTACAGGTATGGTAAAGGTAGATGGTGTTATCTATCGCATATTAGGTGCAAAAGGTGAGAATTATGAAACGGTGATTCCTGCTGCTGATGAAAAAACATATAGCTGTCAGTATACAGAAACGGCTCCTGCAGATGGATGGCAGAATGAAAAGTTTGATGACGCGCAATGGCAAACAGGTAAAGCGCCTTTCACCAATACACAAAACCTGGACGGGACCCAATGGGATACCAGAGAAATATGGGTCCGCAGAACATTTGTATTGGATGATACAAACCTGGATAAGCTTCTGCTGAAAATAAATCATGATGATAATGCAGAAGTATACCTGAACGGTGAACCTATCTATAGTTATGTAGGTTGGTTAACCCGTATGCAATATTTCCCCGTAAGTGAAGCTGCCCGTAAAAAACTGAAGAAAGGTATCAATGTACTGGCCATACATTGTACCAATACTCAGGGTGGAGCATGGTTAGACGCCGGACTGGTAAAAGAAGCTAAAGATCCGGCAACATCTAAAATTCAGGTGGCTGCACAGAAAAGTGTAAAATTAACGGCAACACAAACTACTTATACATTCACCGCAGGTAAAGTAGATGTAACATTGAATTTCACATCTCCTTTACTGCTCAGTGACCTGGATCTGCTTTCCCGTCCGGTATCTTATATCACTTATAAGGTAAAGGCCAATGATGGAGGTACACATAATGTAGTGTTATACTTCGGCGCCTCTTCCGGTCTTGCCGTGAATACACCTTCCCAACAGGTAACCGCACAGCAGTATACCAATGGAGATTTATCTATCTTAAAAACAGGTACGGTAGATCAACCGGTACTGGCAAAAAAAGGAGATGACCTGAGGATCGACTGGGGGTATCTGTATGTAGCAGTACCAAAGGCTGCCAATGCCGTTCAGTACATTACAAAAGAAGGAGAAGGCATGGGTTCATTTGCTGATAAAATGCCTAAGACAACTATTACCAGTGGTACACAGTTAATGCTGAATACCATCGTTCCGTTAGGAAAAGTAAATGCTACAGAAAAGGAACAGGTAATCCTGCTGGGATATGACGACCTGTATGCTATCCAGTATTTCAATACCAACCTGGCTCCCTGGTGGAAAAAAGATGCATCTTATACGATAGAAAAAGAATTGTCAAAAGCAGCAATCGATTACTCTGCTATCATGCAACGTTGTAAAACATTTGATGATAATTTATATGCAGATACAAAAAAAGCAGGTGGTGAGAACTACGCTAAATTATGTATCCTGGGTTACAGACAGAGTATCGCTGCTCATAAACTGGTGAAAAGTCCGGATGGTGATATTCTCTTCCTCTCTAAAGAAAACTTCAGCAATGGTTGCATTAACACCGTAGATGTAACATATCCGTCTGCTCCTTTATTTCTGGTATACAATCCAGACCTGATGAAAGGAATGCTTACCGGTATCTTCTATTTCAGCGAAAGCGGGAAATATACACAACCCTATGCGGCCCATGACCTGGGTACTTATCCGCTGGCAAATGGCCAGGCATACGGAGAAGGCATGCCTGTAGAAGAATCGGGTAATATGATTATCCTGACGGCCGCTATAGCCAAAGCGGAAGGTAATGCCGGGTATGCTAAGAAGCACTGGAAAACATTGACTACCTGGGCCGAATATTTATTGAAAGAAGGTTTTGATCCTGCTAACCAGCTTTGTACCGATGACTTTGCAGGACACCTGGCGCGGAATGCCAATCTTTCAGTTAAAGCAATCGTTGGCTTAGGTAGTTATGCCATGCTGGCTGATCAGCTGGGAGATACTGCTACAGCTAACAAATACCGTAAGGCAGCAAAAGAGATGGTGCCTAAATGGATGCAGCTGGCAGATGATGGGGATCATTACACACTATCGTTTGAAAATAAAGGCTCCTGGAGCCAGAAGTACAATTTAGTATGGGATAAGGTATTAGGATTGGATCTGTTCCCCTCTTCTGTATATGACAAAGAGATAAAATATTATCTCACCCGTCAGCAGCCATTTGGTTTACCATTGGATAGCCGTAAAGGATATACCAAATCGGACTGGATACTGTGGACAGCTGCACTGGCAGATAATCAGTCTGATTTCAGTGCATTAATAGATCCTGTATATAAATATGTAACAGAAACTTCTTCCCGTGTACCGCTTAGCGACTGGCATGAAACGTCAGACGGTAAGATGGTAGGTTTCCAGGCAAGAAGTGTAGTAGGCGGGTATTTCATGCAGCTACTCAGCGCTACCATAAAGAAATAATACTCAATGAGGTAGCCCATAAAACAGGCTACCTCATTCAATTTATTGAGTGTAGTAATGTTACTACAAAAGGTTCCTTCCCATCTTTATATATTTGTAACCAGTTACTATCCTTATATAAAAAAGGCGCCGCCTTTCCCCATTCCTTAAATGCAAACATTTCGTTCAACATACTAGGGTATGATCTGTGATCATACTGTAAAAGCTTGGTTTTTATTAGGATATGGTAGATAAGGTTGTCATTCTTGGCGACCTTCCTTTTTTTATACCAATGAGTAAAAAAAGAAGCCCGCAAATGTGACTTTGCAGGCTACTCGCTTTTTTGGGCGATGGATGTATTGAGGAATTAAATGGATGTTCGGAGTTACAATGAATGAATCCGGGGGATTACAATGAATGAAAGATAAAGTGGGTTGATGGATGAAAATCAGTTCTCGCTGAATTCGCTGAAGAAACGACGTGCTACGTGTTTGAACCTGTTCACGTCTTCTTCATTATTAAGAGATATAATATCCGGGGTGGTGGATTGATAATACTTCAACGCTGCTGTTGCTATATCAATGTTCCCTTTTGCATCCACTATAGCTTTAATATTGTTGCTATTACTGTTTAAGTAGTGCAGCGCTTTAATGTCGAATTGAAAAGTTATAATATCGTTTGACATGTTATTTTCGTTTTATACAGATCCCATATAAAAATTTCGTGCCAAAATATTTTAACCTTTAAATCCCTGAAAAAATTTCATTTAATTCTCTCGTTTTGTACCTTACCTTTCTTAAAATCAAGATAAATATGCAATTAGCCACGTTATCCAGATCTTTTTTCTTATCTGTCATCGCATGCTTTATAATATTGTATAGCTATGCAGACGTGCGTTTGCCCGCATTGGTGAGCAACAATATGGTACTACAACGCAACAAACCGTTACACATTTGGGGATGGGCAGACAAGGGAGAGAAGATAACCGTATCTTTTTTTAAGATGACCTATAAAGCTACTGCTGCTGCAGATGGCAAATGGCAGGTGACTTTACCCGCCCGTCCTGCCGGAGGGCCTTATACCATGACAATCAAAGGCAATAATGTCATTACCCTGGATAATATCCTGATAGGAGAGGTGTGGATCGCTTCCGGACAGTCGAATATGGAAATGCCCGTAAACGGATGGACCCATGTCATCAACTTCGAACAGGAAATAAAAGCCGCCAACTATCCGGAAATCCGTTTATTCCAGATCAATCATACTACCAGCACAGTTCCAAAGGAAGATGTGGTGACCTGGAAAGGCGGATGGTTAACCTGCACTCCGGAAAATATTCCACAGTTTTCCGCAGTTGGTTACTTCTTTGCCCGTGAAATTTATACACATGAACATATCCCCGTTGGCATTATACACACCTCCTGGGGTGGTACCGTGGCCGAGGCATGGACAAGCGGAGGGTCTTTAAAGACAATGCCTGCGTTTGCAGATACCGTAAAAGCGTTGGAAAGCCTGCCGGAACCAAAGTCTCCCGAAGATCCAAACAAAGCCACTTTACTATATAATGCGATGATCCATCCTTTATTACCTTATCCCATCCGTGGGGCAATCTGGTACCAGGGTGAAAGTAATGCAGACAGGGCCTATCAGTACCGGGAACTGTTCCCTTTGATGATCAAAGACTGGCGCAGGCACTGGAATACCGGGGAATTCCCGTTTTATTTCGTACAGCTGGCTAATTTCAAAGACAAAAAGACAACACCTGCTCCATCTGCCTGGGCAGAATTAAGAGAAGCCCAGTTACGTACTTTGTCATTGCCGAATACCGGAATGGCTTCCGCTGTAGATATAGGAGATACAAAAGATATCCATCCCAGGAACAAGCAGGAAGTTGGCAGACGTTTATCGTTGATAGCAAGGGTACAGGTATATGGAGAAAAGATCCCTTATTCAGGGCCTGTTTATTTGTCTAAACAGATTGCCGGTAGTAAGATTACTTTATCTTTTAAATATACGGATGACGGTTTAATGATGAAACATGGAACATCTGCCTTAACTGGCTTTGAGATTGCAGGTGCTGATAAACAGTTTCACTGGGCGCAGGCTAAGATCTCAGGAGATCATGTAATTGTATGGAGTGATGAGGTAAAAGAGCCTGTAGCCGTTCGTTATGGCTGGGCAGATGCCCCCGATGGAAATTTGTATAATGGGGCAGGCCTACCTGCATCTCCTTTCCGTACAGATGACTGGCAGGGAATAACTTTCGGTAAGTAATTAAATTAACAGGGGGCTGGCGGAAGCCAGTCCTCATGCATGTGAATAACGATGCGCCAGATTATTATAGGTTTACTCTTCGCTTCTTTATGGGCATCCGCTGCTGTAGCTACTAAATACGGCATTCATTCCACAGATCCTTTTATCCTTGCCAATATCCGTTTTTTACTGGCAGGAGGGGCTATGCTTTTCTACACCTATGCTATCAAACGCGAAGCGTTACCTAAAGGGAAAGAATGGCTGCATTTACTGATATTTGGCCTGATGAATACCTCTATCTACCTGGGATGTTTTGTTATTGCCATGAAATCCGTCTCCGCAGGTATCGGCAGTTTATCCACTGCTACCAGTCCACTCTTCATTATGATCATATCAGCCATATGGCTGAAAAGGTCATTACGCTGGTATGAAATCATCGGTGTAATATTGGGACTAACAGGTGTTGCTCTGGCAACCTACCCGTTATTACAGGATAGCCACGCCACTTTAAAAGGGGTATTAATATTATTGAGCGGAATGGTGTCTGTTTCTATCGCCACCGTCTATTATGCGCGTGTAAAATGGACGTTGACGAGGGTTGCGATCAACGGATGGCAGGTATTCCTGGGTGGATTATTACTATTACCTGTTACTTGTATCACCAGTAATTTTTCAGATAGCCATTTTGATTTACAATTCTGGTTAGCCGTTGGCTGGCTGGCTATCCCCGTATCTATTATCGCTTTACAATTGTGGTTTTACCTGGTAAGTAAAGATGCTGTGAAGGCCTCTTTATGGCTGTTCTTATGTCCTGTTTTCGGGTTCATGTTTTCTTCGCTGTTATTAAACGAGCCGCTCAGCTGGTATACCCTGGCAGGTACCTTATTGGTAATAGGCGGATTGTACCTGGCACAAAGAGAGAAGTTTGCTGTTCAGAAATGAACAGTTAGGATCCGGAATTGGACATTTTCGCCTTATTGTAAGTATATAACTATTTGATTAACAATTGCATTTAAAATGGCATTGCTTTGGCGGAAAAGTGAGTTATGTTCAAAAACTACCTGTTAGTAGCCTGGCGTAATCTATTACGGTTTAAAAAGATTTCCATCATCAATATTGCAGGATTGGCAATAGGCATGACTGCCTGCCTGTTTATTTTTATGGTAGTCCGCTATGAAAATAGCTTCGACACTTTTCAGCCGGATTATGACCGCATCTATAGGGTAGTTACCCAAACGACCTATGATACAGGGATACAATATAACTCCGGGGTCTCTTATCCTGTGCCGGATGCCATTCGCAGTGAATTCCCGCAAATAGAAAAGATCGCCGCCCTTGCTGCTTTATATGAAGCACAGCTTTCCTTACCCAACAATAAAGAGAAATATACAGAGCATAAAGGCATCTATTTTCTGGAGCCTGCTTTTTTTGATATGTTCCATGCAACATGGCTGGCAGGCAAGCCGGCGGTATTATCAGAACCGGATGTAATTGTATTGAACAGAACTACTGCTATTAAATATTTTGGTGATTGGAAACGAGCCATAGGACAGGTATTAATGCTGGATGTAAAGATACCTGTAAAGGTAGTGGGGGTAGTAGAGGATGCTCCCGCCAATACAGATTTCCCATTAAAGGTCATCCTTTCTTACGCTACATTTAAAAAACATGATTACGGATACCAGGAGAATTACTGGAAAGGAATGAGTGGAGATCATCAGCTGTTTGTTTTATTACCACCACACTTATCAGCAGCAGAAGTCGATCAGCAGCTAAAATCCTTCAGTAAATTCCATTACCAGAATGAAACGATCACAGCCCGTCAGCTGTTTTTACTCCCATTAAAGGATAATCATTTTGATGCAAGGGTTAATTACATCGTACCACATACTGTTAGCCGCACCACACTTTATACACTTTCATGCATAGGCTTACTGATCCTGATAATGGCGGTGATCAACTTTGTAAACCTTACTACTGCACAAACCGTAGAAAGGGCCAAAGAGATGGGGATCCGTAAAGCTTTAGGCAGCCGCCGCTGGCAACTGATAGGGCAACTGCTGATAGAAACATTATTCATTGTACTGGGTGCAATATTATTGTCACTGATCATCGCTCAACTGGCTGCACCTTTCCTGCATCAGATTGCGGATGTTCCTGTAAATATATTAAGCACGGTAAACCTACAATTTCTGGGTATTTTGCTGGCTGTGGTGACATTATTAGCTGGTATCTACCCTGCATTGATACTCTCGGGATTAAACCCTCTTGCTGCGCTTAAAAACAAGCTTACAACAGCAGGGAATGGACGGTTGTCTGTCCGCAGGGGCTTAGTAGTAATACAATTCGCCATTTCTCAGGTCTTAATCATCGCTACAATCGTTGCCATGAGCCAGATGCAGTTGTTAAGAAACGCGGACCTGGGATTCAATAAAGAAGCGATGCTGATATTGCCTTCTCCGGATAACAGGGATGTATTTAAAAGCAAACTTTTACAGGAATCTGGAATAGCCGCAGTAACCCTGGCCAATGAACCTCCGGCCAGCAAGAGCAACTGGCGGGATAACCTTTATCTGGATAATGCCACACAAACGGCTGGGTTTAATATAAATGTCAAATGTGGAGATGCTGACTATCTGAAAACATTCGGGTTGCATCTGCTGGCTGGTCGTAATTACTACGTTAGCAATAACATGACAGAGCTGATCATCAATGAAACATTAGCCCGGAAGCTGGGTTTCCATACGCCTGATGAAGCGCTGGGACATACATTAAAAATCAGCGATCAGGGCAGCTGGTGCCAGATAGTAGGTGTTGTAAAAGACTTTGTAAATAATACCCTGCGGGATGGATTACAGCCCACCGTCATTTTACCCTGGAAGGATGTCTATTACTACACCTGTGTGAAGTTAAACGATCTGAATGCCGTAAGCCGGGTACGTCATCAATGGGAAAAGTTATATCCTGACTACGCTTATAATGGCTTTTTCCTGGACCAGGACATCGCAGACTATTATAAACAGGAAGAACAGTTAACACTGTTATATAAACTTTTTGCCGGCATCGCTATTTTCATTTCCTGTCTGGGCTTATATGGGCTGGTATCTTTCATGGCCATACAAAAACGGAAGGAAATCGGTATCCGCAAAATACTGGGAGCTTCCATCAATCATATCCTGTATCTGTTCTGTAAAGAGTTTGTAATACTGTTATTCATCGCTTTTGTAATAGCCGGACCGTTATCCTGGTTTGTCATGGATCACTGGTTACAAGGCTTTACATACCGCGTTCATGTAGGGGCTGTCGTATTCCTCACGGCATTACTGGTGTCTGCAACAATAGCACTGATTACAGTGGGGCATAAAGCGGTGAGAGCGGCATTGATCAATCCCGTTACAAGCCTGCGGATGGATTAATCCTCAAAATCAATGGATTTGATCTTATTGGCCAGGTTGTCGATGCTTTGCAGCTCGATCTCTATCATCTTTCTTTTCAGTACAATTGCTTCTTCCGGAGAAATGAGCCCATTATTAAGAGCTGCCTGAATTTTCTTTTGAAGAAGTATCTTAGACTTTTCTACTTTCTTCCCTTTGAAATAAGTATTGGTCTTTTTAGAGATAAATTTCCAGAATAAAGACAAGACTATAGATACGCTGGGGGCTATTATGACCAGCCATGATTTTAGGGGGTAAGACTCAGAAAGATTGTTGGCGAGCAATACTAAGAGTGTACCACCGCTGGCGCCGGCTATGCTTGCGGATGTAGTATTATTAGGTTGCTGGATATTGGAAGCCGGTGTGGATAGGTTAGCAACCAGTGGATTTTCCTGGTTCAATTGAAAAAAATAGGATTTAAATTAATACGGTTCTATTTGCCTAACAATGCGTCCATCGTACGGAGTAACTGCTGGGTGTCGTTTTGCTTTTCAAGTTCTAACACTATTACGTTTCCTGATCTGTTTTCTATTACAAGGGTTTTAGGCGGATATTTACTGAACTTCTTCAGCTTTGCAGATTCTTGTGCTGCACGTATCAGAGTTACAGCCAGTGACGACAGTGAAGCGAAAACTGCAATTATTCCCAATATAGTTGTGAATGTAGCTGACATCTATAATATTAAAGTTTAGATATCTAAATTACGGAAATTTTATTAGAATAACCTTCTTCTTATCGAGATATGTAATAAATAATGCATTCAAAAGAACATACGTATGAGGCTGATTTTAATTTGAAATATTTTTCCCTCTTTGTAAGTAGTTTTTCCGGATTACCTGTCTTTATCTTAATAAGCACTCATTTAAGGGAAATAGATTCCACAAGAAAACTGTAAAATACTTTATACCATATGATCAGGGGGACAAATTCTACGGCATTGGTTATCTTTACCTTTCTTGCAGCCTTAACAGTATGACACGTTATAAATCCACATGATAGCATTGTAGTATAAAGAGGTGAAGTATGAGCAGTAGCGCAAATTTAAAGCTGTGGCAGCAACAGATCGCATGTGAAGGGGATGAGAAAGCCTTCGCGGAGCTATTCCGTCATTTCTACGACCGGTTGTTACACTTTTGTATCCAGTACGTTCACGCCCGCGAAGCTGCGGAAGAGATCGTTTCGGATGTATTTGTGAAAATATGGAACCGCCGTACAGAATTAGAAAAGGTAGTCAACCTGGAGGTATACCTCTTTGTAGCCGTTAAAAATCATTCCCTTAATTATCTCGAACAATATTCGTCTCTGCGTATTTCTCCTATTAATGAAGAAACAGGAATGGCAGAACTGACCAATTCGGTAGATCCGGAAAAGAGAATGGAATGGAAAGAGATCCTGTTCAGAATGGACCAGGAAGTAAGCCGTCTGCCCGATCAATGCCGCCGGGTATTTAAACTCATTAAAGAAGAAGGATTTAAATATAAAGATGTAGCGGAAATCCTCAATATTTCTCCCCGTACCGTAGAAACCCAGTTATTCCGTGCAATGAAACGCCTTAACGAAGTAATAGGCCCCTATATGTTCAACCGTATCAAAAAAAAATAATTGCGTCTTGTAAGTAGTTATTTTCTTTTCGCTGTCCTTCTTATACAACCGGCTCCATTTTATGATCAACGAAGAATTATTCACCACGTTATCTGCCAGGAAACTGTCAGGAGAAGCTACCGTAGCGGAACAACAGGAGCTGGAAGCCATGTTGCAGCAAGACCCTGTTTTACAGAAACGTTATGCTATCCTTCAGCAATATTTTACAGAAACACCTTATCACGCATCTGCAGATACTGAACAGGCATTGAAACGCACAATGGCGCGTATCAATTTATCCGATATGCCGGTTAAGCGTACTCACTTTATGCCTGTGTGGAAATGGGCAAGCGCCGCCGCTGTTTTATTACTCATAGCAGGTTTTGCATTTACCTTCCATCATAGTGCATCAGTAAAACAGGTAGCCGTTGTGGATACTACCGAATGGCTGCACAGGCAAAATGGTAAAGCCACCAAAGCCACTATAGAACTGGCAGACGGTAGTAAAATATGGCTGAATGCAGATAGTAAACTTTCTTATCCCGAAATATTCAGCAAAGGAATACGCGAAGTATATCTTGAAGGGGAAGCCTTTTTTGATGTAGCCAGTAATCCCGGCAAACCGTTTATTATTCATCTTGCAAAAGGGGATGTACAGGTATTGGGTACTTCATTTAATATCCGCGCTTATGAGAATGAACCGGTGCAAACATCTGTAAGAACAGGTAAAGTGGCATTCATCCCGGCTTACCAAGGCAGCGGAAAAAAACCGGATACCATTTATATTACGCCGGATGAGAAAGTAACCTATGAACAGGTAGCCAACAGCATTAAAAAAGAAGAAACTTCCTCAGAAGATGATAAAGCCTGGACAGAAGGCCGTCTTGTATTCAGGGATATGACCCTGGAAGATATCTCCTATGAACTTGAAAGAACATTTGGGAAAAAAGTATCCTTTACGGAAGATGCACCACGGCATTTCCGTCTAACAGGTAATTTCCAGAATAACAACCTGCAGGATATTATGTATTACCTGTCCAGATCAAAAGCATTTCATTACGATATTACTGACAGCACATTAATTATCAGTCAGTAAGTTTTAGCATACATTATAGTTCACGTTATTTCAATCAATCAAATTCACAAACACAGCTGCGTTATGAAAGAAAGACCGCTACCTATTTTCTTTTCGGGTCCTTTCCGCTCTCTGTTCCTGCCGCTGATTATCTGCATGGCTTTGTTAAGCATGCTGGATTTAAAGGCACAGGTGGCATTTGCTTCCAATATGGAGCATCCGTCAGCAGGACAACAGGTAAGGGATACTGAGAAACCTTTAGAGAATCGTATTAGCCTGCAGGTAAATAATGAACTGCTGGCCCACGTATTAGAAAGAATAGAGCAACAAACCCCTTTTGTGTTTGTATACTCTAATGATGAGATCAAAGCTGCACAGAAAGTCTCTCTCAATGTAAAAGACAAAAAACTGGCAGAAGTGCTGGAGATGATATTATCTCCGCTGGATATCCGCTTTGAAATGATCAATAACAAGATCATTCTCAGGCAGGGTGGTGAAAACGCTACCTATACCGGTGTGGAAGATATAACTGTGAATGGCCGTGTAGTCAATAACAAGGGGGAAGGCATTCCAAATATTAATGTTCGTTTGAAGGGTTCATCTTTGGGTACTACTACAAATGATCAGGGTTTTTTTACGCTAAAGATCCCGGCTGGGCAAAGCAATGGTACCTTGGTATGCTCTTCCGTTGGTTACATCCCGTCGGAAGTGGGGATCGCAGGCAGAACTAATATTACCATTATGCTTACTGCGGACTCTAAGGACCTGGGAGAAGTAGTAATCACCGCATATGGCTCACAACAAAAGAAACAGGTAACAGCTGCTATTAATACGATCTCCTCAAAAGACCTTCAGGATAGACCCGTTACTAATATGTTTCAGGCATTACAGGGGCAGGCGCCTAACCTGATCCTGCAGCAGAACACCGCAGAACCTGGCGCTACGCTCACAATGAATATACGTGGTGTGGGAAGCCTGACCGGTAATACCCCACTCATCATTATTGATGGTGTACAGGCAGGTACTACTGGTTTACAAAACCTGAACCCATACGATGTGGAAAGCATCTCCGTATTGAAAGATGCGGCCTCTTCTGCTATCTATGGTTCACAGGCGGCTAACGGTGTCGTATATATCACCACTAAACGTGGTACTAAAGACGGTAAACCGAGTGTGCAGTACAATGCAATGTATGGCTGGCAAACGCCCACAACACTGCCCCGCAACGTGGAAGCATGGGAATACATGACACTGAAAGATGAGGCATTGGTCAACTCAGGTAAAACGCCTCAGTATTCTCCTGAAGATATTGCCTATTGGCACCAACGCGGTTCAGAGCCCGCTATGCTGCACGAAATGCTGCGTAAATCAACTCCTCAGCAAAGTCATAATCTTAGCCTTACTGGTGGGGGTAAAAACAGCAGTTACCTGATTTCTATTGGATATTTAGACCAGGGGAATATGTTGCAGAACAAATACGTCAATCAGGATTTTTACTACAAACGTTATAATGCGAGAACAAATCTTTCTGTAGATGTAAGCAAGTACGTAAGGGTGAATGCAAATATAGCCTACACAAAATCATACTACCGCACACAGCAGCCTGATATAGGTTTCCTGATGAGAGATGCGATGCGTACACCACGTATCTATCCGGTAAAGGATTCTCTCGGCAACTATGTAGTGCCTGCGCTCAGCAGCGGGAACGTAATTGCAGCCCTGGACCAGGGTGGTTATAATATGAGAGAAGAAGATAACCTGCTGGGTGGGATCGATGTAACGATCAATCCTGTAAAGCATTTATCTTTTAACTTCAATGCTTCCGGCAATTATAAAATTAACAGTTACATCAATCGCGTTAATAAATACAGCTACGCTCCTTATTATACCACTGCCAATCCTCCTATCTATAATCAATTGTCGCAGTCTGAATATAAAGACATGGCCTCAAACGTATACGCTACCGCAGAGTATGAAAATACCTTCGGTAAACATTACGTAAAAGCGCAGGTAGGTGCAAGAAGTGATGCTACCAATGAATATTATGGTTTACGTGCCAGCCGTTATGGTACTACCAACCTGGACGATCAGTATACTATTGGTGGAGGTTATATTCCTAAACCGGACGGTAGCTATGACTATTCCAGTATCGGTACTTATAATGATATCACCAATCCCAACCTGTATGCACTGAACTCGCTCTTCGGAAGGGTAAACTATGTATACGACGATAAATACATGGCTGAATTTACCTGGCGTTATGACGGGTCCTCTAAACTGGCTCCCGGCCACCGCTGGCAATTCTTCCCCGCATTTTCACTGGGTTGGCGTGTTACCGACGAGAAATTCCTGGAAGATGTGAAGAGATATGGAAATGTGAAGCTCCGTTATTCATGGGGACAGGTGGGGAACTCTAACATAGGTGGTTACAACTACCTTGCAAGAGTAACACTCAACCCGAATAAGTATGCGTTTAACAATGCTCCTTCTCAGGGGGCGGACTTCTCTGCTTACAACGAAACATTAAAATGGGAGATTTCTACCATGAGTAACTATGGTGTGGATATCGATTTACTCAACAATAAGATATCTGCTTCATTCGATTACTTCAACAAGAATACTACAGGGATCTATCTGTCTCAGGTAGTGCCAGGTACGGCGGGTATCGGGTCTTCTTTACAGAACGTTGGTAAAGTACAGAATAAAGGATGGGAACTGTCCGTTTCTTACCGTGCTAAAACCGGCGCATTCAATCACACTATCACGGCTAACCTGTCTGATAACTTAAATAAGGTGATCAGGTACGGAGAACCGTCTATACAGGGTTCCGACTTCACTTATATTATTAAAGAAGGTTTCCCGATCGCTTCTTATTATGGTTATAAGTCAAATGGCCTGTACCAGAACCTGGATGACATCAAGAATGCACCAGCGGTGCCATTCGCCTACAACCAGCAGGTAATGCCCGGAGATGTAAGGTACATCGACCGTAATAAAGATGGTAAGATAGATGCCAATGACCGTTATGTATTTGGTAATCCTTTCCCCCGTTATACATTCGGATTCAATTATGCAGTTAACTGGAAAAACTTTGACTTCTCCATGTTCTGGCAGGGTGTAGGTAAAAGATCTCAGTTCCTTCGTGGTGATATAGTAGAAGCATTTCATAACAATGAAGACCATGCTTTTGTACAGCACCTGGACCGCTGGACTCCTACCAATCCTGAAGCCACTTACCCTCGTCTCACTATCGGCACCGCAGACGCTAACAACTTTGCGTATTCCGATTACTGGTTATTTGATACCAAATACCTGCGTTTAAAGAACCTGCAGTTTGGTTATACGCTACCACGTAATATCCTGAGTGCTATCAAGGTGCAGAGTGTAAGGGTATATTTTACCAGTCAGAACCTGCTAACGATCACGCCAAAACGGTTCCGTCAGTTGGGTGTGGACCCGGAGTTCACGCAGTTTGATGATAAGTTAGGCAATGCCAACTACAATCCTATTGCAGGACGTAACTATCCCAATGCGGCTACTTACTCATTTGGTCTGGACCTGAAATTCTAAACAGTTAATTGTATGAAGAGATTAATAATATTAATATTAAGCGCTACTACGCTGTTCTCCTGCCGCAAGCTGGACCAGCCTATTACGCGTGAATATACAGATGCTGCCTACTGGCGGACAAATGATGATGCCCTGGCCGCGTTGTCCAGCTGTTATGAAAATATGTCTAACGACACTTATTTCTTCGGGGATGAAGCGTTGAGTGATAACGCCTATGTTAGCGGAGATGGTTTTAACGCCGTATCAAAGATCGCTAATGGTGCTTATGATCCTTCCAACTCCCGTGTAACAGCAGAATGGGGATACCGTTATACCTGTATCCGCAAGTGTAATATAGTGGTGTTGAACATTGATAAGGTGCCTGGCATGGATTCCACTTTAAAACACAGGATCCTGGCAGAAGCCCGGTTTATCCGTGCCTATTCCTACTTCCAGCTGGTAAGCTGGTATGGCAACGTTCCTTTCTATACAGACCTTATCACGATCGAAGCGGCCAAAACAATCGGCCGTACCGATAAAGCCCAGATCCTGGATTTCATCCAGAGTGAACTTGCCGATATCCGTCAGTATCTGCCGGTAAATAGTTATGCCGGTGCGGCAAACGGATATGCGGAGAAAGACAAAGGCCGTATCACCCGCGGAGCTGCTATCGCTCTTAGCGCACGTGTCCATATCTTCAAAAGTGAATGGCAGGGTGTAATAGACGACTGTGAAAAACTCATCGGTAATACTACCAACGGTACTTACGGTCTGATGAGCAATTACAGCGATATTTTCACTACCGCTAATGAATACAACAACGAAGTCATCCTCGACCTGCAATATGGTGGTGGCCGTACCTACGCTTCACAACGTAGCTTCCTGCCTCAGACTGTAGCCCTGTTGAGAAGTGTACTGGTGCCTACCCAGGACCTGATAGATGATTACGTAATGCTGAATGGGAAGGGTATCGCAGAATCCGGCTCCGGATACGACGAAAACGATCCCTATAAAAACAGGGACCCGCGCTTTGAAGCTACTATCCTGCATGATAAATCTACCATCACGGACTTCGATGGTAAAGTGCAGACTATTCTTACACAGCCTGGCTCTAATCCGTCTACCAACAGTATAGACGATCAGGGCGCTTCACCTACCGGTTATTATTTCTACAAATACTACGATCGTACTGCCAGTAATTATAACTCATCTCTCAACCTCATCATGATCCGTTATGCAGATGTACTGCTGATGTATGCAGAGGCAAAGAATGAATTGGGACAACTGGATGCTACCGTATGGAATCAAACTATCCGCGCATTACGTGTACGTGCTAAGTTCACCGATGCAGGAGCTACCGAATTCCCCGGAGGTACAAAAGAAGCACTGCAAACTATTGTTCGTCGCGAAAGAAGAGCAGAACTGGCATTCGAAGGCATTCGCCCTTTTGATATCCGCCGCTGGAAAATCGCAGACGTAGTGCTGAACAAACCGGTGAGAGGTATTAAGGTAACATCAGGTGCATTCACGAAAGATCCAAACGGGTATATCATTGTGGAGAACAGAACATTCTCCAATCCAAAGCATTACCTGTGGCCGGTACCTACGTTTGAACACGACCAGAACGCTAACCTCGGACAAAACGATCTCTGGTAAAATTCCTACTAACAATTACAAACTGATACGATATGAAAAAGTATTTCTCCGCTATAATTGTTGCATCACTGGGCCTTCTGTTCGGCGCTTGCAAAAAAGACTATAAACTAAATTCCAATATTCAGCCGGTAAGCAAACTGAGTGCACCTGTAGATGATAAATATATTAAGCTGCAACCTGCTACCAGCGCTTCTGTTAGTTTCGAATGGGAGCAGGCACGTGCAGAGGACGGTTCTCTGGTATTGTATGAAGTAGTGTTTGACAAAGAGACCGGCGACTTCACCAATCCTGTTGCTACGATCGCTTCTGATGGCGGTGGAGTACAGAACAAACTGACCCTCTCTCATAAAGATCTGAACAGTATTGCCGGTAAAGCAGGCATCGCCGCACTGGCAACAGGTAAATTGAAATGGAGCGTGAAAGCGGCCAAGGGATTCAATATCAAACTGGCTACCGAAACACGCACCATAGAAGTTGAAAGGCCAAATGGGTTTGCTGAAATTCCGGTAGATGTGTACCTCACCGGTGCTGCTACTGAAGTTGGGACTGATCTGTCAAAAGCGATCAAACTGAAATCTACAGCGCCTGGTGTATTCGAGGTTTACACATCTTTGAAAAATGGTACCTACCAGTTCGTTGACAGGAATACCGGTGCGCCTGATACTTATTATATCGATGGTACTATTTTAAAAGAAGGTGGGGAAAGCACACAGGCTGATGGTACCAAACAATACCGCCTGCGTCTTGATTTTAATAATACGGCCGCTACCGTTACTGAGATCACAGCTATTGGTTTGTGGTTTGCTCCGGAAAACAAAATCCTCTACGACTTACCATATGCAGGTAACAGTACCTGGTCTTTCCAGAACCAGATTATCACTTTCCACCAGGAATCATGGGGCCGTGATGAACGTTATAAATTCCGTATGGATGTAAAAGCCGCAGATGGTACAGTTGGTCAGGAATGGTACGGTAGTTCCAATGCTGATAACAACCGGCCTACTACCACTACACCGTTGTCTTTCTGGGAACTGAAACCTGTTCAAAATAATGACCAGTACAACTACTGTTTCAAATTCATGTCAGAGGTAGATACCAAAGCATGTGATGTAAATGTATACTTCTCGCCAGACAAGAATTATACGCATGAAGTAATCGTTAAATAACTATTCTAATCTAATTAGCATATGCGTAGAATCTTAATTTTATTAACACTGGCTACTGCTTTTACATCTTGCCTGAAAGAACCGGTAGATGATGGTCCCGGGCCGGGAGCAGGGCAAACCAGCTATGTGTACAACTGGCCACTGATCGCAGATACCTCTTCTTCAGCACTGATCAGCAGCTTTTATAATCAAAGTAGCAAGACCTTCAATAAAAACAGTGCAGGCGATCTTACCTTTAACTACTGGCCCAATGCTCATGCACTGGATGTTCTTGTAGATATTTACCTGCGCACCAATGATCCTGCTGTTAAAACAAGGATGGACGATCTACTGGATGGTATGAAAGCAAAGAATGGTGATACCTACATCAATCATTTTTATGATGATATGGAATGGATGACCTTAGCCTGCCTGCGTGCATACGAAGCTACCAGCGATATCCGGTATAAAACCACCGCAGAACTGCTGTGGAATGACATCAAAGGTGGATGGGACGATACTTTTGGCGGAGGTATCTACTGGAATAAGGACCGGCAGAATAAAAATACACCTGCCAATGCTCCTGCAAGTATTATCGCTTCCCGTATATACCAGTTAGACCGTAATGCAGATGATCTGGTATGGGCTAAAAAGATCTACCAATGGCAAAAGGATTATCTGGTAGATCCTGTATCCGGACTGGTATGGGACGGGCTGGATGCTACCGGTACCAACAAAAGCTGGAAGTTCACTTACAACCAGGGTGTTTATATCGGCGCAGGTATTGAACTCTACAAGATCACCGGCGATAATACTTATCTGAATGATGCGGTGAAAACAGCCAATAACTCAATGGCAGGTGATTTCAGCAGTAACAATATCATGAAAGATGAAGGCCAGGGCGATGGTGGTTTATTCAAAGGTATCCTGGTGCGTTACATGATGTTACTGATTACTGATGGTAACCTGAGCAGCACAGATGCCGGGAAGTATATCCGCTTCCTGCAACTGAATGCAGAAACATTATGGTTACAGGGAACTTCCCGTCCTCAGATACTGTTTAATGCCAACTGGACTACAAAAGCAACTACTACAGACCTTACAACTCAATTAAGTGGCGCAATGCTGATAGAAGCAACAGCAAGACTAAAAGCGTTGAATTTGATTAACTGATTTTCAGATATTTTTGCTAACAGGAAGTATATCAATGCAATACAAAAATCAGATGGGAGTGATAGAATTTATGCCCGTCTTGGCATTATAAAATAACTATCTTTATAGCCACTATGAAATAGTTGGCGGATAAAAAGGTTACCTCACAAGGGTAACCTTTTTATTTTCCGGCATAACCAACACTATGTATATCGTATATATCCTATTTTCCCGGAGTAATGAGAAGATTTATACAGGGCATACTACAAACCTTGTAAAAAGATTTCACTTCCATAATATACATGGACGTCAGCGATGGACACTGCAATACAGGCCATGGGAAGTTATTTACCTGGAAGTTTTTGATGACAAGCCAACTGCTATGAAACGGGAGTGGTTATTAAAATCCGGCAAGGGACGTGCCTGGATCTGGGGGAAAATTCAACAGGAATACTATGCCAAAGGGTTTATCAGTAATGATTTAAATGATTAAGAGGATTCCTGACGGAGTCTATTAGTAGAACAAGGCAAACATGGAGCTCCTGACGGGCTTAATTTGCTATGCCGTATTCTACCAGATATTCCGGCTCCCAGCGGAGCCACTTGCTTGTAGAATAAAGGCTCCGTCAGGAGTCTCCCGATATTATTTTCTGGTACCGCGCGATATAAGAAAAATAATCAGGATCACTACAATAGCTACTGCAATGATGCCGGTCCAAACCCCTGCCTTGAAAATACCCCCTACTACCTCACAGCTGCTTAACAACAGGATGGCGAAACTGAATAATGCCAGTTGTAAGTTTTTCATATTATTTGATTTAGATGTGGTATATCATACTTTGTGCCAGACTATTACCTCGTATGCCTGAAGTCCAGCAACAGGGATACAATGTGTGCAGAGAGCTGATCGGAGCGTTTGTAGAAGGAATATCGCAATGCCACTTCCTGAAAAGCACTATGCTTAAAGATGGGCTTAAACATAGCATACCGTCCTGTAATACCCACTTTGTAGCTGTTAAACTTACTCAGGTCGTAATCAGATGTGTAGAAGTCTTCCGTCAGCAAATGCTGATCAATGGGTTTAAAATACCTGGAAGGTGTTTGGGTATAAAAACGTACAAGAGGTGATAATGTAAATAAAGGGCTGGTTTTCACCGGCAATTCCAACTGAAAGGTATGTCCCGTAATACCAAAATTGTCCCGGTAAAACCGGTAATAGGAGCGGAGTATTACATTATTCCCAATGAATGTATTCAATTGTACTGCTAGTGGCACCTTCCATCTTTCACGTGGAAGATTCTCTACTTTTTCCTGTCCGGTGTTAAAATACACCCGGTGAAAAGGTGTAGAAAGCAATCCTCTCTGATATACCAGCTCGGGGTAAATCGCCAGCTGCGTACGCTGGTTAATCACCTGGCATAATGCCAGACTAAGATTATAGGAAGTGCGGCGGTAAATATCAAACCATTGCTGATCACGTAGCTCTACAGGATATACTAATGTTTTCGGATAATAATAATCAGGATCAAATCTTCCCCAGCGCAGGTCATCAAAGTAGCATTGTAAAGATGCTGATATCTGCCGGGTGTGATCAGCATTATCATGAGAGATAGAAACGCCAACAGGAAGGGACATGTAATCAGACTCTATTGAGAATCCTGCATTAACCCCTGCAGTAATACCGGTCTTTTTCATCAGGCGGTTATACCCGCCTGCAATATGAAACCGTTTATCTACACGGGATGCAGAGGATATTACGTAATCAATATTATCTGTAGAAGCAGAAGATATCACATCTATGCCTGCATTCAGGTAGCCTGAATTTACAGAATCACGTTGATGGGTCAACGTAAACTCAGATACGTATACCTGCAAGTTCTCTGTACCTTTACCACCGGTTACCGCAGAATGGTCCCCATTCTGTGTATAGTACGAGAATAACAACTGTATATCTGATTTTGCAAGTAGTTGTTTCTTATATACCGTGCTATCGTTCCCTTTTTGCGCAGCTGCTGTGAAATAAGCCATCAGCAGGGCTGCCGCAACAAATATTCTTTTCATGATTGATCAGTTACAACCACATCCTCCGCTACCTTTTCCTGTTCCTCCGCCACTACTTCCCTCACGGTAAGACTGTGCGCTTTCATCTAATTTTTCTATTCCTGCTTTCCCTAATTGCATATTGGTATCATTCAGATACTGCCGCTGATAAGGCTTTACCGTAGCACAAGCCTGCACTAACAATATCAAAAGCATGATGATCAATATGCCACTTTTATGCTTTTGCATGTATTTGAATCTTTTCCGACTGAAATATCTTGTTCTTACTATCGATGATGATACAATGTACATCTGGTAACTGGTTAATGAGGTCCAGGCCTGCATAAGGGCCCATTACTGTTACGGCTGTTGCCAGAGCATCCGACAATTCTGCACTGGGGCTTATCACTGTTACGCTTTTAATATAGGGGACCGGTTTGCCCGTCCGGGGATCTATATTATGTGAATAACGGATACCATTTCTTTCTATATACTGTTCATAATTGCCGGATGTTGCTACAGACGCATTTTTTACAGGCAGCCACATTAACATCTTTTCAGGATCATCGGGGTTTGCTATACCTACTTTCCAGGGTTCGCTACCCCAGGCAGTAAGGTCTCCACTGGCATTTATCACACCGCTGACCGCTCCGGCAGCTATCCACAATGCCTTCACCTTATCTGCAGCATATCCTTTCCCTATCGCCCCAAAACCTATCCGCATACCTTGTTGCTGTAACAGAATACGGTTATTATCCAGTAACGTAATATAACGGTAGCCGGTTTTTTGAAGGGCATCTGCTATTGCAGACGATTGAGGCCACTGAAAATTGTGTTGCTTGAAATTAAAAAGGCGTTTCAGTAAACCTGAGGAAATATCAAAGGCCCCCTGGGTGATAGCGCTTAAGTGCAGGCAACGTTGTATCAGCTGATATACTTCGGCTGGTACGGTAACCGGTTGTAAACCTGCATGGGCGTTCAGCTGCGCTGTAACAGAGGTATCATTGAATTCTGTAAGTAATGCTTCTATACGTTTAATCTCAGCTACACCCTGTTCCAGTTCCTGCTCCGTTCCTATCAGTTCAAAATCAGAACCCATTAAGCGGATATGGAGCTTGTTATGAGACATTACTTAAGCAGTTGTTTGAGGATGGCGATAAATTCAGAAGAGGATTGCTGCCTTACTGGTACGGCTGTCATCAGTTTCTTTTCAGGACTTAACAGCACAACATGAGGAAAAGCCCCCTCAGGATTAAAAGCGGCTGCCAGGGAATCATATTGTGAGCGTAAGGGAGCAGCTATCCTTTTATGCTGGGGAAAATCTGCTTCCAGCAGCACAAGATTATCTTCTGCAAAGCGAAGGAAAGTACTGTCTGATAATATTGTCTTATTGAATTGTATACAGGGGATACACCAATCAGAACCTGAAAAAACCAGCATTACCTTTTTGCTTGTTTTTTTTGCCTGGTCGAATGCTTTATTGGGGTCTTTTATTATCTGTGCTTCACAAACCGCACAAGAGAACCACATTCCCAGGAACAGTAACAGAATAAGTCGCATAATGCGATGATTTTTATAGTATGGCTACTGTACAAATATAGTTAAAAATACTATATGCCTTGCTGGTCCGGATGCTTTTCGGCTGGTATAATCTCAGCTCCCATCGTGATTTCCATCTGCTATGGAGAAGGGTGCGCAATAGCACTTTTCAAGGTACCCGTCTGCCCAGGGTCTCCGATCCGGAAGGATAATAAGAACGTTCCCGGGGGAGTAGATCAGCATGTACAAACAATTTGAATTACATAAGAAGAGACCAACTGAAAGCTTCGTTAGGTACTGTTTGTAAAAAAGAATTTATATCCTCTTTAATTAACTCCGCAGGAATTTCCTGAATTATAAATAACAGGGGACTTCTACTTACAAACACAGCATCTAACGAAGCTTTAGTTGCCTTAATGAGATCTTATTTCTCCCACTTTACTTTCTCTTCCATTGGTTTCAATCTACGACCCGCTTGTGCAGGTTCATCGGTATATCCCAGGTAAAAAATTCCCAGTACTTTATCTTCCTCTCTCAGGGAAAGATATTCTTTCATCGCAGGGTGGAAGGTCATGCCGCCGGAGCCCCAGTAACCGGCCAGTCCTAAAGCTGTAGCGCCCAGCCACAGGTTTTGGGCAGCACATCCTACTGAAACTATTTCTTCTAATTCCGGTATCTGAGGTTTATTCCCTCTCTTCATACAAATCACAATCACATGTGAGGCAAGATCCCCCTGTTGTTGTAATTTTTCATAATTACCCTGAATGAATTTGTCCGGTGCCGTATTGGCTTTATATATTTCTGCGTGATCATTGCAGAAGCGTTTTACGGTATCCCCTGCAAATACAGTAAAATACCAGGGCTCTGTATAACCGTGTGTAGGAGCCCAGTCTGCCAGTTGTATTAACTGTTGTACCTGTTCGTCAGGGATCTTTTTACCATTCATGCTGAATGGTTTGATATTCCTGCGTTGTTCGATGATGCTTGTCAAGTTGGCGATATCCATGCTTTAATATTTATTATAAGGACAGTTTTTGTTTCCATGCTTCTGGCAGACGGCCTACTTTCCGTTCATTATAATCAAAATAGATCATTCCGGATTTCGCCTCTGCAATAATGATTGTTTTATCATCCCGAATAGTAGTGATCCGGTAGTAGATATCAAATCCAAAGGAAGAGATATCATCTGTACCAACGGCTATATCAAAAATGTCTCCGCGAAAACCTTCGCCTTTGTATACTACAGCAGCATCTGCCATAATAAGTCCCACTCCTTTTTCTTTATCCAGCTCCTGGTAACCCAGAGATGCCAGGAAACGGATTCTTGCTTCGTGTATCAGAGACAGGATGGAATCGTTGCCCACGTGTCCGCCATAATTTACATCTTTAATGGTTATCTGGATCTGTGTCGTAAAGCCCAGCTTTTCGGGGAGTTCTATTCTAACTCTAGCCATTTAGTTATTGTTTTTCAAAAAGTTAACCAGTTTGTGAAATGCTTTTGCCCGGTGGCTATACTGGTTTTTCTCAGTTATATCCATTTCTGCAAAAGCTTTTGCCGCACCATCCGGTACAAAAATGGGGTCATATCCAAATCCTTTGCCACCTTTGCGTTCCGTCAGTATTGTACCCGGGCAGATCCCCTCAAACTGGTATTCTTTTCCTTCCAGGATAAGGGAGATAACGGTACGGAACTGAGCTGTACGGTTGGAAGAGCCTTCCAGTTCCTGCAGTACCTTGCTGATATTATCATCAGCCGATTTCTGTTCACCTGCATACCTGGCAGATAATACGCCAGGAGCACCGTTCAGGGCTGGTATTTCCAGTCCTGTATCTTCCGAAAAGCAATTTTTCCCCGTCATATTATTAATGGTAACGGATTTTTCCGTGGCATTAGCTTCAAGCGTATCATGAGGTTCCGGAATATCTATGTCTATACCAGCTTCCTGCAGGGTGATAATGGAGAAGCTATTTCCCAGTACGGCACGGATCTCTTTTACTTTATTCTCATTATTGGTGGCAAATACAAGTGTCATGATAATTATTTAAACATTCAGGAGCTGTTTCAGGCCAGCCCATAATTTCCCTTTCAGGGCTTTATCCTGGGAAATATCTAAAAAAGCATCGGAGTATAGCAGCTGGCATCCGCTTACCTGCATTACCTGGTAAGTAGGGAAAGTCTCCAGGCCAAGACTGGCAGGAGATATCCCGAACAGTACACATTGTTTCATGGGAACGGCAGTCTGCCATGCTGTAAAGGGCATTGCAGGATATTGTGATATATTTATGAGAGCAATGTCCTGCATACCTAGTTTACAGGCATTTAATATATTGGTGAGGAGATTAAATAATTCATCATTTAAATATGCCTCACTTTCATTTTGTATTAACAGTATTATGTTTTTTTGATTTTCTCCTAAAAATTTCACCTTAGGAGGAGCTTCCTGTACTTTTGGAACAGGACTGGTTTTCCCCGGAACAATCGGCTGGGTATATATCCTGGCTAACAGGTAAGGGTCCAGTTGAACCTGATCAAGAGACATGAGTGTATCGTTTTAAGTAAATGTAAAGGTCCCGCTTGGGGAAAAAACAGTTTATTTGCATTTCGCAGTGAGCAAATGTAAGTGTATTCAATTTTAGATTCACGATTTCGGCTTTAGATTTGAATTCTTCACGGTTAAGGAAAACATCAAAACAAAATTAATTAAGTCTCATGATGGCAGTAGATCATCCAACAACAAACACCGTTCGGGAGGAAGCTTTAAGAAAAATAAGGCTGAACCTGACGAAGGAAAGCAGGATAGGTGAAATTGATTTCAATAACCTGCAATTTGGTAAGAAATATGCGGACCATATGCTGGTTGCAGACTTTGACGGACAGGAATGGAAGAATGCAGAGATACTGCCTTTCCAGCATTTGTCGGTGAGTCCGTCCAATGCCGCATGGCATTATGGACAGGCCATTTTTGAGGGGATCAAGGCATATAAAGACCAGGAAGGAGAGCCCATGATTTTCCGTCCGTATGATAACTATGCACGTTTCAATACCTCTGCGGAAAGGATGGGGATGCCATATGTACCTGAATGGTTGTTCATTGGAGGAATGGACCTGTTGATTGATGCCGACCGTAAATGGGTGCCTGCCAACCAGGGCAGTTCTTTATACCTGCGCCCTTTTATGATTGCTGCCGATGAGTTTATTGGCGTAAAACCTTCCGATACATATAAGTTTGTTATTATAACATCTCCATCAGGCCCCTATTTTAATAAACCTATCAAACTGCTGGTGCAGGATAAATATATACGTGCCTTTCCCGGAGGCGTAGGGTATGCCAAAGCCGCCGGTAACTATGGTGGCGCTATGTATCCCACTATGCAGGCTAAGAAGCAGGGATATGACCAGATATTGTGGGTAGATGGGGCAGCGCTCAGGAACCTGCAGGAGTGTGGTACCATGAACGTATTTGTGATCATTGGTAATAAGGCTATTACACCTGATCTGACCCAGGGAACTATCCTGGCAGGGGTGACGAGGGCCAGTGTAATGGATATTTTAACTGATATGGGGCTCACTGTAGAGGAAAGACCTATCTCTATAGAAGAGGTGGTAGCTGCCTGGAAAGATGGCAGTCTGAGGGAAGTATTTGGTACTGGTACCGCTTCCAGCGTAGCTTATGTAGAACAGCTGGATTACAGGGAACATCATATTAAGCTGGATACCAGCAAATATTCTGTAGGAGCGGAAGTGATTGAGCGCCTGGATGCTATACGCACGGGCAGGGCAGAAGATACCCGTAACTGGAATTATAAAGTAGGAAGTAGCGAGCTTTAATCTATCTTTATACGCATGACACTTGCAGATTTTATAACATCTCTGAGTCTGGAAGCGCCGCCACAAGGGTTGTCGTCTTATTCCCAGGCACTTTGGTGGGATGGGAAAGGTAACTGGCAGAAGGCACATGATATTATAGAGGACCTGGACAATGATACAGCTGCCTGGGTACATGCCTACCTTCACAGGAAGGAAGGAGATAATGGAAATGCCCGATACTGGTATGCACGTGCGGGGCGAAAGCTACCTGAAATTCCTTTAAAGGAGGAGTGGGAGATACTAGTGAAAGCGCTGAATAGCGAGAGTCCGGAAAAAAATGTTTAAAACATTTTGTTATTAACACAGAGAAGTATACCTTTGCCCTCCCAAATTCCCATTCTGGGTGATTTGGATGTCATTGTAAACCGACAGAAAAAAAAACTAGGTAGAATGCCTACTATACAGCAATTAGTAAGAAAAGGAAGAGAAATTATCCGGGCTAAATCCAAGTCCAGGGCTTTAGATAGCTGTCCGCAGCGCCGTGGTGTATGTACACGTGTGTACACTACTACTCCTAAGAAGCCTAACTCTGCACTACGTAAAGTCGCGAAGGTGCGTTTGACGAATAAAGTGGAAGTGATCGCTTACATTCCGGGTGAAGGGCACAATCTGCAGGAACACTCTATCGTGTTAATTCGCGGTGGTAGGGTAAAAGACTTGCCAGGTGTACGTTACCATATTGTACGTGGATCTCTGGATACTGCCGGTGTAAAGGATAGGAAGCAGAGCCGTTCCAAGTATGGTACGAAAAAGGAAAAGGCTAAGAAATAATACATTATAAAAAGTTGAAATCTTTCAGATAAAATGAGAAAGCAAGCTGCAAAAAAGATGCCTTTGGCTCCGGATCCGCGCTTTAACGACAAACAGGTAACACGGTTTGTTAACAACGTGATGGAACAGGGCAAAAAAAGCATTGCCTTTAGGATATTTTATGATGCGATCGACAGAGTAAGCCAGATAACCGGTGATAACGGTTACGAGGTTTGGAAAAAAGCTCTGGTGAACGTAACTCCTGCCGTAGAAGTTAGAAGCCGTCGTATCGGTGGTGCTACCTTCCAGATCCCTGCTGAAGTTCGTCCTGACAGGAAGATCTCCCTGTGTATGAAATGGTTGATCCGTTTCGCAGGTGAAAGGAATGGTAAGAGCATGGCAGAAAAACTGGCTAACGAAATCGTAGCTGCAAGCAAGGGTGAAGGTGCTGCTTTCAAAAAGAAAGAAGATACTCACCGTATGGCTGAAGCTAACAAGGCATTCTCCCACTTCAGGATTTAAAATCTCCTGCCGCAAGGTAGATGGTTTATAAAGATATAAGGGAAACATCCCGGGCAATCCCGGGGTGTTTCCCTTTTTATATGGCTGAAAGGTGTTTTTTTAAGAGGGACTTCCTTCATACCTCCTTCATACCTCCTTCATGTCTCCTTCATATCTCCTTTATGTCTGAAGCATACCTGAAGCATGAAATCATGCAGGATCATGTAAGATCATGCATGATTCATCTATATACCTCACTATTAACCGGTACTGGTAGCCGGGAAGAACAGTTTGTTTGTAATGAAAATGTAATTGTTGACAAAAGCCACAAGGAAATAACAATTTGGCAAAACAGGAGGCTTTATTTATTGGTAAATTATAGTTACCTTTGCCCCCCAAATTGTATTATATACAGTCATTTTAATATTATATGGCAGACTTAAGATTTCAAAGAAACTTTGGTATTGCGGCGCACATTGATGCGGGTAAAACCACTACCACAGAGCGTATCCTGTATTACACAGGTAAATCCCACAAAATTGGGGAAGTGCACGAAGGTGCCGCCACCATGGACTGGATGGCACAGGAGCAGGAGAGAGGTATTACCATTACATCTGCTGCGACTACTTGTTTCTGGAAATTCCCAACCTTACAGGGAAAGATTCAGCCAGATTCAAAAGAGTATAAATTTAACATCATTGATACTCCCGGTCACGTGGACTTTACCGTAGAGGTAGAACGTTCCCTGCGTGTACTGGATGGTCTGGTAGCGTTGTTCTGCGCCGTATCCGGTGTTGAACCTCAGTCTGAAACCGTTTGGCGTCAGGCTAACCGTTACCGTGTACCCCGTATCGGTTTCGTTAACAAAATGGACCGTTCCGGTGCAGACTTCCTGAACGTGGTAAAACAGGTGAAGGAAATGCTGGGTGCAAACCCTGTTCCCCTGATGTTGCCTATCGGCGCTGAAGATACCTTCAAAGGTGTGGTTGACCTGATTACCATGAAAGGTATTATCTGGGATGAAGAAGGTAAAGGTGCTACTTATCAGGAAATCGAAATTCCTGAAGATATGAAGGACGAGGCAGAAGAGTGGAGAGCTAAACTTGTAGAATCAGTTGCTGATTACGACGACAAGCTGTTGGAGAAATTCTTTGAAGATCCTAACTCAATTACTGAGGACGAAATTCACGAAGCAATCCGTAAAGCTACTATCGACATCGCTATCATTCCGATGTTGTGCGGTTCTTCCTTCAAGAACAAAGGTGTACAGAAAATGCTGGATGCCGTTTGCCGCTACCTGCCTTCTCCAATGGATATCGACGCTGTAAAAGGAACTAATCCTGACAATGGCGAAGAAATCGAACGTAAACCAGATGCTAAAGAACCATTCGCAGCACTGGCCTTTAAGATCATGACCGATCCCTTCGTAGGTCGTCTTGCATTCTTCCGGGCTTATTCAGGTCACCTGGATGCTGGTTCTTATGTACTGAACACACGTACTGGTAAGAACGAGCGTATCAGCCGTATCATGCAGATGCATGCCAACAAGCAGAACCCTATCGATTTCATCGAAGCCGGTGATATCGGAGCTGCTGTAGGTTTTAAAGATATCAAAACAGGTGATACCCTGTGTAACGAAGATCATCCGATCATTCTGGAATCAATGACCTTCCCTGAGCCTGTAATACACATCGCCATCGAGCCTAAAACACAGGCAGACATGGATAAGATGGGTATGTCAATCGCTAAACTGGTAGAAGAAGATCCTACCCTCAGAGCGAGAACAGACGAAGAAACCGGCCAAACCATCCTCAGCGGTATGGGTGAGCTTCACCTGGAAATCATCGTTGACCGTATGCGTCGCGAGTTCAAGGTAGAAGTTAATCAGGGTGCGCCACAAGTTGCATTCAAGGAAGCGCTCACTACCACCATCGAACACCGTGAAGTGTACAAGAAACAAACAGGTGGTCGTGGTAAATTCGCAGACATCCAGGTTACGATCGGGCCTGCTGATGCTGAATGGTTGAAAGAAAATGATGGTAAATCATTCCAGTTCGTGAACGATATCTTTGGTGGATCTATCCCTAAAGAGTTCATCCCTTCTGTTCAGAAAGGTTTCGAACAATCCATGAACAATGGTGTATTAGCTGGCTATCCTTTGGATAACCTGAAAGTACGTCTGTTTGATGGTTCCTTCCACCAGGTTGACTCCGATGCTATGTCATTTGAGTTATGTGCTAAATCTGCTTTCCGTGAGGCTGGTAAAAAAGCCAAACCAGTTTTACTGGAACCAATCATGAAAGTGGAAGTACAGACTCCAGACCAATACATGGGGGATGTGACAGGTGACCTGAACCGTCGTCGTGGTATGCTGGAAGGTATGGAAATGAGAAATGGTGTACAGGTAATCAAGGCTAAAGTGCCATTGAAAGAAATGTTCGGTTATGTAACCCAGCTCCGTTCAATGTCATCTGGTCGTGCATCTTCTATCATGGAGTTCTCTCATTATTCACCTGCTCCTAACAGCATCGCTGAAGAGGAAATAGCAAAAGTGAAAGGCAAAGTGAACGCAGATTAATTCTGAATACATGCTGAATTTATATGGTCCGTACTGCTTTATGCAGTACGGACTTTTTTTTGTTAGTCATACGACCTTAAAAAGAGCTTAAGAAATCATTAATAATTGATTAATCCCCCGCAAAGCCTGTAACTTCTTTCGTAATATCGCGTTCTACAATGTTAAATAGTGTTAACTACTGTTAAATACCGTTAATTGACATTTCTAAGTAACTGATACCTATATCTGTATGAATTTTATTACATCTTCCTTTAAGCGACAGGCATCGTTTTCAAAGATGATGCATCCGCTTACTATTGGAATCATATATATGATCATAACGATCATATTGTATGTACAGGCGATTCTGACAGAGCGGTACAATAATTTTGTCATCTTCCGGACTTCTTTTTACCATCTTATTCATGGAATGCCATTATATCAATTGTATCCAGCTGAATATTATGATTATTTTTTGTACCATCCCTCTTTTCCGGTACTCTTTGCTCCCTTTGCAATATTGCCGAAAGAAATAGGGTTACTATGCTGGTTGCTGGCAAGTACAAGCCTCTTCCTGTACACATTACGCAAGTTGCCACTGGAAATGAGCGTAAAGTCCTCCTTAAGCTGGTTCCTGCTGATAGAGCTAAGTAATGCTATACAATCGGAACAGACAAATCCTGCTGTGGCTGCCTTTATGCTACTCACAGTCATCCATCTGCAAAAAGGAGAGTCTTTCCGTGCAGCACTTTTCGCCAGTCTGGGTTTCTTTATAAAAGGTTATGGGGCTATCATTGGATTGGCGTTTCTCTTTTTTCCACGTAAAGGCGCTTTTATTGGATGGGGAATATGTTGTGGCATTATCGGTACCGCTTTACCGCTGCTTTTTATCTCTCCTGCGCAATTATTACAACATTATATAGATTGGGTACAGCTATTAACAAGTACCACCATAAAAGAAGATGGTTCTTTACTGGGTATGTTACATGTAATGCTGGGTTTAGGGCCTGCGTTGATTGCCGGCTTTGACAAGATCATGCTGGTCTTCGCAGTTATAGGTTTATTGTATGCCCTGCTGTGCGGATACCTGAAACCAACAACAGTATATCCCTGGTTGCTCACTGCATACCTGTTTATATGGGTGGTTATATTTAATCAGAGTACAGAAGCGCCAACCTATATAATCGCCATGACAGGTGTGGGTATAGGCTGTTATATGATGCCATTGCAAAAGATGTGGCGGAATATATTACTGTGGTCGGCTTTTATCATTGTGTCATTATCCCCCACTGATCTTATTCCCCGCTGTATTAATCAATATGCTATTGCCTGGCACGTAAAAGCGTTGCCGTGTGCGGTGGTACTTCTTTTTATACAGGCAGCCATAGGGGCAGTGAGAATATCTACCGTTTTTAAAAAACAAAGTATTGTAGCATAGATACATATATATAGTAGTAGGATTTTAAATTATTAATTAACTGGACCGTTCAACGGAGCAGAACGGGGACGATATGTAAAAATACGTTATGTCTGAACAGCTGTTTATTAAACATGTAACTGTTGGTACATTACCTAGGTACAAACAGGTAATGACTTCGGGATTTGATCTCATTTTACCATGTTATAATCCCCCTGAGGGTTGGGTAAAAACATTGGAACATCATTTTATCGAATTGGTTAATACCATGGAAAATGTTCCCGTACGGTTGATTGTAGTCAATGATGGTTCGGTGAGGAATTTTGGTCCTGCAGAAATTAATGCATTGCAAAAGGCAATACCTGATATTATTATTGTTGATAATCTGGTGAACAGAGGGAAAGGTTATGCTGTAAGGGAAGGTATCAGAAGATCCTGGTATGATTTTCAGATCTATACTGACCTGGATTTTCCTTTTGGAACAGCGGTAATAAAGCAGGTGTACACGCAGTTGGCAGAAGGCGCAGATATCATTGCAGGAGAAAGAGGCAAACCATACCTGGAATTATTACCAATGAAAAGGAAAGTTGTCACTTTGATCAGCCGGGTATTGAACAGGTATATATTAGGCTTAAAGGTAGGAGATGCGCAGGCAGGTCTTAAAGGAGTTAACCATTATGGCCGGCAGCTGTTGCTGGCTACACAAATAGACGGCTTTCTGTATGACAGCGAATTTATCCATAAAGCATCTAAATTACCAGGATTAAACATTAGATCTGTTGATATTACATGCAGACCTGAAATTAATTTCTCGTCTTTTGGTATAAGATTGCTATGCCGCGAATTATTGAATTATATCTCTATATTAAAATCAAGATAAATGAATATCAGCAGGAAATTATTAATCAGTGTGGATGTAGAAGAGTTTGATATTCCGGAAGAATATGGAGTAAAGGTTAGCCCCGAAGATAAATTGAATATTTCGCGGAAGGGACTGCTGATAATGCTGGATCTGTTTGACAAATACAATGTAAGAGCTACCTTTTTTGTTACTGCTTACTGGGCACAACATCATCCGGAGTTAGTACGGCAACTGGCGGTGCGGCATGAAGTGGCTTCCCATGCACATTTTCACAGTAATTTCGAGCCCGCTCATCTGGAAAGTTCCAGAACCGTACTGCAAAAAATAACAGGAAAACAGGTGTACGGTTTTCGTATGCCCCGCCTGCAAAAGGTGGACTATACAGCCTTAAAGGCAGCGGGTTATGTCTATGATGCGTCTGTTAATCCTACCTGGTTGCCGGGAAGATATAATAATTGGGACAAAGCCAGGACGATGTTTACTGAAAAAGACTGCTATATCATTCCAACGTCCGTTTCTCCCCTGATACGTTATCCCATCTTCTGGTTAAGTGTGAAAAACATGCCGGGTTTTGTTACGAGATATTTCAGCAATATCATTTTAAATAAAGACCAGGTACTTTCCTGTTATTTTCATCCCTGGGAGTTATGCGACCTCGAAAAGTATGGTCTGCCAGGTTATATCTCCCGGATAAGCGGGCTTAAAATGAAAACACGGCTCGAAGGCTTTCTGAAATTCCTGCAAATGAAGGGAGAGTTCTATCCTCATATTGAATGGCTGAATAATCAATTACATCAGAACTATTAAACCCACTATGGCATCTTTTTTGAAAAGATAGCTTGTAAGCATGTAACTCCCTGATAACTACCTTTTTATTCAAATTCTCCTATATTATCCTGAAGGCTTGAAATAGTACCCTGTAAATTTTTTGATCACAGGTATTTATTAAACCAAAAATTCAGAATATGAAAGGAATTCCAACACTAACCATCGCCCTGGTGGCATTGTTTATTAGTACCGCAGCAGTTGCTCAAACGCAGAGAGGCAATTTGATGGTGGGTTCAGACATCTCCAATTTAGGTTTCACCTTCCAGAAATCAAGTACCCGGTTTAATTTCAATTTAAATCCCAAGCTGGCTTACTTTGTCAATGATGACCTGGCAATAGGTGGATACGTTAATTTCGGACTGTCAACCAGCAATGGGGCCGGTTCTGATGTGAGCTATGGTGTAGGGGCATTGGCCCGTTACTATATCCATGATAAGAATACGAGGAAACTGGAATTCTCCAGACGTGCCCGTTTCTTTCTGGAAGCAAATGCTGGTTTTGGAGGACAGAATCCGGCCAGTGGAGCTTCTACTAATGGGGTGCAATTAGGTGTTGGGCCTGGTTTATCCTATTTTATTACACCAAACGTAGCGCTGGATGCGTTAGTGAAATACGATCTGATCGTTGGTGGCGGCAATTCTACTACTTCCCAGACTCTGGGCTTGAATTTGGGATTCCAGATCTTCCTTCCTACGTCAAGGGCAAGACAGATTATGCGGGAGGAAAGGATGATGAAATAAGAGGTTAACGCTGTTCCTGCATGTCCTCCCCCTATTGTTCAATCATATAAAGCTTATAGGGGACTTATCCCTATACTGTGAACCGTTACCAATAAATAAGGTATGCGTTTAGTTAGGAGAGAGGTAACCACATTTTATGTAAACATGTACACACTCCCCTTGTTTACGGCAGGGGGACTTTTTGTTCATTTTAGATAGATGAATGAACAGCTCATTTTATGCTACTGAATGAAATGACCAAACTGATTGGGAATGAATAAAGTGAACAGCTTTTATTTGGGAGCATGCAATTAATTTACAGTCATGTTTCCGGTTATGGGAACGGTTGGGATTGCCGAAAACCAAGTAACAGAGTAGGCATTACCTCATGAAAAGCCTTTCGAAAACAATTATGGATTTATTTGATCAGGTATTGGCGTAGTGCTGACTTGCTGAATTCTCTGCCGGGCGGGTTACCCGGTTGAGCATTTTCAAGGATAAGGCTATTGCTTATTGCATTTCCAGACATGACAGGCCACCGGTTTCCGGTGGCCTGTTTTTTTGACCTGAAGCAATAAGTAGGGTAAAGATACGTTAAGGCTTGACTATCAACAGATGTATAAGAGGTGATTTAACCGTCGTGGTCATAATATCCTCATTCATTGTGGAGATCTTCCTTTTTTTTCCACAATTTATTTGTGAAATAAAAAAAACGGGTTACCTTTGCCCTCCCAAATTGTAAATGGGAAAAAAGAAGAAGTTCATTGCATATGTCTCAGAGAATTAGAATCAAGCTGAAGTCCTACGATCATAATCTGGTAGATAAATCTGCTGAGAAGATCGTTAAAACCGTGAGGAACACGGGCGCCGTGGTAACAGGTCCAATACCTTTACCAACTGAAAAGAAAATTTTTACGGTGTTACGTTCACCACACGTGAACAAGAAAGCACGTGAGCAATTCCAGTTGTGTACGCACAAGCGTTTGCTGGATATCTACACTTCTTCTTCAAGGACTGTAGACGCATTGAGCAAGCTGGATTTACCTTCCGGTGTGGAAGTTGAAATTAAGGCGTAGTACATCTGCAGGTGGGCGAAAGGCCTGCCTTGTTTGATATAATATGACTTGTTGTTTCCTGGTTATAAGGCTTTGGCCGGATAGCCAATAGGGGAAATAACACCCGCAACAAACACATACAGGTCACACCTTCTGGGTGGCCGCCCAATAAAGCATTTAAACCGCCCATCCTGAGGATAGCTGGAAATCCCTCAGGCGCTGGGTAAAATATATATAAAATGAAAGGTATTATTGGTAAAAAGATCGGCATGACCAGTATCTTCGAGCCTAATGGAAAGCAAACCGCTTGTACCATTATCGAAGCTGGTCCTAACGTTGTAACTCAGGTTAAAGATGTAACCACAGATGGGTACAACGCTATACAGGTAGCATTTGGTGAAAAGAAACCAAAAAACACTACCAAAGCAGAAACAAATCACTTCGCGAAAGCAAGCACCTCCCCCAAAAGATTTGTAAAAGAGTTCCGCAACCCGGACGTACAAAAAGCCCTCGGTGAAACCATCACCACAGATATATTTACAGAAGGCGAAACAATCGAAGTAGTAGGTACCTCTAAAGGTAAAGGTTTCCAGGGTGTTGTAAAACGTCATGGATTCTCCGGTGTTGGTGAAGCTACACACGGCCAGCACGATAGAAGCAGAGCTCCCGGTTCTGTTGGTGGTTCATCTTATCCTTCCCGCGTTTTCAAGGGTATGCGTATGGCAGGCCAGACTGGTAACGAACAAGTGAAAGTGAAAGGTCTGAAAATACTGAAGATATTCCCTGAAAAGAATTATATCCTGGTAAGTGGTTCCGTTCCCGGCCACAATGGTTCAATCGTTTTAATCCAGAAGTAACATGCAAGTAGATATTCTAAATATAGAAGGTAAGAAAACCGGAAGATCTATTGAGCTTCCCGAAGAAATTTTCGGTGTAGAGCCCAATAATCACGTGATTTACCTGGCTGTAAAGCAATACCTCGCCGCTCAGCGTCAGGGTACCCACAAGGTAAAGACAAGAGCTGAAGTGAAAGGTGCTTCCCGCAAATTACACAAACAGAAAGGTACTGGTGGTGCACGTAAAGGTAATATCCGTAACCCTTTGTACAAAGGTGGTGGTACTATCTTCGGACCAAAACCACACAGATACGACATTAAGCTGAACAGAAAAGTAAAAGATCTCGCTAAGATCTCTGCTCTCTCTCTCAAGGCTAAGGAAAACAATATCATCATCCTTGAGGACGTAAACTTCAATACCCCTAAAACTAAACAGTTTGCTGGTATCCTGAACAGTCTGAAAGTAAATGTAAATGGCCGTAAAACCTTGGTTATTCTGCCAGAATACAATGATAATGTATACCTGTCTCTGAGGAATCTGCCTTCTGTTGACAGTGTAATGCTCAGCGATATCAATACTTATGATATCATGAACAGCAATACCCTGGTATTCACAGAAAGCGCTGCTAAAATCTTCACAGAAGAACCGGTAGAAGCTTAATTAAATTACAAACACAGGTTGCGGCCCCGGGCCACAGCTCAAAGCATAAAAGATGAAACTTTCAGACGTTTTAATCAAACCGGTGGTAAGTGAAAAGGTGAACAAAGCCACTGATAAATTCAACCGCTACTACTTTATTGTAGACAAGAAATCCAACAAACTGGAGATCAAGAAAGCAGTGGAAGAATTTTACGGTGTTGCCGTAGCAGATGTGAATACTGCCGTAATGCCAGGTAAAAGCAAATTCCGCTTTACCAAAGCAGGTTTCATAGCTGGTAAAAAACCTGCTTACAAAAAAGCAGTGGTTACACTGGCACCAGGAGAAACTATAGATCTGTATGCTAACATATAGTGCTCATTCCTGCTAACCGCAGGATGATGGATGTATATACAGATCATTTTTTATAAACAGAAACTAGTTAAACAAGACACTAGATCATGGCACTGAAGAAATACAAACCGATGACAGCCGGTACCCGTTGGAAAATAGGCAACGCGTACGCAGAGCTTACCTCGGATACCCCTGAAAAAAGTCTGCTGGAGCCTATCTCCAAAAGTGGTGGTAGGAACGCACAGGGTAGAAGGTCTATGAGATACATAGGTGGTGGTCATAAACAACACTACCGTATCATTGACTTCAAACGCGACAAACACTCTATTCCTGCTACTGTTAAGAGCATCGAATACGATCCAAACCGTAGCGCATTCATCGCCCTGCTGAATTATGCAGATGGTGAAAAACGTTACATCCTTGCTCCGCAGGGTCTGCAGGTAGGTGCTACCGTATTAAGTGGCCCCGATGCACCTCCGGAAGTAGGTAACTGCCTGGTATTAAGAAATATGCCTTTAGGTACAGTTGTCCATAATATCGAACTGCAGCCTGGTAAAGGTGGTGCAATCGCTCGTAGCGCCGGTACTTATGCACAGATGTCCAACAAGGAGGAAAAATATGCTACCCTGAAAATGCCTTCCGGTGAATTGCGTAAAGTGTTGATCACTTGCTCTGCAACTGTAGGTACTGTATCTAACTCGGATCACGCATTACAATCTATCGGTAAAGCAGGTGCTAACCGTTGGAGAGGTATCCGCCCACGTACCCGTGGTGTTGCGATGAACCCTGTAGATCACCCGATGGGTGGTGGTGAAGGTAAATCTTCCGGTGGTCACCCAAGATCAAGATCAGGTAAATATGCGAAAGGTCTGAAAACCAGAAAATCGCAGAAGAGCTCTGATAAACTGATCATCAGCAGGAAAAACGGCAAGAAATTATAAAACTTAACGCTTTACTAGTTCCGCCTTACGCAGAGACGCTTTATGCGGAACTTGTATAGCGGAACCTGGAATAAAAACAACAAGACATGGGTCGTTCCATTAAAAAAGGTCCTTACGTTGACCAGAAATTAGAGCAGAAAGTAGAAAAAATGAATGAAGGCGCGAAGCGTACAGTTATCAAAACCTGGAGCCGCCGTTCTACAATCACGCCTGATTTCGTAGGCCATACTTTTGCGGTACACAATGGTAACAAGTTCATCCCCGTATACGTTACGGAGTTTATGGTTGGCCATAAACTGGGAGAATTTGCACCTACCCGCAACTTTAAAGGACACGCTAACAAGAAAATGTAGTAATTCGTTTGGAGTTTAAAAGTTAGAGGGTTTGACGTAGTACAACCTCGGACCCCCAAACTTCGAACCTCAAACATCAAATAATAAAGACAATGGAAGCAGTAGCTAAGCTTAGAAATAATCCTACATCGCCTCGCAAAATGCGCTTGCTGGCAGACCTGATCCGTGGTCTCGATGTAGAAAAGGCTTTGAATATTTTGAAGTTCCATGCAAAGCACTCAAGTGTACCACTGGAAAAACTGCTGGTATCTGCAATCGCTAACTGGAAACTGAAAAACGAAGGTACCAGGGTAGAAGATGCTAACCTGACAGTTAAAACCGTTTTCGTTGATGGTGGCCGTACTCTCAAAAGAATGCGTCCAGCTCCACAGGGTAGAGGTTACCGTATCCGCAAGAGAAGTAACCACGTAACAATTGTTGTGGACAGCAAAGTGGTGGCAGCAAAATAAAAGGAACTAAAAACTATTAATCTAATAGACAAATAAACCAGGAACATGGGTCAGAAAACAAATCCTATTGGTAACAGGTTAGGTATCATCAAAGGATGGGACTCTAATTGGTATGGCAGCAAAAAGGATTATCCTGTCAAACTGATCGAAGATAACAAGATCAGAACTTACCTGAGCGCCCGTATCAACAAAGGCGGTATCTCTCGTGTAGTAATTGAAAGAACATTAGGAAAGCTGATCATCACCATTCATACATCTAAGCCTGGTATCATCATAGGTAAAGGCGGTGGAGAGGTTGATCGTATCAAGGAAGAGCTGAAGAAGCTGACTAGCAAAGAAGATGTTCAGATAAACATTCTTGAAATTCGTCGTCCGGAAATAGATGCTAACATCGTTGCTGAAACAATCGCTAAGCAAATCGAAAGTCGTATCAACTACAAACGTGCTATAAAGATGGCTATCGCCACAGCTTTAAGAATGGGTGCAGAAGGTATCAAGGTTAAAGTTGGTGGTCGTCTGGGTGGTGCTGAAATCGCTCGTTCAGAAGAAATGAAACAAGGTCGCGTACCTTTGCACACTTTCCGTATGGACATCGACTACGCTTCCCTCTTTGCCTTAACCGTTTACGGTAAAATAGGTATCAAAGTATGGATCTGTAAAGGTGAAGTACTGGGCGAACGTGATCTGAACCCTAACGCAGTTGCCGGTAAAGATGGCGAAGGTCGTACAGGCGGTGGAAACCGTGGTGGCGAAAGAGGTGGTGAACATCGTGGCGGTGGAGAAAGAAGAGATAACAACCGTGGTGGCGGAGAGAGAAGAGGTGGTGGAAATAGCGGTGGTGGTGACCGTGGTGGCCGTAGATAGTCTTACTTAACAATTAACATTAACAATTAACTAATACCGAGATGTTACAGCCAAAGAGAACGAAACACAGGAAGATGCACAAAGGCCGCATCAAAGGTAATGCGAAGCGTGGTGCTGCGCTGTCCTTTGGTACTTTCGGCCTCAAAGCAATGGAACCTAAGTGGATCACTGACCGGCAGATTGAAGCTGCCAGGGTGGCTCTGACCAGGCATATGAAGCGTGAAGGTAACGTGTGGATACGTATTTTCCCTGATAAGTCTATTACCGCCAAACCACTTGAAGTGAGGATGGGTAAAGGTAAAGGTGCTCCAGATCATTGGGCTGCCGTAGTAAAACCAGGCCGTATCTTATTCGAAGCGGATGGCGTGTCTATGCAGGTAGCTAAAGAAGCAATGGAACTGGCTGCACAAAAGCTGCCTATTAAAGTGAAATTTGTAGTACGTCGCGATTACGTTGCATAATCCGGTAACGCAGAGATGCAAAACGGAAGTGATAAACTATAAACGATAAACCAGAAATTAAATATTACAATGGTAAAAGAAAAGCTGGATCTGAAAGGCCTGAGCGAACAGGACCTGAGAGCGAAAATCTCTGAGGAAGAGTTACGCCTGAAGAAAGTTACGTTCAGTCATGCAATTACGCCCATTGAGAATCCAATGAGCATCCGCTCACTCAGGCGTCAGATAGCACAGCTGAAAACTGAGCTGCGCAAAAGAGAACTGGGCTTTTAAAGCCTGAATACTATAAAATATTCATTAATCCGATTCCGAAACATACCGGAAAAGGCTTGAAGAGTAAACACTTTCAACAATGATCGAAAGAAAATTACGAAAAATCAGAACTGGTGTTGTATCCAGCAACAAAATGGATAAAACCATCACCGTTAACGTTGAGCGTAAGGTGAAACACCCTATGTATGGTAAGTTCGTTAAGAAAACTACCAAATTCATGGCGCACGACGATAAAAACGAGTGCAGTATCGGCGATACCGTTAAAATAATGGAAGTTCGCCCTCTGAGCAAAAACAAATGCTGGAGACTGGTTGAGGTTATCGAAAAAGTAAAATAATCTATTTGTTTCAAGCTACACTCGGCATCCCCGGGTATAGCCGCTGATTAAACAACTAACAAATTCATTACGAATGATACAACAAGAATCAAGGCTGAATGTAGCTGATAACAGCGGTGCCAAAGAGGTGCTGTGTATTAGGGTATTAGGCAACTCCGGCCAGGACTATGCAAAAGTGGGCGACAGAATCGTAGTAACAGTGAAAGATGCAATCCCAGGCGGTGGCGTAAAGAAAGGTATGGTTACCAAAGCTGTTATTGTAAGAACTAAAAACAAGCTGCGCCGTAAAGACGGTTCTTATATCCGCTTCGACGATAACGCCGTTGTATTGCTGAACAACTCTGACGAGCCACGCGGTACCCGTATCTTCGGACCAGTTGCCCGTGAGCTGCGCGATAAGGGATACATGAAGATTATCTCTCTGGCTCCCGAGGTGCTGTAATCAAAGACACTACAGAAAGGCAAAAAGTAAAAAGTAAAGGGCTCGAAATGGCAGAATATTTTACTTTTTAATTTTTGCTTTTTTCTTTTTATCTTTGCAGCCCGTTTCAAAAACGACAATATTAATCAAGCGAAACCAGTGTTTCGCTTGGCGTTTATAAATAAACAAATAATGAAAACGAGATTCAAGCCTAAGTTCAACATTAAGAAAGGCGACACGGTAGTGGTGATTGCCGGTGATGACAAGGACAGAACCAAGCCCCGCCAGGTGCTTGAAGTAATTCCTGACAAGGCACGCATACTGGTGGAAGGTGTTAACATCATCACCAAGCATACCAAACCAACCGCTCAGAATACCAAAGGTGGTATTGTTAAGCAGGAAGCCCCTATCGCTATCTCTAACGTAATGTTATGGGATGCTAAAGCAGGTAAGGCTACCAGGGTTAACAGACAGCGTGATAACGGTAAATTAGTTCGTATAGCTAAAAAATCAGGGGAGGTAATTAAATAATGGCAAACACTACATATACACCCAGACTACAAACAAAATACCACGATGAAGTGGTTGGAACTCTGCACAAGAAGTTCAACTATAAATCAGTAATGCAGGTACCTCGCCTGGTAAAGATCTGTCTGAACCAGGGTATTAATGGTGCTGTAGGTGATAAGAAACTGGTAGATATTGCTGTAGACGAAATGACCCGTATCTCCGGTCAGAAAGCTATCGCTACAATGTCCAAGAAAGATATCTCCAACTTTAAGTTGAGAAAAAACATGCCTATCGGCGCCCGCGTTACCTTACGCAGCACTAATATGTATGACTTCCTGGATCGCCTGATCGCAGTTTCCCTGCCTCGCGTACGTGACTTCAAAGGTGTGAATGAAAAAGCTTTCGATGGCCGCGGTAACTATACCCTGGGTATCACCGAGCAGATCATCTTCCCTGAAATCGATATCGATAAAGTAACTAAGATTTCCGGTATGGATATCACCTTCGTTACTACGGCTAAAACCAATGAAGAAGCTTACGAGCTCCTGAAAGAATTGGGTATGCCGTTCAAGAACATGAAGAAAGATACTCAGGAAAACTAATCATACTGATATCAAATTCCAAACCTTCACAGGATTTGGAATTTGAACTTTTTATAAACTGGAATTTTAAACTCATTATGGCAAAAGAATCCGTAAAAGCTCGCCAAAGAAAGAGAGAAGCTATGGTTGCTAAGTTCGCAGAAAAACGTGCTACCCTCAAAGCTGAAGGTAACTACGCAGCTCTGGACCTGCTTCCTAAAAATGCATCTCCCGTTCGCCTGCACAACAGGTGTCAGCTGACCGGTCGTCCAAAAGGTTACATGCGTCACTTCGGTATGTGTCGTAACATTTTCCGCGACCTGGCACTGGCTGGTAAAATACCCGGCGTTAGAAAAGCTAGCTGGTAAGCCGATCGCTCCCCGGAATAACTCCGCCCCGGCATCGCAAAATTTTGAATTGATTTTCCCATCTATTACTGATTGGATATCGCATTGTAAACAGTTTTTAAATTTTAAGAACAATGGTTACTGATCCAATAGCAGACTTCCTGACAAGAATCCGGAACGCGCAAATGGCCAACCACAGGATTGTAGAAATTCCTGCCTCCAAACTGAAGAAACGTATCACAGAAATTCTGTATGACAAAGGTTACATCCTGAAATACAAATTTGAAGAAGATACTAAACAGGGGCTTATCAAAATAGCTCTGAAGTATGACCCGCAAACTAAAATACCTGCGATCACTGATCTGCAGCGTATCAGCCGTCCGGGCTTACGTCAATACTCCAAACCTGCCGATTTCAAACGTATCAAGAATGGTCTGGGTGTTGCAATCATCTCTACTTCTAAAGGCGTAATGACCGATAAAGAAGCGAAAACACAGAACGTAGGTGGCGAAGTAGTTTGCTTCATCTATTAATATATACGGATGAGTCTCTCATCCGGCCAATCAAAAGGAACTCTGACAATTAAGCCTTCTATACGGAGCTGAACACGGAGTAACCTCTATTACAACATAACAGTAAAAACTGCAATTATGTCTCGTATAGGTAAAAGTCCTATCAAATTAGCAAGTGGTGTTACAGTTTCTGTAGCTCCGGTTACTAATGAACTGACTGTAAAAGGTCCTAAAGGTGAACTGAAAAGAATCATCGACAGGGATATCAAAATAGAAGTAAAAGACGATGTACTTACCGTAGTTCGTCCTACTGATCAGATCCGTCACCGCGCATTGCACGGTTTATACCGCGCTCTCGTTGCCAACATGGTAGAAGGTGTTACTGATGGTTTCAAAAAACAACTCGAACTGGTGGGTGTTGGTTACAAAGCCACAAACGCTGGTCAGTTATTGGACCTTTCATTAGGTTACTCTCATAACATTGTTATCGAGATCCCTAAAGAACTGAAAGTAGCTACCCTCACAGAAAAAGGCTCTAACCCTAAAATTATGCTGGAAGGAATCGACAACCAGCTTTTAGGTCAGGTAGCAGCTAAAATTCGTAGCCTGCGTAAACCAGAACCATACAAAGGTAAGGGTGTACGTTACAGCGATGAAGTGGTACGTAAGAAAGCAGGTAAGTCTGCAGGTAAATAATTTTAATTAGCTAACTGGTAGTAATGTCAGTTAGCTAATTCAACAACGTTCCGGCAGTATCGGAATGATAAAAATAAACAGAGAAATGAGCACACAAATTAACAGGAGACAGAAGATCCGCTATCGCATCCGCAAGAAAATCGGCGGTAGTGCACAAAGGCCAAGATTATCTGTATTTCGCAGCAATAGCGATATTTACGTGCAATTGATAGATGATACCAATGGCGTAACACTGGCTTCCGCTTCTTCACGTGAAAAAGATATCGTAGCGCAGAAAGTACCCAAAATAGAGAAATCTAAATTGGTTGGTGCTGCATTAGCAATCAAAGCAAAAGCGCTGGGTATCACTACATGTACTTTTGACCGCAGTGGTTATCTGTACCATGGACGTGTAAAGAGTGTAGCAGATGGAGCCAGAGAAGGTGGTCTGCAATTCTAAATCGAAATTGATTAAATCGTAATTCGCAAATAATAAAATGGCAAAGAATACATTTAATAAAGTAAAAGCCGGTGACCTGGAGCTGAAAGAGAAGGTAGTGGCTATCAACCGTGTTACTAAAACAACCAAAGGCGGACGTACTTTCAGTTTTTCTGCCCTGGTAGTTGTTGGTAACGAACACGGTGTAGTAGGTCATGGCCTTGGTAAAGCTAAGGAAGTACAGGAAGCTATCACTAAAGGTATAGATGATGCTAAGAAAAATCTCATCAAAGTACCTGTAATGCATGGCACTATCCCGCACGATCAGTTAGCTAAAGAAGGTGCTGCTAAAGTACTGATAAAACCAGCTGCTCATGGTACCGGTGTAATCGCCGGAGGCTCAATGCGTGCTGTACTCGAAAGTGCAGGCATCACAGACGTATTGGCTAAATCTCTTGGTTCTGCTAACCCGCACAACGTGGTTAAAGCTACTTTCAAAGCTTTAGGCCTGCTGCGCGAACCTTTACAGGTGGCAAGAACAAGAAGTGTGTCTCTGAAGAAAGTATTTAACGGTTAATAACACGCGTTAAGCGAAATTCATATAACAATGGCAAAGATCAAGATCACTCAGGTAAAAAGTGGTATAGACCGTCCGGAACGTCAGAAGCTTACGCTGAAGGCACTGGGCCTGAAAAAAATGAACGCCACTGTAGAAGTGGAAGCTACTCCCCAGATTCTGGGTATGGTACGCAAAGTAGATCATCTGGTAAAAGTTGACGGAGCCAAGGCGTAATATCTTTTATTACCCGGGAAATAATCATACTTTTATACCGAAGATTTAAGAAGAACATTTATATTTAAAGCGAGCGGGTAATTTCCGCGTAAGTAAAAAGAATTAATTATGAATCTGCATACGTTACAGCCTGCACAAGGTTCCGTACATAAAGAAAAACGCCTCGGTCGTGGTGAAGCATCCGGTAAGGGTGGTACTGCTACAAAAGGTAATAAAGGTGGTCAGTCTCGTGCTGGTTACAGCAGCAAAAGAGGTCACGAAGGTGGACAGATGCCAATCCAGCGTCGTATGCCTAAACGTGGTTTCAAAAGCTTGAACCGTGTTGAATACCAGGTATTTAACATCGGAGAACTTGATCACTTAGTGGAGAAATTCAGCCTGACTGACTTCTCTGTGGAAAATCTTTACATGAACGGTCTTATTAATAAGACTGCTAAAGTAAAAATCTTAGGCCACGGAGAACTGAAAGCCAAAGTAACCGCGAAAGTAAATGCCATCAGCGAAAAAGCTAAGCAATTAATCGAATCTGCGGGTGGAACTGTAGAGTTGGTATAAGATTTCACGACTGAGGAGACGCCTACGAAGTAGTGCGTCTTTTCATATTTTAGATATTAAATATTCTCTTCCTGTGAAGAAATTTATCGAAACGATTAAGAATATCTGGAGCATCGAGGATTTGCGTAGCAGAATCCTCACTACCTTGCTTCTTGTCCTAATTTATCGTGTAGGATCCTATATCGTGTTACCCGGTATCGATGCCAACCTATTGCACCAGTTCTCTGAAAAATCTAATCAGGGTATTCTTGGACTGTTCAACATGTTTGCCGGTGGTTCGTTTTCCAGAGCTTCTATCTTCGCTCTTGGAATCATGCCTTTCATTTCTGCGTCTATTGCAATACAGCTGCTGACTATTGCAGTTCCGTATTTCCAGAAACTGCAGAAAGAAGGTGAAAGCGGCCGGAAAAAAATCAACCAGTTTACCCGTATACTCACCGTTGTCGTTACAGGTTTCCAGGCCAGCGCGTATGTAGCTTTCCTGAAGAATCAGTCCAGCGGTGCCATCATAGCTGAATACGGTACTTTCTTCTTCTGGTTAACTACCACCATCGTCCTCACGGCAGGTACCCTGTTCGTAATGTGGCTGGGTGAAAAAATCACAGATAAAGGTATTGGTAACGGTACATCTATCATCATCATGGTCGGGATCCTGGCGCGCCTCCCACAGGCGCTTATTCAGGAGTTCACTTCCAGAACTACAGAAGCCGGTGGCGGTCTGCTGGTGTTCCTGATAGAACTGGCTGTTTTCATATTCATCACTATAGGATTGATCCTGCTGGTTCAGGGTACTCGTAAAGTACCTGTAAACTATGCAAAACGTATAGTAGGAAACAAACAGTTTGGTGGTGTTCGCCAGTTCATCCCTTTAAAGGTGAATGCAGCGGGTGTTATGCCTATCATCTTCGCCCAGGCTATTATGTTTATTCCTGCAACTGCAATCGGATTCGCAACCTCAGACAGCGCGTCAGGTTTCATCCGCATTTTCAGTGACCATACAAACGGTTGGTATAATGTAATCTATGCAGTACTGGTGATCGTCTTCACCTACTTCTATACTGCATTGATCTTTAACCCAACTCAGATGGCAGATGAAATGAAACGTAACAACGGTTTCGTACCCGGTGTTAAACCAGGTAAGGCAACTGCTGATTACATCGGTGCCGTAATGGATCGCATTACTCTGCCGGGGGCCTTCTTCCTGGCGCTGGTAGGTATCCTGCCCGGTGTGGCCGCTGCTTTACATATCAATAGTAACTTTGCTTCTTTCTTCGGTGGTACCTCCCTCCTGATCATGGTCGGTGTTATCCTCGATACATTGCAGCAAATTGAAAGCCAGCTCCTCATGCGCCATTATGATGGTCTGATGAGTACAGGTAGGATCAAGGGCAGAACTGCCCCTGCTAATGTCTAGTTGATTTCGGCTACATTATAAATAAAGCCACAGAAGCATAAAGCCAACAGCGGGGAAAGCCTTTCTGCAGGATTTATGCTTTAGTGGCTTACCCGTTTTTTTGACTATGGTGCATTACAAAACTAAGGATGAAATTGAACTGATGCGCAAAAGTGCATTATTGGTTAGTGCTACATTGGAAGAGGTAGCCAGTAAGTTAAAACCGGGAATGAGTACGCTGGAAGTTGATGAAATAGCGGAAAAGTTTATCCTGGCAAATGGCGCCATCCCATCTTTCAAAAACTATAAGGGCTTCCCTAACAGCATCTGTGCTTCCGTTAACGCGGAAGTAGTGCATGGCATCCCTAATACATACGTATTACAGGACGGAGACATTATCAGTGTGGATGTAGGTGTATTCCTTAATGGTTTCCACGGAGACAGTGCTTATACATTCGCTATCGGTAATGTAAAACCCGAAATCCTGCAACTGATGAAGGAAACCAAGGTTGCTCTTTATAAAGGAATAGAGAAAGCAGTAGTGGGTAACCGCGTTGGTGATATCGGCAATGCCATCCAGGAGTATACAGAGAAGGAACGCGGCTATGGCGTAGTGCGCGAACTGGTAGGTCACGGCCTTGGTCGTAACCTGCATGAAGACCCTCAGGTGCCTAACTATGGTAAGCGTGGTAGCGGTCCTATCATGAAAGAAGGACTGGTTATCGCTATAGAGCCTATGGTGAATCTGGGAGGCAAGGATGTAGAATACCTGGAAGATGGCTGGACTGTCATCACCCGCGATGAGAAACCGTCCGTTCATTTCGAACACACGGTGGCTATCATGAAAGGTAAGGCAGACGTGCTTTCTTCTTTTGCAGGTATAGAAAAAGCAGAACAGAATAACCCTGCTTTAACTGCAAACTATTGATAATTAACACTATGGCTGCAATAGCAATCCCAGCCGAGATTAATTATTCACGTTTATTTTATTAATTTTATTTTTTCTTAAGATTTTGCTATCTTTGCAGTCCTAAAAATTTTTATGGCAAAACAGGCACTCATTAAACAGGATGGAATAATACTAGAAGCCTTGTCTAACGCTATGTTCCGGGTAAAACTGGAAAACGGACATGAGATATTGGCTACCATTTCTGGAAAAATGAGAATGCACTATATACGCATCCTGCCGGGTGATAAAGTGGGAGTGGAGATGAGTCCATACGATTTAAGCAGGGGAAGAATCATTTTCAGATATAAATAATAACAAACAGAATTATAACTTATAACTTATGAGAGTTAGAGCTTCCATAAAAAAAAGAAGTGCAGATTGTAAAATTGTGCGCCGCCATGGAAAATTGTTGGTAATCAACAAAAAGAATCCCCGTTTTAAACAACGTCAGGGATAATCATTAATTAGTAATTAGTAAATCTAAAATACAAATATGGCACGTATAGCCGGTATAGATCTTCCTAAAAATAAAAGAGGAGTAATAGGCCTGACCTATATCTATGGTATTGGCCGTTCCCACGCCCAATATATCCTGGAAACAGCTAAAATCGACTTTAGCAAAAAGGTTAAGGACTGGAATGATGATGAGCAGGGTGCTATCCGTAACATCATCAATGCTGAGTTCAAGGTTGAAGGTCAGCTGCGTTCCGAGATTCAGATGAATATCAAGCGTTTGCTGGATATCGCCTGCTATCGTGGTCTGCGTCACAGGAAAGGTTTACCATTAAGAGGTCAGCGTACACGTACCAACAGCCGTACCCGTAAAGGTAAGCGTAAGACGGTTGCAGGTAAGAAAAAGGCGCCGAAGAAATAAACTTGATATTACAAATAACAAGTTCCTGTTTCCAATAGTCGTTTATATGACAAGCGGAAGTTGGAACCTGGAACCTGGAATTTTATATAATTATGGCAAAAGCAACAAATCAAAAAACTGCTGCTAGCAAAAAGAGGGTAGTTAAAGTAGATAACTACGGTGATGTTCACATCTCTGCTAGTTTCAATAACATTATCATCAGCATTACCAACAAACAAGGTCAGGTAATTTCCTGGTCTACTGCTGGTAAGATGGGTTTTAAAGGTTCTAAAAAGAACACTCCGTATGCTGCCCAGCTGGCCGCTTCTGATGCTGCTAAAACAGCAATCGATGCAGGTCTGAAAAGAGCAGATGTTTTTGTAAAAGGACCAGGTGCAGGTCGTGAAAGTGCTATCCGCGCTATCGCTAATTCCGGCATCGAGGTGAACATGATCAAAGACGTTACGCCTTTACCGCACAACGGTTGTCGTCCTCCAAAGAAGAGAAGAGTTTAGGAATTACACATAGAGTGGAATTTCGAAAGTTGAAAGTTGGGTAATTCTTCCCTGCTTACTGCTTTCGATTTTGCACTTTAATTTTAACATTAACAATGGGTGTATGATCAGGTTTAAGATTTTTTAAAGATCATACATCGCAACTAAAAAATCTGTTTTATAACATGGCAAGGTATACAGGGCCCAAGACAAGAATCTGCAGAATTTTCGGAGAACCAATTCTGGGTAACGGAAAGTATTTAGGTAAGAACAGCAATCCTCCCGGCCAGCACGGTGGAACCAAGAAGCGTAAGCAATTGGGAGAATATGCTCTTCAGTTACGTGAGAAACAAAAGGCAAAATACACTTATGGTGTATTGGAGCGCCAGTTCGCTAACCTGTTTGATGAAGCTACCCGTCGTAAAGGTGTTACCGGTGAAGTATTGATCAAATTACTGGAAGCTCGTCTGGATAACGCAGTATTCCGCTTAGGGCTTGCTGCTTCACGTCCTGCTGCACGCCAGCTTGTATCTCATAAACATATCACTGTTAACGGTGAAGTAAACAATATCGCTTCTCATCAGCTGAAACCAGGTGATGTGATCGCTCTGAAACCTTCCGCTGCTGCAAATACTGCTATCACTAGCAACATTCGTGGTAAGAACCCCAAGTTCAGCTGGTTGGACTGGAATGAAAAAGAACTGAAAGGTGTTTTCATTGCATACCCTGAGAGAGAAAGTGTTCCTGAAAATATTAAGGAACAGCTGATCGTCGAATTGTACTCTAAATAATAATATGTCACTAGTCGTTAGTCATGGATCATTAGTAATCAGCGTAAGTCAATTGCGCCGGTCACTAATGATTACATGTTAATGGCTATGGCTGTTTTACATAAACAATTAAACTTAGCATATCAATGGCAATTCTGAATTTCCAAAAGCCTGATAAGATCGTTTTGCAAAAGTCAACTGACTTTGAAGCTCAATTCGAATTCCGGCCATTAGAACCGGGTTATGGGGTGACCGTGGGTAACGCGCTTCGTCGTGTACTGCTGTCTTCTCTGGAGGGTTATGCCATTGTGGGAATAAAAATTGAAGGCGCAGATCATGAATTTGCTACTTTAAAAGGAATTACTGAAGACGTAACAGAAATTATCCTGAACCTCAAACAGGTTCGTTTCAAAAGGATAGTTGAAAATGAAGTAAGCAACGAAAAAATTCAGATTTCCATAAAAGGTAAAACAGAATTCCGTGCAGATCTGATCGAAAAAGCCACCAGTGCTTTCCAGATTATGAACCCTGAACTGCTGATCTGTACTCTTGATCCTTCCGCAAAGCTGGATATCGAGTTAACTATTGGCAAAGGCCGTGGTTATGTACCTGCAGAAGAGAACAAACCTAAAGATGCCGTTTTCGGTTATATCGCGATAGATTCTATCTTTACTCCCATCAAAAATGTGAAGTATAGCATCGAAAATACCCGTGTGGAACAAAAGACGGATTACGAGAAACTGATCATGGAAGTGATCACTGATGGTACAATCCACCCGGAAGAAGCTGTAAAACAGGCTTCCCGTATTCTGATACAACACCTTATGATCATTACTGATGAGAACATCAGCTTTGATACCAAGGACACTGAAAAAGAAGATGTTGTTGACGAACAAACCCTTCAGCTCCGTAAGATCCTGAAAACACCACTGGAAGATCTGGACCTGAGCGTTCGTGCTTTCAACTGTCTGAAAGCTGCGAAAATCAATTCACTGAGCGAACTGGTACAGTACGAACAGGAAGAACTGATGAAATTCAGGAATTTTGGTCAGAAATCCCTGAGCGAAATCGAACAGGTACTGAACGAAAGAGGTCTGCACTTCGGTATGGATCTGTCCAAACTGAAACTCGACGAAGAATAGTCACATATAGAAGCCGGAAACAGCACTACCTCGTAGAACTGTTGCCGGCTTTTACATTTATATTAAACAAGTACCCTGTAATTCCTGACACGGTATAGGGGAATCTAAAACAAATAGTCATGCGTCACGGAGTAAAATTAAACAAACTGAGCAGAACATCTGCTCACCGTAAGGCCTTGTTATCTAACCTGGCTTGCGAACTGATCAGACACAAACGTATCAACACTACCCTCGCTAAAGCAAAGGCATTGCGCGTTTATGTTGAACCTTTACTCACAAGAGGAAAGACTGATTCTACTCATAACCGTAGAATTGTGTTCAGTTACCTGCAGGAAAAAGAAGCGATCAAGGAACTGTTTGGTCTTATCAGCGAAAAAATAGCGAACCGTCCAGGTGGTTATACCCGTATCATCAAGTTAGGCAAACGTGTTGGTGACAACGCGGAAGTTGCCCTGATTGAACTGGTTGACTTCAACGAAATCTATGGTGGTAAAGCAGAAAAAGAAGCTGCTCCTGCTAAGAAAACTCGTCGTGCCGGTGGTGCAAAGAAAAAAGCTGGTGAAGAAGGAACGGATGCAACTGAAGAAAAAGCAGCTGAATAGTAGTTTAGCACAGCTTAAATTTATAAAGAGGTCCCGGGATTACTTCCCGGGATTTTTTTATGCATGATAATCAGACTATTAAGCAAAAAGGGTATGCATTAATTATAATTTTTTGTAATATCGCATTCTGAACCCAATGGTTTATCACCGGAAGGTTGGTTTTTAAATCCCTCTATTTATGATATATCTGAAATGTAAGAGCTGTGGGCATTATAACGAACTGCGATCGGAGTTCCTCACTTTTTGTGGTCAATGTGAAAAGAAATTAGAAAATAATTATTCCGAATGGAAGAATAAACGGCCTGAAAGTAACTTCGAAGATTTCCAGCAGGAGGTTGCTGTGGGAACAAATGGTGTGAAAACCAGCCGTCTGACCATTCTCAAACAACGTTATATCAAACAGGTAGGCAGAAGGGGGGTGCTCCTCACCCTTATCCTCGTAATTGGCGTGGCGGCAGTAGCCGGTGGTTACTTTGGCAAACGTGTCGTATACGGGATGATCTTCCCTAAACTGAATAAGGCCTCTCTCTATAAATCCTGGGAGACAGCTATTATTGGTCGTCAGGCACTGGAAATCAGTACGCCTATGCATCTTGGTGTCAATGACAAGCCACTCATACCTGAAATCGCTCAACTGGTAGAATATGCCAAAAGCTATCGCAACAGGGGAGATGACGGCATGCAGATAGAAGTGAACATGTACAGCTACCGTCCAAACATTTCCAACGATCTGGAAGTAGCAGGCCTGGCCGCTGCCGACGAAATGAAGAAATCCGGGGAAATCTCCGATCTCATATACACTTCCAATCCTGTAATGCAAAGTGGTATGGATGCTTTATTGCAACAAGGAACTTTTGCCTTCAGAAATGCTATCCGGCTTTCTTTCTATAACCTGTTACTCGTGAGCGGGCAACACCGCTGGCAAGTAGAGATACGTTACCGGGAAGACGATACGACCGCATCTCTGGCAGCGCAGCGTATTATAAAATCGATCCGCATTAAGTAATTGAAAATTAAAGGTTGAGAATTAATATGGACAATTATTAATTCTTAACCTTTAATTCAATAACTTTGCACGATTTTTTAAAACGAAAAATAAGCATGCCTCAGACAAGATCAATACAGCCAGCCATACTGTTGTTAGACGATGGTACGGTATATCAGGGAAAAGCTTTTGGTAAAATTGGCACCGCATCTGGTGAATTGTGTTTTAACACGGGAATGACCGGATACCAGGAAGTATTTACGGATCCTTCTTACAAAGGGCAGGTATTGATCATGAATAACTGCTACGTAGGTAACTATGGTGTTAAGAAAGACGATGTAGAAAGTGAGAGTGTAAAGATCAGTGGATTGATATGTAAGAATATCTCTTACAATCACTCCAGACAGATGGCAGACGGCTCCATAGAGCAGTTTTTAAAGGATAATAACCTTGTAGCTATCTATGATGTAGATACCCGCGCCTTGGTATCCCATATTCGCAGTAAAGGGGCAATGAACTGTATCATTTCTTCTGAAATCCTCGACGTTGATCAACTGAAGGCTGAACTGGCTAAGGTACCTTCTATGGAAGGCCTGGCACTTTGCGCTGAAGTAAGTACAAAAGAACCTTATAACATTGGAGACCCGGCTGCTGATATCCGTATCGCAGTAATGGACAATGGCGTTAAGCGTAACATGCTAAAATGCCTGTCTGAAAAGGGAGCATACCTGCAGGTATTTCCAACAGACACTACTTTCGAAGAATGCGAGAAGTTCAAACCTAACGCTTACTTCATTTCTAACGGTCCCGGTGATCCGGCTCCCCTGAAATATGCAGTAACCACTGTGAAGAAAATTCTTGATGCCAGCCGCCCCATGTTTGGCATCTGCTTAGGCCACCAACTGCTTGCCCTGGCTAACGATATACCTACATATAAAATGCATCATGGTCACCGCGGTCTGAATCATCCGGTAAAGAACCTGGCTACCGGTCGTTGCGAGATCACAACTCAGAACCACGGTTTCGCAGTAGATCCTAAAGCAATAGCAGCCAGTGCTACGGTAGAGATCACACATGTGAATCTGAACGATGAGTCAATTGAAGGTATCCGTATCAGGAATAAACCGGCATTCTCTGTACAATATCATCCGGAATCAACTCCTGGTCCTCATGACAGCCGTTACCTCTTCGATGATTTCTTCAATATGATCAGGGAGAATATGTAAAAAATAAAGAAAGATAAATATAGAGCGGTCCGGAATTTCCGGGCCGTTTTTCGTTTTAACTGGTTTTACCTGGTCTACTAATAAGAGAAGAAAGTATTAACTACATCCGGTGGGGATAGATGTACATAATTGATATGAAATTGATAATGAATGGATTAAGGAGAGGTATGGGCAAAAAAATACGGCTCCGTGATCGGAGCCGTTTGCCTTTATAAATTCCACGTTATGAAAAACTGATACAAAAATACGGTATTTTGCTAAAACGTTTTAGTTTATCTTAAACTTTTTTAAAGAATTGACAGAATTTTGATAATTCTACCCTTCTGTGTTGATAAGTCAAAGCTCGTTCCTAAAAACCGTTCGAAAAAATTACTAAGGTTAATTTTATGCTAAACCTCTTTCTTCGGTCTTCGCTTTGGCAACTCATTCCTTCACTTACATATCTGTTTGCTGCCGTTCACAATTCAAATATACAAACAAAATTGAACTAAAAAACATTTTTATCATAAAAAATGCTCATTTTTTATTTAAAACCTAATATATAATTTTTTGCAATGTAAAAAATGGCCTGTTTTTGATCAAAAATGAATAATATTGGAATAATTGAATTATATAGAATTTAATATAATGTAATGATTGGGTGCTAATGTTTCTCCCCAAACAAAACAAAACCATTCCTTTGGGCCGTTTTGCCGGGATAAACTTCCAATGCCCTGGATAAACAGATCATTGCCTTACGGATATCTTCTTTATTTAGTACATATGCTAACCTTACCTCGTTCTTACCTAAACCAGGGGTTGCATAAAAACCAGTAGCAGGGGATAACATCACCGTCTGCTGTTCATAAGAGAAAGATTCCAGGATCCACTGACAGAATTTATCCGCATCATCAATAGGTAAACGGGCAATTGCATAAAACGCCCCTCCCGGGTTTGGACAAAATACTCCTGGCATTTTATTCAGCATTTCTACCAGCACATCACGGCGACTTTGATATTCTGCCTTTATCTCATCAAAATAATTAACGGGCAGGTCCACAGCTGCTTCTCCGGCTATCTGTGCAAAAGAAGGAGGGCTCAGACGGGCCTGCGCAAACTTCATCACCGCATCAAGTACTGCCTGGTTTTTAGTTACCAGTGCACCTATACGTCCACCACAGGCACTATAACGCTTGGATATAGTATCCATCAGTATCACATTGTTCTCCAATCCTTCCAGGTTCATTGCAGAGAAATGTTCTCCTGTATAGCAGAACTCCCTGTAAGCCTCATCTGAGAAAAGATATAAATTATGACGCAGACACACCTGCTTCAATACTTCCAGTTCTTCTCGGCTATATAAATAACCGGTAGGGTTATTAGGGTTGCAGATCATGATCGCCTTTGTACGTGGTGTAATGGCTTTCTCAAAATCTTCCATAGCAGGCAGCGCAAACCCACTTTCTATATGGGAAGTGATTGTTTGTACCTTAATACCCGCTTCTACAGCAAAGCCGTTATAGTTAGCATAAAAAGGCTCAGGTACCAGCACTTCATCTCCGGCATCCAGGCAGGCCATAAAGGCAAACAGGATAGCCTCTGACCCCCCTGTCGTAACAATGATCTGTTCATGTGTAAGCCGGATATCAAACCTATTGTAATAGGTGACCAGCTTGCGGCGATAACTTTCATTTCCCGCACTATGACTGTATTCAAGTACTTTGAAATCTGAATGACGTACCGCATCCAGCACTGGTTTTGGTGTTTCTATATCCGGCTGCCCGATGTTAAGGTGATACACCTTAATCCCTTTTTTCTTGGCAGCTTCTGCATAAGGGACTAATTTCCGGATGGGGGAAGACGGCATTTGCTCTCCTCTCTTACTAATGCTAGGCATAAAATATTTTGATTTTGCGTATACAAAGGTAGGGGATATAAGACTGTGGAAATTACCCGAATAAAAAAGCCTTACAGTTAAACTGCAAGGCTTAATATTTTACTATATGCAGTTAAACTGCATAAGTAAGAAATTTAGTTTTCTACTGTTCCTGTCAGATGTAATTCTTTGTCCTGATCTACTCCTTTCAGCTTAACCCAGATAGTTTTGTTCTGCTGACCTACACTGTTTGCACTGTAACCAGCTGTAATTTTACCCTTTTTACCAGGTAAAATTGGTTCTTTAGTCCAGGTAGGAGTAGTACAACCGCAACTTGCACGGGCTGTTTCAACTAATACCGGTTCTTTTGAGGTGTTGGTAAACTCAAAATCAACTGAAACTGGTTTGTTCAGCTTGGTTTTACCAAAATCAATACTTTCCTGTTTAAATTTTACTTTCGCATCAACAGGGTTTGCTGGTGTTGTTGTTCCGCTTTGCGCCTGAGCAAAAATAGCCGTAGTTACTAACATGCTCGCAAATAGGGATAAGATAAACTTTTTCATTATTAAGGGTGTTTTAAACGATTGGTTAAAAATGATCATCGTCTTTGTAACAAATTTACAGCCAAAAATAATCTATCGTCAGAGAATTTATTAAAATCTTATTAAAAAAAATAAGATTATTTTAATGCATGTATTTTCAGGCATTTCTCAACTGTATAATTTAACCTTACTTTTGTACTATAACAAAGAGGCATGATAGAAAACAATGAACTGACTATGAATGCGGAAAGCCGGTTGTCATTCGAAGAATTTCGGAAAGAAGTGCTAAATGATTACCGCCTGGCCTGTGAAAGCAGGGAAGTTAGTCTGCTGGCCCGTAAAGAGGTTCTTACAGGCAAGGCTAAGTTCGGTATTTTCGGAGATGGAAAGGAAGTGGCTCAGGTAGCCATGGCCAAGTATTTTCTGCCCGGAGATTTTCGTTCCGGTTACTACCGTGACCAGACCTTTGCTTTTGCCAGTGGTATTGCCACCCCCGAACAATTCTTTTCACAAATGTATGCCGATCCGGATCTGGCTAATGAGCCATTCTCCGGTGGAAGGCAGATGAATGCACATTTTGCCACGCCAAACCTGGATCAGGACGGTAAATGGCTCGACCTTACCAAAATAAAGAATACTGCTACTGATATGTCTCCCACTGCAGCGCAAATGCCGCGTGCATTGGGATTAGCCTTTGCTTCCAAGTTATTCCGTGAAGTGGATGTGCTGAAATCATTCTCCCAGCTTTCCAATAATGGAAACGAAGTCTGCTTTGCCACCATAGGAGATGCCTCCACCTCTGAAGGACATTTCTGGGAAACCATGAACGCTGCCGGTGTACTTCAGGTACCACTGGCCGTATTTGTATGGGATGATGGGTACGGTATCTCCGTTCAACGTGAATACCAAACCACTAAGGATTCCATTAGTGTTGCCATGGAAGGTTTCCGTAAAGCTGAAGACACCAATGGCTTCGATATTTACAATGTGAAAGGCTGGGATTATGCCGGTATGTGTGAAGTGTTCGAAGCTGGTATCCGCAAGATCCGTGAAACACATATTCCTGCATTATTCCATGTGGAAGAACTGACACAGCCACAAGGCCATTCTACCAGTGGCTCTCACGAACGCTATAAGACAAAAGACAGGCTGAATTGGGAGAAAGAATACGACTGTAACTCACAGATGCGTGAATGGATACTGCAAAATGCCCTGGCAGATGAAGCTACCTTGCTGACAATAGAAGCAAAAGCAAAGACTCTTGCTGTAGATGCCCGCAAAAGCGCCTGGAACAAATACATTTCACCTATCCGCGAACAGGTAGACGCCGTATTGACGCTTGGTAAGGCCGTTGCTGCTGTACCTCATGCAGATAAGGCCATGATCAATGGCCTCTTGCACGAGCTGCAGGCCAATCGTGAACCATTGCGCAGGGATGTGCTGAAAACAGCCGCCAGTATCCTGTTTCATCATAAAAAGATCAAATCTCCCGCAATTAATGAACTGAAAACGTTCTATGAGAATATGCTAAAGCTGGAAAAAGAGAATTATAACTCCTTCCTCCATGCTACTGGTGTAAACTCTGTTCTGAATGTACCTGTAGTACCAGCAGAATATGAAGAAGAAGTTCATTCTTTGAACGGATACGAAATACTGAATAAATACTTCGATCAGCTGATAGAGAACGATTCCCGTGTATTCGCCTTCGGTGAAGATGTAGGACATATCGGAGATGTGAACCAGGGATTTGCAGGATTACAGCAGAAACATGGCAAACAACGCATCTTTGATACAGGTATCCGTGAACTGACTATCATGGGACAAGGTATCGGAATGGCTTTACGTGGTCTCCGTCCTATTGCAGAAATCCAATACCTGGATTATCTGTTGTATGGCCTTCAGCCATTGAGCGATGATGTGGCCAGCCTGCAATACCGCACTAAAGGAATACAGCATTGCCCGATTATTGTACGTACAAGAGGACACAGACTGGAAGGCATCTGGCACTCCGGATCACCTATGGGAATGATCCTGGGTGCTTTAAGAGGTATGAATGTATGTGTACCACGTAACATGGTACAAGCTGCCGGTATGTACAACAGCTTATTGGCTGCCAATGAACCTGCCCTGGTAATTGAATCCCTGAACGGCTATCGCCTGAAAGAGAGATTGCCAATGAACCTGAACAAATTCACGGTTCCGTTGGGTATACCGGAAGTACTGCATGAGGGTAGCGATATCACGATCGTTTCTTATGGCTCTACCCTGCGTATCATAGAAGAAGCACTGGTAACGCTGAAACAGCTGGATATCTCCTGCGAACTGATCGATGTACAGACATTGCTTCCCTTTGATATCAATCATAGCATCGTTGAATCCCTGAAAAAGACTAACCGCATCCTTTTTGTTGATGAGGATGTACCAGGTGGTGGTTCTGCCTACCTGTACCAGCAGGTAATGGAACTCCAGGGTGGTTATCGCTGGCTGGATGTGGCTCCCCGTACCCTGAGTGCGCAGGCTCACCGCCCCGCTTACGGCTCTGACGGTGATTACTTCTCAAAACCTAATGTAGAAGACGTGATAAGGGTAGTGCTGGAAATGGTAGAAGAATAGGACTCCTTTCGATAAAAAACTAACGCAAGGCAGATCATGCCTTGCGTTGTGTTTTTAACTATAGTTGTAGGTTTGAATAAAAGACTAAGTACTTATGCAAATATTATAAAACTATTTTGTAATATTATCATATAACACGGATTTGATAATAAATTTATCCAGGGCTCTACTCACTGCCTTTAGTCTAAAAAACAATATATTTTTCATGATTTCCTTTGATAATTAATATATTAGACATATACGCTTTATTATTTGCGAATAATGAATAAAATGAATACAGAAATATAGGTTGTACTTCTTAAATTTAAGTAGGAATATAGCTAAATTAGATAAAGAATTAGTCCACGTTATACTGTTGAAAACTATGGTTTTTCCTGATACGTATATATATAACAGGATAGCCTCTTTTGATTAACAATCAATCCAAATCCATTTATGAAAGCAGGAGTTCTTTTAGTAGAAGACGACCACTTTTTTGCCAAGGTTATAAAAAATCAGCTTGAAAAAGCCGGTTATAATGTAGTACATTGTCTCAATGGAGAGGAGGGATGGGCAACATTTCAGGAGCGTCCCTTCGATATTTGTCTTCTTGATGTAATCATGCCCGGAATGGACGGCTTGGCGCTGGCCCGGGAAATCCGCGATAAGGATGAAAATGTTCCCATAATCTTTGCTTCTTCCCGTTATATGGAACAAGACAAGCTCAACGGCTTCGAGGCTGGTGGTGATGACTACCTGGTAAAACCCTTCAATATGGAAGAGTTACTATGCCGGATGGAAGTATTCATGAAGAGAAGCCGCCTTTTACAAAATGACAAACAGATCATTTTTAACCTGGGTAGCCTCGTATTTAACTACAGCGAATTCAAGATCTATCACGAACCAACCAATACCAATATTAACCTGCCTCCTAAAGAAGCAGAATTGTTGAAATACCTGTGTGAAAATCCCAATAAACGCCTGAAAAGAGATGTAATATTGTTAAGCGTTTGGGGCAATGACGATTTCTTTACAGGTCGCAGTATGGATGTATATCTTACGCGTATCCGTAAGCACTTTAAGCTGGATGGTACTGTAAAACTGGAAACGATTCATGGTAAGGGATTACGCCTTGTGACAGATAATGAAGCCTGCCGCGTGCTATAATCACCTAAAGTAAAAAAGAAAAAGCTCCGTTCTGGTTACCAGAACGGAGCTTTTTCTTTTTTACCAATATTATCTGAGATTATGAAATACCTGCTGTACATCATCATCCTGTTCCAGACGATCTACGAGTTCAAGTACTTCCTTGGCCTGCTCTTCATTTAATTCTACAGTGGTAGTAGGAATACGTTTCAGTTCAGAACTGATAGGAGTAATGTTCTTTTCTTCCAGCGCTTTAGCCATATTACCAAAGTCATTGAATGCCGTACGCAGTACGATATTGCCTTCACTGTCTTCTCCGATCTCTTCCAGACCGGCATCAATCAGTTCCAGCTCAAGCTCTTCCATATTCACACCTTCATTCTTGATCTTGAACTCTCCCATACGATTAAACAGGAAGCTTACAGATCCACTGGTACCAAGGCTGCCTCCCAGCTTATTGAAGTGCATACGCACATTCGCTACGGTACGTGTAGAGTTGTCCGTAGCCGTATCTACTACTATTGCTACGCCATGTGGTCCATATCCTTCATATACAACCTCTTCATAATCGGTCTTGTCCTTACCCATAGCCCGCTTGATAGCAGCTTCTATACGGTCTTTAGGCATGTTAACACCCTTGGCGTTAACCATACATCTACGCAACGCAGGATTATTATCAGGATCAGGACCGCTGTTCTTTACGGCCATTGCGATTTCCTTACCGATCCTGGTAAACTGTTTAGCCATCCTGTCCCAACGGGCAAACATGGTTGACTTTCTTACTTCAAATATCCTTCCCATAGTGGGTATATAATTAATAATTATTAAGAAAACTGAAACGCAAAAATATACACTTTATGGTAATAAAGTGGCAAGGTCGGAAAATCAATCTGCTTATAGCGATGACTTTCCGACCTTGCGACCTTTATTGTAAATTATATCAGACTATAATTTTCTCGCCTTACTGTTCTTTACACTGTAGCCAAAATAGACCATAAAACCAATCAGTAACCAAACGATCAGTCGTGTCCAGTTTTCCCATCCAAGGCTTACGATCATGGTCAGGCAGAACAGTATACCTAATACAGGTACAAATGGTACCCATGGGGTTTTGAACTCACGTGGCTGATCAGGATTTGTTTTGCGCATTACCATTACACCAAGGCATACTAGTACGAATGCGAATAAGGTGCCGATACTTGTCATATCACCAACCACGCTATCCGGTACGAATGCAGCGAATAAAGAAACGAATACAAAGAACATCGCCTGAGACCTGTAAGGAGTACGGTATTTAGGATGTAATTTAGAGAATACCTTAGGCACCAGTCCATCGTTAGACATAGAGTAGAATACCCTTGTCTGACCCAGTAACATTACCAGGATTACAGACGAGAAACCAGCCAGGATAGCGATCGTAACGAAAGTAGATAACCAGCTGTACCCAATCATATACTTATCAATAGCATAAGCTACGGATGCTTCGCCACCTTCTTTCAGGAAGTCTTTATAAGGAGCGATACCTGTCAGTACATAAGAAAAGAGAATATATAATAAAGTACATACTGCCAGTGATACCAGAATACCTATAGGCATGTTCTTTTTTGGATTCTTAGTCTCTTGTGCAGCAGTGGATACCGCATCAAAGCCGATGAATGCAAAGAATACGACACCGGCCCCTCTTAATACTCCTGGTATACCGTGGTACCAGAAGTCGGCATAGTTGATGACCGTCCCGTTATGCATGGTTACAGAACCTGCATCTGCAGGTATTGTAAATGGAGTATGGTTTGCAGGATTGATAAACTGCCATCCGAGGATGATCAGCAGGATCACGATAGCCACTTTAGTGATTACGATGATGTTATTTACAATTGCAGAACCTTCTATACCTCTTATAAGTAATAAAGTGAGTAAGAGTAAAATGAAAATAGCAGGAAGATTCATGATTCCATGAACACCTGCATCCGATGTTTCAAACGGGCTATGTGCCCATTGATAGGGTATCGTAACCCCGCAGAGCTTACCCAATAATTTATTGAGGTACTGAGACCAGCCAATAGCTACTGTAGCAGCGCCAAGTGCATATTCAAGTACAAGGTCCCACCCGATAATCCAGGCAATAAATTCACCCATGGTAGCATAAGAGTACGTATATGCACTACCTGCTATTGGGATCATAGAAGCAAATTCAGCATAACATAGTCCTGCAAGAGCACAACCAATTGCTGCAATAATAAAAGAGAATACTACGGCTGGTCCTGCATGCTGTCCGGCAGCTGCAGCGGTCCTCACAAAAAGACCGGCACCGATGATGGCCCCTATACCTAACGCTATAAGAGAACCTGCTCCTAATGTACGTTTAAGTCCTTTTTCGGTATCGTTTGCTTCAGCTAACAGCAGGGAGAGTGGCTTTTTCACGAAAAGTTTGCCCATACGAAAGAAATATTGTGGTTGACGTTTAAGTGGTTTGGTTTGTTGATTCCTTTTTTTAAGATCGCCAAATATAATTATCTAAAAGCAAAACCATGGCTTTTATTTTATGGGCTAACGCACAAGTTTAGCGCAGTAACCTTATTTTTGGAGGATTTTTATTACGTTATCATTTTATTCAATAAAACTTCATGAAGAAATCTAACCGGCTGACTATCTTTATATTCACCGCAATGGTACTGGGTATATTATTAGGGTACATTATCAATGTAACCTATGCTGGTCCTGAGAATGAGGCTACCGTTCAGAAATTTGCAGGCAATATTTCCATACTCACAGATATTTTTCTTCGGTTGATAAAAATGATCATTGCTCCACTGGTATTCTCTACCCTTGTAGTGGGGGTGGCCAAGCTGGGTGATATCAAAGCAGTAGGAAGGATAGGCGGTAAAACTATGCTTTGGTTTATTACGGCAACATTCATTTCTCTTTTCTTAGGACTTATACTCGTTAACCTGTTGCAACCGGGTTCTACCCTTAACCTCACTATCCCGGATGCTAACGCCAGCAGTGGTATAGCAACAGCCGATATGACCCTGAAAGGGTTTTTCCATCACGTATTCCCTGATAGCGTGATTGATGCAATGGCGCATAACGAAATCCTGCAGATAGTGGTATTCTCTATTTTCTTTGGAGTGGCAACAGCGGCCATTGGTGATATGGGGCAGATCGTGATCAAGTTTATGGATAGCGTGGCACATATCATGTTGAAACTTACAGGATATGTTATGAATTTTGCCCCGTTTGCTGTATTTGGCGCTATGGCGGCCACTATTGCAGAAAAGGGCCCTGGTATCCTGTTGACGTACGGAAAATTTATCGGACAGTTTTACATAGGACTTAGTGCTTTATGGATAGTACTGATATTTGCCGGATTTATAGTACTTGGTCGCAGGATATTATCTTTATTAGGTCTGATAAAAGACCCGGTATTGCTGGCATTCAGTACTGCCAGTAGCGAAGCCGCTTATCCCCGCACAATGGAAGGGCTGGAGAAATTCGGTTGTGATCAGCGGATTGTAAGTTTTGTACTGCCTCTGGGCTACTCTTTTAACCTGGATGGCTCCATGATGTACATGACTTTTGCCAGTTTGTTCATCGCACAGGCATATGGTATGCACCTGGGTTTTGAACAGCAGATCTCCATGTTGCTGGTATTAATGATCACCAGCAAAGGCATTGCCGGTGTCCCAAGAGCCTCACTGGTAGTGATTGCAGGCACCCTGTCAATGTTCCATATACCGGAAGCCGGACTGCTGCTGTTACTGGGTGTAGACCATTTCCTGGACATGGGACGTTCTGCTACGAATGTAATCGGTAATGCAATGGCTACAGCGGTTGTTTCCAAATGGGAAAACTCCCTGGAAGAAGAATCTACAGCAGCTTAAAAGAAGTATAATAATAGCGTAACACATTAATGCTTATTTTGCCGTCTGGTACGCTAAATGAATTAACAGATTATGCAGGGATACAGCAGGGCATAAATGTACATTAGTACCTGAAATTTTGAAGATTATAAACATCATATGGATCAGTTAATTGAGTTATTCAAGCATCTTATCAATCCCCAATGGATCATTGAACATGGCGGGCTTTATTTATTATTGATAATCATCTTTGCAGAAACAGGTTTATTTGTGGGTTTCTTTCTTCCCGGAGATTCCCTCTTATTTGTTGCTGGTATCTATGGTGGCTTAATAAGTGACAGCTTCTACAACGTTCCTTTTGTCGTGATCATGCTGATGATTTCAATAGCTGGAGTGATGGGTAATATGGTTGGTTTCTGGTTCGGACTTAAATCAGGCCCCATATTATTTAGCAGGAAGGATACCTTTTTCTTCAAGAAAAAGCACCTGTACCAAGCCAAGGAATTTTATGATAAATATGGTGGCGGAGCTATATTCCTGGCCCGTTTCCTGCCTATCATCCGTACATTCGCACCTATTGTTGCCGGTATTGTGAAGATGGAAAGAAAGAAGTTCATGTTCTTCAATATCATCAGTTCCTTCTCCTGGGTATTCTCTATGATGCTGGCAGGTCATTACCTTGATAAGTTTTTTCCTACACTCAAAGATCACCTCGAACTGGTTGTCATTATATTGATATTAATTACTACATTACCTGTCTTATTAAAGTTATTCTTTGGTAAAACAAAACATGCGCATCCACCGCATACTAATGTGAATGAATAAATCTTAATCACGCTATGAAATCCGGCAATCGCCCAGCAACCATTTTTAACGTAGCTGTGTTAGTGGCTTCGTTAGGCTATTTTGTAGATATCTATGATCTGCTACTGTTTACGATCGTACGTGTGCCCAGTCTGAAAGACCTGGGAGTTTCACAAACAGAGATTGATACCGGGGTAGGGCCATTACTGATAAGTGTACAGATGCTCGGGCTTTTAGCCGGCGGTATATTCTGGGGTATTATCGGTGATAAGAAAGGAAGGTTACGTGTATTGTTCGGTTCCATATTATTATATTCAATTGCCAATATTGCCAACGGCTTCGTAACGGGTACCAATGGTTATCTGTTCTGGCGATTTGTGGCTGGTCTGGGCCTGGCAGGAGAGCTGGGAGCCGGTATTACACTGGTAGCAGAGATATTGCCGAAGGAAAAGCGGGGGTACGGAACGATGATCGTTGCTACCGTAGGCGTTTCCGGAGCTATAGCAGCGAACCTCATTGCCAAGCTGGTACCGGACTGGCGTTACTGTTATTTTATCGGAGGGGGATTAGGACTGGTATTGCTCCTGTTGCGTATCAGTGTAATGGAATCCGGTATGTTTAGCAGCACTGCAGAGGATAGTACAGTGCGCAGAGGAAGTTTCCTGGCGCTCTTCAATGATCGTACACGTTTTGTTAAGTACCTGAAATGTGTATTATTAGGTACGCCCACCTGGTTTGTAGTAGGTATCCTGATTGCCTTTTCCAATAAGTTTGCGGTAGAGTTGGGTATAAAAGAGCCTGTCAGTCCTGGTGACGCAGTAGCTTTTTGTTATACGGGGCTGGTGTTAGGCGATTTTACGACCGGGCTTCTCAGCCAGGTGCTTAAAAGTCGCCGTAAGGTGATGATGATTTTCCTGTTATTGACGGGAGCTTGTGTAGCTGTTTATTTAAATCTGCATGGAATAGAAAAATGGTTGTTTTATACCGTTTGTTTTATCCTAGGGTTCAGTGTTGGCTTCTGGGCGATCTTTGTAACGATCGCTGCAGAGAGTTTCGGAACTAATCTCCGGGCTACCGTTGCGATCACTGTTCCGAACTTTGCCCGTGGCATGCTTCCACTGATCACAATGCTTTTCATCTATTTACAGCATTATGTTACTTACCTGCAGAGCGGAGCTATAGTTGGCGCGATTACTATTGTAATAGCATTAATCGCTGCATATACGGTAGAGGAAACTTTTGGGAAAGACCTGAATTATCTGGAAACTATCAAGTAGAAATTAGGTAAAAATGATTGAGTATCAATACTCAATTATTTTCACCTAATAACGCATTAATACCTTATCTAGGAGTCCATTCAGTTGTAATATTTCGTCTTCGGATAGAGAGAGTTTAAGGGAATCTTCCAGATCAGGAAGGTCAACATCCATCGTTTCCAATAATGCTAACCCCTTGGCAGTAATCTGTACATCTACTGCGCGGCGATCTACTTCGCTACTCTTTCTTTCGATCAGCCCGGCCTTGCGAAGACGTTCTACCAGGCGTGATACATCGCTCATCTTATCAAGCATTCTTTCCTTTAAAGTATTGATATTCGCTGCTTTAGGATATTGTCCACGCAGTATGCGCAGTATATTATACTGCTGCATGGTGATGTCAAATTTCTTAAAGAATTGTTGATGGCGTGAAACAATCCAGTTACCAACAAATATGAGACTTATTAACCCTTTATTATACTCGCTCGAAAATGTCTTTTGTGATATAAGTTTTTCTATGTTTGACATAAGTGAAAATATAGCCGGTTAAAAATACGAATGAATCATATTATTTCGGCAAACAAAGCTGTAGGTTTGATAAAACGTTGAAACGAATGTAATGAATGTTTCCCGTTGTGAGAAAGGTTTTGTACCCGGTGGAGAGCCAGAGTAAAGAGGCTGACAAGTAGTAATCTGCTAGTCAACCTCTTATATTCAAATATTGTTATATTATGCTGTAACTTTCATATTATCTAGTACATCCATAACTTCTTTCACGTGGACAGCAGAAGTGCTGAGTAATTCTTTTTCGCTGTCGTTCAGCTGAAGCTCTATAATTTTCTCTATACCTTTTTTACCCAGGATTACCGGAACACCCAGATAAATATCCTTCAGGCCATATTCGCCGGTTAACCATGCACAGCAGGGGAAGATACGTTTCTCATCTTTCAGGATGGCTTCTACCATTTGTGCAGCTGCAGCTCCCGGAGCATACCATGCAGAAGTGCCCAGCAGGTTCACTATTTCACCGCCACCTACCTTGGTCCGCTGGATAATTGCCTCCAGCTTATCAGCAGCGACCAGTTCAGTAACCGGAATGCCACCTACAGTGGTGTAACGGGGAAGGGGCACCATTGTGTCGCCGTGGCCTCCCATGAGTATGGCCTGGATATCTTTAGGAGAACAGCCAATTTCGTCGGCGAGGAAAGCGCGGTAACGGGCAGTATCGAGGATACCGGCCATACCGAACACTTTGTTGCTGTCTTTTTTGGCGGTAAGGAATGCACAATAGGTCATTACGTCCAGTGGATTGCTAACAACAATAATGATAGCATCGGGAGAATGCTTACTGATGCTTTCCGTTACAGATTTAACGATATTGGCATTGGTAGAAATAAGGTCATCACGGCTCATGCCGGGTTTGCGGGGTAAACCAGAGGTGATTACCACTACATCGCTGTTTGCAGTTCTTGCATAGTCGTTTGTAACGCCTGTCACTTTGGTGCTGTAATAATCAATCGGGGCCTGCTGCCAGGTATCCAATGCCTTACCTTCTGCGGTACCTTCCTTAATATCCAGTAACACAACTTCCTGCAAAAAATCTCTGTGGGCCAGCACATTAGCGCATGTTGCGCCTACATTACCAGCTCCTACAACAGTAACTTTCATCGTATGTATAAAATTTAAGGGTGAATAATCGGGTTATTAGTTCAGGTATTCTGTCAACTGCTCCAGTTTAACAGTACCTTCGAACCCCTTTACAAACTGCTGTTTCTTATTATATACAAACAGGCCGGGGAAATAATGCAGGTTGTAATAGTACATGATCTGGCGGGTGGGTTCACTCGTCATAACGATGTTGGGGTAATCTTTGATCTTGTAAGTATCATAATATTCCTTCATTTGCTCCGGTTTAAAGGGAGTAATCATCAGGATCTGTGTTTTTTTGAACTTATCTATATTCTTCAATACTTCCTCTGTAAGGTGCTTACAGTGGTCACAATCAACGCTAAAGATGAAAACGATGGTCTGCGTATTCTTTTTCAGGTCGTTTTTGGTGATGACGTGGCCATCGGGTAAAGTAAGCGGAAATGCCGGGATAAAAGGGAACTGCAGGTATGGAGGCTTATCTTTGTCTGCAGCTGTGGCGGAAGTTTGGGATTGTGCGGATAACAGCGCTGGCAGACAGCATAAGCACAAAAAGAACAAATAACGCTTCATATAACTCATAATTTTTGTCTAAGAGCTAAAGGTATTGAATTTTGGAATAGCCGGTTGAGGGAGTAACATGATATAAGTGCTATTCGCGTTCTTTATCACTTTTTTATAAAAAAATTACTAGATTACCCTTCCTTACATTATGTTTGCATTCCTAAAAAAAATAATAGGTTATATTCAGGTCTATAACTTAAAAAGAAAATTTAGGGAAGAAAACCAGTTCCATGAGGGATTTTGTAAGAATGAATTACTTTTGCAATCCTAATGTAAATTTTTAACTTTAAATTAAGTAACCTTTTTATGGCTACCACTGCAGATATCAGAACAGGATTAATCATAAAGCTGGATAACAGCTTGTATTCTGTTGTAGAGTTTGGTCAAAACAAAACAGCCAGAGCGGCTGCTAAAGTATGGGCTAAGCTGAAGGGAGTTGACAATAGCCGTTCTATTGAACAAACCTGGAACTCAGGCGAAACAATCTATCCTGTACGTGTGGAAAAGAAAACTTTCCAGTTTTTATATAAAGACGACAGTGGTTATAATTTCATGGATAATGAGACTTTTGAACAGATCGCTCTTCCTGAAACCATGATTGATGCACCACAGTTCCTGAAAGAAGGTCAGGAAGTATCTGTATCTATCAATACAGAAACGGACCAGCATATGAGCGTGGAACTGCCTGATAAGATAGTAATGAAGGTTACTTACTCAGAACCAGGTTTAAAAGGGGATACTGCTACCCGTACCCTGAAACAAGCTACCGTAGAAACCGGTGCAACTGTGAATGTACCATTATTCGTGAATGAAGGTGAGCTGATCAGGGTGAATACCAAAACAGGTGATTACATCGAGAGAGTAAAAGAATAGTTTTAGTCCATAATTTCATCTACATCAAGCATTTCTAAACCAAAAACTGTCTACATGGATTTTAAACAGATTCAGGAGCTGGTAAAAATGGTCAATAAGTCCAATATCAGTGAACTGAGCATCGAGCAGGACAAGTTTAAGATTACAATAAAGCAAAAGGATAACGAGACGCAGCAGGTATTTACTATGCCAGCAACACCAATGCAGGCAGTAGCACAGGCGGTCCCTCAGGTAGCTGTATCAGCAGAAGCTCCTAAAGCACCGGAAGCGAAAGTTGATAACCTGGTTACCATCAAATCTCCTATGATCGGGACCTTCTATCGTAGTCCTGGTCCTGACAAACCATCCTTCGTGAACATCGGCGACGAAGTGACCACCGGTAAGGTAGTTTGTATCATTGAAGCAATGAAGCTGTTCAATGAGATCGAAAGTGAAGTAAGTGGTAAAATCGTAAAAGTACTGGTAGATGACGCTTCTCCTGTGGAATACGATCAGCCTTTATTCCTGGTAGAACCATAATTTGTTAGTTGAAAAGGTTGGAATATTATAAGGTGGTGAGTGTACTTTCCAACCTTATAGTTTTCCAACCTTTTGGGCTTATTACTTTTTCTTTAACCTATTGAAAAAACATGTTTAAGAAAATATTGATTGCCAACCGTGGAGAGATTGCCCTGCGTATCATCCGTACCTGTAAGGAAATGGGCATCAAAACGGTGGCTGTTTATTCTACTGCGGATAAAGATAGCCTGCATGTAAAATTTGCAGACGAGGCAGTGTGCATTGGAAAACCACAAAGCAGCGAATCTTATCTGAATATACCTCACCTGATGGCAGCTGCTGAAATTACCAATGCAGATGCTATACATCCCGGTTATGGCTTCCTGGCAGAAAATGCAAGGTTTGCTGAAATCTGTGGTGAGCATGGTATTAAATTTATCGGACCCACCCCGGACATGATCCGTAAAATGGGAGATAAAATCACTGCCAAAGAAACGATGATAGCTGCCGGTGTACCGGTTATTCCAGGTTCAGCAGGTTTGTTACAGAGCCTGGATGAAGCAAAGAAAATTGCTAAGGAAATGGGCCTGCCTATTATCCTCAAGGCAACTGCCGGTGGTGGTGGTAAAGGTATGCGTGTTGTCTGGCAGGAAAGTGAACTGGAAACAGCTTATAATATGGCTAAAAACGAAGCGCGTGCTTCCTTCAATAACGACGGTATCTACATGGAGAAATTCGTGGAAGAACCCCGCCACATTGAAATACAGGTAGCTGGCGACCAATACGGTAAAGTATGTCACCTGAGTGAGCGTGACTGCTCTATCCAGCGCCGTCACCAGAAACTGGTAGAAGAATCCCCTTCTCCCTTCATGACGCCTGAATTGCGTGAGAGAATGGGGGATGCTGCTATTAAAGCGGCATCTGCTATCAACTACGAAAGCGTAGGTACTATTGAGTTCCTGGTAGATAAGCACCGCAACTTCTACTTCATGGAAATGAATACCCGTATCCAGGTAGAACATGGTGTTACAGAAGAGGTAATTAACTTTGATCTGGTAAAAGAACAGATCAAGATTGCTGCCGGTATTCCTATCTCCGGAAAGAACTATACGCCGGAAATGCATGTGATCGAATGCCGTATCAATGCGGAAGATCCGTTTAATGATTTCCGTCCTTCACCAGGAAAGATCACGGTGTTACACATCCCCGGAGGGCATGGTGTACGTGTGGATTCTCATATTTATGCAGGATATGTTATCCCTCCGTATTATGATTCCATGGTCGCTAAACTGATCACCATCGCACAAACCCGTGAAGAAGCGATCAATACAATGGAACGTGCGCTGAGTGAATTCGTGATAGAGGGAGTGAAGACAACCATTCCTTTCCACCAGCAGCTGATGCGTGACGAGAATTTCCGTAAGGGTAACTTCACCACTAAGTTTACAGAAACATTCAAATTGGTATAACCAACCTGTAATGTAAAAATAAAGAAAGCCGTTCTGCTGCAAGCAGGACGGCTTTCTTATTATATACCCTGAAAGGATGTAAGAGTGTTCTGTTGCTGAAAGAGCACATTACCTTCACCATCGGCAATGCTTCTGCTACCTGGTTTAGAGTGGTTAGCCCCAATGAAAAGCAATCTTTATACACTCAGTTACATTCATACCTGCCGTTTCTGTTCTCAGTATAGAATGTTTTTTTGTAACGATCATTATAAAAAACACAAAGCCCCGGATGAAGATCCGGGGCTAATCATACACCAAAACAATCTTACGGTTTTATCGCAAGAAAAGCAGCTCTCTGTACTTGGGCAATGCCCACATTTTGTCATCCACAAGGAACTCCAGTTTATCGGAGTGGTATCGGATCACATCAAAGTACGGCTTAATTTTTTCACAGTAATCTATAGCTTTCTGACGGCTGTCGGTAACTTTATTGGTTACTTTGCGCGCCTCGATCATAGCCTGTACGTTCTCACTGATGACATTTACATGTTCAGCAATTTTTTCAGCGATCTGTTTCTGCGCTTTAATGGCAGAATCTCCCAGACCTATTTCTTTCAGACCACGGATGTTTTCCACCAGCGTGTTCATATAAGAAATTGCTGAAGGCAGGATCGTGTTGGTAGCCAGGTCGCCGATTACGCGGGCTTCGATCTGCACTTTCTTCACATAATCTTCGAGCAGAATCTCATGACGTGCATGTAATTCTTTCTCGTTGTACACACCAACTTCTGAGAAAAGTTTTGCTGATTTTTTGGTAACGAATGCATCCAGCGCCTGAGGAGTTGTTTTTACGTTAGGTAAACCTCTTCTTTCGGCTTCTTTTTCCCATTCTTCACTGTATCCGTCGCCTTCAAATAAAACTTTTTCCGAATCTACAATATATTTCCGAAGAGTTTGCATAATAGCAATCTCTTTTTTCTCGCCTTTTTCGATCAGTGCATCTACCTCTACCTTGAAGTTAGTGAGGGTTTTAGCAACGATCGTATTCAGCACTGTCATGGCTGATGCGCAGTTAGCAGAGGAACCTACCGCACGGAATTCAAACTTATTACCGGTGAAGGCAAAAGGTGAAGTACGGTTACGGTCGGTGTTGTCCAGTAACAGTTCAGGAATATGACGGTGAAGGTCCAGTTTCAGGATAGCTTCGTCCTGCTCATCAAACTTGTTGTTTACACGGGTCTTAACTTCCTGCAGTACATCATACAGGTATTTACCGGAGAACACAGAGATGATAGCCGGAGGTGCTTCGTTAGCACCCAGACGGAAGTCATTGCTTGGTGAAGCAATAGAAGCTCTCATCAGGTCAGCGTAGTCATGAACCGCTTTGATCGTGTTAACGAAGAAAGTCAGGAACATCAGGTTGGTCTTCGGTGTTTTACCAGGAGCCAGCAGGTTTACGCCAGTGTCGGTAGCCATGCTCCAGTTGTTGTGTTTACCGGAACCGTTGATACCTGCAAATGGTTTCTCATGCAGTAATACTCTCAGCTTATGACGTTTAGCTACTTTAGCCATTACGTCCATCAGCAGGGAGTTGTGATCTACTGCAATGTTTACTTCTTCAAATATAGGTGCACACTCGAACTGGGAAGGTGCAACCTCGTTGTGACGGGTCCTTAAAGGGATACCCAGTTTGTAAGATTCTTCTTCGAAGTCGCGCATGAAAGCATATGCACGCTCAGGAATGGAACCAAAGTAATGATCTTCCAGCTGTTGGCCTTTTGAAGGAGCATGACCCACTACTGTACGGCCACACATTACCAGGTCAGGGCGGGCATTTGCCAGGGCCTCATCTACGATGAAGTATTCCTGTTCCCAGCCTAAAGTAGCAGTGATCTTGGTTACATTTTTATCGAAGTAGTTACATACGTCTACAGCAGCCTTATCCAATGCAGAAAGAGCTTTCAGCAATGGAGCCTTGTAATCCAGTGATTCACCGGTGTAAGCAACAAATATAGTAGGAATGCAAAGTGTTTTGCCTGCGCCCTGCTCCAGGATAAATGGAGGAGAGGATGGGTCCCATGCAGTGTAACCACGTGCTTCGAAAGTTGCACGTAAACCACCGTTAGGGAAGCTGGAAGCATCTGGTTCCTGCTGAACAAGAGCATCTCCATCAAAAGTTTCCAGTGCAGTACCATCACCTTTCAAAGTAAAAAAGGAGTCATGTTTTTCAGCGGTAGTGCCGGTTAAAGGCTGAAACCAGTGTGTGTAGTGTGTCACACCCTTTTTCATTGCCCATTGTTTCATACCGGAAGCTATCTGCTCAGCCATTTTGCGCTCGATCTTGGTGCCGGCTTTAATTGAGTTGTTTAAGCTCTTGTAAGCTTCGTCACTCAGATTTTCGCGCATTGCTTTTCCTGTAAAAACATTAATACCGAAAACATCAGTAATCTTAGTACCGGTAGTTGGTTCGGGTTTGATTTTTAGATCAACGCCGGAGAGGTTTTCCAGCGCGGTGAAGCGTAACGATTGCATGCTGTAAATAATTTTACACAAAAGAACGCTCTTGTGCTTACATAAGCAAGAAATAAGTTGATTTTAACTAAAAAATTACATTTTTTGGTCAAAAAGGGTTAATTTTTTAATTTTTGAATAAAAAAACAAGAGTCATCAACTGGCAAAATAACACATTAAAAAAATAATAATCTGTATGAACTGCTAATTTGGCGCAGTATTCGCGGCATTCCGTTCAGAAACCCGCAAAGTATTGTCTTTACTGCAAATAAACTGTTTCACGACCAATATCCTTTGTCAATTGCAGGAAAAACCTGTAGTTTCGCATCTTCTTTTATCTATCGTACTCATACTTTTAGTTACATGCAAACTACCGTAGAAACTACAGATAAGTTTTCCCAAACTACTGTTGAAACTGCCGAACAGCTTGGTCTTACTGCTGACGAATTTGAACGTATTGTCAGCATACTGGGCCGCACTCCTAATTTTACTGAATTAAGTATGTACTCTGTAATGTGGAGTGAGCATTGCAGTTACAAGAATTCAATTGTATGGCTGAAATCCCTGCCCCGTGACGGTGAGCGTCTGCTTGTAAAAGCAGGGGAAGAGAATGCCGGCCTGGTAGATATTGGTGATGGTTACGCCTGCGTATTTAAAATAGAATCTCATAATCACCCTTCAGCAATTGAACCCTTCCAGGGTGCTGCTACAGGTGTGGGAGGTATCCACCGCGATATCTTTACTATGGGTGCCCGTCCTATTGCAGCCTTAAACTCCCTGCGTTTCGGAAATCTCAACGATAAGAAAACCCAGCACCTCTTAAAAGGTATTGTACATGGTATTGGCCATTACGGTAACTGCTTCGGTGTTCCTACCGTGGGTGGTGAGGCGTATTTCGAAGACTGCTATGGTACCAATCCGCTGGTGAACGCTATGAGCGTAGGTATCGTGAAGGTTGGACAAACAGTTTCCGCTACTTCCTATGGTGCAGGTAACCCTGTATTTATAGTAGGTTCTGCTACCGGTAAAGACGGTATCGGCGGTGCTTCCTTTGCCAGTGCAAACATTACAGAAGACAGCGTGGAAGATCTGCCATCCGTACAGGTAGGAGATCCTTTCCAGGAGAAGAAACTGCTGGAGGCCTGCCTGGAAATCATTCCTACAGGTGCTTTGGTGGGTATGCAGGATATGGGTGCTGCTGGTATTACCTGCTCTACTGCAGAGATGAGTGCGAAAGGAGAACATGGCATGATCATTCACCTCGATAAGGTCCCTACCCGCCAGGAGAATATGAAAGCCTGGGAAATGCTGCTGAGCGAAAGCCAGGAGAGAATGCTGATCGTATTGCACAAAGGTCAGGAAGCTGAAGTACTGAAAATATTTGAGAAATGGGACCTGCACTGCGTACAGATCGGTGAAGTAACAACTGATAAGAACCTCAAGTTCTATATGAATGGTCATCTGGAAGCAGATGTTCCTGCTGAAAGCATGGTACTTGGTGGTGGAGCTCCCCAATATCACCGCGCTTATACGGAGCCTGCTTACTTTGAAAAGATCAAAGCATTTGATATACAGAACATTCAGGACACCCTGCATGCACGTTTTGCGGCTGAAAGGCTGGTGAAACTGCCTAACATCGCTTCCAAACGCTGGATCTATACCCAGTACGACAGCATGGTAGGTACAGCTAACGCCAGTACCAATGCTCCAAGTGATGCGGCAATTGTTACCGTTAAGGGGACTAAGAAAACCCTGGCATTAACGACCGACTGTAACAGCCGTTATGTATTTGCTGACCCTCACACCGGCGGACAGATAGCTGTTGCCGAAGCTGCCCGTAATATCGTATGCAGTGGTGGTGAACCGGTTGCTATTACCAATTGCCTGAACTTTGGTAACCCTTACGATCCTGAAGTATACTATCAGTTCGTATATGCGCTGAAGGGAATGGGCGAGGCCTGCCGTAAATTTAATACACCCGTTACCGGTGGTAACGTGAGCTTCTATAATCAGTCTCCTGATGGTCCGGTGTATCCTACTCCAACTATTGGTATGCTGGGTATCCTGGACAATATCGAACAGCGTATCACTTTAAACTTCAAGCAAACCGGTCACCTGGTGTACCTGGTAGGCAGAAGCCGGAATGATATCAGCAGTTCTGAGTACCTGCACAAGCTGATCGGAATAGAGTACAGCCCTGCACCTCACTTCCACCTGGAAGAAGAACAGCAGCTGCAACAGGCTATTACTAAGCTGAACAAAGCAGGATTATTACAATCTGCCCATGACGTAAGTGAAGGGGGATTATTCATTACACTGCTGGAAAGCGCAATGGCCGGCGGACTTGGGTTCGATATCCATACCAACAGTAATTTCCGTAAGGATGCTTACCTGTTTGGTGAAAGCCAGAGCCGTGTAGTCGTAACAATCAGACCGGAAGATAAGGACAAGTTTGAGTCCCTGTTACACAGCCTGGTAGATGCTACCGATTACTCTGTCCGCTTTGAGAAGATAGGTATCGTACATGGTGATCAGGTAATAATTGATGGTGATAGCTGGGGTGCTGTTGCTGACTGGAAGAATAATTATGATACAGCGATCGAATCTCATTTAGTATAAAACGTATCTGTTAGTTTATTAACAAGTGCAGCGTATATCCCACATGGGTGTTATGCTGCACTTTTTCATTTTTAACAGTATTTAACAATTGTTCATCATACACTTATAAACTTTCTTATACGCGAAATGTAGTATTGTCGTACGTTTTCTGCCAATAATCCAATTATTGTATTACACATTCGTTTTAACAACTCATTAACAAAATCCCATCTTCGTGTGAGCTTATATAGCAGTGGTTAACCTACTTTTGATAAAGAGAGAAGCAAATAGAAAAGGTCGAAATTAGTAGACCAAACAAAAAATTACTATCCTATACCTAATGAAATAAAGAGAATACTATCCTATACCTATTGACTACTATCCTATAAATTATCCCTGGAATCAAAAGGATTCCTTATTCTATGAAAACCATAGTTCTACCATGTCCTAATGAAAGCTAAGTGAATAACACCTAGTGAGAAAGAACGATTTGCTGCGAGGCCCCGGGATCATCCCCGGGGCTTCCTTATTTTCAAGGAAGCATGTAAATTTATTCAATAATCAAGCCAACTCATCCCCTTTTAACCACTCTGGTTAAAAAAATCTTATAACTAATTAATATACTATTAGAAATTATTTCTAAACAGCCGTTTATTATACCAGCAGGTAAAAAAGGCACTTCCGCTAAGGGACTAATTCCTTCATTTCATGACATCCTTATGCATCATGATGCGTGAGGATGCATCATTCATACAGGGGTCATGCTTAAACCATGCATCAGACATGAAGGAGACATGAAGGAGGTATGAAGGAGACATGAAGGAGGGTAGTAAAAAGGCATAAAAAGAGCCCTGTATTGCCGGAAGGCAATACAGGGCTCTTATCTTCAATATTATTACACCATAGGTATCTCAGCCACTTTGTATTCTTTTTTATCCAACTTGGCCTTCGTTTGGGTGAATGCTTCAAGGGTAAGTTCTATATCCTCATCGCCGTGTGCAGCGGTAGGAATAAGACGATATATGATCTGTCCTTTAGGTATAACAGGATATACCACGATAGAACAGAAGATATTATAGTTCTCACGCAGGTCCAGACACATAGCAGTCGCTTCTGGAATATCACCCTGGAGATAGATAGGCGTAACCGGAGAGTTAGTCTGACCAATATCAAAGCCACGATCGCGAAGACCTTTTTGCAGCTTATTAACGTTCTCCCACAGTTTAGCTTTCATTTCCGGATGTTTGCGCATCAGTTCCACACGCTTTAAGTGACCAATCACCAAAGGCAAAGGAATAGATTTAGCAAAGATCTGGGAACGTGAATTATAACGCAGGTAGTTAATGATCGCTTTATCACCGCTGATGAAAGCGCCGATAGAAGCTCCCGATTTTGCAAAAGTGTTGAAAACCAGGTCGATTTTATCCTGAACACCCTGTTCTTCACCTGTACCGGCACCGGTTTTACCCATTGTACCGAATCCATGCGCATCATCTACCAGGAAACGGAATTCGTATTTGTCTTTCAACGCAGCAATTTCCTTCAGTTTACCCTGATCACCGGCCATACCGAATACGCCTTCTGTAATGACAAGGATGCCACCACCGTTAGTCTTAGACAGTTCTTCTGCACGTTTCAATTGTTTTTCCAGATCATCTATATCGTTGTGTTTGAACACATAACGATGACCCTGATGAAGACGTAACCCGTCTATGATACTGGCATGGCACTCAGCGTCATATACGATCACGTCCCTGCGGTTGCAGATAGCATCGATAGAACTCATAATACCCTGGTAACCATAGTTGAGCAGGGTAGTGTCTTCCTTGCCCATGTAGTCGGATAATTCTTTCTCCAGCTTCTCATGGTAGTTAGTGTTACCACTCATCATACGGGCTCCCATTGGAGAGGCAAGTCCATAATCTGCTGCTGCTTTGGCATCCGTAGCACGTACCTCGGGATGGTTAGCCAGGCCCAGGTAGTTGTTCAGGCTCCAAACGATCTTTTCATTGCCCCGGAAGTTCATGCGGGGACCAATTTCACCTTCCAGCTTAGGAAAAGCGAAATAACCATGGGCTCTATTTGAGTGTTCGCCGATCGGGCCCATGTGTTTAAGCAGTTTCTCGAATATATCCATATGTTAAGTAATGATTAATAATGTTTGAATCAATCGGACACAAAGGTATTAAAATATTAGTTTTTGTAAACTTGCTTTACTTTTATAAAAGTGAACAATTTTTTAAATATGAACTGGAAACTTCTTTCGGCCATCTGCATGGCAACATTATTATACACCTCACAGAACGGCACTGCACAAAAAGCAACTTCTCCCAAACCTGTTACCATTATTACACAAAGCAAAGTGAAAAATGCAAATCGTCCCAAACTGGTGGTCGGTATAGTGGTGGATCAAATGCGATGGGACTACCTCTACCGTTACTCAGACCGTTATACTGATGGTGGTTTCAAACGGCTACTGAAGGATGGATTTTCGTGCGAAAATACGTTAATTAATTATACTCCTACAATTACTGCCTGTGGGCATACCTGTATTTATACCGGTTCTGTTCCCGCTGTTCACGGAATTATCGGCAACAGCTGGTATAGCAGGGAGCTGGGAAGAGATCTCTATTGTGCAGAAGATACAACCGTAAATACCGTTGGCAGCAGTTCTTCTGCCGGAAAAATGAGCCCCCGCAATATGCTGGTTACCACCATTGGGGATGAACTGCGGCTCTCCAATAATTTCCAAAGCAAGGTGATTGGCGTGGCCATTAAAGACAGAGGTTCCATTTTACCTGCCGGACATTCCGCTACTGCTGCTTACTGGTTCGATGCCAGTACCAGCAACTGGATCAGCAGCACTTATTATATGAAGGAACTGCCATCGTGGGCAAAGGACTTTAATAACGAAAAATGGCCTGCACGTTACCTTAAACAACCCTGGACTACCTTATATCCGATAGGATCGTATAAACTGAGTACAGAAGATAACAAACCTTATGAAGGTAGCTTCAAAGGAGCTGCTGCTCCTGTATTCCCTCATGCTGATCCGCCGATTGCGTCCACACCTTTTGGGAATACCATGACCCTGGAATTTGCCAAAAAAGCAGTGGAAGCTTACCAATTAGGGAAAGGAGCTGTGACAGATATGCTGGCGGTCAGCCTTTCGTCTACAGATTATGCAGGCCATCAGTTTGGGCCTAATTCGATCGAAATAGAGGATGTTTATCTGCGCCTTGACAAAGACCTGGATACCTTCTTTAAGTACCTGGATGCGACCGTAGGGAAGGGGCAATACACCTTTTTCATTACAGCAGATCATGGCGTAGCGCATGTTCCTGGTTTTATGGAAGAAAACAAGCTTCCCGGCAAAGCTTACAACGATCCAAAATTAATAACTAATCTGAACCAACTGGTAAAGGACCGTTTTGGTATAGAGAAAGCTATCATTGCAGGAGATAACTTCCAGTTAAGCCTGGACCACGATGCCATTGCTAAAAGTGGTAAAAATGAGAAAGAGGTAAGAGACCTGATCATCGCTGACCTGCTGAAACAACCAGCGATCTCCAATGCCTTTTCATTAACAGAACTGAATACCACTACACTGGCAGAGCCATTGCGTACCATGATCACCAACGGATTCAATATTAAACGCAGCGGGGATATCCAGTATGTATTACTGCCAGGTTATATTGAAGGTGGTACAACAGGCACCACACATGGTGTATGGAATCCTTATGATGCGCATATTCCGCTGGTTTGGATGGGGTGGGGGATTCATCCCGGCCATAGTAACCGCACCATTGGTATGACGGATATCGCGCCTACCCTGGCTGCTTTGCTGCATATTCAGATGCCAAGTGGCTGTGTGGGAAAAGTGATAGAAGAAATTACCCAATAATCCGGTTGACAATTTCAGATTGCAGAATTTCACAGGTTCTTGCTATATTCATTCTGCAATCTGAAATTGCCAATACGAAATAAATGACTTTTGAACATATCCTATATAATGTAACGGGGCGCGTAGCAACAGTTACTTTGCACCGTCCGGAAAAGCGTAATGCGCTTAACGGTACTATGGTAGCAGAGTTACAGACGGCTTTCAGTATAGCAGAAAAAGACACCAACGTAAAAGTAATTATACTGAAAGGCTCCGGTGAAGCATTTTGTGCCGGTGCAGATCTTGAATATCTGCAACAGCTACAGAAAAATACAAGAGAAGAAAACCTCGCAGACTCCCGCTCTCTGATGCAACTGATGCAGCAGATCTATTATCACGATAAAGTTATTATTGCCCAGGTGGAAGGACATGCTATTGCCGGCGGATGCGGGTTGGTAACACTTTGCGACCTGAGTTATGCCGTACCTGATGCATTACTGGGATATACAGAAGTGAAGATCGGCTTTATCCCTGCGCTGGTATCCGTATTCCTGGTAAGGAAAATAGGAGAAGGGCGTGCACGCGACCTGTTACTGACCGGCAGGCTGATATCTGCGCAGCATGCGGAATACTATGGCCTTGTGAATCAGGTAGTCCCTGCTACGGAGATAGCGGAATATGTAGCGAAAATTGCAGAAGACCTGTGTAGTGGTACTTCTGCCAATTCCCTGAAAGTGACTAAAAAGCTGATTGCCGGTGTACTGGATGTATCCCTTGAACAGGCGTTGGAAGAAGCCGCACAAAGAAACGTTGAGACCCGCGAACATGCTGACTGTCAACGTGGTATCCAGGCATTTCTTACCAGGGAAAAAATGAAATGGTAAACCGGTATGATTTTTTCAATATACCTATGAATCACACAACACTTGTTATGCAGAAATATCTATTAACGTTTTTGTTATTCAGCCTGATCACCGGCCGGTTAACTGCACAACGCCTGGTCTCAGACGCGAAAATCGTTTACAAAATGGAAACAGCCGGGCAACCTGCTGACCCAACTTTTGAAGGAGGTACACTCACGCAATACGTAAGGGGCCATCAAAGCCGTGTAGACATTGATTTTAAAGCCCTTCATTATAGTTATCTTATAGACAGCCGGAATCAGACAGTGGTAACGCTGATAGATAATCATGGTGATAAATACCTGATCCGCGCAGGCAAAGAAGATTATGAAAAGGAGCTGAAACTTTATGCCAGCGTTCAGTTCACAGATGAAAAGGAAACCCGGGAAATAGCAGGATATACCTGTAAACGCGCTGTAGGTAAAATGCCTGATGGTCAGACCTTTGATGTATATTATTCTGCCGACCTGGTTCCTGAGAATAAACAATTCAACCGCCGCTTCGTAAACCTGAAGGGTATTCCTTTACAGTTTGAGATCCTCAATAAAAACGGTACCAAAACAACGATGATCGCTACGAAAGTAGATCTGTTCCCGGTACCGGGATCTTATTTCGATACACCTAAATCAGGTTATAAAGAGATCAGCAGGGAAGAGATGTCGAAAATCGGTAACTAATTATAAAAAGGAAAGGCTTCGGGATTACCGAAGCCTTTCTTATATGCAGGAATGCAATGTCAGTTGTAATTAGTTCCTTTTCAAAGGCAGAATGATCTGCAGATGTTGGAAGTTCATATTGGAAGGTGGTTGTATCTGCGTCGCATAAGGCAACACGTACGTCACATTTCCTTTCTTAAAGGTCATTACTGACTTGATGCTCAAGGCACTGTTATCAGACAATCGGAATGCTGAAGTCATAGAACCACTATAACGAAAACCTGCATCCAGGCTTAAGTTAGCTTTAGGCATCAGCGATAATCCGCTCTCTGTTTTCTTTATCTTGTCTTTATTCTTGTCGGTTAATATGTTGTCACTGGCCTGTGCACTGATGGCAACTACTGCCAGGGCGCCCGCCAAAAAGAAAGACAATGAAAAGGCCTGAAATATGTTAGTTATCTGTTTCATTGTAACACAAATGTACAAACTTTTCAATATATTTTATAACAAATCCTTAACTAAGTTACGATAAATCCTTAAATAAATGTTAAAGTTTTCATAAAGCTTGCTAGTCTGGGCTTTGGTGCCCGATTCAAAAATTTCTTATATTTACACTAATGAATCAAGACTTTCCATTTTTAAACGAAGATTTTGAGGAGCTGAGAGACTTGTTGCAGCAGTTTGAAAACCTGAAATCTGGCCAGTCTCATTCCTTTCTCGATGAGGATTCTTTCGAACTGATCATAGATTATTATGATGAGCATGACGAACTCCCCAATGCAATGCACGCTGCTGAAATAGCAATCGAGCAGTTCCCTTATTCTTCCTCCCTTTTATTAAAAAAAGCCAATCTGCTCATAGAAGCAAAAAAATACCAGGATGCCATGGAGCTGCTGGAAAAAGCAGCCATCCTTGACAGTACAGATATTAACCTGTACATCTTACAAACAGACGTATTCCTGGCTATGAACCAGCATGCGAAAGCCGCCGCTTTGCTGGAAGAACAGATTGCGATATTCGACGGGGAAGATAAGACAGAACTGTTACTGGAACTGGCCGATGTGTACGACGACTGCGAAGAATTTGACAAAGTATTCGACTGCCTCAAACTTACCCTGGAGCATGCTCCCAATAATGAAGAAGCCCTGCATAAGATCTGTTTCTGGACGGAATTCACCGGAAGGAACGAAGAAAGCATACGCCTTCATACCAATATCATCAATGAACACCCTTATAATCAGCTTGCCTGGTTTAATCTCGCTACTGCCTTTCAGGGACTGAAACTCTACGAGAAAGCAATAGATGCTTATCAGTACGCTATTGTAATCGATGAGAAGTTCGATTATGCCTACCGTAATATGGGAGATGCTTACATCCGCTTACGTAAGTACGCGGAAGCTATTGAAGTGTTGAAAAAACACCTGGAAATAGCCAAGCCCGAAGACGTTATCTATGAGGCTATCGGCCATTGTTACGAAAGACAGCGCAAATACACGCAGGCAAGGTATTATTACCGCAAGGCTTCTCACTTAAGCCCCAGCGATGATAAACTTTATTATAAGATAGGGGTGGCCTATATGACAGAATCCAACTGGGAGAATGCCATAAAATCCATCAACAGCGCCATCAAGATCAATAAGAACAGCGCTGAATACCTGATAGCACTGGGCCAGTGCTTTATGGAGCTGGAGCGTAATAAGGAAGGGCTTACCCATCTGCTGGCGGCCGTTCGCTTACGTCCCTCCAGTATTACCACCTGGCAGGAATTTATCCGCGGTCTTTACATCTCCGGCTTCTACCAGGAAGCATTGACACAACTGGATGCGGCAGATAACAAACTGGGTTACAAGCCGGTATTGTTATACTATCGTGCAGCCGTGCAGTTCGCCCTGGGAAAATCCAAAGAAGGATTGATATTGCTGGAAAATGCCCTGCAACGCTCTGCCAAACATGTGAAAAAACTGATAGAATTAGATCCTTCATTGTTGCAACACAGCTCAATTGTGGAGGTCATATCACGCTATAAAAAGACCAAACGCGGTAAGAATCAATAACATAGCGTAACGCTTATCTCAAATGCGAAACGCAGAACGTTCAATGCAGGCGTTCGGTGTTTCGCATTTTACATTTCCTAAATTCTTATTTGAGACACTTTAATTGGAATGTAGTAATTTTGCGCCGGTTTTATATACATATATTATTTACTATTCCATACCATTACATTTATGAAGGCCCGTCCTCAGTGCCTTTATATTTTAGATGATAGGGTTACTGACCAGGACGATAAAAATGTTTTAAATGAATTTTAATCTGACACAAATTCCCGATCGGACAAAGAAGCCTCGCAACCATGGACTAACAATGGTCATGGACAAAGGATTAAGTTTGGAAGAAGCTAAGAATTTTTTATCGGTCGCGGCGCCACACGTAGATATCTTAAAACTGGGTTTTGGCACCTCTTTCGTTACGCCTAATCTGCGTCAAAAGATTGAATTATACCAGGCTGCTAACATCCCGGTATATTTCGGTGGAACTTTATTCGAAGCTTTCCTTATCAGGAACCAGTTTCAGGAGTATGTAAACATCATCAAAGACTACGGCATCACGATGATGGAAGTGTCTGATGGTTCTATCACTATCCCTCATGCTGAGAAATGCGGTTATATTGAGAAATTAGCTAAAATCGGACTGGTACTGAGTGAAGTGGGTTCTAAAGATGCAGAACACATTATCCCTCCCTACAAGTGGATTGAGCTGATGAGCGCTGAACTGGGTGCCGGTGCTACCTATGTGATTGCAGAAGCCCGTGAAAGTGGTAACGTAGGTATCTATCGCGGTACCGGCGAAGTACGTGAAGGCCTGGTTCAGGAGATCCTGACGCAGATCCCTGCTGAAAAGATCATCTGGGAAGCTCCTCAGAAAGCACAGCAGCTGTATTTCCTGGAACTGATTGGCTGCAATGCCAACCTGGGCAACCTGGCCCCTCATGAAGTAATTTCCCTGGAAGCTATGCGTGTTGGCCTCAGAGGCGACACCTTCCATCTCTTCCTGGATAAAGAATAATTGATAAAGGCTGATCTGAAGGAAACTTAGATCAGCCTTTATTATTTGCAGATTAAGTTCTGTTCGTAGTATGTTTGTTTAAAGCTTCAGTTATGAAAGTATACGGTCTTATTGGCTATCCTCTCAGCCATTCGTTTTCTAAGGGTTTCTTTGCTGAGAAATTTACTAAAGAGAATATTAAAGATTGTATCTACGATAATTTTCCACTGCCCACTATAAAAGAGCTTACCTCCCTGCTGAAGGACAAGCCGGAATTATGCGGACTAAATGTCACCATTCCTTACAAACAGGCGGTCATTCCTTATCTGGACGAACTAAGCCCCGCTGCTGCGCAAATCAAAGCTGTAAACTGTATCCGCTTTATCGACGGCGTTAAGACAGGCTTTAATACAGATGCTATAGGTTTCAGGAGATCCCTGGAGCCATTACTGAAATCCCATCATACCAACGCATTAGTACTGGGTACAGGTGGTGCGGCCAAAGCCGTGCAATACGTGCTGGAAGCACTTAATATCCCTTATAAACTGGTAAGCCGGAAGATGGCTCCCGGCGCTGTGACTTATGATCAGTTAGATGCGGACGTGATGGAAGAAAATACCATCATTATCAATACCACTCCCCTGGGAATGTATCCTAATGAAGATGCTGCTCCGGAAATACCTTATCAGTTCCTCTCTTCCCAACACCTGTTATATGATCTGATCTATAACCCGGCTACTACTTCTTTCCTGCAACAGGGGAAGGAGAAAGGTGCAACCATCAAGAACGGGCATGAAATGCTCATCCTGCAGGCAGAAGCCAGTTGGGAAATATGGAACGACCTGTAACAACCGGCTGATGGATCGCAGATGGTATATCAATGGAAATCCGGCAGATCGCTGATAGTAACCTAGTGTATCATGTAATACACGCAGGTCGTAACAAAATTCCTTAAGAAAGGTAATTTCGCTACCGGTCCCCATTGTAACCTTGGTTTCAGTCCGAATTTATACTTGTAGATAGGGTTAATGAGATAGAATTGCTTTTTAGTAATACCGTATCCCTGTTCCTTCACAATTCTTTCAAACCGTTCAATAGAAATCCCTGTATCCTTGATCTCCATTAATTCGGTGATCACGGATTCATCTTCTTTAAAAGCACGTAACAGTCCTTTATAAAGCGGGTTGGGGAGTAAATGTATGTAAGGCATCATATTCAGCACCTTGCTACGGCAGGTTTGCTGATGACCGCCATGTGGCATATACCAGGGTGGAAAACCAAAATATACCTGACCTCCCGGCGTCAGCAGGTTTTTGAGATAACCGATAATCTTCGCCTGATCGGGAATATGTTCGATAGCATCTTTCAGGATAATAAGATCAAAAGAATGTTTGAACTCACCCAAAAAATCAACATCATAAATATTTTTGTTAATGAGCTGCATGATACCTGCATCTACATACTGCTTCAGGAACTCATGTCCCAGTGCGATCTTATCATCGGATAAGTCCACACCTACACAATGACATCCTTTTTCCAGGAAGGGAATTAATACGCCGCCTTCCCCACAGCCAATTTCCATAATCCGGATATCCGGCGTAATGGGCATGGCCGCTTCAATAAAGGGCATCACGTAGTTAATGGAATTGTCCACCTGTTGCTGGTATCTGATGTTTGCGTTTCCGTGTTGTACTAAGGACATAGTCTGAAAATTCTGTGAAAATAGTAAAAAATCCCTAACCCACTTATATTTGCGCCATGAATCAGACGGCAGACAAAAATATTTACGAAGAAGGACAGGTAATATTGATCAATAAACCATTGAAATGGACCTCCTTCGACGTAGTTCGCAAGATCAGGAATACCACCCGGGCTAAAACCGGTCACGCCGGTACCTTAGACCCGCTGGCTACCGGTTTACTGATTTGCTGTACTGGTAAAATGACCAAGAAGATCAATGAATACCAGGCTGCAGAAAAAGAATATACCGGTACATTTACACTGGGTGCTGTTACGCCTACCTACGACCTGGAATCTGAACCTGTCGATTTTAAACCCCTGGACGGTATCACCGAACAGATGATAATGGATGCTACAAAACAGTTCCTGGGTGCGCAACAACAGTTACCTCCTATTCACTCCGCTATCAAACAAAACGGGAAACCTATTTATGAGCTGGCACGTAAAGGAGTAGACGTAAAGGTAGAACCAAGAAGTATTTTCATCGCTGAATTTGAGATTACTAAAATAGCATTGCCTGTAGTACACTTCAGAGTAGTATGTAGCACCGGCACTTATATCCGTTCACTGGCTAATGACTTTGGCGCTGCATTGGGTGTAGGAGGGTATATGAGTAGCCTTTGCAGAACAAGGATAGGCACCTTCAGATTAGAAGATGCAAAAGATATACAGGTATTTATAGATGAATGTAAGGATCAGAAAGGATAACCGATCGCGATATTCCAGATAATATTATCTCTGCGCCATCTGCCATCTCCCAGCTGCCATTTGCCAAGATACCAGCCATTTTTACTATCGGCCAGGTAAGGTACTTTGATGGGGATACCCCAATCCAGTCTTATGAGAAAGAAAGAGAAATCCAGTCGTAACCCTGCACCGGTACCGATGGCGAGGTCGTGATAAAAGCTGGACAGCTGAAAGTTTGATCCCGGACGGTCTGCATCTTTCCTCAGCATCCAGATATTACCTGCATCCAGGAAAGTAGCTCCTTTCAGATTGATGCTGCCGTTAAACAAACGCAGCAGGTCGAACCGGTATTCCACATTACCTTCCAGTTTCATATCGCCTGTCTGGTCCGGGAAGCTGACTGCCGTGGCAGAAGTATCTTTATAAGTACCCGGACCTAAAGTACGCAAACGCCATGCACGTATACTGTTAGGTCCTCCTGCAGTAAACTGCCGGACGTAAGGCAGTACGCTTGAGTGGCCGTAGGCGATACCTACACCGGCATAGGCACGGGTGGCCAGGGTCGTGTGCGTGGTCAGGTTCCAGTAATGCCGGTAATCCACTTCCAGCTTTACAAAGTTGGCGATGGAAGTATGCGTTAATGTATCCAGGTTAGTTTTGTAATTGGTAGCTGCACTCCACAGGCTGTTGATCCCGTTCAGCCATGCGCCGGATTCCTCTATGTTCGCACGGAAATAAGAGTTATGCAGTTTATGGTAGATGTCGTTGTTACTGAAAATATAGGTTACGTTCTCTCCGCCAATGAATGCCGGTTCAAAGCTCCTTTGCAGGTAGGGGTTCTTTGAAACGGTAGAGTCGCGGAATAATTTATTAAGGTTTACTCCCACATAGTTCAATGATATCGGCTTAACGATCCAGCGTTTGTTCGGGGACTCGTTCCATTCATAACCAAAAGATGCGTTTACGTTGGAGATATAAAATTTATCAATACGTGTCAGGTAATCTACCCCGGCAGTTAACCTTGTTCTTCCTGTAGAGCGGTTGGTCTGCGCTACTTTGAAAAAAGGAACGATAAAGCGGGGGAAGATCAGGCTTACCTGTCCGCCAATCTCCTGAGACTGCAGCATCCAGGTATTTTCCTGGTTGCGGATCAGTTCTATACCACCATTCAGCGTGATATTCAGCTGAGTGGCAGAGCGGGCAATGTTCAGGTGTTTATAGTTCAGCGTAATGCCACTACCCAACAGGTAGTCGGAGCTGGTACTTACCTCAAAATTGGCCCCTATTTCCTGGCGGCGTTTCGGTGTCAGGTAAATATAAGCGTCCAGTTTATGGGAAGTATCTTTCTTTTCCTTGTATTGCAGCGTTACAAACTGCCAGGCGCCTAAATCATACAGGCGGTTGATGGCATCGTTCGTTTTTTGCTGTGAATAGAGGTCTGCACTGCGTAAGAGGACCGATCTGGATAGTACGGATGGTCTTAACAGATTCTGCCGGTAACGGATAGTAAGGTCTTTCCGTTGCAGCTCTTTAAAGGTAGAATCGGCGGTATTCCCGTAGGCAGGATAATCGGGGTAAGTATATATGCTGTCTATATGATAAAGATCGTAATGGGCCGCAGAATCATCCGGGTTATGGATTTTCACCGTAATATCCATTTTCGGCCGGTCCAGTCCTTTCTTCTCATTGTACACGTTCACAATACCCTCGAATGGGTTCATCAGGTTACGGAACAGCGTTTTATGCAGGGTATCTATCTCAAACTCTATCGCATCCCGGTCAAATTTATAATAGCCGGCATTGCGCATCACACGCATCAGCCTTTCACGTTCACTTCCCAGCAGTTCCTGCTTGTAAGGCATCCCTGGTTTTATCAGCGATAATGATTCATTTTTCTTTGTAAGGTCCAGCAGGTTGGAGTCCGGAACTTCGTAATCTATTTTGTTGATGATGAAATTACGGCCTGTATTCACTTTGTATTTAACGCTTACCTTCTGCTTTTTGATCGTTTCGTGATAATTGACGGTAGCATAAAAATACCCCTGGTTATTCATATAGCTGACCATACGTTTCACAGACTCCTTTGTTTTCAGGGAATCGTAGATCACAGGTTCATCGAGGTTGCGTTTGGAGAGCATCAGGTTCCAGAACCAGTTCGACTTCTTCTCGTTGTATTTCTGGTTATACAGCCATACTTTAAAGCGGGTACCAATAAAGGGTTTATTGGACTGCTGCAACATCAGTTGTTTGGATGTAAGGGAACTGCGGAGGTTTTGTTTATCTACGGAAGAAGCATCTCCCTTTACTTCTACGCTGCTGTTGATATACAGCAACTGGTTTTTTTGAAGGTATTTCGTATTGGAACAAGCTGACAGTGCCACGGAAGTGATCAGTATAAATAAATAATTCAGTGGCCGCTGCATCACAGTCAATACAATATTTATAGTTAGTAGCTTTGTTTCAATCAGTGTACATAGACCCCTTGCTTTGCCGATTAATAGAAATCATGTAGGTTTGGCCCTATGTTGTCAAAGGCGCAAATTAAGTATATTCAATCATTACAGCATAAAAAATACCGTCAAAAATCCGGCCAGTTCATTGCCGAAGGAGATAAGATCGTCCCTGAACTGCTGTCAGAAGGTGTACCAGTGCAGGAAGTATATGCCACTGCCACCTGGATCAGTACACATGAACAATTACTCAGTAATGTACGGGTCACTGCTGTAGATGAAGCCATTTTAAAGCAGATTTCCGCTTTAACCACGCCTAACCAGGCAATGGCCCTGCTGAATATCCCTGAACCAGCACCGGCTGTTTTAAAAGGAGTGGTCACTATTGCACTGGAAACTATTCAGGACCCCGGTAATCTCGGGACTATTATTCGTATAGCCGACTGGTTCGGCATTAAACAGGTGATCTGTTCTCCGGATTGTGTGGATGTCTATAATCCTAAAACGATACAGGCTACGATGGGCAGCATTGCCCGTGTAAGGATAGTAGAAAGTGAGATCATCCCCTTGTTACAGGAAGTTCCTTCTTATGCAGCTACGCTGCATGGAACGAATATTGTTGAATTTAAGAAGATAGAAGAAGGGTTGATCCTGATAGGAAATGAATCCCGCGGATTGAGCGACCAGGTCATTGCTGCCAGTACTTACCGGGTTACTATTCCCCGGTTAGGTGGAGCAGAATCATTAAATGCAGGGATTGCTGCCGGTATCATCTGTGGCCGCCTGCTTATTTAAACTGTATCGCTTTCATCGGGGTAATCCTCCGTATAACCATAGACGGTACGATCAGTACCAGCAGGCAGATGATAAAAGTACCCGCATTAATCAGCAATACTTCCCACCAGTGCAGTGATACCGCGGCTACAGACATATAATAACTTTCTTCGGATAATTTAAAGAAGCCGGTCTTTTGTTGTAAGGCCACTATGCCGATACCCAGTATATCTCCCAGTATCAGCCCTGCCAGTACAATATATCCCGCCTGGTAAATAAAGATCTTCTGGATATTCCAGTTACGCATTCCCAGCGCTTTTATAATACCGATCATATTGGTGCGTTCCAGTATAAGGATCAATATAGCGGTAATCATATTAATGATCGCTACGATAGTCATGATGATGAGGATAATGATTTCGTTCTGGTTCTGTAATTGTAACCAGTCGAATACATTCGGGTATATCTCTTTAATGGTACGGATAAATAATTTATCGGGCATTACAGCATCTGCTTCGATACTGATCTCATTCATTTTTTTATAATCATCTACGAACATTTCATATCCGCCTACATCACCCGGTTGCCAGTTATTGAGTTTCCGTACCAGTTCCAGGTCTCCTATGACATAAGTTTTATCATATTCTTCAATACTGGTTTTATAAATACCGCTGATAGTCAGTTTACGTGCCCGGGGTGCCTGTCCGTTGCCCTGGATAAAATATACGATAAGGGGATCATGGAGTTTTACCCGTAATTCTTTAGCCAGGCTAACGGAAATCACTATTTCGGGGGCATAACTGCTATCCTTGTAATGAATAGGGCCACCCTCTACAAAAAACTGTTGCAGGTGCTGCCAGTTATACTGGCGGTCCACTCCCTTGAAAATAACGCCTTCAATATCTTTTTCTGCTTTTAAGATGGCCGATTTGGTAGCATAGGCATTCACGGTATTGATCCCTTTAATCTTTTTCAGCCTGTCTACCATGGCAGTATCCCCCTGAAAAGGGATCTGTTCTGTCAACGGGCCGGCATTGGGCTGGTACTGTGTAATGTGAATATGGCCCCAGAAGCTGAAGATCTTTTGCTGGATCGTCTGCTGAAAACCATTGACCAGCGCTATTGCCAGGATCATCACCGCTACGCTGATGGCTGTAGCTAAAACAGCTATATTGATGATGAACCGCGAAAAAGAGGAAGACCTGTTAAAAGCGATCCTCCTGGCAACTAGAAATGATAGACGCATAGGGCAAAAGTATCAAATTATACTTATCCGCTCAAAAGCTCCGTTATAAGGTGACCGGAAATATTGTAACTTGAAATTATTATGAGGATAACACCTGTTTTCTGCCTGCTAGTACTATTAGCATATATCCTGCCCGTAGCAGCGCAGGATAACTCTATCGGCCCCGACCACGTGTACTATAACAACATCAGATCTGTTAAGTTCAACCAGCCTGGGGACCAGCTCACGCTGCCCATGATTACCCTGGGTAGCGGGGATAAACTGGACCTGAGCTTTGATGACCTTGATAATGATGTAAAAAACTACTACTATACGTTTGTGTTGTGTAACGCAGACTGGTCAGAGGCACAGATCAACCAGCTGGAATACCTGCGGGGTTTCTCCGAAAACAGGATCCTGGATTCCCGTTTTTCCAGTATCGCATTACAGAAATATACGCATTACAGCGTGCAGCTGCCCAGTCAGAACGGCTATCCTATCAAATCCGGGAATTACCTGTTAAAGGTTTACCTGGACAGTGATACCACGCAACTGGCATTTACCCGCCGTATGCTGGTAGTAGGGAATAAGGGAGGTGTAAGCGGTTTTATCCAGCAGCCGGTAACGCCTAAAATATTCAAAACACATCAGAAGATCAATTTTACGGTAGGTACAGGAGGGTTGAACGTTGTGAATCCTTTTGATCAGCTGAAAGTAGTGATCCTGCAGAATTACCGTTGGGATAAGGCGATCAAATATCCCCGCCCTTTATTTATCAAGGGAAATACGATAGAATATAACTGGGAAGCAGATTGTGTGATGCCGGCAGGGAAGGAGTGGAGATGGATAGATCTCCGCAGTTTCCGTTTACAGACAGAAAGGGTGAAACATACAGATTACCGTAAGGACGGTACTGATGTATATGCCCAGCCGGACTTTGAGAGAGGGGATAAATTGTATCAGTATATCAAGGATATCAATGGATTATACTATCTGGCTACTATAGATGATTACGATCCGTTTTTTGAAGGGGATTATGCCAATGTCCATTTCAGTTTCCCTGTAAAAGAGCCGTATGCAGGTTATGATATGTATATCGTAGGTCAGCTGACCGATTATGAGATCAATGATAATACGAAGCTCACTTTTAATCCTGCTACAATGGCCTATGAAGGGGCTTTATTCCTGAAACAGGGATTTTATAATTACGAATATGCTTTGGTAGATAAAACCGTAACCGGCAGTCAGCCATTTACAGAATATACAGAAGGTAACTGGTGGGAGACAGAGAATAATTATACCATCCTGGTATATTACCGGGCATTGGGAGGAAGATCGGATGAACTGGTTGCTACTGTTACACTGAACTCTATGTTAAGCAGAAAATAAAAGGAATAGAACAGGAATAAAACAGCTCTTGAAGAAGATAATCCTACGTTAATCCTACGTTAAAAGACGTAGGATTAACGTAGGATTATCTTCTTCAAGAGTTACTCATAACCTCTTTTAGTTAACGGATTGTCTTAATTTCACAATATTAGCAGCACCCCGTTTAATAATAATACGGGTACCTCTCTCAAAGGTAAAGTAGCGGTAGATCCAGTTGATAAATACTACCAGCTTGTTACGGAAGCCCAGCAGACTTAATAAGTGTACTGCCATCCATACCATCCAGGCAAAATATCCGTACAGTTTCATGCCGGCAAATTCCGCCACTGCTTTATTACGGCCTATGGTAGCCATGCTGCCCAGGTCTTTATATTTAAAAGGAACTAATGCAGGATCTTTTTTCAGGATCTTCTTCAGGTTAGCGGCTACGTTGGCACCTTGCTGAATAGCTACCTGTGCTACCATCGGATAGCCTTTAGGGTGGATCTCGTCCGTCATCAGGGCGATATCGCCTATCGCATATACGTTAGTATGGCCAACGATCTGGTTCATTGCATTTACCTGTACACGGCCATTGGGCGCTATTATTTCAGCAGCAATACCATTTACAGGAACACCTTTCACACCGGCAGACCAGAACAATGACTGGCTGTCTATTTTTTCTCCTGTATTGAGTGTTAATGTTTTACCATCATATTCTTTTACAACGGTTTTTATCATCACATTCACGCCTAATGCTGTAAGGGCTTTCAGGGCTTTTTCGGAAGACTCTTCGCTCATCCCTGCCAGCAGACGTGGACTGCTTTCTATGAGATATACGTTCATGAGGGAAACGGATAGCTCGGGGTAGTCTTTGGGCATGATATATTTACGGAGTTCCGCAAATGCACCAGCCATTTCCACGCCGGTAGGGCCGCCACCCACCATTACGAAGTTGAGTTTCGGTTTTATTTCTGCTTCATCTTTCAGCAACAGGCTTTCTTCGAATTGTTTGATCACGTAGTTACGGATCTGTACGGCTTCTATCAGTGATTTCATACCAATAGCATGCTCTTCTATCAGTTTGTTACCGAAGAAGTTGGTAGTGCTGCCGGTAGCGAACACGAGGTAGTCGTAGTGTAAGTCGCCTATACCGGTTTCGAGGATGTTTTCTGCTGCGCGAAGGCCGGTAACTTCGGCCATACGGAAGATGAAGTTTTTCTGATTTTTAAAGATTCCGCGAAGAGGGAAAGCGATACTGTCTGCTTCCAGACCGGCTGTAGATACCTGGTATAATAGAGGCTGAAAGAGGTGATAATTGTTCCTGTCTAACATTACGATCTGAACAGGTGCATTTTTGAGCTTTTTAGCAAGATTAATACCGCCAAAGCCGCCACCCACAATTACAACGCGTGGTACGCTGGCTTCCGGCACATTCGGTTGGATCATAAAACATCATTTATCAGTCAAAGAATAAACCTACTATGCTGTTCTTAACGCTGGAGTTCATAAATGCATCTCAAAGTTACAAAACTTTCAGAAAAGAATGAAAGTTTAATTAAAAAAAATCCCCGGTACATTACTGCACCGGGGGAATATATACCATCTAAAAGTATGTACTACATTTTTTTCGCATCTTCCAGGAATTTGGCCAGGCCAATATCTGTCAGAGGATGTTTCAGCAGACCCAGGATAGAGTCTAAAGGACATGTACAAACGTCAGCACCGGCTTCAGCACATCTTACGATGTGGAGGGCGTTGCGGATAGAAGCTGCGAGGATTTCAGTTTTGAAGCCTTGCAGACTGTATATCTGGGCAATCTGAGCGATCAGTTCTACGCCATCCCAGCTGGTATCGTCTATACGGCCAATGAACGGAGATACGTAGGTAGCGCCTGCTTTAGCAGCCAGGATCGCCTGTCCTGCAGAGAATACCAGGGTACAGTTGGTTTTGATACCGTTGTCGGTAAACCATTTCAATGCTTTGATACCATCCTTGATCATTGGAACTTTCACAATGATATTCGGATGAATAGCGGCTAACTTTTTACCTTCTTCAACAATGCTGGCGAAGTCTGTAGAAAGCACTTCTGCGCTGATCGGCCCGTCTACCAGTTCACAGATTGTTTCGTAATGCTTGATGATGTTAGCCTCTCCTTTGATGCCTTCTTTAGCCATCAGGGAAGGATTGGTCGTTACGCCGTCAAGTACGCCAAGGTCGTTTGCTTCTTTGATCTGTGCAAGGTTTGCAGTATCTATAAAGAATTTCATGTTGAAATGATTTAGTAGTTTAATGGCATTCAATTGTTCAACGAACACAATGATTGAAGTGCAAAGTTAGGTAGTTTAAATTTAATGCTGAGGGCTGCAGTGAATTTTTAGAAGAAATCTAAAAAGAGGAAAAAAAAATCGGCAAGTTACTTACATCGCACCGCTACAACCACCTACCCTTGCTACATTCCTGTCCTGGGGGAGTTCAGTAGGAGCTGGTCGTATAAGACTTGCCGGCTGCAAATGTAGTAGAATTGTATATAATTCCAAAAAAAGAACTTAAATTTCAGATAATAAAAATTTAACCTCGCGGGAATACTTCATTTAAAATTATTTAAGCATGTTTTTTAATAATAATACGAATGTTGTATAAATATTAATTAAAAGATCTTTATTTTGTATAGTATCATTTATCCAAATTATCACTTAACCTTTAACTTACAAGTATGCAATCTAATTACGACGCCTCATCCGGAATAATGGCAATGTTCGGTATAGGCTTCTTTATTTTTATCCTTGTCATTCTTTTCTTCTACGGTTTATGTATGTGGAAAGTATTTGAAAAAGCTGGCCATCCGGGTTGGAGCGCCATTGTACCTATCTATAACTATTATATCTTCACGAAAATCATTGGCAAACCAGGATGGTGGACTGTCTTATTGCTGATCCCATACGTGGGTATCGTCTTCCAGATCTGGGGCGCTAACCTGTTAAGCAAAAGCTTCGGCAAGGATACAGGTTTTACAATAGGATTAATCTTCCTGAGCTTCGTGTTTTTACCGATCCTGGCTTTCGATAAAACTATCCAGTACAAAGGTCCTTCAGGAATACCTTTAAACATAGATGATCAGATCGATAGCATCGGAAAACCAATCGTGTAATTTTTGTTTCTGCCATAATGATGACTGCCGGCTTACATCCAATGTAGCCGGCAGTTTTTTTATACCTTTATTTATGCTTACTCAAAAAGACCTGCTGGATGATCTTGAGACCGACATCATTCTTCAACCGGCTTCCCGCACACAGCGCTTTGTGAATGTACTGATAGACAGGATCGTCATTCTTACCCTGCTATTCATGTTGATGGTGATATTCGCTATTATAGACCCTGCCGGTTTCGATAGATTCATGGATGGAGATAATCATAACGGGCAACCTGCTATTATCTATTATGCGCTGATCATACTTTACTATTGTGCACTTGAAGCTGGTAATAAAGGCGTTACTGTGGGGAAACTGGTTACGGGTACCCGGGTGGTGATTGAAGATGGAAGTACGCCTGCATTGAAAACAGTATTTGTAAGGACCATCATCCGCATGATACCGCTGGAAGCATTTTCTGCTTTTAATGTTGCCTGGCACGATCTCTGGACGCGTACCACTGTGGTGAAGAAGTAATTACCGGGTAGTGTAGTAATTGTAATCGTTCAGTACTGTTTCCAGGAAAGGAAGATGATCGAGGTCCGATTGAATGTTCAGTACATCCCTTACCCGGTAGGATACACGTGCTGTTAACTGCGCATCACGGGATTTTATAGCCCTGTCCATCAATTCTTTGATCTTGTTCATGTCCCTGTCAGACAATTTTAATATCTGCGGGAACTGAGGCGTATAATCTACCTCAGACATATCCCGGAATATAGTTTCGCCGATGCTGGTCCTGCTTCTGGTATTTACTACGATAGTGCCTGCTACCACATCTCCCAGCCGCTGGTCATAGGGAGAACGTACCATAGACACGATGGGGATAACAGCATTGAAGACAATCCAGGGGGTTTCTATTGCACGGAACAACCAGCGGATAAGGTGTTGACTGATACTGGGTTTGCCGCCATTCATATTCCTCACCCTTATCCCCATTATCTTTTTACCAGGTGTTTGCCCGTTCATCAGTATCTCAAGCACCAGGAAATAAAAGGTAAAAGGGAGCAGGTAGATGAAGAAATAAATCACGTACATCGTGGTAGACGAGTAATGCATATCGCCTAAAGTGACGCTCATTACCAGCATAAAAGCTCCTCTTATTAAAACATCAATGAACCAGGCAAGGAACCGCTGACCTATATTAGCGGTTTCAAATTCCAGATCAATGTTGAAGGATGTTGGTATTTTTACACTGGTCATGTACAAATTTACTAATTAATGTATATGTTTGTTAAGCAATTATAAATTTAATAAGAGTATTTTGAGCAGACAGAAAAATTACGGGACATAGTCTGCATACCTGATCTGACAACCCATGCGCGAATCTACTTTCATTAAAAAGAACCTGCCCCGCTGGAAAAAATACCAGGAGGAACCCACCGGTGATCCCGATGAGATGGCAGAGCGTTTTACTACGCTATTGGACGATCTGGCCTACGCTAAAACTTTTTACAGTTTCAGCAAGGTAACCGGGTATATTAACAGCCTGGCTGCAGGCATTTATCAAATCATCTATGCTAACAATAAAGAGAAGAGCGGACGGTTCCGTTCCTTTTTTGTATATGAACTGCCTCTTCTGTTCCGAAAATACCATCGGCTGATATTATTCACCTTCCTGTTTTTCCTGCTGTTTTGCCTGATCGCTGCCTTTTCTGCGGCACATGATGAAACATTTGTAAGAGGAGTAATGGGAGATGAATATGTGAATATGACAGAACAGAACATTAAGAAAGGAGACCCATTTGGTGTATATAAAGGAGAGAACGAGCTGTATATGTTCCTGCGTATTGCTTATAACAATATACAGGTGTCATTTCTTTGCTTTATAGGCGGTATTCTGTTTGGCGTGGGATCGTTGTGGTTTATGATGAAGAATGGCGTGATGCTGGGTGCTTTCCAGTATTATTTCTTTTCAAAAGGATTAGGACTAAAATCCGTACTCGTAATATGGATTCACGGAACGCTGGAAATTTCGTCTATCGTCATTGCCGGTAGCGCAGGACTGATAATGGCCAGTGGACTGCTGTTCCCCGGTACCCGTAAAAGAGTGGATGCCCTTAAAAAATCGGCCAGGGATGGTGTGAAGGTAGTGATAAGCCTGGTGCCTTTATTTATAATGGCTGCTTTCCTGGAAGGATTTGTAACGCGTCATACCGCAATGCCAATGGGTATCAGTATTACCATTTTACTGCTATCGCTGGCATTTATTATCAGTTATTTCATTGTATACCCTATACTACTCCAGCGCAGGGGATTCCGGCTGGATGAAAAAGGGAAAGTTATAAAACCTGTGAAATGAATAGATGTGTAAGACTGGTACTGTTGATGGCATTACTTCCCCTGGCAGGCAGGGCGCAGTATAAAGAACCGCTGTCTGTATATAAGGCTCGTCTGGATTCGATTGCGAATGCAGGTGATGCTACCTCATCGGATGATGAGGACGAGGAAGAGTTCACTCAGGATTCAGTGACAGTGGCGGCAGGTACATTACAGGATTCAACTGCATACGACGGTACTGATACTACCTCCACAAAAATTGCTGCACCACATTATCTCTGGGACCAGGAAATACCTGTAAATCAGGATTCGACGAATTATGAAGATGATGAAGGTAATGGGTTGAAATTAAGAGAGGTTCCCACATCCCTGGTAAAAGAATTCAAAGCAGATAAAGAGTTACAGTACAATAAGAAGAAACGGAATGAACGGGACTTCTCTGGTTTGCAGATGATCATTTTGTATATATTCATGTTTATCCGTTCTTTTTACTGGATACTGATTATACTGATAGTACTGGTATTGGCTTTTATCCTGTACAATTATCTGAAAGGACAGGGGTATATTTTTGGGAGTAAAAACATTTCTATTGATGATGAAATTGTAGCATTATCAGAAGAAGAGCTGGACCTCCGGACGTATGAAAAACAGATACAGGCAGCTATTGCGGCCGGTAAATTAAGGTTGGCAGTACGGTTGTTGTATTTACAAACACTACGGCTGTTATCTGATAAAGAACTCATTGTTCTCAGCAAGGAAAAAACAAATGCGGCTTACCTGCGTGCAATGGCACAAACAACATGGTATAAGTCCTTTGCCAATCTTACGCTGGATTATGAATATATATGGTATGGGGAAATACCTGTGAATGAAACACAGTTTGAAACTATTCACAAGCATTTCAATCAATTTATGAACGAATTAGGCTATACCCGGTGAAATCAAAAATAACAGTCATCATTATCGGTTCGCTGGTGGTACTGCTGCTGATCTTTGTGGTCGCTGCTTCAGTGCAGAACATACAGGACCTGGACGCAGAGCTGCAAAAACAGAGCTTTAACTATAAGGAGAAAAAACCGGGAGGTTGTTATGTACTGTTCAAAGCATTGCCCGAATTATATTCTACTGAGATAAAGCCAAAGGTGGTTACCAAACCATTTGCAGATACTTATAAGAAAGATAAAGAGCTTGCCAGCGGGTACAATCTCTATATACTGGTATCGGACAAATTGTATGCTACCGCACAGGACGTAAAGGATATGCTTACTTATGCGGAACAGGGCAACCAGTTATTCCTTGCGGTGAATACGCCTGACAGCCTGCTGCTGAAAAGACTGGGCCTGACCGTAGCGATGGACTCTTCACATGTTTACTACAAATATAGTGAGCAGCATTATGTAAATCCTGCGCTGGCACCGGATACGGCTTTCTCCTGTAAGGACATTCCGGGTGGGGACTATTTTACCTCCATGGATACCAGTATCACTACTATCCTGGGAACAGATGGCCGGCATCGTCCTAATTTTATCAGGGTAACCAGCGGATCAGGCAGTATATTGATCTCTCTTAATCCTTCTGCTGTTACCAACTATTTCCTGATGCATGGGAACAACATTGCATCCATGGGAAAAGAATTTTCTTATACCAATAATTACCAGGGTAATATTTATTGGGATGAGTATTATAAATACCAGGATTATAAACGTTCAGAAGGGGACTTTAGTGAATGGCAGGTGCTGATGCGTTATCCCGCTATGCGTTGGGCATTATGGCTGGCGATACTGTTACTCATTATCTATATCGTATTTGAAGGGAAACGCAGACAGCGTATTATCCCGGATAAGCCGGTGATTACGAATAACTCGCTGGAGTTTGTAAATGCACTGGGCCAGTTATATTATCAGCAGCATGATAATGCGAACCTTGGGCAGAAGATCATTCAGCAGTGGTTAGAGTTTATCCGTACCCGTTTCTATATGAACACCAGTTACCTGAATGATACCTTTATTGCAACACTGGCTCATAAATCAGGTATCCCGGCAGATACTGTACGCGAAATTATTGATAGCATTCATCACATACGGCTGGCAGACCAGGTAAGTGACGATTTTCTGAATACATTTTATAAAAATATACAGGCATTCTATTTAAACACTAAATAATGGAGGAAACTACATTTCAGCCCCGCACAGATTTTGGTGCCCTGCATGAGGCAGTGGCAGCTATCCGGGTACAGATAGGAAAAGTTATTATCGGCCAGCACCAGATGGTAGACCTGCTGATTGCCGGTTTACTGACACAGGGACATGTGCTGATCGAAGGCGTGCCCGGTGTGGCTAAAACCCTTACCGCTAAATTGCTGGCACGCTGTATAGATGCTGACTTTTCAAGGTTACAGTTTACTCCGGACATTATGCCGGCAGATGTACTGGGTACTTCTGTATTCAATCCTGAAACAAGGGAGTTTGAGTACAAACGTGGGCCTGTATTCAGCAACCTGGTACTGATAGATGAAATCAACCGTGCTCCGGCTAAAACGCAGGCAGCCTTGTTTGAAGTGATGGAAGAACGTCAGGTCACCAACGATGGTGTTTCTCACCAACTACCTGCTCCGTTTATGGTACTGGCCACGCAGAACCCTATCGAACAGGAAGGTACTTATCGCCTGCCGGAAGCACAATTAGACCGTTTCCTTTTTAAGATAGAAGTGAAATATCCTTCTTTGGCAGAGGAAATAACCATGTTGCAATCCATGCATCAGTATAATGATATAACAGACCTTACCAAACTGGTAGACAAGGTAGTGACTGCCACACAGATCATAGCATTCCAGGCACAGGTAAGGCTTGTACATATTGAAGATAAGCTGTTACATTACATTGCTGCACTGATACAGGAAACCCGTGTGAACGCATCTTTGTACCTGGGCGCATCTCCGCGAGCTTCATTGTCTGTGATGAATTGTTCCAAGGCGCTGGCTGCAATGAATAACCGTGATTTCGTAACACCGGACGATGTACTTGAAATGTTGCCGCATGTATTGCGTCACCGTATCATGCTTACACCAGAACGTGAAATGGAAGGCATCAGCGCAGACGAAGTGATTGCACAGATTATTAAAGCGGTGGAAGTACCGAGATAATATATGAAGAAAACATTTTTTCATTCTTTATTTTTTACTACCCGGTTTTACCTGATCCTGGGTAGTACTGCTATGCTGTTCGTGCTGGCTTATTTTTTTCCGGCATTATATCCAATTGCGCTCGTTATCATTGGTTCACTGGCACTGCTGGTAGTGCTGGATGTTATATTCCTGTTTATAGCAGGCGCTTCACCCTTGATAGTAGAGCGCATCATCGCCAACCGGTTCAGCAACGGAGATGATAATAATGTTGATATCAGGCTTGTAAATAATTATCGTTTCCCCGTTTCCGTTACCATACTGGATGAAATACCTTTTCAGTTTCAATTACGCGATTTTACACAAAAGGAAAGTCTGAAACCGGGAGAGGAAAAGATATTGCGTTATGTACTGCATCCGCTGGAAAGAGGGGAATATGAATTCGGTAATACGAATGTATTTCTCCGCAGTCCTTTAAGCCTGGCCCAGCGCCGGGTTGTAGCAGAGAACGGGCAGATGGTAAAAGTATTCCCTTCCTTCATTCAGCTGCATAACTATGAACTGTTTTCCATCAATTCCAAAATGACGGAAATGGGTGTGCATAAGAAACGTGTGATAGGGCATAGTATGGAGTTTGATCATATTAAGGAATATGTACGGGGAGATGATATCCGCAGGTTGAACTGGAAGGCTACGGCCCGCCGTGGTAACCTGATGGTAAATAGTTATGTGGAAGAGAGATCTCAGCAGGTGTATTGTGTGATTGATAAAGGGCGTAGTATGAAGATGCCTTTTGAGGGATTGACATTGCTGGATTATGCAATTAATGCTTCCCTGGTGTTCAGCAATATTGCTTTGCAGAAGGGAGATAAGACAGGGCTGGTTACTTTAGCGGCCAACCAGGTAGATGTATTGGCGGCCAGTAATAAGAAAGTGCAGCTGAATAAGATCCTGGATACTTTGTATGCACAGGAAACACAATGGCAGGAGAGTGATTATGAAAAGCTGAGTGTAACGCTGCGTAGTGTATTCTCTCAGCGTTCTTTACTGATCCTGTTCACAAATTTTGAATCTGTATCCGGTTTGCAAAGGCAGTTGCCTTATCTGCGCCGTTTGGCGAAGTATCATTTATTGCTGGTTGTGTTTTTCGAGAATACGGAGTTGAAGAAGATGAGCCAGGAAGTGGTACATTCAACATCGGATATTTACCGGCAGGTAATTGCACAGAAGTTTGCCAATGAAAGAAAGTTAATAGTACGTGAGCTGACGCAGTATGGTATTTTATCATTACTGACTACTCCCCAGCAACTGACGATGAATGTGGTGAATAAATATTTAGAATTAAAGGCCCGTTCCCTGATCTAGGATCATTTCTTTTTTATCAGCGACATATCATCCGGTAATTGTTTTACGGGAATGTTGGTGGTAACCTTTAAGTTGGAATTATTTTTATTGATAGCTGTTACTGTAATGATACGGGTAGCAGAATGCAGGTCGATGAGCAGGTCCTGACCAATTATTTTCCCTTCGCTTGTTTCAAATTTTATAGCTGAAGTATCCAGCGGGTATATCTTACCGCTGCTGAACACACCTTCTACGTTCAGGTAAAAATGAATATCTCTTTTTAGGCTGTCTGCATAATGGTTAAACCGGATGCTTTGCAGGTGAGGAAGCGTGAGAGGTACCTGGAAAGGTTGTGCCACACCAGGAACGGTAACGGACAGCTGTACGGTGTATTGCTGTTCGGCCAGTTGTTTACGGTTAATAAGCAGGGTCCCGTTCTGGAAGGAGCCATTGTTAGTGTTTACTTTAAGGCGGTTCCAACGGTAATCACCTTGCAGGAAGCCTTCGGTTTTTCTAAGCTGGCCATTATCATATAAGAGTTTTAATCCGATAGGGATGCGGTCGTAGAGTTCAGCGACACAGGTGGAATCGTAGGTAGCGGAGATGGCTGTCTGACCAAGGGCAGGTATCCAGCAAAGTAGTTGTAATACAATGAAAAATATTCTCATGGGATAAAAGTAGAAAAAATCGTTCCAGAAATAGGAAAGAGATTCGCCGGCACTAACCCAAATACTATTCTTCAATAAACTGGGTGTATATAGTAATCGTCTTCAACGCAGAAAGAGAGTATACTCTCCTGTCAGCTTTTTATAACTGTTACTAAACTGGTATATAACCCCTATATAAGCCCTATCTCTTTAGGTACGGCTTATATACCTGTTATATAGGAGTTATATAGGGCTTATATAGGGGTTATATATCTGGGCGGACTGAATATCAATAGGTTATCAGTACTCACTTATATTTCGATGCTTTTTTACTACTGATTATCAAGATATTAAAGTATACGTGTAATTATTATATGAAGAAGTTGTTGGTCAGACCCCACAAGAGGACCCTGATATTAAGAGGGGAGTGACCTTAATTCATTACGGGTCTTATTGTCGCAGAAACAGACAATTCGAGGTAGTTTTTTGAAGGATGGTTTTGATATCCATGGTAATATCAGCAACGATATCTTTATGCTACTCACTTCATGGGCCATTTCAACTGGTCATCACTGGTCTTATTATCGCAGAAACAAGGCAATTAGAGGCAGTTTTTTTGAAGAATGGTTTTGATGTCCGTGGTAATATCAGCAATGATATCTTTATGCTACTCACTTCATGGGCCATTTCAACTAGTCATCCCGGTATTACTTTCTGAAACAGGTGAATCAAAGATAGTTTTTCTGAAGGGTAGCTTTTAGGTCTGTGGTAATATCAGCAACGATATCTTTTATGTTGCTCACTTTATGGACCATTTCAACGCTCTGGCCAGCAGTCCAGAGCTGATTATAATTATTAGGCTTTATCGCCTGTTCCAGTTTTTTCATGCCGCGCAGTTGGACCAGCATTTTAAAGTACTTCCGGGTGCGTGAATTGTTGCTTAGCATTTTTTCGTACCAATGCTGTTTATACCCCATTTTCTTTGCCGCAGGGGTATTAATCACATTACAGGGCGTACCGGAGAGGCGTTCGGTCAGTACAATATCTTCCATCCCATAATTAACGATCCCTTTTTTATACTCTTCGCTTACCGGCGCTTCTTCGCTGGCGATGAAGCGGGTACCGATAGAAGCACCGTCAGCACCTAATACGAGTGCGCTGGCCATTTGCTGACCGGTAGCAATCCCACCAGCAGCGATGAGGATCTTATCAGGATAGGCTTTTTGCAGGGCCGGAACAAGGATGTGCATGGGGTAGGGGCCGGCATGACCGCCAGCACCGGCACATACGGCTATGAACCCATCGCAGCCCGCCTGAGCGGCTTTATCGGCATGCAGCATGTTGGTAACGTCGCAAAAAACTTTAGCGCCATAGCTATGAGCAGCCGCTATCACTTCTTTAGGGCTGCCCAGGGAAGTGATATAAAAAGGGACTTTAGCCTCCACGCATTCTTTTAAATGCTTGCTATACAATGGGTTGGTTTTCTGAACGATCAGATTGATGCCATAGGTCCCTTGTCCGGAAGGTAAGGAAGCCATATGTTCATTGAGATTTCCCAGTACAGTCTTCAGTTCACCTTCTTTGCGGAAGTTGAGAGAGGGGAAGGTACCAGCAATCCCGTTGTCCATGGCTGCTTTTACCATTTTCTCATTACTAACGAGGAACATGGGCGCCATGATAATGGGGTAACGGATAGCCAGAGCGGCGGTAAGTCTCATAATGATGGTTTGACGGATAATTGCCTGGCCACGTATTTGCCGAGTATATCAAATTCCAGGTTGATGATACTGCCGGGTAAAACAGCAGAGATATTTGTGAATTCGTAAGTATAAGGGATGACGGCAACGGTAAATTCCGTGTCTGTGACATTAAATACAGTGAGACTGATGCCATTCAGACAGATAGAGCCTTTTTCCACTATAAGGGCCGCAAACTGGGCAGGGTAGCGGAAACGGTATTCCCAGCTGCCGTTCTGGGGGGTACAGTAGAGACATTCCCCTGTACTGTCTACATGGCCCTGAACGAGGTGTCCGTCTATACGTCCGTTGAATACCATGGCACGTTCCAGGTTTACTTTATGGCCGGGGGCCAGTAAGCCTATATTGCTTTTCTGCAGGGTTTCGGCCACCGCAGTAATATTATAGGTATCGTGTTTAATCTCTGTGACGGTGAGGCATACACCATTATGAGAGATGCTCTGATCTACTTTCAGTTCCGGTGCCAGAGAGGACCGGATAGTGATCTCCATATTACTGCCTTCTGTTCTGGTGGCTATTACTTCTCCCAGTGCTTCTATGATTCCTGTAAACATGGAGCTAAATTAATTAATATTAAGGAGATGGAGACAACCTGCAAAAGAGAGGATCTGATACGTAGGCAGTGTACATCATCTGCCAATGCACGCTGTCATAATATTCAAACTGAGTCACTATCAATACTTAAGTAGTGTCTCAGTTTAATCTTCGCGCCAGCTGTTATAATGAATAAATACGCCTTATCTGACGTGACTATCAGGTGAAGTTAAATTGAAAAACAAATCCGGCACCCATATTCCAAGGCTGTATCAGGGAATTAAACAGCCAGATGCAGTGTATTTATCATTATAACAGCTGGCAAACATAATAACAACATGAGCCAAACATAATAATCAAGCTGAGGTACTACCAAATTGAAAAACAAATCCGGCACCCATATTCCAAGGCTACATCAGGGAACTAAACAGTCAGATGCAGTGTATTTATCATTATAACAGCTGGCAAACATAATAACAACATGAGCCAAACATAATAATCAAGCTGAGGTACTACCAAATTGAAAAACAAATCCGGCACCCATATTCCAAGGCTACGTCAGGGAATTAAACAGTCAGATGCAGTGTTTTATCATTACAACAGCTGGCAAACATAATATTCAAACGGAGCCCCAACCAATACCTACATTTTTTTGTTTTTTTAAAACAATGCTATATCTTTGCCTTCCTGAAAAAAAGGAGACTAATACTATGTTGATCATCGATTCTAAAGATTGCGAAAATATTGACAAGGCGCTCAAGAAGTATAAAAAGAAGTTTGAGAAAGCTCGTATCCTGCTGCAACTCAGGACACGTCAATCTTTCACCAAGCCTTCTGTAAAGCGTCGTACTCAGGTACTGAAAGCTGTTTACAAACAGCAGTTGGCTAGTGGTAAATTGGACGATTAATTCAAACTACAGATAATTCCAACGCAAGATATGTGATGATTGTAAGGTTTTACATAACTTTACAATCATCAATTTTTTTGTATTGAGTGAAGAATTACATCCGGTAGCCATCCGCTTTCTGGCTTATATCCGGCTCGAAAAACGATATTCTGAGCATACTTTCTCTGCATACCAGCAAGATCTTACCCAGTTTTTTACGTTTTTGCAGTCAACTTATGGTGATGTGCCACTTACGGGCATCACCCATTCGCATGTCCGTACATGGCTGGCCTCGCTCATGGAGCATAGTAATGTGGCCAAGACCGTTAACCGCAAGATTTCCTCTTTAAAATCATTCTTCAAATATGCATTAAGGCATGGGGAGGTTAGTATGACCCCTATGACGAAGGTGACTGCCCCAAAGATCGGGAAGCGGCTGCCTGGCTTTATTGATGAAAAGGGGATGCGGGCACTGGAAGACAATCGCAGTATGCGGAGGGGGGAGGAGAAGGAGCCGGTGTTTACGGATAGCCTGGAAGGGCGTACGCACCAGCTGATATTTGAATTGCTGTATAATACGGGGATCAGGTTGTCTGAGCTGATCTCCTTGAAGGAAAGACATATCGATGCCGGTAATCTGAGTATTAAGGTATTGGGGAAGGGCAACAAGGAGCGGATCATCCCTATCAGTCCTCATCTGATGGAAGAAATAAACACTTACCGGGCTGTTTGCCGGAAGGAGCTGGCGGAATATGACCAGGAGGTTTTATTGGTCAATCCGAAGTCGGGCCGTAAGTTATACCCCAAATACGTGTACAATGTGGTCAGGGATTACCTGACCCGTCATGAAATAACGACGATCAACAGGAAGAGCCCTCATATTCTCCGGCATACGTTTGCCACACATCTCACTAATAACGGAGCGGACCTGAACGCAGTGAAAGAACTGCTGGGGCATTCCAGTCTTGCATCTACACAGGTATATACATCGAATAGCATAGAGAAGCTGAAGGCGGCTTTTAAGAAGGCCCATCCCAAAGGATAGTGAATATTAACAAAATATTACTAAATGATTAGTAATAAGAGTGCAAAAGTGACTAAATTAGTAATGAGTTCTTTGTAAAGCATATTGTGATACCATTAAACTAATTAGAAGCCTATGTAAACAATGTTACAAGCATGTACTAAGATTGTTAAATATTAAAAATTAATGCTATGAACGTTCAGATTCAAACTGTACACTTCGATGCGGATGCAAAACTGATTGACCATGTGAGCAAAAAACTGCAAAAGCTCAATACATTCTACGATCGCATTATCAGTGTTGAAGTTTTTTTAAAGTTAGATGGAATAGCCCACCAGATTAAAGACAAAATTGCCGAGATTAAAGTCCACATCCCCCGCCAGGACGTCTTTGTAAAGCATGAATCCAAATCCTTTGAAGAGTCGTTCGACTTAGCCTTTGATTCAGTTGTAACCCAGATCAAGCGGCAGAAAGAGAAGAAATTTCAGTAAATCCTTAAAAATATTTTGGAATTAAATATCTGTTTACTACCTTTGCCATCCCGATCGAAAAAAGGGATCGGCGAAGGTAGTAAAGTTCTTTACTGTAGGGCATTTTAGCCAATACGAACAAGTTTTTGAAATTTGTATCCGGGCGCAAAAAAAAGATTTTGAGATTATCTAAATACTGTTATTTTTGCACCTCTTTTAACGGATACCTTTTATAAATACTTGGCATGCCACCATAGCTCAGTTGGCCAGAGCTACTGATTTGTAATCAGTGGGTCGGGGGTTCGAATCCCTCTGGTGGCTCCGGAAAAATTCCTTTTCAAAATAAAGTCCGGACAATGGACATGACTTTTGAAAAGGAGTTTTAGGATTTAAGATGGGCAGGTTCCAGAGTGGCCAAATGGGGCGGACTGTAAATCCGCTGATTCGTCTTCATAGGTTCGAATCCTATCCTGCCCACACAGTGCAAATGTTCCGCCATTGCCCCTGGCAAAGGCGGAACTTCCTTGTTAGCAAGAGATTTGCGTCAGTTCTTTTTTTTGTTTTTTATGCGGGAGTAGCTCAGTTGGTAGAGCGACAGCCTTCCAAGCTGTAGGTCGCGGGTTCGAGCCTCGTCTCCCGCTCATTAGTTAAATAATGGGCAACTATTGGTTTAACGAAAGAGTTCTTTACAAATTTAGTAAAAGCTGTTGTAGCTCAGGGGTAGAGCACTTCCTTGGTAAGGAAGAGGTCGTGAGTTCAATTCTCATCAACAGCTCAACGGATTTCAACATCCGGAATCCGGAATTTCGTTGTAGCTCAGTGGAAGAGCGATTCCGGTCTTAGTGCCGGAATAGGTCGTGAGTTCAATTCTCATCAGCGGTACAAGTTTGTAAAACCGTTTTTTTAAAACAACTATCAATACAATCTTTACAAACCATCTAAAAAGTAAAATACAATGGCAAAAGAAACCTTTAAGCGGGATAAACCCCACGTAAACATTGGTACCATCGGCCACGTTGACCACGGTAAGACTACCTTAACTGCTGCCATTACTACGATCCTGTCAAATAAGGGTCTGGCAGAGAAGAGAGGATATGATGAGATCGATGCGGCTCCTGAAGAAAAAGAAAGAGGTATTACTATCAATACAGCCCACGTTGAGTACGCGACTGCAAGTCGTCACTACGCACACGTTGACTGTCCTGGTCACGCTGACTATGTGAAGAATATGATCACTGGTGCTGCGCAGATGGATGGTGCGATCCTGGTGGTTGCCGCTACAGATGGTCCGATGCCACAAACTAAAGAACACATTCTGCTGGCTCGTCAGGTAGGCGTTCCACGTATCGTTGTGTTCATGAACAAAGTTGACCTGGTTGATGATCCTGAGTTGCTGGAACTGGTTGAACTGGAAATTCGCGAACTGTTAAGCAAATACAATTACGACGGAGACAATACTCCAATTATCCAGGGTTCTGCAACCGGCGCTCTTGCTGGCGATGCAAAATGGGTAAAAGCAGTAGATGATCTGATGGATGCAGTGGATTCTTATATTCCATTACCTCCTCGTCCGGTTGATCTGCCTTTCCTGATGTCTGTAGAAGACGTTTTCTCTATCACTGGTCGTGGTACTGTTGCTACAGGACGTATCGAGCGTGGTGTTATTAACGTAGGTGAACCCGTTGAGATCGTAGGTCTGATGGAAAAACCACTGACATCTACCTGTACTGGTGTTGAAATGTTCAAGAAATTATTGGACAGAGGTGAAGCTGGTGACAACGCTGGTCTGTTATTACGTGGTATTGAAAAGAGCCAGATCCGTCGTGGTATGGTTATTTGCAAACCAGGTTCTATCACTCCGCACACTGAATTCAAATGTGAAGTATACGTACTGAGCAAAGAAGAAGGTGGCCGTCACACTCCGTTCTTCAACAAATACCGTCCTCAGTTCTACTTCCGTACAACTGACGTTACAGGTGAAGTTGAATTACCAGCAGGTGTTGAAATGGTAATGCCAGGTGATAACGTATCACTGACTGTTAAATTGATTCAGCCAATCGCTATGGAAAAAGGTCTGAAATTCGCTATCCGCGAAGGTGGACGTACCGTAGGTGCTGGTCAGGTTACAGAAATTATTAAGTAATCACTTTTTCGAGATAAGGCCATTAGCAATTAGCAAATTGCGATTAGCAGTGAAAATTTAGTAAATTTGATCAGCTGATTAGTCAACAGCTCACCGCTAATGGCTTTTTATACGGGCATAGTTCAATGGTAGAATAGAGGTCTCCAAAACCTTTGATGTGGGTTCGAATCCTACTGCCCGTGCATCCAAATTGTCAAAAGTGAAAGGTGAAAAGTGAATGATTTAATCACATTTCACTTTTCACCTTTTACGTTTCAAAACGGTTAATATCATAAACCATGAATAAGATTAGAACTTACTTCCGGGAATCTTATCACGAACTGGTGCATAAAGTGTCCTGGCCTACCTGGCAGGAGCTGCAGTCCTCTACAATGGTAGTTTTAATAGCAACTGTTGTTATTACACTCGTTGTATGGGGTATGGATGCCCTTTCTAACTTAGTGTTAACTCAGTATTATAAAATGTTCTGATAATGATCGAAGAATCAATTAACCCCGAACAGGAACAGCAGGAGGAGCATGAACATCAGGAACAGGAGCAAAAAAGTACTCCTATCCCTGAAGTAGAGCATGAAGCTGTTGCGCCTGCTCAGGATACAAAATGGTACGTACTTCGCGTAGTAAGTGGTAAGGAAAGAAAGGTGAAGGAATACCTGGATATTGAGGTGCGCCGTTCTGACTGGGGTAGTATGATTGCTCAGATCTTTTTACCTGTAGAGAAAGTATACAAAGTACTGGCAGGTAAAAAAGTGATGCGCGAAAAGAACTTTTATCCTGGTTATATAATGATCGAAGCGATAGACGGTAAAATGTCTGATGATGTGATCCAGGCTATCCGTAACGTTTCGGGCGTTATCCACTTCCTTGGTAAGGATAAACCTATTGCACTGCGAAAAGCAGAAGTAAATAAGATGCTGGGTAAAGTGGATGAGATGTCTGATAACGGACTGACCATGAGCGAACCTTTCATCGTTGGCGAAACCATCAAGATCATCGATGGACCATTTAACGACTTCAATGGTGTGATAGAAGAAGTGATAGAAGATAAGAAGAAACTGAAGGTAACAGTGAAGATCTTTGGCCGCGCTACTCCTGTAGAACTCAACTTCATGCAGGTAGAGAAAATCAGCTAACTATTTCAGCATAAAATTATAAAGGGTGTCTCAATTGCTTGAGACACCCTTTATAATTTATAGTTGTTTGGCCATTCCGGCAGGAGGAAACCGAGAGATTGTTAAATGAGACGAAAGATTAGCTCTATATTGAGTGGATTTTTCCTTTTATGTTCTCATCATGCTCTTGTATAGGTTTGCAAGCATAATCTACGACAATCGCTTTCTATTATTTTCTCTTAAACTGATACCATTTTATACCTTGCAACCCCTTAGTTAAAGCTAACTTTCCTTGGTAAATGCCAAAATTTTTAGCAAATTTTTTGGCAGATGGGAAAAGGTGGCTATTTTTGACATAATTGTCAAGATCTAAAAATCAAGATCATGAAAGCAACGTTTGGAGAATATATAAGAAAGCTTAGAAACGAGAATAATATGACCTTGACTCAACTTGGGGCTCAACTCAATATTGATTCTGGGGCTTTAAGCAAAATCGAAACAGGTAAAAGATGGCTTGATGAGAAGGCTTTGCCAAAATTAGCCACGGTTTTTGATTTGAATCTAGAAAAATTGAAAGATGAATTTTTTAGCGAGAAAATTGCTTATGCTATTTATGAAAACGACTGTTCTGAAAATGTCCTTATGCTAGCAGAGGAAAAAGTGAGATACATAAAAACTAAAAGCATTAAGCAAAGCAAATTAAAGTTTACGGACAAATAACTGATTATGGCGATAAAACTTTCAGAGCATAGAGCAAGGCAAGTTGCAAAGGAACTCCTAACATTTAGAGGTTGGGATATTAAACCTATAACAAGTCAAGGGCAACTCTTAGAAGAATCTGAATACAAAAATCATAAATCAATTGAGACTCTTTTTAAAAAGAAATCAAAAAAAGGTAAGGGCGATGGAATACCTGATTTTTTGCTTGTAAATAATTTTGAAGGATTGAAACCAGTACTTCTAATTGAAACAAAAGCTTCACTAAAACAAGCAGAGAATGCAATTGATGAAGCCATTCATTATGGAGATGCTTGCATAGAAGTAGGACATGAGGTTCTTGTTGTGGGCATTGCTGGAGCAGATAAGGAAATATGTTCAGTAATTGTAAAAAGAAAAGTAGGTACTACTTGGAAGCATCTTACAATCAATGGTAATCCAATTGATTGGATTCCTTCTCCAGAACAGACTCAGAAGATTTTAGCTGACGAAAGGAAAACTGAAATTGAGCCTGAAAAACCATCGGAGCAAATATTACAAGAACAAGCTAATAAGCTAAATGAAATATTAAGGGAGTGTAAGATAAAAGATGAGTATCGCCCAGTATATGCCGCAACTTTTATGCTTGCTTTGTGGCAGGGCGAAGTTTCAACAGAGGCAGATGTGGTATTACGGCACATAAATACAAATGCACAACTTGCTTTAACTAAAGCAAATAAAAGACCGTTAGCAGAAAGTCTTAGAGTTGATGTTGAAAATGAGGCTCTCGCAGAAAAAGCTTGGGAAATTGTAGATATTCTAAAGAAATTAAATATTCGCTCTTTCATACATGAGCATGATTATCTAGGCCAACTTTATGAAACATTCTTTAGATATACTGGGGGAAATACAATTGGACAATACTTTACACCTAGGCATATAATTGAATTTATATGTGAAATTTTAAGTATTACACCAAATGATACTGTCTTCGACCCCGCTTGTGGCACTGGTGGTTTTTTAATTGGAGCATTAAATAAAATGATTAAGCAAAAAAAATTACCTTATGAAGAAGCTGTAGACTTAGTTAAAAATAATTTATTTGGAATAGAATCAGAGCCCTCTACTGCGGCTCTTTGCATTACCAATATGATATTTAGAGGAGATGGGAAAAGTGGAATTATTAAAGCCAATTGTTTCGCAAAGATAGATTTTCCAGCCAAAGAAGTAGATTTTGTATTAATGAATCCTCCTTTCCCTCATAAAAAAACGGACACTTCGGCCACCGAATTTATTAACAGGGGATTAAAAAGTTTGAAGAAGAGAGGAATTTTAGCCAGTATAGTACCGTACTCTTTGCTTGTAAGAACAACGGACTGGCATAAACAATTGCTTAAAGAGAATAGTATCTTTTTTGTTGCGACATTACCTGCGGACCTTTTCAATCCCTACGCTTCTTATAACACAGCTATTTTAATGATTCAGAAAGGCGTTCCTCATGCAAATAAAAAAACATTTGTATGTAGAATACCTAATGATGGATTTAAGCTCAAAAAGAATAACAGAATTAAGCAAGATGGTTCAATGCTATCGTTAATTTTAGATTGTTTTGAATCAAAAAAGGGAATTCCAGAAATTTGTAAATTGGCTTCTATTAATGAAAGTTCTGCAGAATGGTCTCCAGAAGCATTTTTGGAGAATGCGATTTATACGGATAAAGATTTTATAATAGGATTTGAGGAACATATCCGTAAGCAAGCTTCTTTTTATGTCTTAAATGGGGCAAAGCTTCTAAAAAAGTCTCTTTCAAGTGAGAAACTTGATTTAACAGGTACCCTGTATTCCCCTTCTTCTAAATTATCCTTGGAGAATATTGATTTTGGTGTCATGAATATTGAAAGCTACATAGATGTAATTTTAGGAGGAACTGAGGAAATTGAAGACTTGGAAGAGGGTAACTTTCCTATTGTATCAACGAGTGAGTTTTACAATGGCGTTACAGCCTGGAAAAACCCTAAGACATACTATAATCCACCATGTATAACAGTAGCAACTGATGGTAGTACATGCTCCACATTTGTTCAAGAGTATCCCTTTTATGCCTTCTATAAAGTCGCTATCCTAACTCCCAGGAATGGAATTAAAATTAGTGTTGATGCCTTGTATTATCTAGCCTATTTGATTAGTCGCGAAAAGTGGCGTTATGTTTATGCCCGGAAATTTGGAAAGACAAGAATCAACTTGACAAACATAATTGTTCCCATTAAAAAAGATGGAACACCAGATTTTATAAAAATGGGAGAGTTGACTAGAAAAACAAATGCTTTCCCTCTAATCAAATTTTTCAGAGAAAATTATGAGAATCAGTTGTAAGATGCAAAACTTAAGGGCAGATTAACTTTTGCGAAAAGAGTATGCTTTTGCAGACGCTGTTTAGATACATTTGGATATTATAATGGATAGAATTGGTTTCAGCAATTTTAAAAATTTTCTCATATGGGCTCCATTAGCCCTTGTTTGTATAAACAATCAGACTCTGTTAGTCTCCTATTAAAAATTTAACAGGAGATTCTAACAGAGTTATTGCTACAGACACGTGGTCCGCTTATGGAGACTTTACATTTTTCTGGTGAGTTTGATTTCCATGCTTTTGAATTCTTTTCCGTCAGTGAGAGTGTACATTTCAACAAGATGGTGATTGTCGTCAATGATTTTAATAATTTCTTTCATTTTGATGTCTTTACCAGACATGGGGTCGTAGCCTTTGCCAATGAGGGTAATGGATTTGGAGGCATCGTCCCATTTCCCTTCCATGAGCATGGTACCGGTGCCCATGTTATCTACCCAAGTATTTTGGAAGGTATGTTTGGCGTTGTCGTAGCCGAGGAGGCCATGGCCTTCAAATTCCATACCGCCCATGTTGCTTTTGTGAACGGATTCCTGGTAGCGGCCGCCGAGAACCATTTTGTTTTCTGTGGTACCGTTGCTGATGATGGGCGCGGTTCCAGGAGACATCCAGAAGGTTAGTTCGTAGTTCCAGGTACCGTCTGATTTGGCGAGCGTCTGGTGAACTTTACCGGGTGTCATGTAATCTGTCCATGCTTTTTGCTGATCAGCGGTTTGAGCATGGGAATGAAGTAGAGGTAAAATGGCAATGAGAATGAACAACAAACGTTTCATAATTGGTGAATGTTTTATCAAATATAACACAGTGGAGAGGAGATGGTTGAGGGCATTTAGAAACAATCTGGAGGGTAATTTGGGACAGATATTTTATTCTTGTTAGGGGATGAGTTTTCCGGTAAATTAAATTAGATTTGTCCGGCTTGCCGGGGGATGTTAGCCCAGAATGTTCGTACCGGCTGTTTGAACTAAAATAGTTTTGCAATAGAATTGTAAAATTTCAACCTCAAAATGGTGATAATAGCAAAAAGAATGCCCGAAAGCAAATTCTTTTTGTGAATCAATACATTATTATATACCTTTGCATCCCCTTTAAAAGGTAAAATTTCGTCCTTTTAGTTTTGGGAGTCCCGTCTCAGGCGGAACGTTTTCACCAAATTAAACTGAAACAACATGGCAAAAGAGATCGCAACGTACGTGAAATTGCAGGTAAAAGGCGGCCAGGCCAATCCTGCACCTCCGATTGGTCCCGCACTGGGTTCCAAAGGTGTGAACATCATGGAGTTTTGCAAACAGTTCAACGCCCGTACCCAGGATAAGATGGGTAAGGTATTGCCTGTATTGCTGACTGTTTACACTGACAAATCATTTGATTTTGTAATTAAAACGCCTCCAGCACCTGTACAGTTACTGGAAGCAGCCAAATTGCAGAGTGGTTCCAAAGAGCCCAACCGTAATAAAGTAGGAAAGGTAACCTGGGCACAGGTAGAAGCTATTGCAGCTGATAAGATGGCCGACCTGAACTGCTTTACAAAGGAAAGCGCTATGAAAATGGTAGCTGGTACCGCCCGTTCTATGGGTATTACTGTTGAGGGTAACGCTCCTTGGGGCAATTAATTGTGTCACCCTGTTGAACAAGCAGGTTAACTTTTAAAACATTTTGCAATGGCAACGAAGAAAAGAAAAGCAGCCGATACAAAGGTGGACAAAAACAAGGTATATAGCCTGAAAGAAGCGTCCTCTCTTGTAAAAGATATCAACTGCACAAAATTTGACAGTTCTGTCGATTTACATATCCGTCTGGGCGTAGATCCCAAGAAAGCAGACCAGGCTATCCGTGGTTCCGTAACGCTTCCCCACGGTACTGGTAAAACTAAACGTGTACTGGTTCTTTGCACTCCTGATAAAGAAGCTGCAGCAAAAGAAGCAGGCGCTGATTTCGTTGGTCTGGATGAATTTATCCAGAAGATCGAAGCAGGTTGGACTGATATTGATGTAATTGTTGCTACTCCGGCGGTAATGCCTAAAATAGGTAAGCTGGGTAAAATACTTGGTCCCCGTAACCTGATGCCTAACCCTAAAACTGGTACTGTTACTAATGATGTAGCGGCTGCAGTAAACGAGGTAAAAGGCGGTAAGATTACTTTCAAGGTAGATAAAGCTGGTATCATCCATGCTTCTATCGGCCGTGTATCATTTGCTTCCGATAAAATCGAACAGAACTCACAGGAGCTGATCAACGCTATCATCAGGTTAAAGCCTGCTACAGCGAAAGGTCTTTACCTGAGAGGCCTGGCAATGGCAAGCACCATGAGCCCAAGTATCACAGTTGACACTAAATCTGTTCAAAACTAACTGATTCGCCTTCCGGTAGATCAACAAATTGAAAAAAGCTATGAACAAAGATCAAAAAAACGAAGCGATTGAACTGCTGAAAAGCAAGTTCACTCAATATAATAACTTCTACATCACCAACACCGAGTCTCTGACCGTTGCACAGGTGAACAACCTGAGGAAGGTTTGTTTTGATAAGAATGTAGAAATGAAGGTGGCTAAAAACACCCTCATCCGTAAGGCACTGGAATCTCTGGACAGTACTAAATACGAAGGCGTATACAGTGCACTGAATGGTGTAACTGCCCTGATGTTCTCTGACAGTCCTAAAGAACCAGCTGTAATCATTTCTACTTTCCGTAAGGAAAATAAGAAAGTTGAGAAGCCGGAACTGAAAGCTGCTTTCGTAGCAGACGAAGTTTATCTGGGAGACAACCAACTGGCAAACCTGGTGAAGATCAAGACGAAGAACGAACTCATCGGAGACGTTATCGGTCTGTTGCAATCTCCTGCAAAACGCGTTATCGCTGCTTTGCTGGAAAAAGGCAAGAAAGAAGAAGCTGGTGTAGAAGCTCCTGCAGCAGAATAATCAGTTACTCCCGGGTAACACACAAAAATGGCTTCCAAGTCAAAATTATAAAACACTCTGTTTAACAACATTACAAACATCTTTTAAAAATTATACAAATGGCAGACGTTAAAGCATTAGCCGAACAATTAGTAGGTTTAACTGTTAAGGAAGTACAAGAACTGGCCGATTTCCTGAAAAGTGAATACGGTATTGAACCAGCTGCTGCTGCAGTTGTAGTTTCTGCAAGCGAAGGCCCAGCTGCCGCTGAAGAAAAAACTGCCTTCAACGTTATTCTGAAATCTGCAGGTGCTAGCAAACTGAACGTAGTTAAGATCGTTAAGGATCTGACAGGTCTTGGTCTGAAAGAAGCTAAGGAATTAGTGGACGGCGCTCCTAAACCTTTGAAAGAAGGTGTGAGCAAAGCTGAAGCAGAAGACCTGAAGAACAAATTGACAGAAGCAGGCGCTGACGTTGAAATTCAGTAATTCTTTGCTTAAGGATACCTCTTTATAAGGTCAAAAGTGCTTCTGGCACTTTTGGCCTTCTTCCCTTTGGGAAAGTGTCTTTTTCGGAGAGTCAAAAAGGGGAAATCACCAGGTCGGTGGATTTGACAAATAGAGAAGACAGATAATTTTTGAAGGGTATTTGGCAAAGAAATCTTAATTTCCCCGATTCATGTTGTGATTTGCTTCTTCACAATATTATATAAGTTAATATAACTGCTAACTTCGAATATGTCTCTAAAAAAAGCCCAAACACAAGAAAGAGTAAATTTTGGAAAGATCAAACAAGTTACGGAGACTCCAGATTTGTTGGCTATTCAGATTCAATCTTTCAAGGATTTTTTCCAGTTAGAAACCACACCAGATAAACGTAACAATGAAGGCCTTTTTAAAGTATTTAAGGAGAACTTCCCGATAACAGATACGAGAAATATCTTTAATCTGGAGTTCCTGGACTACTTTGTAGACCCTCCGAGATATACTATAGAGGAATGTATTGAACGTGGGCTTACCTACTCAGTACCGTTGAAGGCTAAACTGCGCCTCAGCTGTAATGATGAGGAACACGTAGACTTCCAGACAATTGTGCAGGATGTGTTCCTTGGGAACATACCCTACATGACGCCTAGAGGTACATTCGTGATAAATGGCGCAGAGCGCGTGGTAGTATCACAGCTCCACCGTTCTCCTGGTGTATTCTTTGGTCAATCTGTACATCCAAACGGAACCAAGATCTACTCTGCAAGGGTGATCCCGTTCAAAGGTGCGTGGATGGAGTTTGCTACAGACATTAATAATGTGATGTACGCATACATCGACCGTAAGAAGAAATTCCCGGTTACTACCCTGTTACGTGCCATCGGCTACGAAACGGATAAGGACATCCTGCAGCTGTTTGGCATGGCAGACGAAGTAAAAGCAGATAAGAAGAGCCTGGAAAAATACGCCGGTAAGAAACTGGGTGCCCGTGTACTCAGAAGCTGGGTGGAAGATTTCGTGGATGAAGATACCGGTGAGGTAGTGAGTATCGAGCGTAATGAAATCATGCTTGAACGCGACAGTATCCTGGATGAGGCGAATATCGAGACCATCGTGGATATGGGCGTGAAAAGCGTGTTCGTGCAGAAAGAAGAGGTGAGCGGCGACTTCTCCATCATCTATAATACTTTAAATAAAGATACATCCAACTCCGAACTGGAAGCTGTTCAGCATATCTACCGCCAGTTGCGCGGGGCAGATGCGCCAGACGATGAAACAGCAAGGGGTATCATTGATAAATTATTCTTCTCTGATAAGCGTTATGATCTGGGTGATGTAGGACGTTATAAGATCAACAGGAAACTGGGTCTGCCTACACCGCTGGATATGAAGGTGCTTACCAAAGATGATATCATCTCTATCATAAAATACCTGGTACAGCTTACGAACAGTAAGGCGGAAATCGATGATATCGATCACCTGTCTAACCGTCGTGTACGTACCGTGGGTGAACAGCTGTACGCTCAGTTCGGCGTTGGTCTGGCCCGTATGGCCCGTACCATCCGCGAAAGAATGAACGTACGTGATAATGAAGTATTTACTCCGGTAGACCTGATCAATGCGAGAACATTAAGTTCCGTGATCAACTCTTTCTTCGGTACCAGCCAGCTGAGCCAGTTCCTGGATCAGACCAACCCATTGTCTGAGATTACGCACAAACGTCGTATCTCCGCGCTCGGGCCCGGTGGTTTAAGTCGTGAAAGAGCAGGTTTTGAGGTGCGTGACGTACACTATAGCCACTATGGCCGTCTGTGTACTATCGAAACTCCGGAAGGACCAAACATCGGTCTGATATCTACCCTTTGCGTACACGCTAAAGTGAACGACATGGGCTTTATCGAAACGCCTTACCGCAAGGTACGTGATGGTAAAGTGGATATGGACAAGGTACAGTTCCTGAGCGCTGAGGAAGAAGATTCTGTGAAAATAGCCCAGGCAAATGCACCGTTGGATGAAAATGGTTACTTCTTAAATGACAAGGTAAAATCCCGCGAAACCGGTGATTTCCCGATATTAGACAAAGAGGAAGTAGAATACATGGACGTTGCTCCTAACCAGATCGTTGGTTTGAGCGCTTCCCTGATCCCGTTCCTTGAACATGATGATGCCAACCGTGCGCTGATGGGATCAAACATGCAACGTCAGGCAGTGCCGCTGATCAATCCACAGGTGCCTATCGTAGGTACTGGTCTGGAAGGTAAAGCAGCCCGTGACTCCCGTTTGCAGATCACATCAGAAGGTAATGGTACGGTTGAATTCGTGGATGCAAATGAAATCCATGTACGTTATGTACGGGATGAAATGCAGAAACTGGTATCTTTTGAAGATGACCTGAAAGTATATCAACTGGTTAAATTCGCTAAAACGAACCAGAGTACCTGTATCAACTTACGTCCTGCCGTTAAGAAAGGACAACAGCTGGTATACGGCGACTTCCTCACAGAAGGTTATGCTACCCGTGGTGGTGAGCTGGCCCTGGGCCGTAACATGAAAGTGGCGTTCATGCCATGGAAAGGTTACAACTTTGAGGATGCGATCGTGATCTCTGAACGTGTAGGCCGCGAGGATCTCTTCACTTCCATCCATATCGATGAATATGAACTGGAAGTACGTGATACCAAACTGGGTGAAGAAGAACTGACTCCGGATATTCCAAACGTAAGTGAGGAAGCTACCAAAGATCTGGACCAGAACGGTATCATCCGTGTAGGTGCACATATCAAAGAAGGTGATATCCTGATCGGTAAGATCACCCCACGTGGTGAATCTGACCCTTCTCCTGAAGAAAAACTACTGCGTGCGATCTTCGGTGATAAGGCTTCCGATGCGAAAGATGCTTCTCTGAAAGCGCCTCCAAGCACAGAAGGTGTGGTAATTGACAAGAAATTGTTCAGCCGCGCCAAGAAAGATAAAAACTCCAAGACCCGCGAAAAAGCGTCCCTGGAAAAACTGGAAAAAGTACACCAGAAGAATGAAGAAGACCTGCTGGAAGTATTGATGAGCAAACTGCTTACTTTACTGAAAGACAGAACTTCATCCGGTATCACCAATACATATGGTGAAGTACTGATCTCCAAGGGTTCCAAGTTCTCTCAGAAGAACCTTGCGAACATCGATTTCCAGAACGTAAATCCGTTGGGCTGGACTACAGACGAGGGTACCAACGATCAGATCAATACACTGCTGCATAACTATAACATCAAGTACAATGAAGAACTGGGCCGCTACAAACGCGAAAAGTTCAACATCTCTATTGGTGATGAGTTACCAGCCGGCGTACTGAAACTGGCGAAAGTATACCTGGCCAGCAAACGTAAACTGAAAGTAGGGGATAAGATGGCAGGCCGTCACGGAAACAAGGGTATCGTTGCCAAAATTGTACGTGATGAAGACATGCCGTTCCTGGAAGATGGTACACCGGTAGATATCGTACTGAACCCATTGGGCGTACCTTCCCGTATGAACCTTGGACAGATTTACGAAACCGTACTGGGTTGGGCTGGTCTGCAACTGGGATTAAGGTTTGCTACACCTATCTTCGATGGTGCTACCACTGAGGAAATAGCAGACTACATCACAGAAGCTAAACTGCCAAGCTTTGGTCATACTTACCTGTATGATGGGGAAACAGGAGATCGTTTCCACCAGAAAGCGACCGTGGGTGTTATCTACATGCTTAAATTAAGCCACATGGTAGATGACAAGATGCACGCCCGTTCAATCGGACCATACAGTCTCATTACACAACAGCCGTTGGGTGGTAAGGCACAGTTTGGTGGTCAGCGTTTTGGTGAAATGGAGGTGTGGGCACTGGAAGCATATGGTGCATCCAATATCCTGCAGGAACTGTTAACCATTAAATCGGATGATATCGTAGGCCGTGCGAAAGCGTATGAAGCGATCGTGAAAGGTGATAATATCCCGAAAGCAGGCGTTCCGGAATCATTCAATGTATTAATACATGAACTCCGTGGTCTGGGTCTGGATCTGAAATTTGATTAGTAGTTTCAAAATATAAGCTATGGGCAGCAGGCAGTATTTCGTAAAACGGAGTACTGCCGTAGCTCTTAGTAGTTGCAGCTTCTAATTCTACATGTGAATTTTCTTTAAACAACATATATGGCCATCAAGAAAGAAAATCGTCCTAAATCAAACTTTAGCAGCATTACCATCAGTCTGGCCTCTCCGGATTCCATCCTGGAGCGCTCTTACGGGGAAGTGTTGAAGCCGGAAACCATTAACTACCGTACTTACAAGCCGGAACGTGATGGTTTATTCTGTGAAAGGATCTTCGGCCCCGTAAAAGACTATGAGTGCTATTGCGGAAAATATAAACGTATCCGTTATAAGGGTATCGTGTGCGATCGTTGTGGTGTGGAAGTAACTGAAAAGAAAGTACGTCGTGAAAGAATGGGTCACATCCGTCTGGTTGTTCCTGTTGTTCATATCTGGTACTTTAAGTCCCTGCCTAATAAGATTGGTTACCTGCTGGGTATGAGTTCCAAGAAACTCGAAACCATCGTGTATTATGAAAGATACGTGATCATCCAGGCTGGTGCCAAACAGGAAAAAGGCATGAATTATGGCGATCTGTTAACTGAAGAAGAATATCTGGATGTACTGGATACGCTTCCAAAAGATAACCAGATGCTGCCGGATGAAGATCCAAACAAATTCATCGCCAAGATGGGTGCTGAAGCGGTAGAGATGATGCTGGCCAGGATAGACCTGGATAGCCTGTCTTACCAGCTCCGTAACCAGGCGGCTACTGAAACCAGCCAGCAACGTAAGGCAGAAGCCTTAAAACGTCTGAGCGTGGTGGAAGCATTCCGTGAAGCGAATGGCCGTGTGGAAAATCATCCTGAATGGATGGTGATGCAATATATCCCTGTAGTACCACCTGAACTGCGCCCACTGGTGCCGTTGGATGGTGGCCGTTTTGCGTCTTCCGACCTGAACGATCTGTACCGCAGGGTAATTATCCGTAACAACCGTCTGAAACGTCTGATCGAGATCAAGGCACCTGAGGTGATCCTGCGTAACGAAAAACGTATGCTGCAGGAAGCGGTAGACTCCCTGTTCGATAACTCCCGTAAGTCAAATGCGGTGAAAGCAGAAGGCGGTCGTGCCCTGAAATCACTGTCCGATGTACTGAAAGGTAAACAAGGTCGTTTCCGTCAGAACCTGTTAGGTAAACGTGTGGATTACTCCGGTCGTTCTGTTATCGTGGTAGGTCCTGAACTGAAACTGCATGAGTGCGGTCTGCCAAAAGATATGGCGGCAGAGCTGTTCAAACCGTTTATTATCCGTAAGCTGATCGAAAGAGGTATCGTTAAAACCGTAAAATCTGCGAAGAAACTGGTAGACCGTAAGGAAGCAGTTGTTTGGGATATCCTGGAAAATGTACTGAAAGGACATCCTGTAATGCTGAACCGTGCGCCAACCCTGCACCGTCTCTCCATCCAGGCATTCCAGCCTAAACTGGTAGAAGGTAAGGCTATTCAGTTGCACCCGCTGGTGTGTTCTGCGTTCAACGCCGACTTTGATGGTGACCAGATGGCCGTGCACGTACCGCTGAGTAATGCAGCAGTACTGGAAGCACAGTTGCTCATGCTGTCATCCCACAATATCCTCAACCCACAGAACGGTACGCCAATCACCCTGCCTTCACAGGACATGGTATTGGGTCTGTACTACATCTCTAAGGGTAAGAGATCAACTCCGGAAGAAAAAGTAGAAGGAGAAGGTAAAGCATTCTATTCTGCAGAAGAGGTGATCATTGCTTACAACGAGCAGAAAGTGAACCTCCATGCTAACATCCGCGTAAAGGCAACGATACGTAACGAAAAGGATGAGCTGGAATGGAAACTGATAGAAACAACAGTAGGCCGTGTAATTTTCAACCAGCACGTTCCAAAAGAAGCTGGTTTTGTAAATGCACTGCTGACTAAGAAGTCACTGCGTGAAATCATCGGTGACATCATTAAATATACAGACATCCCGAAAACTGCGAAGTTCCTGGATGATATCAAACAGCTTGGTTTCCGCACTGCGTTCCGTGGTGGTCTGTCATTCAACATCAATGACCTGATCATTCCGGAAGTTAAACAGCACATGATTGATGGTGCTACCGGTGAAGTAGACGAAGTTTGGGAGAACTATAACATGGGTCTGATCACGAATAACGAACGTTATAACCAGATTATCGATATCTGGTCCCGTGCAGATACCAAAGTAACTGAAACGCTGATCCGTGAGCTGGCGAATGATAAACAGGGCTTCAACTCTGTGTACATGATGCTTGACTCTGGTGCGCGTGGATCCAAACAGCAGATCAAACAGCTGGCAGGTTTAAGGGGATTGATGGCCAAACCGCGTAAGAGTGGTTCCAGTGGCTCTGAGATCATTGAAAACCCGATCCTGTCCAACTTTAAAGATGGTCTGAACGTATTGGAGTACTTCATCTCTACGCACGGTGCGCGTAAAGGTCTTGCGGATACGGCGTTGAAAACAGCGGATGCTGGTTATCTGACCCGTCGTCTCGTAGACGTTGCACAGGACGTAGTGATCAATGAAGAAGATTGTGGTACCCTCCGCGGTATTGCCACTTCTGCACTGAAAGACAATGAAGAAGTAGTTGAACCATTATACGACCGTATCTTGGGCCGTACTTCCCTGCACGATGTGTTTGAACCACACACGGAAGAACTGATCGTGGCAGCAGGTGGTATGATCACCGAAGATATCGCTCATAAAATTGATAACAGCGCTATCGAAACCGTAGAGATCCGCTCCGTACTTACCTGCGAAAGCCGCAGAGGTGTGTGTGTGAAATGTTACGGTAAGAACCTGGCAACCGGTTATGTAACACAGCGTGGTGATGCCGTAGGTATCATTGCCGCTCAGTCAATCGGTGAACCTGGTACACAGCTGACACTGCGTACGTTCCACGTAGGTGGTGTGGCTGGTTCTACTTCAGTAGATACCGGCTTACAGGCTAAGTTCGATGGTACAATCCAGTTTGATGGTCTTAGAACCACTACTTATGAAGATAAGGATGGTGAAAAAGTACAGATCGTAATTGGTCGTACGGGTGAATTACGTATTGTGGATGTAAAGAATGATCGTTTGCTGATCACCAACAATATCCCTTACGGTTCCGCCCTGCTGGTGAAAGACGGACAGAAAGTAGCGAAAGGGGATATCATCTGTACATGGGATCCTTACAATGCCGTTATCGTTTCTGAAATTGCAGGTAAGATCCGCTTCGACAGCATCATAGAAGGTATCACCTTCCGTGAAGAAGCTGATGAGCAGACAGGTCACCGTGAGAAAGTGGTAATTGAAACCAAAGACAAGAATAAGATCCCGTCTCTGTTTGTAGATGGTAATAAAGAAGTGAAATCTTACAACTTACCGGTTGGCTCACATATCGTCATTGAAGAAGGTGATACTGTAAGAGCTGGTCAGGTTATCGTGAAGATCCCACGTATCCTTGGTAAACTGAGAGATATCACGGGTGGTCTGCCACGTGTAACTGAATTGTTTGAAGCACGTAACCCAAGCAATCCTGCCATCGTATCTGAAATTGATGGTGTGGTAGCTTTCGGTAACATCAAACGTGGTAACCGTGAGATCATCATTGAAAGCCGTGAAAGTCACATCAAGAAATACCTGGTGCCATTGACACGTCACATCCTGGTACAGGACGGTGACTTCGTGAAAGCAGGTACTGCGTTGTCTGATGGTTCTATCACTCCGGCAGATATTCTTTCCATCAAAGGACCGTTCGCCGTACAGGAATACCTGGTGAACGAAATCCAGGAAGTGTATCGCTTACAGGGTGTGAAGATCAATGACAAACACATTGAAGTGATCGTGCGTCAGATGATGCGTAAGGTGAATATCGAAGATCCCGGAGATACACGTTTCCTGGAAGGTGATACCACCGATAAGTTTGAATTCTTTGAAGAGAACGATCATATCTACGATAAGAAGGTAGTAACAGAACCTGGTGAATCCACCAATCTGAAAGCCGGTCAGATCGTAACATTGCGTCAGGTGAGGGAAGAAAACTCCTTACTGCGCCGTGCAGATAAACATCTGGTGGAATACCGCGACGCTGCTCCGGCTACTTCCAGCCCACTGTTGCAGGGTATTACCAAAGCATCACTGGGTACTCACAGCTGGATCTCTGCTGCGTCCTTCCAGGAAACAACCAAAGTACTGTCTTCTGCAGCCATCAACGGTAAAACAGATGATATGCTTGGCCTGAAAGAAAACGTAATCACGGGTCATCTGATACCAGCAGGTACAGGTTTACGCGAGTTCGAAAACATGATCGTTGGTTCTAAAGAAGAATACGACATCCTGGCATCTTCTAAAGAAGTATTCCAGTTCGACGAAGAAGAATAGTTTAGTAAATCATTGTATAAAAAAATGTCCCGGCTCTTTGCCCGGGACATTTTTTTTACCTGTAACTTTCCGCAACTTTCAAATGTGTTATGAAGCAAAGGATCCTTTTAATAGTTATACTTCTTATAACAGGTTTCATCGCCTGTAATAAAAACAGCGATAGTTCTATCCCGGTTACCAGCTCCAGCGTCAATGTATTTTTTGCAGTACCCGGTAGCCAGTTTGATGTAGCCATTGATACAGCTTCCATCGGTACCAATCTGGGGGCCGGACAAAGCACCGGTTACCACAGCTTCCTGGCAAAACGTTATAACTTATACATCTTTGCAGCAGGTAGTAATCACCTGGATACGATCGCTGGTGGACAAATCAGCCTGCGCAATGGTCATTTCTACTCCGTATTCCTTTCCCGCGACCATAATAATAACCTGCGTTTACAGGCAACAGAAGATAATCTTGCACCACCGGCAGCCAACACGGGTAATCTGCGTATTGTGGACCTGAGTGATACGTACAATACTATTCCAGGCCAGGTAACACTCGATTTCTTTCTCGGCGATACCATACGCTTCCGGCGTATCAGTTATACCGCTATTACCGGTTTTATACCAGTACAGGCAGGCGCACATATCCGTGATATCCGTTATGCAGATTCAAGTCTGAGCCTGCGTGGAAAGATTGATTCCAACCTGGTAATAGAGGACCATAAGATCTATAGCTGGATCGTATATGGCAATGCACTTGTGGCAGATAGTTTTAAACTCGCAACGTTTATACATTAAATATAAAATGTGAAAGTGTTGTTAAGATGGCTGGACACTACCTATAATCATGTAAAAACCTTATTTTAGCCGTTCAATTTTTAAATCGAATCAAAGGAGATTAAAAAATCCACCTAACAACATGCGCACTAGTAAACAATTTGTGAAAAGCGGAGTATTGGCAGCATTGGCAGCCGGAATGTTCATGGCCTGCCAGCAGCCAGCTAAACAAGGTAGCACAGCCACTGCCGCAACTACAGGGAATAATACAGCAACTGTTAACCATGGGTTTATTATTGCTTATGTGGATATTGATACCGTAGAAGCAAACTATAATTACTTTAAAGAGAAGAAAGCAGAGCTGGAAAAGAAACAGCAGGCAATCGATAATGAACTGAAAGCTAATGTAAGGGCATTACAGAACGAAGCCGCTGATTTTCAGCGTAAAGCGCAGAGTATGACACAGGCAGACGGGGAAGCTGCCCAGCGCGTGTTATATGACAAACAACAGCAACTGGAAGGCAAAGCACAGAACATGCGTGCACAGTATGCTGAACAGGAGGGTAAATTCAACGAAGAACTACAGAAGAGGCTGAACGACTTCCTGCAGAAGTTCAACAGCGACAAAAAATATGCATACATTCTTTCTTATCGCTCCGGAGCCAGCAACGTACTGTATAAAGATGAACAGTATAATATTACCAATGAGGTAATTAAAGGGCTGAATGAAGCCGATGCTTCTGAGAAAAAATAATACTTGCTATAGCAAAGTATATAAAAAAAACTTAACTTGGAATCCCGTTTAGCTTATCAGGCTGAACGGGATTTTCTAATTACATCAATATAACCATTGACCTGTATGGAGAACAACCAGAATTCGGCTTTCCGTCCCAGCCTCAGTCTGCTGGATGCTACCATGATCGTTGCCGGGTCCATGATAGGATCAGGCGTATTCCTCGTGTCTGCAGAGATTACCCGTAACCTGGGGTCTGCCGGCTGGCTCACACTCATGTGGGTACTGGGGGGGATCGTTACAATTATAGCAGCGGTTAGTTACGGAGAGTTATCCGGTATGTTCCCAAAGGCAGGAGGCCAGTACGTATACCTGCGTGAAGCCTACAATCCCTTTGTAGCCTTTCTGTTTGGATGGACGCAATTCAGTGTAATCCAGACAGGTACGATTGCTGCGGTGGCAGTTGCTTTCGCAAAATTCTCTTCTTATATCATTCCTTCCTTTAGTGAAGAAAATATACTGATGGACCTGGGCTTTCTGAAAGTCTCGGCTGCCCAGATAGTCGCTATCATCTCCATTATCTTACTCACCTGGATCAATACCCGCGGTATCCGCAATGGTAAGATCATACAAACAGTGTTTACGCTGGCCAAGCTGTTATCGTTGTTTGGCCTGATTATCTTCGGTTTCCTGCTGGGAGCAAAACAGGAGATATGGAACGCGAACTGGGCACATGCCTGGGATGCAGTATCGCTGACACAGAATAACGGGGAAGTAGTCACCACTTTATTATCGGGCCTTGCATTATTTGGTGCAGTGGCTATCTCTATGAAAGGTTCATTGTTCAGCAGTGATGCCTGGAACAATATTACTTTCATTGCAGCGGAAATCAAGAACCCGCAGAAGAATATTGGGCGTGCATTATTCTTTGGAACACTGTTAGTTACCATTGTATATGTAAGTGCTAACCTGATGTACCTCGCAGTACTGCCATTGCATGACATTGCTTTTGCAGCAAAAGACCGTGTAGCAGTAGCTGCAGCGCAGGAAATCTTCGGAGGGGTTGGTTCTACCATCATAGCGGTGATGATCATGGTATCTACTTTCGGATGTAATAATGGGTTGATCCTTTCCGGAGCAAGGATTTATTCTACCATGGCAGAAGATGGTCTGTTCTTTAAAAAAGCAGCCAAACTGAACGCTTTTAATGTACCGGCCAATGGATTATGGATACAGTGCGTTTGGGCATCTCTGTTATGTCTTTCCGGAAAATACAATGACCTTTTAGTATTAGTGATATTTGGAGTATTGATATTCTATGTGTTAACCATACTGGGGATCTTTATCTTACGTAAAAAACGTCCAGAAGCACCTCGTCCGTATAAGGCATTCGGTTATCCTGTGTTGCCACTCATATATATAGTGGTAGCAACTTCTCTGGCTTTATTACTGTTAGTATTTGAGAGTAATTATGCTTTACCGGGACTGGGAATTATCCTGCTTGGTATTCCATTATATTATATTGCGGTAAGAACACAAGGTAAATAGCTAGAGAAGATTAAGAAGAGTTTTGTTTCACACAAAAGTTGTATGTAAAAAAGTTGAAATTTTATCCTACTGCTGTGGAACTTTCAGTGAATTGATGTAATTTGCATGAACACTTCCGGACCCGAAGAATGATTTGTGTATAACCCTTGGCGCAACACGTATGGATAGAAAACCCTTTGGTATTAAAAATTTTAAAGGTGTACTATTAGTAACGCGGGGGAATATACCCGCAAAGAATAAGGAAACATTGTAGAAGGAACGTGTTGTCAAACTTTTGTTATAAAAACTTTATGCCAGCGACATACTATATTCAGCAACATTATTTATTGTTAACAATAAACAATATTTCTCATTAGGTACTAATATAATTAACAGGTCCCAAAAGGATCTGCACGATTTGCATTCTCGAACATTCACATGACAATCTTAACAACAAGCGTATGGTATCTACCATACGCTTTTCTTTTGCCCGGCAGGGCCGGTGTTAAGGAATTGTAAACTCCACTTATCCCATTGGTACTTCCGCTGTTCAACTGCGTACTCTTATTACCATACACAGTAAATGAAGATAGATCCGCAAATACTTGAAAAATACTTTAAAGGTAACTGCACAGCTGAAGAAGCTGCGAAGGTAGAAAGCTGGCTGGAACAGCCGGATGTTCCGGAGGTAGATGAATGGTTTGGCAGGATGTATGCTTTGAGCCACGTGGAAGAGCCTGTGCAATTAAAAAAGACAGGTAATCATATATATCGCCGTTTATACAGCATTGCTGCTGCCATAGCAGTGCTTGTAGGAGTATGTGCATGGTTATGGCAGTCGGGACTCCATACGGCCGGTAAAACGCCTCTGGCGTTTAACTGGGACACGCTCGCTAACAAGAGTAACGATATCAAGCTCTTATCACTCGCAGATGGGTCTAAAGTATGGTTAGGACCACATTCCTCTTTAGCCTATGCATATAATTATAATGATACAAGCAGGGAGTTATCGCTGAACGGGGAAGCCTATTTTGAAGTAGCACATGATCCCCAACGTCCGTTCAGTGTACGCGCAGGTAAGCTGATCACCACGGCCCTGGGCACTGCGTTCAACATTGCCACTGCGAATTGCGCAGATGGCCGGATACAGGTAAGCCTGGTAGAAGGAAAAGTCTCTGTAAGCGCTGCCACCTTCTCCTGCATACTGAATCCCGGCCAGACAATAAGATACGGGGAAGATATGCAAACGGCATTGCCGGAAACATTTAAAAAGGAAGAAGTACTGGATTGGAAATCGGGGAAACTGGTATTTGACGGAACACCATTAAAAGATGCCTTTGCCAAGTTACAGGCAAGGCTGGGCACAAAGATCATAATGGATAGTACGGTATCGGGCACACGTAAAGTGTCGGGCGTATTTTCTGCGGGAGAGCCATTGGATCACATACTGGAAGCCATGCAATATGTATACGGATTTAAAATTGTGAAGAAGGATCGTAATACGTATAAAATAACGAAAGCGGATTAATTATTCTCCGGGGGGGCCCGGTATTCATTTAACAAAAAGTAATCTATAAGTATGCAAAAATCTACAAACAGATTTTGTAATGGGAAAGCTATGCAACTCCTGTTAAGTTTTTTAATGACAGGTTCTCCTGTGGCGCTGTTTGCGCAATCGTATCTATCACTATCAGAAAAGGTGTCGGTAAATTTTGAAAATACTACAGCAGACGTAGTAGTGAAATCTCTTGAAAAGCAAACTCCTTATACTTTTACGTATGATCCGGAGTATCTGCAACATTGTACATTATCAACTGTAAAATTCAATAATCAGCCACTTTCAGATGTGTTGCATTATCTCGATGTATATGCTCCTTTGGATATCGCATTTGTTAATAAAACAGTAGCCCTTAAACAGGGGAAACAGGAGCGTGTGGCAGGGCAGGATAAAGGCCGTATTACAGGTAAAGTAGTAGACAACAGGAATGAACCTATACCCGGTGTCACCGTACAGGCAAGCAATGGAGCAGGTGTATTGACTAATATAGACGGTAGTTATGAATTAGCCCTGCAACCGGGTGTATACACGCTCACATTCAGCTTTGTGTCTTACGATACGCATAAAATAACGGACATAACGGTGAAGGAAAAGGCGACACTACCTTTAGACATCGTATTAAAAAGTGGTAGCTCTCACCTGAAAGAAGTGACCGTTACCGGTAATTATAAAAGAGCTTCTGTGGAAGGTTTGTACGCTCTGCAGAAAAATAATGCAGCTATCTCAGATGGTATCAGTGCAGATCAGATCGCACGTACGCCAGATAAAAATATAGGAGAAGTATTGAAACGTATAAGCGGTTTATCTACCATGGATAATAAATATGTGGTAGTGCGTGGATTAAGTGAACGTTATAACCAGGCTGTATTAAACGGACAGGTAATGCCCAGTACAGAACTGAACAGGAAAAATTTCAGCTTCGATATTATCCCTTCCAATATTGTAGAAAATGTAACTGTTGTAAAGACTTTAACACCAGATCGTAGTGCAGAATTTGGTGGGGGACTGGTAGAAGTGAATACGCTTGATATTCCTACCTCAAACTTTTTTAACGTGAGTGTTGGAGGTAGTTATAATGATAAAACTACCGGTAAGGATTTTCTTACCCTGCAGAAGGAGAATAAAGAATACCTGGCGCAGGTGCCTTCCCACAGGAACCTGTTAGGTACACTTGACTGGAAAAATACGAAAGATGTTATATCGAAATACAATGCATCCTCTAAAGACGGTACGCAGTTAAGTAATAACTGGGGATTGTATAATCTCAAAGCTGCTCCTTCACAGAACTACCAGATCTCCGGAGGAAGGATGGCAGGTGGTGGCAGGTTTGGTGTAGTGGCTTCTCTTGGATACCGCAATACATTGTCTACCCAGGATATCAGGATGAGCCGGGATGGGTTTGCCGGACAAGAAGATACGCCTGTTGCAGACTATGCAGGGTATAAAGGGAAACGTTATGGATTTACTACCAATGTTGGTGGCTTACTGGGAGTAGGATACAGGGATGCGCGCAACCGTATCGGGGTGCAGACAATGTACCTGCGTTCACTGGATGAACAATTGGTTATAGGTACCGGTTCTGCGGCGAATGGGGGTATACAGCTGGGATATTATGATCTTGCTACACAGACTTCTTTATGGCAGAATTTATTAAAGGGAGAACATACACTTGGTAATCATGGTCTGAAATTTAGATGGGTAGGTGGATTTATGCGCCTGGACCGTCAGAAGCCTGATAATCATCAGATCACTACTCCGTTTATAAAGAGTGATTCATCTTCCATCAATGAGTATAGTATCCAGAGTGCTTATAGTAACGCTATCAGTAGCGGGGCGCTCCGTTGGTGGAGCCGTGCACTTGAAAATAACTATACATGGGAAGCTTCGTTAATGCTGCCTGTCAAAGTGAATATTGTAGATGCTTCCATTAAGGCAGGATATGCGGGATGGAGTAAGGACCGTACTTTTTATGTACTGAACATCGGCACCACTTTCGATAATCATGGGGGTTATTATCAACCACTTGCACAGGCTTTTACACCACAGAACAGTGTAGGATTTGACATCAGCAGGTTTGGTGACGACTTCCATCGTACGGCTTCATTACATGCGGTTTATGGCATGGTGGACGCCAAAATAGGTGATAGGTTAAGACTGGTAGGTGGATTAAGAGCGGAATACTATAATCTGAATAGCGTGAATGGTGTACTGGATTCATTATTCCATTATATCAACCAGTCACGTGATCCTTCACAGAAGTTTGATTATTCTGAATTAAAGAACAGGGAACCTAACTGGAATTTCTTTCCTTCCGTGAATCTTACATACAGCCTCACGTCAGATATGAATCTGCGTTTGGCCTATGCTAAAAGTATTATTCGTCCGGATTTACGTGATCTGTCATTTTTCAGGGAATATGATTTTGAGTTAGGTGGCACTTATGAAAGCCAGTTGGTCCGCTCTACTATGGCTAAACATGTGGACTTCCGGTATGAATGGTATCCGGGGCCAGGAGAAGTAATGTCATTTTCATTGTTCTACAAGCAGTTTGACTATTCAATGGAGATATATGCGGATGAGCAGAGTGGTGGTTTATATGAGTTGAGGAATAACAAGAATGCCAAGAATTATGGATTAGAAGTAGAAGTGCGCAAATCACTGGCATTTACCGGGGTACCTGTTATACGTAACATTACGTTGTATGGCAACTTCACCTCACTGGCGTCTTATGTAACACCCATGAAGGTCAACTATAACTCAATAGATCCTTCAAATCCTTTAAAAGTAACGCCTCTTGAGCAGATAGGTAAGAAGGAGAAAAGACCTCAGACAGGCGCCAGTAATTATATAGTGAATGCAGGGGTTTATTATGATGTGAAGCCTGCTTCATTTGGCCTGGTGTACAATTATATTTCTAACAGGATGTTCCGTCCGGACCAGGCATACCAGTATTCTCTTTTCGAGCGTCCGCTGGAATCGCTGGATGCACAGTTAGCAATACGGTTTTACAAGCAGCGCGGGGAGATCAGGTTAAGTGTTGCCAATCTCCTGAACAGCGTATCACTTGTATATAAGAACAGGTATGATGATCCTGCTATTAACGATAATTCCAAGGCCCCGTCTACGAAGGAATTACTCTATAAAAGCGGACATGATGTGATAGATTATGAAGCGAAGCCCGGTCGTACGTTCAGTACTACCATCAGTTATAAGTTTTAGAAACCACGTGTGTTAATTATAAATGCCCTGATCAGGTATTCAATTTTAACCTTAAAAAACAATTTAAAATGAAAAGAAAGCCCTTATTTTCGGTTTTAGCATCAGCAGCTGTACTGGGTACAGTTCTGGTAAGTTCATGTAAGAAAGATGGACAACCTGTTGCTGACCGTGCATTGTCCGCATCACAAATTATTCCTTCCAACCCAACCCTGAGTGGAGTTTTGGGAACAGGACATACCATTGCCGACACTATTCACTTAACAAGTTCTGTTGCCTGGCACCTGAGTGGCCTGGTGTATGTTGACTCTTCCGATGTATTGATCATTGATGCAGGTACTACGATCAGAGGAGATCTGAGTTCCAGTTCATCAGTTCCAGGTGGTGGATTAGTAATTACCCGTGGTGCGAAGATCCTGGCTCAGGGTACTCCAACCAGCCCGATCGTATTTACATCAGCAGCAACTACTCCTGTATCAGGAGACTGGTCTGGTGTTGTTATCCTGGGTAATGCTTCAACAAACCACAGCAGCCGTGTACAGGTAGAAGGTATTCCTACGAATCCTCCTGCAGATGCTACATTTGGTGGTAGTGTTGGTACTAATGATGCAGATAACTCTGGTATTTTGCAGTATGTTCGTATAGAATACGGTGGATATGAATTATCTGCTGATAATGAAATTAACGGTCTTACACTGGCTGGCGTTGGTAGCGGAACTACTATTGACTTTGTTGAAGTATTTAAATCAAAAGATGATTCTTTCGAATGGTTTGGTGGTACTGTAAATGCATCTCACCTGCTGTCTATTGACGGTCTGGATGATATGTTCGATACAGACAACGGTTACAGAGGTACTATTTCTTATGCATTAGGCGTTGCTGATACTACCCGTGCAGATAAGAGTACTTCCAACGGTTTTGAAAGCGACAACAATGCTACCGGTACTACTGCTACTCCGCTCACAAACCCTACTTACAATTTTGTTACCATTGTTGGTCTGCCTAATGCAGCTAAAGCATCCATCACTAATGGTGCACCATCAGGTACAGGTAAATACGGCCGTGCAGCTCATCTGAGAAGAAATGCCCGTTTCACTATCAATAACTCGATCTTCCTGGGTTATAACTACGGTTTGTCTCAGGACCTGCAGTTAGGTAACACAACTGGTACCTTCACTGGCAACTTCGTACATGCATTTATTAATCCTTTCACAACAGAGAGCAACGGTACTTCTTTCGTAGCTATCGCAGCTCCTGGGAATACAAGGGATTCAAGTGCTGTTCCAACTGCAAAAGGATGGTTACCTGCTCCATTCAGCCGTTCAGCAATCACCAATTTTGTACCTAATGCTATCACATCTGCAGCTAAAGCTGCTGGTGCTTTCCCTACAGGAAGCACAACATGGGCCAGCAGTGGTACATGGGTTAGGTTACAGTAATTTTCTGACTTGATCGTAATACCGTATAAGAATTTTCTTATACGGTATTACTTTAAAAAACAACAGTTATTCATGCGTTCATCAATTGTCCTTTTATTATTATTAATCTTCGTTTCCTGCAGGAAAGGAGAATTACCTGAAGCGTATTATTTCAGTAAGATCCAGGTACAGAATTTATCTTTTCCTAATTCGCCCGATGTGGATGTCCGGTTTAATGGTAAACCATTAGGCAATATTCTTAGTGGTAGGAATGGAACATTTGATTTAAATACGGCCAAAGGCAAACTGGAACTTTATAAGGCTAACACGGACTCATTGCTGGCTGATACACTAATAACGCTTGAGAAAAATGTGCAGAAGGATTTTCGTTTTGCATACTATAAAGATCTTGGCCTGGTAGGATTTTTAGGGAGTAGTGCGGCCATATCTGCAGATACAATTGCTTTTCAGATCCTCAATAACCTGGGGGATTACTATAAGACTTATACTGATCTTGATTTGCATATCTTTTTTTATAATTATGAGACAGGAACGCTGGATGAAACCGGGTATGTAATTGAACACTTTCAAAATGTAAAATTATCTGCAGCTACTTACAAATTGGACTTTGCCACGAATGATGGCTCACCTAATGTATACGTGTGCAGATTAGTAGATAAAGCGACCGGAGAATATATACTTATGCCGGCTTCAGGAACGGATTTTTTCCTGTTGCCACAGGAAGCAGAAGGAGGTCATAGTTTTATTTACAGCATGACAGATGATGCAGGTGAAGTAACAGTCACTTCCATTCCTCTGTAATTACTATGAAAAAAACAACTTGTTATATAATACTATTTTCCGGCAAACCTGCTTGAAAATAGAATACCCCCTTTAGCGATCAGGAGATACGATTCATCTCTCAATCAGAATGTTTCAAAGAAAAGGCGTGCTGTTTTTACAGTACGCCCTTTTTATTCTTATCTACCTTGGTATTTTTGCGATGTTCGTTTCTGAAGGGGATTGTCTTGAATCATAATAATTTCTCACTGTAGTATTCTTTTCTGTCCGTCTGCCATTTCCACTGATGATATTCAGTGCCTTTGCTATCAGTGGGTCACTATTGCTTCCTATGGGTGATAACGGTTGTGTTGCCATCTCATCCACCGTATATTGAGGAGAGATCCCGTGTATATATCCACCCTCACCTTTTGCATTCAGGAGATTATAAGTGATGGGTAGTAAGGTCCATGGAATACGGTTGCTTTGTATGATGATAGCGCCTTTATCTTTCCCGAAAGTGTTTTGTCCTATGTGTATGACCTGTACATAAGGCTTCAGTGCATTGATCGTTAATTCAGCAGCAGAGGCGGTTTTGGAGCCAGAAAGAATAAATACACGGTTTAAAGAAAGCCTGGAAGGTGCTTGTGCACCGAAGGATAAAGGGGCGCCGCTTTCAGGAACAGATAGTGCAGATTTAAAAGAAATGTTTCTTTGTCCTAGGTGGTTGTTACCGGCGTATTCAGCAAAGATATTCTGTTCAGTGATATTGGGTGCGATTAAAACATTCATTAATGCAGCAGCAGCTACGCTACCCCCGGGATTATATCTCAGATCCAATATCAGTTCAGTAGCACCTGCTTCTTTGAATTGTTTGAAGGCTGCGCTTAGTGCCCGGTTATAGGTATCATTGAAATAATTATAGAACAGGTAAGCCACTACTTTGCCATTTACATTTCTTGTGTCTTGCAGGTAAATAGGGTTTTCTGATAAACCCTGTGCTGGCAGAAAGATGGCGCTGTCTTCTTTTACCGTACTGTTATCAACGGTAGCCATTGTTAATGTCGCAGACGATGCATCCAGTAATGCGTTACTAACAGCAGCAGCATTGGTGCCGGTAAGGGTAGTACCGTTGATCTGTGTAAAATAGTGGCCCCGTTTTATTCCGTTTAGAGCGGCTACAGAACCGGGTAGCACTATTTTAACTACGCCTAATACCCCTCCGGGAGCAGCAGGCCAGTCTATCACAGAGAAGTCGATACCATACATATACAGCATGTATTTAGGGTAGGTAGAGAGATCTGCAGGCTTATAGATAAATGAGAAGCGGTCTTCCGGGCTTTTCAGCTGGTTGAAAAATGCGGTGGTAGTAAGCGTGGTATCCGCTGTAGCGGGCAACTGATCATTCCAGAGGTAGAAGTACCGCATACTGTCGAGCATCCAGTTATTGGTCTCTTTTTGCGTAACAGGGCCTGTCGGAACGGGAGTAACAGGCTGATCTTTTTTACTGCAGGCGGTCAGGAGCAGGAAAATGAGTGAGTAACGTTTCATGGCATATAATTTTACATATCGTAATGGGCCATCATTTCCCGCCTGATATATTGTAAGGCAAGGTTAAGGTGATTTCTAACCGTAGAGGGGGAGAGGCTGAGCAGATCGGCTATCTCTTTATAACTTTTGCCTTTATCCCTGCTTAACAGGTAGATATTGCGGCGTTGTTCCGGCATTTTCTCTATTACTTTCCGGATATGCTGTTGGAATTCTTTATGTAGCAGGGAGTTATCTGTTGATGAATGTGGGCCGGCAGTTATTTTTTCCAATGATTTTTTCTCCCGGTATAACTTGCGGGTTTCATCGATAACAATATGTTTTACGTACACGAACAGGAGCGGGAAAATGTCTTGCCCCGGTTGTACTTTTTGCATGTTTTCCCATAGCTTGATAAAGCATTGTTGTGTAATCTCCTGTGCCCGCAAATGGTCATCGGTTAGTTTGAACGCAAACCGGTACACCTTTTCGCGATTGTCCTCAAACAATTGATCAAAGAGTATTCTGGATGGGTTATCAGACATATAGTTTGATATAAGGTTGCTATAATGGAAAATAAATGTAAGCAGTAGATGTTACTTGAATGTTAAGGCTATTTATATACATTTGCTTCATGTTTACAGAACTGTGCAATAAAATATTTGATCAGAGTATTGCCGATTATCATCTGCATGATAGTGTATATCAGCCTATCCTGAATCCTTATGAAAAAGCAGCGATAGAACACCTGCTATACCTTAAAAACTGGATTGATACGGTGCAATGGCACCTCGAAGATATTATCCGCGATCCATTGATTGATCCGGTAAAGGCGTTGGAAATCAAGCGTTGGATAGACCGGTCTAATCAGGAGCGTACGGATGTGGTGGAGTATATAGATAGTTATTTCCTGGAGCAGTTCAAGACTGTTTCACCGCTTGCCGATGCGTCTATTAATACGGAAAGCCCTGCATGGGCGATAGATCGCCTGTCTATCCTGGCGCTGAAGATTTACCATATGCGTGAAGAGGCTACCCGTGCGGATGCTTCTGCGGAACATCGTGAAGCCTGCCAGCGTAAACTGGACATCCTGCTGGACCAGCGCAATGACCTGGGAACGGCTATTACGCTGTTATTGTCGGATATTGGCGCTGGTAAGAAATACATGAAAGTGTATAAGCAGATGAAGATGTACAATGATCCGTCCCTGAATCCGGTCCTTTACGCTAAATCCTGATGAGAACAATACTGGCCATCCGTTTTTCTGCAATGGGGGATGTCGCCATGACTATCCCAGTAATGAAGTTAGTCCTGGATGCCCATCCGGATATACAGATCGTTTTTGTTACTAATAAGAATTGGGGTGCGCTTTGTGCCAATATTCCCCGGCTGATCTTTTTCCCGGCAGACCTGAAAGGGGCGCACAAGGGATTTAAAGGTCTTTTCAAGTTGTTTCTCCATATACGCAAAGAGTATCGTATCGATGCGGTGGCAGACCTTCACCAGGTGCTGCGTTCTCAGATAGTGCGTACTTTCTTTAAACTGAGTGGCAAGCGTGTTGCTGTGATCGATAAAGGACGTGCGGAGAAGAAGGCGCTGGTCCGTCAGGAGAACAAGGTCCTGCAGCCATTGACCAGCACTATTGAGCGTTATGCGGGTGTTTTCCGGGAGCTGGGGCTGGCGTTGGACATTACAGCTACACCGCCTGTGTTTGGGGCTCAGCCATTACCCGGAGGTATGTTTGATAAAGGTGCTGATAAGTGGATAGGGTTGGCACCTTTTGCAACCTATCGTGAGAAGACATATCCTTTGGATAAAATAGAACAGGTATTGGCTGTTTTAGTGCAGCAACCTGCTACAAAGGTCTTACTGATGGGAGGAGGAGCTGCTGAAATGGCCCGGTTGACGGCACTTGCGGCAAAATACCCGGCAGCCGTTGTGATGGCAGGGCGTTACAGCCTTCCGGAGGAACTGGCGGTTATCAGTCAGCTGGATGTGATGATCAGCATGGATTCTGCGAATATGCACCTTGCATCGTTATTTGGGGTGCCTGTAGTGTCTGTTTGGGGAGCAACGCATCCTTTTGCAGGGTTTATGGGATATGGACAGCCTCTAAGTAATGCGGTGCAGGTGGAAGACCTTCCCTGCCGCCCATGCTCTATCTTTGGGAATAAGCCATGTTTTCGCGGTGATCATGCCTGTATGGAGTGGTTACCACCAGCAGCTGTGATATCGAAAGTGTTAACAGTAGCGGGTTGAGGGAATTCTGTAAAAGTTTTTTTTGTGGATTAGGAAAAATTGCTAATTTCGCCATCCAATTATACGGTGCCCTATAGTATAATGGTAGTACGACAGTTTTTGGTACTGTTTGTCTTGGTTCGAATCCAGGTGGGGCAACAAAACAAGAAAGGCGCTGATTTATCAGCGCCTTTCTTGTTTTAAATATCCTACGAATCGCATATTCACCCATAAGGTTCGAAATGAAGGTTTCTAAAGAACCAATATTTCAGGATATATGGAACATATAATTTGTTTTTACTTACAAATTAGCTGCAGTCCGGTATTGGAGGATATTTTGGAGTATCGGCCATAAAAGAAGCAAGCCTGCTTAGCCGTTTGGGAGCTTTATCTTTCTTCTTGTATCAGTTTTTTATGAATAGACTCCAGCTCCAATTTGAAAGCGGGAAGATCATTTGTAATAACATTCCAGACAACAGGAAGATCGGTGCCAAAATATTCATGTATCAACCTGTTGCGCATTCCCTTTATCAAAGTCCAGGGAATGTGCGGATTATTATTTTTAACATCATCAGGAAGATGAGAAACAGCTTCTCCAATTATTTGAATATTATAAAGGCAAGCCTCTATAACCATAAAGTTGGATGTGAAATTCTCAAATGATAGATTGGCTGTATATAACGTGATGTGATCAATACAATTCAGAATGTCATTTAAGACAATAGAGGGCAAACGTTTAGACATATAACATGTCTTTTTCTACAAAAGGAAGATAAGCAGGTTTGATAGAACGTTTTGGTACAACATCAACCTTAATCCCGAACAAATTCTCGATTTCGTTTGCCATAGCCACAAAATTCAACCCCATCGGCCCGTCCAGTTCTACAGCAATATCAATGTCACTATTCTCTGTTGCCTCACCGCGCGCGAAAGAACCAAATACACCTATCTGAGAAATGGGATATTTCTGTTGAAGCGCTGGCTTATGCTGGCGCAACTTTTCCAGTATGGCGTCTAACGTATACATATACGCAAATTACGACTATTTTTCTATATGAAACAGCGAGTGGTTAATTGCAGTTCTTAATTAAATAACCTCTTAGATCTCCTTTGCGATATTTCCGTATACAATTGGTTATCAGTATGAATTAAGGTAAAAATAAGAACCATTATAGCCTGAATAATTTTGCTTATCATATCAATGTTGAATGGTGGGTGTTTATATTGGCCGGTCTTATCGTGACAGCCATTACTCTTTTAACTGTGTCGTTTCAGTCGGTGAAAGCAGCGCTTATGAACCCGGTACAATCATTAAGATCGGAATGAATAAATTGGAGGTAGTGTCGATTTTGATCAAATCTTCAAAAAGTTATTCGTCATACGGACTTTTTTGTCCATTGTTTAATAAAACTTTAATAATTCGTATTCTATTGTGTCGCTGAAGGAAAATAGGATAAATGTTTACATAAAGATTTATTACTGTTAGAAAAACGAGGTCAAAGCCCCCCGGTTTTTTGCCACTAATAAAAATCAATCCAATACATCCGATGGTTGTGATAATATGTAGTAATTCGTTACTCCTTGTTTGTCTTTCGTATCTATACAATTCATTTATTCTCTCAGACCTATTAAGCTTAATTTGAATTATTTTTCTCCATTTTCTGCCAATGACACGTGGCATTGGCAAAAATTTCTTGTATAATTTGATGCCAATAAATTCATAAATCGTTCGGTTATGATAAATTTCTATTTTCTTCGGCTTAAAGTAGTTTTTCATTTCTCCTTTTTTAGTTTTATCAAATTCTTCATAAATAAAACTTCCTTTTTTATCTCTTAAAAGTATGAAATTCCGTTTTTGGGGTTCAGGATACCGTTATTTAATTATTTTTATCGGATGAATATCATATCCCAACTGAAGGGGTTGGCTGAAAGTTACGACATTGGAGCAATGGATACACTTGTAGAAAGCCTTTCACCCATCCATCTAGAAGAATATAAACAAGAAATAATTGATGCCTATGATATGGTTTACTCTTATGGCCTGTACGATCTTGACTGCAATAAGGTAAGCGACCCGGAAGACTTTATCTTTTACCTGCTCGATATCATCGCCTCCATCCAGCGGTTTTTCCCTGATCAAATGTATTATCAGGAACGTGGCTATTGTTACGAGAATCTGGCAGATCATGCCGCTGCTTATGAGGATAAAGTACGTTACATACAAGAGGCCATCCATATTTATAACATCGCTCCTCAAACCACCAATATGCAAATGTCGATGGTCGGGGCGCTGACGGATAAAATGGAAATAACGAAAGAATTTACTACAGACGCGTTTACAGAGCTGTTATATTTTTTTAGGTTAGTACTCAGCGATACCTCCTTTATAAAAAGCTTGGTTCATCAATGCTTTCGGGTACGTTCACTCCCGTTTGAGCAGAATCATTACTGGCATCAGCGCCTGTTACGTGAATTTGAAGTCGCTATGCATGAACTGGCGGAAAAAGAATTGCTCGTTTACCTGGACTGGGCAGAGACATACCACTATCTTCTCTATCACGACTCTCCTGAAATAGAACCTGAATACAAGACGGCCATGGTTGCACAAACAGCTTCACTGTTGCAACCGCTTGAGGGCTATTATACAGAAAATCCTGAACTGCTGAACCGCCTGGGTAAAGCATTTGCAGATACAGCCAAAAGATCAGAAGATAACGATCTGAAACTGGAATATTACAGGATTTCAGTTGATTTTTTCACAAAAGGTCATGAACAGCAACAGGCTGCCTGGACATTTCCTGTATATGCTACCAACTCCCTGTTGGGCATGGCACATATCTATCATGAACAGGGTGCTTACGAAAAGCTAATCAATACATTTGAACATGGGCTGCAAATTTTCTCTCAGGTATATAAGCATGAAGAGGATTTTCAACTGAATATTTACTGGGGCGATTTTCTTCTTGAATATACCGGGCTGGCCTATGATTATAAGTCGCCATCCATTAACCGGCTCGCAGAAGAAAAGCTGCAAATCGCTGCCGTGCTGGGTAGAAATTACTATTCGCACCCTTACATCTCTATGGCAAGATTAGCGATAAAATCAGGTGATAAAGAGAAATGCGTTAAACTATTGCTGCAATGCAGAGATGCCATACATTCAACGGGATATGATGCTTATAATTTGAGTGAAGTTCTTAGCGATGAAGATTTCAGGGAAATCTGGGACCAGTTGCTGTGATCTGTTCTGAATAAAATTCATCTTCATAAATCACTTAATGGAGGATAATTTTTTACAGGGACTGAAAGCATCTCCTGATATACAGTGATTGTAAAATGGTGATACCGTAAAGGTACGGGATGGTTGTTTTGATATGCTGGTTCGGCACTTTTTCAGCCAGTCTATAGCTTCAGATTTATTCCAAATTGATTTTTTCGAAAAGCTTTGCGGGCCCTACCTCTTTGGGAAATTCAGTAATGTTTAATCTTACATCGGCACCAAAGACATGAAGGATAAATAGACGTTTTATATCATCATCTTCTTCCAAATCTGCATGGGAGTTGTCGCATGTTATTTTACCATAGCTGATCTTCAGCGAGGCTTTATTAAAGTATCCATCTACAGCTTCGGCATTAATAAAAGCCCATTGCTTCAGAGATTCTTCCAAATCAGGCATAATCCATCTTATACCCTGGAAATAAACCAGCATACCTTCAGTTTTATTATTCAAAAGTTGCTCCCTGATAAGAGCATTTAAACCCTGTCCGGGTTTTATATCACAAGGTATTATTATGATAGAAGGAGGAATTGGATAAGTGGTATCATAAATGATTAATCCGCTAATAGAATGTAATTGAAGATTAAATTTCTTAGCATATTCCTGGTAATTACTGCTCATAATTGATGGCAAAATACTCAATTTAATATGGATTGCATGGACATGGCTAAAGCCACAAATGCCTGTGTTACCCTGAATGCAGGGCATGATGCAATCGATGAATTAACAACATTATAATAACTGCAGGAAGAGCAACTATGCCATCATCATTTCTTTATTATACTTATTCCGGTATTCAACAGGAGATAACCCTGTTACTTTTTTGAAGATAGTCCTGAAAGCTTTGGTATCTGCATATCCCACATCATACATCACCTCATTCACATTTTTACGGGTATTCTCCAGCTGTTTCTTCGCTGCTTCAATCTTCACCCGCTGAATATATTCGCTGGGTGTATTATTGGTAGCTTTCTTAAAGCGTCTTTCAAAATGCCGTCTGCCGATGGCAAATTTAACTGCCAGATCTTCTATGGATATTTTCTCTGTTACATTCTTTTCAATGAATTCCTGCGCCTGTTTGATAGGCTCATCCTCATGTTTCTTCTGCCCGTTGAACATAATAAAGGGCGACTGGCTCTTGCGGTCTATTTCTATCGCAAAGAATTTGGATGCTTTAATCGCCATTGTACGACTGGTATATTTCTCTACCAGGTGCAGCAGCAGGTTCCAGTAAGAATTAGCCCCACCACTGGAGTAAAGCCCCTGTTCATCGGTAACGATACTTCCGTCTGTCAGCGTTACATCAGGGAATAATGCGCGGAACTCATTTGCAAACAGCCAGTGCGTAGAACATTTTTTACCGTTCAGCAAACCGGTCGCCGCCAGCAAAAACGCTCCTATACAAAGAGAGGCTACCTCGGCCCCTTGCCGGTACTGTTCCACTATCCAGGGGATCATGGCCTTGTTTGCTTCCAGGGCGGTATAGATATCCCCACTTAATGCGGGTATGATGATCAGGTCTGTAGCAGGAGTATCTGTTATCAGCGCATCTGTATGCACGTAAAACACCCCGTTGTGTAACGGGATCTCCTTTTTCAGGCCAATGAGCTGCACATTAAAGGCAGGTTCTTCTCCGGCATCCTGTAAAAACTGGTTAATGGCAGTGAACATATAACGTGGATCTACGATACTTGCCGGAACTGCTTCATTAAACACAAGTATTGAAATATGCTTCATTTGTAGGTTTTTAGGTAGTAGTGCAGTAAAAATAAGGAAATTAAGTCGCAACTACCCCTGTAAGATGTCCTATTTACACATGATAAAGTTATATTAATGGGAATACTTTTGTAACAATAAATTGTTACCATATGAATATCATACTGATTATCGTATCGCTTATAGTTTTACTCTTTATAATAGGCTTATTCTCAAAGAAGTCATATGCTGTTCAACGGGACATTATTATTGACAGACCTCAACAGGAGGTCTTTAACTACGTCAGGTATCTGAAGAACCAGGACCATTACAGTAAATGGGTAATGACCGACCCCAACATGAAAAAGACATTTACCGGTACAGACGGGACTGTTGGATTTATCTATGCCTGGGATGGTAATAAAAAGGCCGGCCAGGGTGAGCAGGAGATCAAAAACATAGTAGAAGGAGAGAAGCTGGATATAGAAGTGCGTTTTCAAAGGCCTTTTGTCGCCCTGGCGCAAACGCCGTTCACAACTACCGCCGTATCCGCTAACCAAACGAAAGTGACCTGGGGCATGAGCAGCGCTATGAAATATCCTATGAATATCATGATGCTATTTATGAACATGGAGAAAATGCTGGGGAAGGATATGGAGACAAGCCTCGTGAATATGAAAAATATCATTGAGGAAGGAGTGATTACCTCATTATAAATATGCGTGCATGCGAAAAGTGGTCCTTTCCATGAATGTTACACTGGATGGTCTTATCGCAGGCCCCAATTGTGAACTAGACTGGCATTTTGAAAGATGGGGAGCCGATATGGCGCATTCCCTGTGTGAACAGTTAAGTAAGGCGGATACGATCATTCTTGGACGGGTAACTTACACTGCAATGGCCAGGTATTGGCCCGGCCGGGCTGCAGATATGTCTTTCCCAAGAGAAGACCTGGCATTTGCAGAAATGATGAACCGTTATGAAAAAGTTGTCTTCTCCAGGAGTATGGATACCCCGGTTTGGAATAATTCGCGGTTCGTAAAGGGGAATGCCGGAAAAGAAATCATGCAGTTAAAACAACAGGCCGGTAAAGATATTATCATCTACGGAAGTGGTAAACTGGTCAACTCCCTGATGCAGTTAAACCTGATTGATGAATACCTGCTCTGGGTACATCCCGTTATATTAGGTAAAGGGAAACCGTTGTTTAAAGATAAGATCAATATGAAACTGATGGAACTGAAGAGGTTCGACTCAGGCGTCGTTATATTATATTATAAAGCAGATTAACCCTAATTTTCAATTAGTTATACAGCCGGGCTGTATGATATTCCATGTCTCACCAAAATTTCCATGCCGATATTTACAGGTAATTGTATAATCTTCCATTCCCCGGAAGATATGGTCCTGTTAACTTAGCATTCCACGAAGAACTGTAGCAGATACAAAGATAAATTCCATCATCAACCAGAATTAGTCTCTCTGTTAGCCGGGACAATGTTAAAGAATTCGTTATGAAAAAAATGATCCGAAGTATCCAGCTTCCGGGTACGGCCTTTCTATTATTTATTTGTCTGATCTGTAGTTGCCGTAAAAAAGCATTCGATGAATACTATGGCCGCCCCGATTGGCTTGCATCGCCTATCTACCAACAGTTAGAAGCACATAAGAACTTTAAACACCTGCTGGCCACTATTGATAAAGCAGGGTATAAGGATATCCTCAGTAAGGCAGGCTACTGGACATTCTTTGCACCTGATGATGCTGCCTTTGAAAAGTATTTCCAGGAAAAAGGGATTAACGGGGATGATGGTATCGACTCCCTCTCAGCCCGTAAAATAGTGACCTACGCACTTGTGTATAATGCTTACCGGAAAGACCAGCTGAGCAACTACCAAAGAGTAGGACAAGCGGATACCAGTCAGGGTTACAAAAGGAAAACCACTTACTACGACTGGGTATATACAGAAAGCGGCCATTCGGGGAAGATCATAGCCGCTAACAGAAATGGGGGCTACGCAGCGAATGATAATAACAATAAGAACATCCCTTACTTTATCGACAGGTATTTATCTGCAAACGGACTAAGTGGTGCAGACTATAATTTCTTTTATCCCGGCATTCCCTTTACTGGTTTTAATGTAATGGATGCTGCTGTCGTAAATGCAGATATCGCTGCCGAAAATGGTATCATCCATGAAATAGATAAAGTGTTACTGCCCTTACAGAACCTGGAAGGGTACCTGTCAGCTAATCCGGACTATAGTGAGTTTAAAAGCCTGCTGGACAAACTGGTTACTTATCAGTCCAGCGCCGATCTCACACACCGTAATATGGTGCTGACAGGATCTGCAGATTCTGTATTTGTGAAATTGTACAGTGCTGCATTAGCTTTCTCTCCCAACAATGAAAATTATATCTCATCCGGTACCGATGCACAAACAGGCGGATGGACATTGTTCGTGCCTAAAAACGATGTGTTGCGGGCCTATGAAAAGGAGATACTTGTCAATTATGGCACATTCGAAGCAGCTCCGCCAACCGTGCTGTTAAGCCTGCTGAATGCGCATATGTGGCAGAACAGTGTTTGGCCTGGTAAACTGGCTGTAACAGGTAACAGTCAGCATGAAGTACCCACTTTTACAATAGCTGATATAACAGATAAAAAAGTGCTTAGTAATGGCTTTTTCTATGGGATGAATACCGTACAGGATGCCAATGTATTCAGGACTGTTTACGGTAAACCCTTTCTTGATCCTGCTTACTCATTGATGACAAGAGCGCTGGATGCAGACCTGAAATTCTCCATTATCAATCCCAGTATAAAATATACAATATTCATGATGCCCGACACAAAACTGCGGGCTGCAGGATATGATTTTAATGCAGACAGGAATGACTGGTCCTACCAGGCAGCAGGCGGTACCATCCAGTTTGGATCAGGTGCGCAGGACAGGCTATACCGCATTTTGCAAACGTCTGTATTAACTACACTGAACGGAGAACTGGATGACCTTTCCGGTGAAGGCATTGCAGAAGCATGGAACGGAGAGTATATAAAATATAAGAGCAATACTGTATTTGCCAGTGGGAATGTGGATGCAGGTACTGTGCTGCATATTGACAAACTAAGTACTGCTAAAAACGGGAACGTATATTATACAGATGGGCTGCTCACCTTCACGGAAAACCCAATTGGGTTTCACATTGAACAACTGGCTACTACTGATCCCGCTAACTTTAACAGCTTTTATCAGTATCTGAAAAGCTCCTCTTTATGGACAAGTACCAAGGATATTGCAGGTACTGTACCGGGTAACTTTTACACAGTATTAATACCTACCAATGCTGCTATTGCAACAGCGGTTAAAGAAGGCTGGTTACCAGGAAATGTCACAACAGGTACTCCCAATTTCACGCCCACAGCAGATGCAGATAAAGATAAAGTCACCCGCTTCATCAACTACCACATCATCAATAAAAGCACCATTGTCCCCGACGGTAAAAAATCCGGTGCCTTTGAAACCCTGCTGAGGACAACGGGAGGTGATCTGACTTTCATTACAATCAACAATCAGTTGAACGTAATGGAGCTGAGAGATGCATTTAATAACAGTGTGCAGGTAAATGTACCTAGGAGTAATAACCTCTCTAACCGTGCAGTCATTCACTCCATTAATAATTTCCTCAGATACAAAGTTCAATAACAATGATCAATATGAACAAACAACCCTTCATAATTTTCTGTTTGCTGATCATGCTATTCGGTTCTCTGCATGCGCAGAAAGTTGAAAAGATTACGGTAAGAGGTAAGGTATTGGATGCAGGGACAAAGTTGCCGGTTATTGGAGCATCTGTAGTAGAGCTGGACAAAGACAAACGTACAGTGGCAGGGGTAGTGACAGATATCGACGGAAACTTTGCCCTTCGTATTTCCAATCCTAAAAATCAGATCTCCGTTTCTTTTATCAGCTATAAAACCATCATACAACCTATAAATGACAGAACGGTCATCAATTTTCTACTGACCTCCAATACAAGGGATTTAAATGAGGTAAATATTACTGCCCGCCAGACAGTAGATAATGGTACCGGTATGAATATAGAAAGCCGTAATACTACGTTTGCCACAGCTACTATCAAGGCTAAAGACCTGGAAGAGCTCTCTGCTGCATCCATAGACCAGGCATTGCAGGGACGCCTTCCCGGTGTGGACATCGGTACTACGTCCGGCGATCCCGGAGCAGGGATGTCTATCCGTATCAGGGGAACCGCTTCTATCAATGGTTCTGCCAACCCGCTGATCGTGTTGGACGGAATGCCATATGATACAGAAGTACCTTCCGATTTCAATTTCGGGAGTGCCGATGAACAGGGATATGCGCAGTTGCTGAATATAGCACCTTCCGATATCAGGGATATTACGGTGCTGAAAGATGCTGCCGCCACTGCTGTATGGGGATCAAGAGCTGCTAATGGCGTATTGATCATTAATACGAAAAGAGGCAATATCGGTAAACCATCCATCACCTATAATTTCAAAGGCACGTTTTCAAAACAACCGGCTAATGTGCCATTACTGAGTGGAGACCAGTATGCTACACTGATACCGGAAGAAATTGCAAACACTGGCGGACTGCCTTTAAACATCCAGACCAACAAAGAATTTTCATTCGACCCTTATGATCCTTACTGGTATTATAACTATAGCAACAATACCGATTGGGTGAAAGCGATTACCCGTATAGGTTATTCCCAGGAACATAATGTGTCTATGACAGGTGGTGGTGAAAAGGCCCGTTATTATGCATCCGTTGGGTATCTCGATCAGAAGGGGACTACCGTTGGCACTGCATTAAGCCGTATTACTTCTAAAATTAACCTGGACTATAACGTGTCTGACCGTATCCGTTTCAGATCGGACATCACCTATACACATGTGGTGAATAACCTGAACTATGTACCGGATAAAAGTTACCAGGTAAGAGGCGTGGCTTATACAAAAATGCCCAATATGGCTATTCATGAATATGATGAATATGGAAATGTTACCCCTAATTATCTGTCGCCGGCCTCCAACATCCAGGGTATTTATTACCAGACTTATAACCCCGTGGCTTTGGCTATGGAAAGTATGTACAAGCAGGTAGGAGAGCGTATCACACCTAAATTCAATATTCAGTATGATGTAATCCCATCCTCCCTGCTGGCCACTTTTGATGTACAGTTTGATCTTAATAATACTAAAGCAACCACTTTTCTGCCACAGGTAGCCACAGGCCGTCCGGTAACAGAAACAGTCGTAAACCGGGCAGGAGATAGTGATGGGGACGTGCTGGACGTATATACAAAGACCAATTTGATATATACCCGCAAAAAGAACGACGTTAATCATAATCTGCAGGCGTTAATGTCTATACAAACAGAGGATAGGAATTATGTAACACATAATGTACTTACTTCCAATACGGCTTCTTCCGCATTCCAGGACCCTTCGAATCCTTCCAGAACAGCCAATTCAGATCTGGTGCTGGAATCTGTGCAGGGAAGAACAAGAAGTGTGGGACTGTTATTACAGGGTCAGTATGGTTTGTTGGATAGGTATATTATCAATGCAGGTATCCGCGGTGATGGTAATTCAAGATTTGGCCCTAATCACCGGTATGGATTATTCCCTTCGCTTTCATTAAGATGGCGTTTTTCAGGGGAACCATTCATGAAAAAATATACGTTCATTGATGACCTGAGTTTCAGGGCCAGCTATGGACAGAGCGGTTCTGCTCCGCCTGATAAAGATGCCTGGAATTATTTCAATACTTATCAGCCTTTTGGATACAGTTACATGGGTATGTCCGGCGTATATCCGTCCAACATTGAACTCTCTGACCTGAAATGGCAGACGGTAGTAGGGCAGAACCTGGGCTTTAATCTATGGATTTTTAAGAACAGGATAAGGTTAGATGTAGAAGCCTATCGGAACCGCACTAAAGACATGTTTTATGAGAACCTGCAAATTCCTTCCTACTCAGGGTTTTCAGATATAGCCATGAATGTGGGGACGATGGATAACCAGGGATGGGAAGTGTTGCTGAATACGATCCCTGTAAAAACAAAGAACTGGCAGATAGGCTTTGATCTCAATATTGCCCGCAATACAAATGTGGTGAGATCTGTCTCTGAATTCTTCCCCAGGGAGAATAATGTAGCCATCAATCAGAATGGCCTGTATAAGACTTATTTACAGATAGGCAATCCTTTTGGGTCATACTATGGCTTCAGGTATAAAGGTGTCTATAAAGACCTGGATGCCACCATTGTAAGGGATGCTAAAGGGGGTAAGATAGCTGGCGCCAATGGGCAAACATTGTACATGCGTTTCAATTACCCTGCTACTGACTACACCTTTCAGCCAGGTGATGCTATGTATGAGGATATCAATCATGATGGTAATATCGATAACAAGGACATTGTATACCTGGGTAACGGGATCCCTAAGATTACAGGCGGATTTGGCCCTAACGTTACTTTCATGGGCAGCCTGAAACTGACCACTTACTTTGTTTACAGGCTGGGATATCAGCTGGTGAACCAGGCCGATATGAATACCAGCAACATGTACGGGTATGATAACCAGAGTACGGTCGTATTGAGAAGATGGCGTAATCCCGGTGATGTAACGGATATACCAAGGGCGTTATACCGTTCGGGTTATAACTGGCTGGGGTCCGACAGGTATGTACAGAATGCGTCTTTCGTGCGCCTGCAATCTGTTACACTACGATACAATTTTGGTAAGAGGATACTGGATAAACTGAGGATCAGGAGTGCCGGATGTTATATCACAGCAGAGAACTTATATACCTGGACGAAGTACATTGGTCAGAACCCCGATGTATCCATGAAAGGAGACAATGATCCTTTTGCTTACCCGGTAGACAATGCGCTGACCCCTCCTGCAAAGAATTTCCTGATTGGCATCACAGCCAGTTTTTAAACTGATAGATATGAAATACAAATTTCTCCTGATAATGATCTTTTTATCATCCTGTAGTAAATGGCTGGATGTAAAACCACAGGATGGCATTATCCGCAATAACTACTGGCAGAATAAAGAACAACTAAAGGCCGCTGTTATTGGCTGTTACGCTTCACTGCTGGATAATGCACTGGTGCAGGACCTCTTTGTATGGGGAGAATTAAGAGCTGATATGGTGAGTGCAACGCTGTATACAACCGTGGATGAAATCAATATTATGCAGGCGAATATCCTTGCCAGTAATAGTTATACAAGTTGGGCCCCCGTTTACCGTACTATCAACTATTGCAATACAGTCATCGATTTTGCTTCGCAGGTGATTGCATCAGATAAAACATTAACACAGGAACAACTGGATGCCTACCTGGCAGAAGCACATGGACTACGGGCATTGATGTACTATTATTTGCTCAGGTCTTTCGGGGAAGTACCGCTGCAATTAAAGGCCAGCTCCGGTGATGATCAGTTACAGCAGCTTAAAAAAAGTACACAACAGGAAGTGTATGACCAGATCATGAAGGACCTTGCTTTTGCTGAACAGCATGCACTGGAAACATATGGGAATATACTGGAAGATAAAGGCCGGCTTACAAAGTTCTCGATATATGCAATTGAAGCAGATGCCTTTTTATGGATGGAGAAATATGATGATTGCATCGCTGCATGTGATAAGATCATCGGTTCAGGCAGGTTTGGATTAATGGATGGCAATGTACAAACCCAGTGGTTCAATACCGTGTATTTCAAAGGTAATTCCAATGAAAGCATTTTTGAGTTCCAGTTTGATAAACAAAAGTTGAACCCCTTCTATGTGATGTTTGGCGCTGTCAATAATCGTTTCATTGGCGCTCCCCGGGTGATGGAAGAAATATATGGAATAGATATCACAGATGCCACGAAGAAAGATATAAGAGGTGATGGGGGCTCTATCCGGGCCACAGACCAGATGATCTGGAAGTTTGCAGGCGCTACCAGCGGTACGCAACTGGATGCCAGAACAGCTGCAGACTCCTATGCACATTGGTTTGTATACCGCTTTGCAGATGTTCTGCTGCTGAAAGCTGAAGCGCTGGCCTGGACGAACAGGGGAACAGAAGCATTGACGCTGGTAAGCAGTATCCGTTCACGGGCACATGCACTGGTTTTTACAGAAAGAACGCCGGACCCCTCATCTGCAATTGATGTATCCAATTATATACTGGATGAAAGGTCGCGTGAGTTTGCTTTTGAAGGGAAGCGCTGGTATGACGTACTGCGTCATGCGAAACGGGATAACTATGCCCATCTCGATATCCTGCTGGACATGGTAGCGCTTAATGCGCCCGGAAATATGCAGCAGTCGATTATCAATAAGTACAAAGATGTGCGCAGCCATTACTTCCCGGTTAATCAGTACGAGTTGCAGGCGGATAAGCAACTGGTGCAGAATCCTTATTACCAATAAAACTACGTTATGAGAATCGTCTTTATATGCCTGTTGCTGTTGTGTAGTTGTAAAAAGGTAGCTATTGTTTCCAATACTTCCGATGAAGTAAATATCACAGGTTATCTGCAACTGCATCCTGATAAATTTTCATCCTTCCTTAAAATCCTTTCTATTACAGGAGATGATGGGTTCCTGGGTGTATATGGCGCTTATACGGCTTTTGTACCGGATAATGATGCTATCTCCGCTTACCTGCAATTGAAAGGAAAAACGGCAGTGGAAAATATAGATGTACAGGAACTGAAAGACCTGGTTAAATTCCATTTACTGCAGGACACTATTTCTACCAGTTCTTTTTCAGATGGTAAGTTGAACAAGCTCACTATGTACGGGCAATACCTGATCACCGGGGCCAGTAATAAGGATGGTGTTACAAGGATCACGGTGAACCGGCAGGCAAACATCATAGAGAGTAATATAAGGGTAGGGAATGGAATCATTCATGTGATAGACCATGTATTACAACCGGCCGTATTCACATTGGCTGCCATGATAGAAAATGATCCCAGGTACTCCATGTTCTCACAGGCGGTGAAGGAAACCGGTTTATATGATACACTGAATATATTGCCTGTCGCCAACACAGATAGTAGTCGTGCCTGGCTGACAGTATTAGCCGAATCTGATTCAGTATTAAAGAATGCCGGTTTCAACAGTTATGCAGATCTGAAAGCAAGGTTCTCTCATACCGGAGATCCTAAAAATTTAAATGACAGTCTTCACCTGTATGTAGATTATCATATCCTGTATGGTGTAAAATACCTGGCAGACATCGTTTCCGGTACATCGCATAATACACTGGCCCCTTTGGAAGTAGTGACTTCCAAACTATCAGGACAAACAGTACTGATCAATGATGATACATTCAATGGCATCTACGAACCGGGCGTAGTACTGGACCGCGCAGGTAGTGACAACGCCGCCAGTAATGGGGTACTGCATGCTGCCATGGGTCATTTCTCCATTAAGATCCGTAATCCCGTACCTGTTTACTGGGACGTGGCCAATTTTCCTGAAATCCGCAATCTGCCTGCTTATTTCGGTAAACAGAATTACCCTTTTACCCTCACTAATATGCCTAAAGATATAACAGTGGCCGGTCCTTCTGCTATGACATATACAGTGGGCTCCACTTATGTGCATGGAGATTACCTGCAGATTCCTTTAGGTGGCCCTAATCGCAGTGCCTGGGTGGAATTAAGAACTCCTTTACTGGTGAGAGGGAAATATAAAGTGTGGATCTGTTACAGAACACAGAAACAATCGGGTAGTTCTAATAACGTTAACCAGATTTCTGTTGATGGGGAGCCTTTACAACGTACCATGAACTTCACTACTTCTATGCCTGTGAGCAGCGAAGGTGAAATGGAAGCACAGGGCTGGAAATGGTTTACAGACCCCGTATCCAACGGTTGGGCAGGAAGGCTGGTAGGTACTGTTGATATCAAAACAACAGACCGCCATCTCATACGCTTTACCACCCTGCAGGGTACACAGAATACCAATAACCTGGATATGATCCATTTTATTCCCCAGGATATGGACCAGTTGTATCCCCGTTTTAAAACAGATGGAACACCGGTACCCAGACCCTAACTAATTAATGCCGCAACAATGACAAGATCTGTAATAATATTATTCCTTTTAATAGTGCTTTCCTGTAAAAAGGATAAATGGAATGACAGGAACAGGATAGATGATCCTGCACTCAAAAAGGACCTGCTGCAAATGATCAGTAGTAATCCTGAACTAAGCCTATTTAATACATACCTGGTTAAAACCGGTTATGATAAAGTGATAGCCTCTTCAAAAACATTTACGGTATGGGCACCTACCAATGCTGCCTTGCAGAACGTGGACCCTGCCATACTCAATGATACGGCACAACTGAAACTGCTGATAGGGAATCATATTGCCAATCAGTCTTATCTCACTACAGCACCGTCTCCTGCTTTACGCATCAGGACATTGAACGGAAAGAATATAACGTTCACCGCAACCCAGGTAGATGAACAACATATTATCAGTGCAGACCAATATACCGCTAATGGCATCTTGCATGTTATAGACGGTGCACTGGTCCCTAAGATGAATGCCTGGGAATACCTGAATAGCATTGGTGGTTTTCAGCAAGCATTCCTGCAATCACTCAAATACACGGGTATTGATACCACTAAGGCAGAACAGATAGGCGTAGATCCCCAAACAGGTCGCCCTATTTATAAACCCGGCACAGGTATCGTTGAACTGAATCATTTTCTGCAAAGGACGGATATCAGTAATGAAGATTCCCTTCTCACCTATGTGGTCCTGAAAGACAATGCTTATACAGATGAAAAGAATAAGCTGATACAATATTTCACAGATACTACTGCTGCACTTACGGATACCACTACCCAATGGAATGTAGTAAAAGACCTGGTGTTTAATGGCGTATATGCCCCTGATAATTTACCGGCAGTATTATATTCTGTAAAGGATAGCGTGAAGTTCCATCTTAACAGAACGGCTATCGTATCGGTACAAAAAGTAAGTAACGGTATCGTATATGTGATGGACCATATAGATTATGAGCTGGACTCAAAAATAAAGCCCGTTATCATAGAAGGAGAAAGGTTCTACGATCTGAAGGACCGTACTAAAACGTTTGCTGTACGCACCCGTATCAATCCTCTTACTCATCTGTTATTCCGGGATATCTATATCGCTAATCATGGTATCAATGCTTTCTGGATTAATTACAAAACAATAGTGAATTCAGCAAAGTATAGAGTCTACTGGGTGGCCGTAAACGATTTTCAGACAGGCACCTTCCCTATGAGGGTAGCCTTCAAAGATCCTGCTGCTGCCGGCTTTGCTTATAAAACTGTTGAACTGAATAATTACAGTGAAGTATATCTGGGTGATTATACAACGGATCATTACGGATGGCTCGATTTATACCTGGTAGGTAACAGCGTTACCACTAACGGATTAAACACGCTTGTGCTGGATTATATTAAACTGGTACCCATTCTAAACTGATCTTTATGAACAGATGTATAAAACTGCTCTTCATCATTTTGCTGTTCTCTTTTCAATTAAGAGCACAGGACACTATCAGAGGGGCCATTAAAGAAGCGGCTACCGGTTTGCCTTTACCTGGTATTAATATCAGTGTGCCTGGCTACTCTGCTGCTATCACAAATGAAAAAGGATCTTTCCGTATTAAGGTGCCTTCTCCCGATGCTGTACTAACGGTGTCCGGGCAAGGGTACCAGGTAAAGGAGATTGTCCTGAAGGGGCAGCGTAACATTACGGCCATGCTGCATGAAGCCTCTTTCAACAGTGTATATGATAATGCAATACTTCCTTTTGGCAGTCAGTCTAAGAACCGTATTATTTATTCCGTCAGCGCCGTTAACGCAGAGGATAAGTGGCAACGTGTAGCTGTTTCTCCCGATGCATATTTGCAGGGCGATGTGGCCGGACTGAATGTGATCAGACGTTCCGGTACACCGGGTATTGGCGCTGAACTTTTCCTGCGGGGGTATACTTCTTTGTATGCTACCAATAAACCACTGATAGTAGTGGATGGGATGATCTATGATACTAATGAATACGGTGGTTCGTTGATTGCCGGACATGTGAATAACCCACTGGCAGATATTGATGTAAAGGACATAGATAATTTCACGGTGATCAAAGACGGCACTTCCACTTATGGCACAAAAGGGGCTAATGGGGTAATTCTGATCACTACAAGCCGTGCAAAGGAGTTAGCTACTAAAATTGATTTTTCGGTAAGTGGCGGGTTTAATACAGCCGTTACAAAGCTTCCAGTAATGGGAGCAGGAGATTACCGGGTCTATTTGTCGGACCTGTTTAAAAATGAGAAGGAACCTTATATGAACGATAACCCCAATCCGGATTATTACCGGTATCATTATAATACTGACTGGCAAAAGAAGGTGATGAGCAATAGCTATAACCAGCAGTATTATCTGAAAGTAAGTGGGGGGGATGATATTGCGGCATACGGTTTATCACTGGGTTATCTGAAGCAGGGAGGCATAACAGATAATACAAACCTGGGACGTTATCAGACCCGCTTTAATGCAGACCTCAATTTATCTTCCCGGCTAAAGGCAGCTGTGAATTTAGCGTTTACTTCCAATCAGCAACACCTGAAAGACCAGGGTATAGCAAATAAAACCAATCCTTTGTACCTGGGATTGATCAAAGCGCCTTTTCTGCCTACCCAGGTGGTGAGTGACGATGGAATAGAATCTCCCAGCCTGGCTGATTACGACATCTTTAATGTTTCCAACCCGGTAGCACTGATACAAAACATGCAGGCCGTGAATAAGAATTACCGGTTTTCAGGGTCTGTGAACTTCCGGTATCAGCTGAATAAATCTGTAAGCCTGTATACTTTATTAGGGATTACCTATGATAAAGTAAGAGAGAATTTCTTTATTCCTCAAAAGGGAATAGCGCCCGATACGGCTGCAAATAGTGTTATTTATAACAGGTCGGGCAGTAATGTACAACGGTATTATGCTTTGTACAATGATACCCGCTTTTCCTATGATCATATTTTTAACCGGCATCATCTTTCTGCCAATGCAGGTATCCGTTTTAATAACAACAACAGTGAAGCTGATTATGGACTGGGATATAATTCAGCTACGGATGAATTTATCAGTGTAGGCATGGGACAAAGTCAGCTGAGGCAGGTAGGGGGAGGGATGGGTAAATGGAACTGGCTGAATACTTATATCAATGCTGATTATACATTGTTGAACAGGTATTTCCTGTCATTTAATATGGCCGTTGATGGTTCTTCAAGGTTTGGTAAGCAAGCCCCCGGAGCCTTGGGTATTGGTAAGTATAAATATGCAGTGATGCCTTCTGTGGCCGCAGGATGGCTGGTTTCCTCAGAACCTTTTTTATCAGGAATAGAATTATTGAAGCTAAGAGTTAGTTATGGAAAAGTAGGCAATGATGACATCGGTAATTATGCTGCCAGGCAATACTATGTATCACAGAACTTACTGGGCATGGAAGGACTGGTAAGAGGGAATATTGGTAATCCTTACCTGAAATGGGAAAGTGTGGAGAAGCTAAATGCTGGCGTAGATGTTTCATTGCTGCAGGAGCGGTTGAATATAAGTGCAGATATATTCAGCAATCGTACAAGGGATATGTTGATAGTGGAACCGGTGCAAACAGTTACGGGTTTTAAAAGTATGATCACCAATAATGGAGCGATGCGTACACGCGGATTTGAACTGGCGCTGAATGGCAGAGTGGTGGACCGTATGCTGAAATGGGATATGGGATTGAACCTGGCTACCTGTAAAAATAAGATAACGAAAATACCAGGAGACAGGATACTGACTACTTATGCAGGCGCTACCTATCTGACAGAGAAAGGACAGGCTGCCAATCTTTTTTACGGTTACAAAACAAGTGGTGTATTCACTTCGGATGCAGCAGCTGCTGGTATGATGTATATAAATGCGAATGGCATAGCTACGCCGTTTAAGGGTGGAGATATACGTTTTGCAGATAAGAATGGAGATCATGTGATTGATGACAATGACAGGCAGGTAATTGGTAATCCTAATCCTTCTTTAACGGGCATGTTCAGTAACAGGTTGTCCTTTAAGAGATGGGAGTTGGATGCCATCATTATTTTCATCAGTGGCAATGATATTTATAATTACACCCGTGCGAATATAGAGTCTATGAAAGATGCCGGTAATCAGTCGCAGGCTATGGTAAACAGGTGGAGGGCCGATGGGCAGATAACGGATATTCCCCGTGCTGCCTGGGGAGACCCGGCGGGTAATGCACGTTTTTCTGATCGCTGGATAGAAGACGGTAGTTACCTGCGCCTGCGAACATTATCTGTCACATATAGCTGGTCTTTGAAACATAGCGCTATTAAGTATGTGAAGGTATCTGCTTCCGGTAATAATGTATTTACACTTACTCACTATCTGGGATATGATCCGGAATTCAGTGCTTCGGGTAGCTTATTTGCACAGGGTATTGATGTGGGGCTCGAACCACAGTTCAGAACAATACAGTTAGGGGTAAGGATTGGATTATAATTTTAAAAGAGCCTATATGAAAATATTAATTCCTGGTCTGGTGCTTTGCATAAGCCTGTGCGCATGTAGTAAAATATTGGATGTAAAGCCGGAGGAGGTACTGGACCATTCACAAACGTACCGCGATGTACATGATGCGGATGCGGCAGTGGTGGGTATTTATGGTAAAGTAATTGCACTTGCCGGAAGATTGGTTGTCCTGAATGAATTAAGGGGCGACCTGGTGGATGTAGCAGCATCGGCTAATGGTAAGTACTTACAACAGTTAAGTACACACAATGTCACTGCCGATAATCCTTATGCAGATCCAAGACCATTTTATGAAGTGATCCTCAACTGTAATGATGCGCTTTCTAATTTTGATGTGATGTTGAGGGATAAGAGAATGAAGGTGGATGAATATGGTCTGCGGTATTCTACTGTAGGGGCTATCCGTTCCTGGTTATATTTGCAGTTGGGTATCCAGTATGGGAGTATTCCCTATGTTACTGATCCCTTATCTGATGTAAACGACCTGAAGGATGCGGCTAAGTTTCCCCGGGTAACGTTTGATGAATTACTGGATAAGCTGTTGGCATTTACAGAAGCATTACCCTATAAGTTACCTTTCCCTGCAGGTACTTCTCTGTTGACTATTGTAGATACTTATAACACAGAGAAGTTCTTCATCAATATAAAATGTTTCCTGGGAGATCTTTACCTGTGGAAAGGTAATTATGCGCAGGCTGCGCTTAATTACCAGTACATGATGAACTATGGAGATGTGTTGTATCCTGCAAAGAACAGTGAACAATGGTATGAAACGTATAAACTGGCATATACAGCTAACCTCACCGGTGGCAATTGGAGTAATATTTTCAGCCAGCCTTACGGAGAGCGGTATTCGAATTATGAGATCATCTGGGACCTGCCTTTTGATAAGAGCTTCAATCCACCTAATCCTTTTATAGACTTATTTGATAATACAAAGGGAAGTTACCAGTTAAAGCCTTCTATGCTGGCTGTTAAGAACTGGAATGACCAGATCCGTGCCGGTGATGCAGTAGGAAACAATACACCAGTTGATCTGAGAGGCCCCGGGGCTTCCTGGAAGATGAATGGCGGAACGCCCGTCATTAATAAATTTACTTACAACTTTAATCCTTTGCTGCCTTTTGAAACAAACGGTAAATGGATATTGTACCGTGCTGCTATGTTACATCTGCGTTATGCAGAAGCGGCCAACCGGGATGGCAGGGATAAACTGGCGTATGCATTGCTGAATAACGGTATTAAAAACACGTATGATCCTGTTTATATGGCAACAGGTGTGAGCGGTGGGGAAGGGCGTAATGTCACTGATATAGAACAAACACATGATGTGCCTCCCTATGATTTTGATGCCAGGGACGGGAACTATCCTCAATACAGGAATACCTGGTATCGTAATACAGGTATCAGGGGACGGGTAGCTTTGAAGCCGGTACAGATCGATTCTGCCAGTTATTTCGATATGAGTAGCAAAGAGGTGACGGACAGGGCCGGGCTTATTCTTTTTATGGAAGATAAGCTGATTGCCGAAGATGGATTGGAGCTGGCATTTGAAGGCAACCGGTGGGCAGATCTGCTACGTATCGCATTGAGAAGGCAAACGAGTGATCCTGCCTACCTGGCAAATAAAGTAGCGGCTAAATTTGAGGCCGCGAATGATGGAATGGCAGGAGCCGTAAGGGCTGTTTTAATGGATAAACAGAACTGGTATCTGCCTTTCAGATGGGAATAATGTGGCGTGTATGCAGGGCAGGGGCCCCCGAATACTTCACCATATTCAGCGGCCGTACCGGCGCGGCAATAGCCATTTAAGCGATCTTCAAGCCTGGATTTATTTTAGATACCTCCTCCTTTCTTTTAAGAGATGATTACTGTTCCTTTTGTTTCAAACTGTACCGCTTTATCTGCAGTCTGATTTTCAGATCAGGTACAAATTAGCAGTTTCCACTTTTTAGTGGCAATTATTTGATTTTTTAAATAAAATGCCATTATTTTGTGGTATTGTTTGTTAATAATCGTAAATTTGTATTGCAGAATGGCTACTAAAATTGAAGTAGAAGAATTTCTGGAAGCGTTAAAAGGGAAGATCAAAATATTTGATATTGTCTTTAGGCCCAGAGATAAAAATAGAACGTCACTTGCAGACCTTGATATATTACCAATAGATCGTGTTCGATTCATAATGGATCTTACAGTTGAAGATTATTATTCCGGGCCTAAAAGAGATACATATGATCCGGCAAAACCTGATTATTATGAATTTGGAATAGTTGTCAAAAAGAAAGAAGTATATATTAAAATCAGTTTAGGGTTACCTAATAAACAAGTTGATTGTATGTCTTTTCATATTGCAGAGCATTCCATTATTTACCCGCTAAAAGCTCAAGAGTTATGAAAATTGAAAATAAAATAGAATGCCCATACTGTGATGGTAAGGCAATTTTAAGACGGCAACGTCAGGAACTCACCTATCGTAAAGAAGTGTTTAAAATGATAGAGCACTTTTATAAATGTGAGAAATGTGGTGAAGAATTTACAACAACAGAAAGTGATACGATCACATTAGTACAGGTGCATAACCAATACAGGGAAAGGCATAAGATACCTTTCCCTGAGGATATGGTTTTGTTAAGAGAAAAGTACGGGCTTTCCGCTACAAAAATGAGTGAAGTATTAGGTTTAGGCGTAAACGGGTATAGCAATTATGAAAAAGGAGAAATGCCTAATCCGGCTATTGCTAATCTGATAAAGACAGCTGAGAAGCCGGAAGTATTTCTTGAGTTATTGGAAAATGCAAAACTGTATTTTTCAGACAACTCATTTGAGAAAGCAAAAAATAAGGTTTGTTCGCTGATCAATGAAAACAGGAAATCAAAATCTGTTTATTCTATTTTGAATGTAACAGGAAGTCCTAATAATTATACCGGGTATAAAAAAATTAATACGGAGAAAATAGCTGGCCTTGTTACGGGATTTATAAGAAAATCAAAGGCTGATTTTAACAATAAATTGAAACTGAATAAACAATTATTTTATACAGATTTCCTGCATTATAAGAATTATGGTAAATCAATTACAGGCTTGACTTATAGGGCAATTAATTATGGTCCGGTACCGGCTAGTTATGATAATATTTATGCCTGGTTGGAAAATGAACAGGTAATTTCTTCCCATTGGACAAAAACAAATTCAGGCGCAGCAATCGAATCTTTTACAACAGAAGCTGCAATAGAATCAATTGTTTTTTCAGATGAAGAATTAGAAACAATTGATTCTATTGTACATCAATTTAAAAATATGTCTGCCTGGGAGATTGTTGATTTAAGTCATAAAGAAAGAGCCTGGAAAGAATCAGAAGCTGATAAAAAGTTAATCAGTTATCAGGAGTATGCCTTTGATTTAATCGGGATATAGTAGATTCCCCACTCTCACAATACCTGCTTACTGCTCCTTTTGTTTCAGCTGTACCGCTTTCCCCGTAGGCCTGATTTTCAGGTTTAGCATTTCGATGAATACGGAGAAGGCCATCGCGAAGTAGATGTATCCTTTGGGAATGTGCTGGTCAAAGCTTTCTGCCAGCAGGGAGACACCGATCAGCAGCAGGAAAGAGAGTGCCAGCATTTTTACGGTAGGGTGTTTATTGACGAAATTGCTGATGGATTCAGAGGCGATCAGCATAACACCTACTGCAATGACTACTGCTGCTATCATGATCTCGATGTGATCTGCCATACCCACGGCGGTGATAACCGAGTCTAAAGAGAATACGATATCGAGTAAAAGGATTTGTATGATGGTATGTACAAAGCTGGTAACACGTACTTTCTTTTCTTCATGCTCGCCACCTTCCAGCTTTTCATGGATCTCTGACGTGCTTTTATAAATAAGGAACAGCCCACCTGTTAAAAGGATGAGGTCACGGCCGGAGATGGCAGTCATTTCCAGCCATTTGGGGTTTTGGATGCCGATCCATTCGCCCATGTTGAAAAGGGTGTTGGTGAGTGACATGATCCAGCTGATGGATAATAAAAGCAGGATACGGATAAACATCGCCAGGGACAGGCCCAGGCGGCGTGCCTTCTTCTGCTGGTTATCCGGTAGTTTGCCGGAGAGGATAGAGATAAATACGATGTTATCAATACCCAGTACGATTTCTAATACAGTTAAGGTTAAAAGGCTGATCAGGGAATCAACGGTAAAAAGAGCGTCCATAGAAATAATTATGTTTTTTTATCAGTAACAGGAATCCGGCTGACCAGCTTCCTGATCATTCCGCTAAAAATAAAATAATGAAAAGGCAGCATCGAGTACCAGTATAAACGTCCCCATAAGCCCCTGGGCCTAAAGGTAGCCGTTTGTTTCAGCCACTGTTTGTGGTCCTTTTCAATGATCTGGAATTCCAGCCAGGCTTCTCCCGGTAGTTTCATCTCTGCAAAAAGTAATAAACGATGCTGCTTTTTATCAGCAATTAGTACTCTCCAGAAATCAAGGGCATCGCCGCTGTGAAGATCGGATGTATTTGTTCTGCCACGACGCAGTCCTACTCCACCTACAAGCTTATCCAGGAAGCCGCGTATCTTCCATAAGGCGTTGGCGTAGTACCAGCCATTATTACCGCCTATACGCCATATATTGGCCATTACAGGAGCGGTATCTCCCTCTACAGACAACAGTTGCTCGTCTTTTAAGCAGCCAAATGCCGGTACTTCCACATTTTTCATCCAGATCTGTGGTGTGTTTACAGAGGAGAAGGAATCCTTCCAACTGCTGATCACCAGGTTTTGTTCTATTTTATCGAAGGCTAATGATACGGCTTTTTTATAGGGAATCAACCGTATTGCCAGTTCTTCCGCGAGTGTATTGGGCCGTGCCGTCACATCTATTTTCATACTATCCACAAGGTTTACAGCCAGGGGATAGGAGGTAGAGGTGATAAAATACAGCCAGTAAGAAGATAAACGGGGTGTCATCACGGGTAAGGTGATAATAAGCCGTTTCAGCTTTCGCACTTCTGCATATTGCAGCAGCATTTGTTTATAGGTAAGGATTGCTGGTCCTGCTATGTCGAAGTTATGATTGTATGTGTTCTCTTTACCCAGTACCCTGCAGAGGAAATAAATTACATCTCTGATAGCGATAGGCTGACAACGGGTATTCAACCACCTGGGCGTAACCATTATGGGCAGTTTTTCCACAATATCCCGGATAATTTCGAAAGAGGCACTGCCGGAACCTACAATAATGCCTGCACGCAGGGCTGTTAACGGTACCGGACCTTCTGAAAGGATATTTTCTACCTGTAACCGGGATTCCAGATGACGGGAGAGTTCCTTTTCATTGACGATCCCCGTGAGGTAGATGAGCTGTTTACAATCTGTAGGTGCTAACAGTTCCAGGAATCTGTGGGCAGATCGCGCTTCTTTGTCCCCGAAGTTTCCTTTGCTACTCATAGAATGTACCAGGTAGTAAGCAGCGTCTATATCTGTGGGGAAATGACAATTTTCACACGGTTGCAGGAAGTCTGCCTCTATTACATCAACGGGGTAATTATTTTCTCGGTTAAAACGGCCTTTATCTCTTACACAACAGGTCACGTGATGACCCTGTTCCAGCAAAACCGGTATCAGTCGCTGGCCTATATAACCGTTCGCACCCGTAAGTAAAATTTTCAATGTAATGAAGGTTGATTGTCAATTATAGCTATCACAAAATTTGATCCATTCTTCTAGCAAATATTGGATATTTTTGTTCTCTCACCTTTCATATCTAAATATATGAGTATAAAAGTAATAGCCTTTGATGCGGACGATACCTTATGGATAAATGAACCCTATTTCCGTGAAACAGAAAATGAATTCTGTTCGCTGATGGAAAACTATGTGCCGCAGCATACTGCTGCCAGAGAACTCCTGCAAACAGAAATTAAAAATCTGGCGCTTTATGGTTACGGAATTAAAGGGTTTATGCTGTCTATGATAGAGACGGCCCTTACTGTTTCCAGTAATACCATTGATATTACCGCAGTGGAAAAGATTATCGGGTATGGAAAAGCTTTACTGGCAAGACCTATCGAAGTACTCGATGGCGTTGAAAAGGTATTGGATGCTTTAAAAGATAAATACCGGTTAGTAGTGGCTACCAAAGGAGACCTGTTGGACCAGGAAAAGAAACTAAAGAACTCAGGTATTGATCACTATTTCCATCATGTAGAAATTATGTCTGATAAGCAGGAATCGGATTACAGGAAACTGCTCAGGCACCTGGATATTCAACCCGAAGAGTTCCTGATGGTAGGGAATTCTTTAAAGTCTGATATCCTGCCGGTATTGAACCTGGGCGGATATGCCATACATATCCCTTTTCATACTACCTGGGCACATGAGCATGTAGATGTACATATAGACAATCCCATGTTTCAGCAGGTGGAAATAATTACAGATGTACTACAGGAACTGACAAGGATCAATATCATTGGTTAAAACCAGAGAGTAAGATATCAACCAGAAGGATAAAGATCAGAACTGATGCGCATAAAAGTATAAAGCCGGATGTTTGCCTTCGCTGATAGTGAGATAACCGGAATTATCTATTTTAAATGTAAGCCCTTCTCCCTGTTTCTCCGGAACATATGGTAACTCAGTTGCCGGTCTGCCCATTGCTTCTTCCACGCTTTCCCCATGTTTCCTGTGCCAGTAGAAAATTTTATTATCGTTCTTGATGATGATATGATGACCATCTTTTGATATATCCCCTGCGGTTATCCAGGTATAAGGTAAAGTAAGTACTTTCTCCATCTTAGCCGTTTCTCCTCCCTTAAAATCGAAATCAGGGACTTTATACAGCCCTACCTGTTTTTCTCTCTTGCTGATAATGTATAAGTGCCTGGAGATAGGATCTACCATTAAAGATTCTGCATCTCTTGGGCCATCAGGGTATCTTAAATAAAGATAGTCCGGTTTTACAGTGGATTTCTCTGCCGGTACTTTGGTGGGGGCTTCGAAACGGTACACCATGATATCGACCCCTAATTTCAAATTGTTGCCTATATCTCCCACGTATACGTATTGTTTATCAGGATCGGGGCCTATGCCTTCGGCTATATCTTCCCAATCGCGGTTAAACATCCCTTTAAGGTGGATAGCGCTAACCAGTTTACCATTGCTGTTCAGCAGGTATACTTCCGGTTTATTGCCACTGTCATTATGTGTCCAGTAGTAGCCCGGCAGGGCAGAGCTGGATGCCAATCCTGACGCTTCAGTTAATTTGTCTGATTTTACAACACCTAAGACTTCGGGGTTTTGTGCGAAAGCAGAAAACCCTGTTAATAGTAATATAGCCAGGAACCTCATACTGCTATATTACGAAATTTTATGCCAGTCCTGTCTCCAATGCCACTTTTACCAGTCCTGCCGTATTCTTTACTTCCAGCTAAAAGATAGCGGACGCCTGAAGCATATTAACCGCGCACTTTGCCTGCTCCTGGTAAAGTGTTTTCCGTGTCCCAGGTTCTATATGCTTATAAGCTGGTAGGCCTCTGCATATAAGGTTCTACCTATGTTCCTATATGCTTAGCTTATAGGAACCTCATAAGCAGCTTATAGAAACACAGGTAGCAGCTTATAAGCAATAAACAGAAAGAAGCCGCCACTGTCACATTCAAATATCACATTCCAGTATCACATTCCAGTATCACATCCGAGTATCACATTCCAGTATCACATTCCTGTATCACATTCCAGTATCACATCCAAGTATCACATCCAAGTATCACATCCGAGTATCACATCCGAGTATCACATCCGAGTATCACATCCGAGTATCACATTCCACTGTCACATCCCGGTATAGGTTGTTTGTCCAAAAACTGTAAACCTATTTCAGGAGAAGACAACCTTGGTTAAATAATCCTGTTTGAAGTTTACAGTTGTAAGCTTTTGGTAAAATAAAAGCCCTTTATCCACCTGTCTTGCTGCAAGTGAATAAAGGGCTTTATGCCTTGATAATAAATTACTTACCTGGCTTAAAATCTATGGAAGAAGGGGGAGCATCCTCTTCTCCGCTGCCCCATTGTTTATTAGGGCTCTCACTCATCACCAGTTTCAGGGTACTGCCATCTAACACTGCCTGATGCGTAAACCAGGGAGTATTTAAAGGTTTGCCATTCAAAGTAGCGCTCTGAATGTATTTCTTAGCATCGGAACTACCCGGAGCATCTATCGTAAATACCTTTCCGTTGGATAATCTGATCTTCACCTGTTCAAATACCGGGCTACCGATATTATACACCGGTATACCGGGTGTTACCGGGCTAAAGCCCATCATGGAAAACACTACAAAAGCGGTCATTCCACCCCCGTCCTCATCCCCGGGGATACCAAAGAGGTTATCGGTATACCAGGTGTTCATCAGCATACGGATACGCTTCTGTGTTTTCCAGGGAGCTCCTAAGTAGTTGTAAATGTAAGGGATATGAAAACTAGGCTCATTCCCCATTACAAACTGACCCACCAAACCGGTAGCATCCGGGAAAGTATACCATAACTGGTACTTGCTCCGCCCAAGGTCTTCTCTGAATAGCTGGTCCAGTTTAGCTTCCGCTTTCGTCCTTCCGCCCATCAGGTAGAAAAGCCCTTTCAGGTCATGTTTTACGTCCCAGTTATAGGTATAGGCATTGTTTTCGGTGAAGTAATCGCGGCCACCCTGTCCTCCGGAGAACTTAGGGTCTATAGGGTCTATCCAGTTACCGCTGGCATCCTTTGGCCACATAAAGCCTTTATCAGTTCTGAATACGTTCTTATAATTAGCGGCTCTTTGCAGAAACTGCGCCTCATCCTCTTTTTTACCCGCAGCAACAGCCAGTTGCGCAATACACCAGTCGTCATAGCTGTTTTCTAAAGTCACGGCCACTGCCTGACGGCGTTCAAAGTCATGCACCTCTTTTACGGTTTCCTTTTCGTTAGGCCTCAGGGCAGGCATATATCCATGCACCCCATAAAAGCTATCCAGGGACGTAGCAGGGCCATTTCTCCAGGGCAGCAGGGTTGCTTCCAGGGAATTCTTCTTTAGCCCTTCATAGGCCTTGGGAAGGTCAAAATCATGTATACCCTTGAACCAGGCATCTGCCATCCAGGCAGCAGCATGGTTACCGGTCATACAGGCATAATCCCCGAAAGGCAAGGCAAAGGAAGGCATCCATCCACTCTGTTCATACATCTGCACATAAGATTTGATCTTATCCGCTTCCATTTTCGGGTTCAGCAGGGTTTGCAGCGGTTCCAGGGCGATGTAGGTATCCCATAACCAGTTGTCTACATAAAAAGGCTGATCAGAGGTGTGTACTGTATGATCATATGCACTATAGTATTTCCCGTATTCATTAATATTCACCATGCGTTCGTAGGCACGATACAGTGAAGTATAAAATACTTTTTTCTGAGAGGGCGTACCGCCTTTTACGTCTATTTGTCCCAGTACTTTATCCCAGGCATTATATGCCTGTTGTTTGACAGCTGCGAAGTCCCAGTTGGGGATCTCTTTCTGTAAATTCTCTTTTGCCTGGTCCACGCTGATAAAAGACACACCATAACGGAATTCTACGGTCTGTGTTTTCTCTCCGGTATTCACTTTCAGTTGTGTTTTACCGTTCTGGTCCCGGTAGCTGGTATTGACAATATCTGTGTTCAGTTCTCCATAAAAGAAAGCAGTCATGCCTTCAAATGCTTCCTTTCCGCTAATGACCCTTTTGCCGGACACAATGATATCTCCGTCGCCGTTAAGCACATTAATTCTTATTGCATGAGGTACATTGCCGTTAAAATGGAAACGGAAATACCCGCTGCGAGCAGCAGATGTAAACTCTACCTGGTCTGTATCTTCCAAATAGGCGCTGTAATAGTAAGGGGTGGTCTGTTCCCGGTCATATACGGCGGGCGACAGCCACTTATAATCATCCACATCTCCTGATACCGGCATCAGGCCAAACAGGTTATTCTGCCGGTGGGCAGCAATAGTAAGCGGGAAATAACTGATCCGGTCATCGAGCTGGTCTTTTCTGAAAGGGAAGGTCCTCAGCATGCTGTTGGGCAGATGCACTGCAGGACGTGTAGGCTCCAGGATGATCCCTACTCCTCCTATAGTGGGGTCCACATAACCTACATTACTGCGTGTTACCGCGGCAGTATGTACGGTCTGCGCACTCACCTGTTGCATCATACATATGGCTATACATCCTGAAAGTATCGACCTGTATCTTCTCATAACTTTGAATTTTGCAGCCGGAATGTACAAACGAAACCGGGACTATCCAAACTGGTAGGAATAAGGTAGTGCCTCAGATAGATTATATCAAGATTACATCATCTTCGCGCCAGATGTTATTGATGATAAATAGACCTTATCTGACGTGACTATCAGGTGAAGTTAAATTGAAAAACAAATCCTGGACCCATATTCTAGAGTTATATCAGGGAACTAAACAGTCAGATGCAGTGTATTTATCATCAATAACATCTGGCAAACATAATACGGGGTTGATGAAGCTTCAAATTGCTACAAACACGTCGCTTTAAATTTGCCGCAAAGCAGTGCAGAAGTAACTTTTATAATCTCTTTATTAGTTCCAGGCAGGCCCGCCCGTTATGATAAGGGCATTTCCAGAAACCGGCTTTATCTTCCTGCATAAGGCTATAATCTTTTTTTCTCCCCCAGAACCATTCCCCTTTAGATTTGTCAAGTATATACTGTTCGATAAATTTCCAGCTGTTGATTGCTTTCAATAGGTAATCTTCGTTCTTACTCACCTGCCAGGCATTTACAAAGCCTACCAGCGCTTCTGCCTGTGGCCACCAGTGTTTTTCTGCTATCAACCCATGACCGGATAATTCATACCATAGTCCTCCGTCTTCATCAAGCCCCTGGATGGTAGCATCCGCCATTTGAATAGCTACTTTCTTAAATCTGGAGATAAGAGCAGGATCTGCCAGTACTTCCGCAGCCTCTGATAACAACCAGCTGGCTTCAATATCATGGCCATAGGAGATGATATCATCCTTCACCAGCCACTGCTCGTTAAAAAACAAATGTAAATGCCCTGTTTTGAGGTCTAATATCTTATCGTGGAATATGTCCAGTAATCCCCTGATAGCGGCTGAAAGTGTTTTATCCGGCCATATGCGGTAGAGGTTCGTATACGCTTCCAGCACATGCAGGTGCGTGTTCATGGTTTTCTTCTCATTAGCGTCCTTTTCGCTTAGTCGCAGGTCGTTGATCTCCTGCCAGTCGCGGGTAAAAGCCTCCAGGTAGCCCCCGAAAGAGGGGTCGTAGCTGTGTTGCTGAATGAGTTGATAGCCGTCAATGGCTATCTGTCTGGCGTATTCGTTATGCGTAGCAAGGTAATATTCGCTGCAGGCATAGATGTTGAATGCCAGGGCATAGACCTGCTTTTTAGTCTCAGCAGGGTTGCCTTTATAATCCACACTCCAGAATATACCCCCATATTCTTTATCAAGGAAGTGGTTATCAATATATTCGAAAGCCCGGTGGGCAATATCCAACTGTTTGGGATCTTTTGAGGCATTATAGGCAGCGGAGAAAGTCCAGAGGATACGTGTGTTCAGTACAGCCCCTTTATCCGCAGTAATATTTATCTTATTCTCATTGTCCAGTTTCCCGTAAAAGCCTCCGTTTTCAAGGTCTGGTGTGCGATCCATCCAGAAGTGAAGGATATCATTAAGGGCAATTTGTACTGACTGTTTTAACCCGGCTTGCATTATTGTTGTTTTCTCCTTTGTTCAAGCGCAATGGCTATTTCTGCCACACGGCTTTCTGACAATGGGTATAAGGCGATGAATACGATAGATAAGACGGATCCGATAGCAGGCAGGAAGCTGAGCATCAGCAGGATGCCGGTTTGCACACTACTACCCTGTACTTCATTGGCTTTGAACCCGAAAGCATCTAGTAACCAACCGGTTAGAGCACCACCGATCGTCCAGCCGAATTTCTGGGACATGGAAGAAGAAGAGAAGATCAGGCCGGTAGCACGGCGCCCGCTTTTCCACTCGGAATAATCGGCGATGTCTGCATACATAGACCACAGTAAGGGGAAGATGATACCGGCACAGATGCTGATAATCAATTGGAAGGAGAAGATCAGGATGAGCTGGTCCTTGCCCAGCCAGTAAAAGAGGATACTGAAAACGGATGCGATGACCATCGCCCCCATATAGGTGTTCTTTTTACCAATGCGGTTAGCTACCGGAGAGGCTAATATCACACCGATAATATTCGCAGCCTGACCAACAACCAGATAAAGCGTGGAGTAGGTGATACTGGTGCTACCGAGTTTGAAAGCCTCTGTATTCTGAATAAAGTATTTGAAGTAGTAAAGGGTAGCCCCATCGCGGATAGAGTTGAAAATCAATGCCATAATGCCGGCACAGAGTAGTATCCACCAGGGTTGGTTACCGGTAAGGTCTGCGATATCTTCCTTCAGGGAAGGTCTTTCTTCTTTAATCGGTTGCACCCTTTCTTTTACCCCGGCGAAACAGCCGAGAAACAACAACACACATATCACTGCTATCACCGCTACTGCCATCTGCCAGCCTGTTTGCTGACTGGCGCCTTTACTGAAAAGCGTGACCAAAGGTTCTATTAAAGCCAGTGCAATTAAGCTTCCCGCAAAGGCAAAGGCCATTCTGAAAGAAGCAAAGGTATTCCTTTCCTTCGCATCGGGAGAGATGACCCCTAATAATGAAGCGTAGGGCACATTTATGAGCGAGTAGATTATCATCATGGCAGAATAGGTGATGTATGCGTATACCAGCTTGCCACCGGCAGAAAGATGGGGAGTGGAGAAGGTGAGTACGCCTGTTACGCCGAAAGGGATGGCTACGTAAAGAATGTAAGGGCGGAATTTTCCCCAGCGGGAGGTGGTCCTGTCGGCCAGGGTACCTGCTACAGGGTCGAAAAAGGTGTCCCAGATGCGGGTGATCAGGAACATAGTACCTACAGCAGCAGCTTTCAGCCCGAATACATCCGTGTAAAAGAACATCAGATACATGCCGAAGAGTTTCCAGAACATGGAAGATGCCATGTCGCCGAACCCGTAGGCAATTTTTTCTTTTAGTTTTACCATAAGAGGTGGAACGTATTTCTTATGAGTGCAAATCTATAGGAATACATGCCCCTCTATGTAATATTCATTTATCTATTGGCTGTATTATTTTATCAGAGCGATTCCTGGATGTTTAATACCAGGGCTTTGATAGCATCTTCGTTTCTTTTGTAGTAAGTCCATTGTCCTTTACGGGTGGCAACCACCAGGTTGGCACGTAAAAGAATTGTCAGGTATTCGGAGATTGTAGACTGCGTCAATCCCGCCTTTAGTTGTATCGCCCCCACACATACCCCGGTAGGGTTGCAGACTTCTGCCGGGAAATATTTATCAGGCTCTTTCAGCCATTCCAGCATCTGCAGCCTGGTTTTGTTTGAAAGAGCCTTGAAAATTTCAACTTGTTCCATACTGTAAAGGTATCGGGAATATCCGATTTATAAAATATTGATTCCTTTTTGCTCCAGATGGTTATAAACAGCATTGCGTATTTCCTCTGAAATAGAGGATACTTTACTGATATCCCTGCACCAGAAAGTAATATTGATATCTGCCTTTTTAGAACTAATGTTACTCACAATTACTTCCACCTCTCTTTTTTCCACCACTTTTTCATTGCTTTTAATAATATTGAGGATCTCCGGTTTCAGGGTGTCGGTGCCTGGCTTTCTTTCGATGCTGAAGCTGAGGGCCACACGGGCATGGTTATTACTGAGTGTCCAGTTCACGATATTATGGGAAAGCACATCTCCGTTTGGCATGATCACCTCGGCCCCATCTTCCGTGAGCAGGGTGCTGGTACGGATACCGATCTCTTTCACACGACCCTTTTTATCACCTATCTCTACAGTATCCCCTATTCTTAAAGGGCGGTCGAATATCAATATGATCCCTGATACAAAGTTGTTGACGATGCTTTGCAGACCCAGACCGATACCTACACCCAAAGCGCCCAGTATCACCGTGATCTTGTCTATCGGTAAGCCCGAAGCGGCTACTGCCAGCAGGAAGCCCAGTATCAGTAATATAAGGCGTGTAATGAGTAAGCGGGAACGTTGTCCTTTATCATCAAAAGCAGCATCATCCCCGGTATCTCCGAAAAAGTAAGCAATATAACGCTGTAAGAAGTTAGCTACCCATATAATACCCAGGAAGATAGCGATTTCCTTCAGGGTGAAGGTAAAGCTACCTATATTGATGGGGGCGGTGAACAGGATTGTTAATGTATCGTTCAGCGCATCGTAAAGGTTGAGGTTGGTGGTGAATACGATGTACCATAACAAGGTGGCAAAGATGATTGCCAGGCGGTGAATAGACTTCCTGATATCTTTTACCTCAAACTCTTCAGGATAGTTTTTGCGGATCCTGCTGCTTTGTATCTGTAATAAGAAGGCTTCTGTGATGGTTTGTACGAATACTCCCAGACTAGCCGTTTGTGCCAGCGCATACACCGCTGTGGCGGCGAATATCTGGGAAAGGGTAACCCTGCCAAAAATATTACAGATAACGGCCAGGAAGTTAAAGAAAGTATATAATCCAGTTGCGTAGAAAACCAGCTTGTATTTGCTTTTTACTTCTTTGGAACGGGAGAGGATGTATAATCCGAAGAAAATAGAGGCAGTGTCAAGAGCCAGGGTAACCCAGCGCATCAGTCGTAATGGAAGGCCAAGGATACGGGTGCCTGGTAATAATAAGAACAACAGGATAAAGAGGCACCATGCCCAGAAAAGATCTTTTGGCAAACGCTTATAGAAAGCGAAGGTTAACAGGATCATTAACAGGAACTGGGTGGATTCTATATAGATAGCCGGCGCATGTACATCAAAGATAGGCGCCAGGTTGAGGATCAGTAATAAAGTAGCGATAACCGGTACAGGATTAATATAGCTGAATTTAAAACTGTCTACAGCGCTTAGTTTGTTACGTTTTTTAAGGCTGCGGAAGTTGCTCCACACCCAGAAAAAGAAAGCAAGTCCGGTTATAAACAACCAGAATCGTTTGCTGCGGGTATTCGTGAAATAGTATTGGGCAAGTTGCTGTTCGTTATTCACCGATTTCTGGAAGGATCCTTTGGACATATTGGCCCTGTTGGTAGGCGGTTCCCACAGGTAGCGGCGTTCCTTCCCAAATGCTTTGATGCCCATAGATGCTAAGGAAGCATCTGTCTGGTACAGCAGTTCTTCTACAATGATGGCATTGGAGGAAGTATGCGCTTTCAGGTCGTTGATCTGGGCGGTACTGTGTCTTATGAGGCTATCGGCACGTTTGAATTTGGTACGCAGCTGTTGCAGCTGCGGTACGAAAGTCATACGCAGGGAAGAATCTCTGAATACCTGGCGGAGCAGGGTATCTTTTCTCAGGTCGCGGATCTCTTTTTTAAGACCTTCCAGTTGGGTATCGTAGCCATCCAGGTGAACAGCATAGTCTTTCATGTTTCTGTCCAGTTCATCCAGCAGGGTATTGTACATCTGCAGGTTGCGGATGTTGAGGGCCCTGTCGCTGGTAGAGGAGAACTTTTCTTTTAATATAGCGAGAGCAGAGTCGCTTTCGTTCAGTTCTTCCTGGAAATCATCTATTCTTACAAAAGACCCGGTTACGAGGGGGGCCTTGTTCAGTATCTGGAATACTTTTTCAAACTGGGAGAGGTAATCGCTCCTGGTAGGGATGTTATTATCACTGAACAGGGAGGAGTCTGCCATTTTACGGACAGGCTTTTGTGCGGTAACGGTGCCGCTGAATGTTATGGCTAAAATCAGGAAAAATGTATATTTCATATCTGTGTAAAGTGCCGAAATATAACACTATTTTCTTTCATGTAAGGGCTACAGTTCCTTTTTAAAAAATGTCAGTGCCCTTCCTGTTACCTGGTCCATATTATAATATTTGGAATCAGCCAGTCTGCCGCAGAATTTTTATAGCCGGAAAGACCAGCTCCGACGATCAGGAAGTTATACTGCATATATACTGATTAATGATAGTATTGCCCGACAGATGGCTGGTAGCAAATGTGCGGGCTTCGGGCGACCAGTTATTTCGTATTGCCGATAATTGCATCACTGCTTTATGCAGCTGATCTATATCCTCAGGTTCTATGACCAGGCCCAGGTTATGATTCGCAATGGTACGGTATAAGGAAGTGCCTTCACTGGCAGTGGCAATGATGTTTCCTCCTACAGACAGAATAGTGGTTAGCTTGGATGGCATAACCAGGTCTGCTGCATTTTTCTTTTGCAGGATGAGATGGGTATCTGCCATATTGAGGAAGTTGTTAAACTCTTCGATAGGTTGCAGGGGCAGGAAATGTACGTTCTGTAATCCCATGATAGCAGATAATTCCAGCAGACGGCTTTTATAGGCACCGGTACCACAGATGACGAATTGAATGTTATGGCATCTTTGCGCAACATATAGAATGTTGTCCAGTCCCTGTTTCTCGCCTATATTACCGGAGTATAATACAATGTGGTCATCACTCCTGAATCCCCATTTCTTTTTCAGCATCATCTTATCGGGTAATGGATAAAACAGTTGTGTATCTACCCAGTTGGGAAAATGGATAACAGGGATATCGTGTTTCTGTTTTACTTTATTGATCATCCCTTCGGAGATCGTGCTTACATGGTCCGCTTTCCCTAAAATGTATTTCTCCAGCCTGAACATCCATTTCAATAATTTTCCGGACTTTATCATCTGTAATTCCTTTGCGAGGTCTATCTGCAGGTCCTGTATATGATAAACGACGCGTGTATTTCTGAAGAAGCGGAAAAGTAAGGCAGCGAAACCCAAATGAAAGGGAGGTGCGATAGTAATAAATGTGTCGAAGCGTTTGGAGAATATCAGTTTAAGTAAGATGATAGCGGACGAGAAAAGGAACGTAATGTCCTGGATCATTCTTTTCACTCCGGAAGGCTTACGGGGAATATAAAACGGGCATCTGTAAACGGTGAGTAGTCCGTTTACTTCTTTCTTAAAGAACCTGTTTTTGTAAGGATGCTGAACATGCCATTGCGGATAAAAGGGAAATGCGGTAACAACGGTGCAGCTGATGCCTTCAGACACCATATGTTCAACCATGCCACTTGTATATTTCCCAATTCCGGTTAATTCTGGTGAGTAGTTGATGCCCAGTACAAGAATATTTTTCATCGGGTTTAACATGTAATCAATTTAAAGTATCGGGGATGGTTTTACTATACTATAACCAGTAGTTTTTTTGTTTGATGAAGGACATATATTAGCATAGTATGTTGACCAAAGAAGATATCGAACTGTCATTGCAGCAGAAGAAACTGCAACTTGTCATTAAGCGGATGGCTGATGTTATCATTGCCGGATTACTGATCATTTTATTCTCTCCTTTACTGATGCTTGTATCCCTGCTTATTCTTTTTTCTTCCAAAGGGCCGGTGTTATATTCGAATGAACGGATTGGTTACCGGGGCGTTCATTTCAGGTGTTATAAGTTCAGATCGATGGTGGTTCATCAGGCGCCCGTTCCTGCAGACGGAGTATTGTATAAAGTAAAGAATGACAGCCGGGTTACCTGGATTGGCAGTATTATCCGTAAAACAAGTATTGATGAGTTGCCCCAGTTATTTAATGTACTGAAAGGAGATATGAGCCTGGTAGGGCCAAGACCATTAGTACCTTTTATGATGGCGGGGTTACCTGATTTTAATGAGATCCGTTGTTTGGTAAGGCCGGGGATCACAGGACAGTGGCAGATTGAGGACCGGGAACATAATACAAGTGCTGATTATATGATGAAACCTGACCTTACTTATATTTCAACATATACGCTATTATCAGATCTGAGAATTATAATAAAAACTCCCATTGTTGTGTTAAAAGGGAAGGGCGCGTACTAGAGTTAGTGTATATATCGTACCTTGCAGGCACCTCTGTATGAGATTTCTCTGTAGTATATAAAAGTTGTTAAGATGAAAAGTAAGAAGTTGGAAATTGTTCGTTTCGCACCAAAGGGTAAGGACAGTTTTATAGATGCCGTGAAAACAGCTGTAAATGAGTATTTCGAGTCTAATCGTATTTCTACATATGCAAATGCTGAAATGTGGGTGAAGACGGCCGTGATGCTGGCATTGTATTTTGTACCCTGCACGTTAATGATTACCGGAGCAGCGGCAGGTCATCCCTGGTTGTTTTTCGGATGCTGGTTTGTAATGGGTATCGGTATGACCGGTATCGGTACTTCCGTAATGCATGATGCAAATCATGGCGCTTATTCTGCGAATAAGAAAGTGAATACTTTCATAGGACATATTCTTACACTGATAGGTGGGTCTGTTTCCAACTGGAAAATTCAACATAATATACTACATCATACCTATACGAATATAGCCGGTTTAGATGAGGACATCGACAGCATCAGGCTGTTACGTTTTTCACCTAATCAGCCAAGGTACTGGTATCATCGTTATCAGTATATCTATGCCTGGTTTTTCTATATGATCATGACGTTGTTCTGGATGACGGCAAAGGATTATATACAGGTTTTCAGATATAAGCAGCATGATCTGCTGGTGAAACAGAAAGTTACCCTGAAGAAAGCAGTGTTCCGTATTTCTATCGCTAAAGTGTTCTATTACTCTTATATATTGGTTTTACCGATGTTGTTCTCTGGTATGTCGTGGTATTTAGTGCTGGCAGGATTTTTAGGAATGCATTTTGTGGCAGGGTTGTTTCTGTCCTGTATCTTCCAGCCTGCACATGTGATCGGGGAGTCTGCTTTTAGTATGCCTTTGGAAACAGATGATCAGAAGAGAATGGAAGATACCTGGGCGGTGCATGAAATAGTGAATACGAGTAATTTTGCACCACGGAGCAGGATATTGTCCTGGTTTATTGGGGGGCTGAATTACCAGATAGAGCATCATTTGTTTAGTAATATCTGCCATGTGCATTACAGGAAGCTGGCACCTATCGTGAAGTCTATTTCGGCATCATTTAAGATCCCTTATAATGTGCAGTCGAATTTTGTGTTGGCATTGTGGGCGCATGGAAAGATGTTGAAGCAATTGGGAAGAGAAGGATAATAAGGATTACACAAGGCTCCGTTAGAAGTCTGATTACATAATTACATTTAATTAACACAAAAGGCTCCGATAAGGAGCCTTTTGTGTTTTACGGCGTCTCTATAGTTCCTTAAAATGCACTTCTTATAATTCCGCCATCAACATTCACATAAGAGCGTACATAGTTAAACGCAGTGTCAGTAAAAGGAACGATCTTTTCTATATATTGCCCTTAAGAACTTTTGGGTAGGTATTCGAAACGCTGTACGCTGGTTGGATATGCTCCCTGGATGGCAGGGGCGAAATAATAGGGAATAAGTGTACGCAACTGTTTATTAGTATAGAGATCGAAACGATGAAAATAGCGTGTGTTGGAATGTTGTTTTGATTCCGGAAAATCCCATATTTCCATACCTTCCCCCAGCATGTTTATACCTGGATTGAGGAACTGATAGAATGCCAGGATTCCTGCGTTGCCACTGTTAGTGGAAAAGTCGAATAATGGGTCCTGTACGAGTGCTGATATCAACAAATAAGTTTTATCCAGGGAAGTCATTATGTTGCTGGCAGAAGTGAAAGTAAAGGTACGTATGTTAACTGGAATTTGCGGGGAGGAACTTTCTATGTGAATAGAATCTAATTTTCCGTTGGCATTCCATCCATAAATACTGTGGCTCTTCATATAAATAGTACCCGGTTGAGAAGTTTCGTATGAGTAGGAATAAATATCAGACAGATCTCCATTTACATTGTATTTAAATGATGTATTGCAAGAGTATAAATGCATATCAGATTTGATGGAATCCAGTTTCCCGGCAGTATTATAAATAAAGGTATACGCTGCAGTACTTGTATCATTCAGTCTATTTACAATAAAGGAGATTTTCCCCTCGCTATTGTAAGTGATATTATAATTAGTGGTACTGTTGTTAGAATAAGGAGAAGTAGACTGTACCCTCTCTATCTGATTGTTTGTATTATAATAAATAGTATCAATAATGTTGGGGAGACCCAGTGTATCACTGAATCCATACCAGAATGATACCTTTTTTAATTTAGCTATTGGCAACGGTGCTTCTGTTTCAATAGGGGGAGCATCATTTTTCTTACAGGATATTATTAATAATATCGCTACATACAGGAGAGGGATTTTCATATTCTTAAATCAGGTTATATGCAAAAATAGTATAATAAATCCGCTTAAGAGCGGATCTATTATATTTATGTCAAAATCAGGCTTAGCCCTATCCGGGGAAATTGAAAGAAAACGAAACTTATATGAAAATTGCTTATATCTGTTATGAAGGAAAATTGTTGCAGGGCTTATCTGATGAGGATAGTTTATTGTTAGATTTTCTGCAACAAAAAGGTGTGGATATTCATCGTGAAGTATGGACGGATACAGAGGTAAACTGGGAACAATATCAGCTTGTTATTCTAAAGTCCCCCTGGGATTATATAGATAATATAACTGCGTTTTATAGCTGGCTTGGAAAGTTAGAACGTTTGGGCGTACGTTTATTAAATCCTTATGATATTGTAAAATGGAATAGTGATAAACATTATATCCGGGAGATGATGGATGCCGGTTTACCTGTGATTCCTGCAATATATATTGAGAAAGGAACACAGCCTTTATGGCCTGTTTATTTCAGCAATTTTAATACAGATAAGCTGATTGTAAAGCCATGTATCAGTGGAGGGTCCAGGAATACATTTGTGGTAACGCCGGATAAACTGCCAGCGTTAGTATTGGAAGAGTCTTTTATGGTGCAACCTTTTATGCCGGAGATACTGGAAGGGGAGTGGTCTTTCCTCTTTTTCAATGGTGTTTTCAGTCATTGTTTGCTGAAGAAACCTGTATCCGGTGAGTTCAGGGTGCAGAAACAGTTTGGCGGAAGTGCAGAACCCCAAACGCCGCCTGCTGATTATTTAACAACAGCATTAAGCTTTGTAGAGCGGTACGCAAAAGGATGTTTATATGCAAGAGTAGATGGAGTAATAAAAGAAGGGCGGTTCTTATTGATGGAGCTCGAATTAATAGAACCGCTTTTGTTTTTGTCTGCTACTGAGCAGTATGAACATTATTATCAGGCATTGAAGCAAATTGTTGCTTAAAGATATTCAGCGTCTCCTGTTTGTCTGAAGGGGAATAGATAGCAAATACTACACGTTTAAATGCTTTGCTGAATAATTCACGCTGCAGGTGTTGTGCAAACCATCCAGCTACCTCGCTGGTGTCATTTCTGAATACACCACAGCCCCATGCACCCAATACCAGTGTGCTTTGTTGTTGTGCAACAGCGAGCAACAATAATTTTTCTATCCTGTTGAACATGACCGTTGGAATGTAATCTACTTTCTCCGGTTCGTTCGCTTTAACAGCTCCGGCATTAACGGCAGGGGATGTAATAATGGATACACAATAGTGTTCATCCAGCAGTTGATCATTATCATCCCTGAATACCGGTACCAGCGGGGAATACAGCATATGGTCCGTGTAAAGGCATGAATCATGTAACCTGTTTATATGGTACATCTCCATTTTATTGATCTGACAGGCATACAACCCACTGGCCCTTGACAGGGTTTCTTCCTGGGAATGAGCGCCGTTGATGAATCCTCCTCCGGGGTTTTTCGCAGAAGCGAAGTTAAGGCAACATACATTTTTCAGCCCTTCTTCTACGATGAGTCTCCTGGTAGCCGCGAAAGTGCTTTCAGGGGTAACTTCTATTTTACAGGTCTCGTTATTGAGTTGTGTGTCTAAACGTGCAAACTGTTTATTTTCAAAGTCTTCCGGAGCGTAGTGTACTGTATTTTCCACTGCATAGGCAAGGTCCGTACTGATGTCGACGAGGGTATTTCGCCGGTTGGTATAATGACCTGTGGCCATTATATCTAAAGTTTGCTGGGCTATTTCTACCCTGGCTTTCCTGTTCATTATTTCTTTGCGTTGATTTGACACAAAGTAAGTAGTTTCCCGGCATATAAACAAAAAAAACTATTTAAGGGCAGCCTTTTTATCCATCCATTCTATTAATAATAAGGTGAACGTAAAGCAGATGATCATGGGGAAGAATTGATAGCGGAGTACGTTTATAGTAGCAAAAACACTGAAGGCGAAATTGATGATGAGAAAGGAGGTGACCAATATTAATGTCTTATCCATATTGAATTTCCTTGCAATCATGCAAATGACGAATAAAATATTCATGACGAAAAAGAGCGGTGTAAAAGGATATAGTATTGTATGCTGGATGGTCGCAGAAACGGCTGTTACTTTCGGGCTTTTATAATTGAACCAATACTGGGCGATAGGATCTACATCCTCTTTCCCCAGGTTATATATTCCCAGTTTTTCCAGTGGCGGCAGGCAATAGTTTTTGGCGTTGGGTAACATATAATACCTGGCAAATGCCCAGGGGTTATGCCTGATCAGGTAACTGCCATATTCTTCAAATACAATGGACGCCTTCCCCCAGTCGGCTACCACATTATATCTGTCTGTGTGTTTGAAATGTTGTTTATAATATTGTTTTAAGGGCGCTTCTGATTGACGGATAAAGAAATTAGCCACATAATCTGATAATATTTCCTGCATATCAGGAGGGGTTTTTTTAAAGAATTGTTTTGTAATATGGTCTATATCCCTGGATGCTTCCGAGGGGAGTTTCGTACTGTCAACATCTATCTGTTTATACATATACAGCGCATTATTGGCCAGCTGCCAGCCGGTGAATAATGAGAACTGATGCTTACCTGTTAGTTTGTATGCGGCATTACGCTGGTTATTGATGAATAGCAGTACTAATGCACTTCCCAGTATAATTCCTGTTGCTTTTACCCAGGTCCGTTGTGTGGAGAGAAGAAATGCCAGTGCAGAAATAAAAGGATAATACATGGCATTATTACGCACGGTGAAACAGGCGTATAATAGGACCGCGTGGATAAGCACCTGATATGGCCGCGGACGTTGTATGATCCATATTAATTGTGTGATCCATAATAAACTGAGTGCTGCAAAAAGCGGATCGCTATTTACATAATTGCAGATATATAAATTAAGTGGATTGAAGAAGAGGAAGATAAAAAGGAGGATGCGGGTAGTTTTTGCCGGCTTGTAGAAATACAGAATGGTGTAATAAAAGATCAATGCTGCAAATTCCAGGAAGAAGTATTGAAAGCCTGTCAGCGCAGTATCTGAGGTCGTTATTTTATGAAACACCATCAGGAATCTGGAATAGCCTATTGGCCATATATTGATGTCCAGGTTAGCATATGCCGCATATAAGTAACTGTAGGAATCCGAAAAGAAATCTGCGTAGGGATAGCATAACTTGAAAATGATAAATTGTAAGACAAGACCTGTTATTGCTATAATAAGAGATATGCGATTTGTTTTTATGAAACCGGAGAGCATAAATTATTTTGGCTTATATCTGAATATAAGTTGATTAGATCGACCTGCAAAGTTATTTTCAGTCCTTAACATCGGATTAACTGTAACCGGGATAACGATATCTTTATTGATGCCTGCTCCATAGCCGGTAAACTCTGTATGCATTCAATAATACGCCTTCTCTATTGACTTGTAATACCCGGGCAACAGCAAATACCACAGCACTTTAATAAATAACTTACCTGAAGGTTTCTACCCTCCTCAAAATTGCTAAAAATCATCAGAAATGTGTATATTTGATTACATGTGAATGGCACAATAATACCCCAATAGCATAGAGATACCCCAGAAATTCAACTAAAATATTTAATAATTTATATGTTTATGCCAATGGCATAATTAGTTTGTTTATAACTCCAAAAAACAATGTAATGAAAACACGTAACCCCTCTTTCTTCAGGGCAAGGGCATTTTTTGTAGTGTTCCTGCTATCCTGTTCCGTAGTCAATCATGTTAAAGCCGCCGACCGTGAAATCGGTGGTTATGTAGATCATGCAGAAGACCGTTTTGTAAGAAACGTCTGGAACTTTATAAAGAACTTCCAGGGTTGGCAGACGGTCGGCGCAAACCGCTGGCAGGAAGTACAATACTTCTGGGCAGAACCATTCGAATTTGACAGCGATCACCAGGACTTTGTGGATAAGATGGATCTGGCCTATGTAGCTGCTCATGGAAGTGCCTATTATGTGCAAACGAATCAAAGCACCAGTACTGGTGTGGATTTGCGCAACTGTCCTGCTTATGGTGACCTTTCCACCGGCGGTGATCTTGAATTCATGATTATTGAATCCTGTTCCACTGTAGCATCTGCTCCGGAGGCTCCTGCAGGTGGCGACTGGTGGACGCCATGGAGTGCCATTTTTCAGGGATTACATCAGTTGGCGGGCTTCCGTACGCTGAGCTATTCTGATAACGGTATTCCTAATCGTTTTGCCAACAAACTGAAAGCAAACGGAGGCATCTGGCAGTCATGGTTCAGTGCCGTAGATGGGGAACGTACCTTCTACTCTGATGGCACTTATACGGAGTTCCCCGGTTATGCCAGCGCCATTATATATGCCAGCACTGAGAACGACCGCTTAGGCGGTTATGCCGCAGATCCCGCAGGTGGTACCGGCGGTATGAAAACCTGGTGGCAGTTTTAATTTCATTCACTTTTAAAGTTAGAATCATGACTATAAAAAATGCAGCTGTTTTCATAAGTTGTCTTATGCTGTGTTCCTGTAAATGTAACAGAACAAAGCCGCCGGCAAATGAAACACATATCTATGTATATTCGTTTGAAAAGACCGCTCCGCTTACGCAGGATAATACCCGGAAACTGATAAGCGACTTCCTGGGAATTTCATCTGTTAAGGATCTCACAGTATCTAAAGATGAGAACATTGCTTATTTCGTATCTCCGGATGATGTGAATACAACCCTGGAACAGGATCTGACTACGGGTAACTTCGCCTTCAATAAATTCAGTAAGGAATACCTGGGTGATTTTGTACCTAAGCTACCGGGCAGAGAAGAGGCTATTAAGATAAGCGAAAAATTTCTCCATGATAAAGGGCTGTTCCCTAAAAAGGAAGAGCAGCTAAAGCTGGTGCATGAAGGAGGACTCCGCGCACAATCCGTAAAGGGCCCCATCGTAGATAAATTGATCACGCTTACCTATGGCCGTATAATTGACAGCTTGCAGGTGATAGGGGCAGGCTCTAAAATCATAGTGAATATCGGGGACAAAGGAGATGTGCTTGGCTTAACCTATCGTTGGAGGGAAGTGAATGAAACTTCCGGTAAACGGCAGATAAAACAGGCAGAACTGATTTCGCGTGAAGATGCGGAAAGCCTGTTAAAAAGACAGATCGCGCAGGAATTTGGCCCAACTGCACAATATGATATCAAAAGCGTCAACAAGACCTACTATGATAATAACGGTAATTTCCTGCAGCCTGTATTTGCTTTTGAAACGGTGATCAACCTGGGAGATAAACAATTAAAACCCATTCGCTACCTGGGAGTTATTCCTCTGTTGAAAAATCCTCCAGAACCTCTGAAACTATTGGATATAGATCCTAAGGCGAAAGATCAGATCAAAATGATACAACGTGGACAGATAGATTCCAGCGGTCGTGGTAAACAACCTGCAAAAGATTAATTTAACAGGGCTGCGTCAATCTCCTGATGCGGCCCTGTTGCTTATACCAATGCCTTCAATTTTGCATATTGTAGCAACATAATAGACTTGCCATCTTTGATCTCCCCACTGTCAATCATCTCCATTGCTTTATCAAGCGTTATTTCCAGTACTTCAATATCTTCCTGCTCATGTGCAATACCACCTCCCTCATGTATCTTCATAGATATAGAATATTCTGCAACAAAGAAGTATAATATTTCGGTAACAGAACCGGGAGACATATATGCTTCGAATATTTTCCGGACATCCGTAATCCTGTATCCTGTTTCTTCTTCCGTTTCTCTTTTTATGCAATCTTCGGGATTGTCTTTATCTAATAGCCCCGCACATGTTTCAATGAGCATACCGGTTGGATTACCATTTACAAAGGTAGGTAGCCTGAACTGCCTGGTGAGAATAACTGTTTTTTGCTCTTTATTATAGAGTAAGATGGTGGCGCCATTACCCCGGTCATAGGCTTCCCTGTTTTGTGTTTCCCAGGTGCCATCGGCTTTTTGAAATTCGTAGGTGATCTTTCTTAACGTGTACCAGTTGTCAGAGAGAACTTCTGTTTTCAGGATCTTTACCTTGTCTTGCATGGATGATATATTAATTGGTAAGATAACACCGATTTAATAAATTGGGTATATTTCATCTCAATATTACATTCCTTATTTTGATCCCTGATGGCTATAGGGATAGTTTTAACTAGTAAATAACATATGAAAAAATCCCTGAAACAGTATTCCCCATTATCACAAATAGGGATCGTTATTAGTTTTTATATTGGTTTTATGGTGCTGGAAATGATTTTATTTAGCGTTGTTACCCCTTTGCTCTGTGGTCATAATATTACTGAGCTACGAAGAATGGATACTTCTCTTCCCGGAGTGCTCTCTGTTTGGAGGTTTTTATCATTTGCAGACCCTATAATCATGTACCTGATGCCTGCAATTATATTTGTCATGCTTATATCCCCCAGGCCAATTGAATGGTTACATGTGGATAAGCCTGTCCAATGGAGGCTTGCGATATTGGTAATACTAATTGTATTGGTGGCAATACCGGCAGACTATTTTGTAGGCTATTGGAATACTGCGTGGCAGTCGGATGCATCCAGACTTGCGGAGGAAAAGAACAAGGCGATATCAATTGCATTGATGAAAATGCCGGATTTCGCTTCTTTGTTGATAAACCTGGTACTATATGCTATAGTGCCAACCATAGCAAGAGTATTTTTTTTTCATGGAGTGTTACAAAAACTTCTTATACAGAGGATGCAAAGAGCTCCGTGGATAGCAATTATTATTATATCTGTGATATTTGGTATTTCCACTTTTGAATGGTCGGATTTTATTGCCCGGATTCTACTTGGATTTCTGTTTGGGACTATTTATTATTTAAGTAGCAATCTTTGGCTGTCTGTTCTTGGGTATTTTATAGCGAATGCAATACCAATAATAGTATCCTATCTTAATCAGCTTGGAGTAATACACCAGGACCTCGCGGAGTACCCGAACATTACCTGGTACTACGCTGTCATTAGTCTGGCAATAACAGTAGGATTACTTTGGTACCTGAGTAAAAAATCGGTATCGCAGATGATACCGGAAGATCAGTTGGATATAGAATCAATAGGAGGGTAGCCTGAAAAAACAAATGAGGCATTTTCGCTTATGCAAGCCTGAAAGGATAGCATTCATGTTATCCTGTTCAGGCTTGCTCCCATGCGCTGTGCCTGACAGAACTCATCTCCGTTCTTATATATGAAAATAAAATTCAATGAGTGCCCCATTCATAGTTTAATAGCGCCAATCACATTAATAGCCATTGTATTTATTGGGAATGCAAACTGGGACAGTAATCAATATGGATCTTTATATAAAGTAAATTTGTGCCTTTTGATTGCGTCTGCAATTAGGTTAGCTGTTTTGTGCGTTTAAAGTTTTATTCATACCCCTTTCCCGTGAAAGAGCCGCCGTGCGATGTCTTCTCTACGTACCAAGTCTTTTTAATGGAAGAACGAGTTGTGTTCCAATTTGCAGGAAAACATTGATTTCGCTGCAACGGCAGCCATTAGGGAGAATAATCATCTTATACGCTTTAAATTGGCCACGTTTTTAAAAGCTACAAGACTTATGAAGAAGATTTAAAAAGCCAGAAGCAGCTGTGGCGCTACTTCTGGCTTAGTTGCCTGACCTGGATTCGAACCAAGACAAACAGAGTCAGAGTCTGTCGTACTACCGTTATACTATCAGGCAGTATATTGTTTGTTCGGGACGGCAAAATTATAACATTAAACCGAAAAAGCAAAAAAATATCTGAAAAGATAGTGCCTCAGTTTAATTTTCGCACTGTCAATGCAGGCTGTCTTAATATTCAAACTGAGACATTACCTCTGAAAAGGTAAGAACTGGCCTAAAACAAGAAAGTAGCTCCTTTGAGGGAGCTACTTTTTGCGAGAGAAGTAATTGAATAGCTAAAATAACATATTTATGACTAATCAGGAAAAAATCTTTTTAATAAGTAGCCGCTAATTTCAACGCGTTGTACGCGTTCACCACACCTCCTGTATTACAAACGTCTGTCATCTGTACGGTTTTAGGTTCTCCGTTAATATAAATCGTTACCGGGTGCGTTACTTTGGATACTGATTTAAGAATGATATCCTTCACTTGTACCGCACTCAGTTTAGGATAATAAGAACGGATCAGCGCAGCTAAACCCGTTACTACAGGGGCGGCCATACTCGTACCATCGTGGTAGTCGTAATGAGAACCAGGTGTGCTGGAATAGATGGCTACGCCAGGCGCAAATACGTCTACACCTGTTCTGCTATAGTTGGAGAAAGGAGCTACCAGCGTCTCGTCATCACCAGGACCGGATGCACCTACCTCTATCCAGGCATTTGCAGTGCCTTTACCGTCCGCATATACGCGGTTGGGGTAGAATACTGCACTGTCCAGATTAGCGCCGTCATTGCCTGCTGCATGGATCAGCAACACGTCTTTGGACATGGCGTACCGTACCGCTTCGTCTACCACTTTCTTATTGGGAGAATACGGTTTACCGAAGCTCATGTTTACCACTTTGGCGCCGTTATCAGCAGCATAGCGGATAGCATTGGCAATATCTTTATCACGTTCATCACCGTTAGGAACAGCTCTTACAGACATCAGCAGTACATCATCCGCAATACCATTGATACCGATATTGTTATTACGGGCAGCACCGATGATACCTGCTACGTGTGTGCCATGGTCTGCACCAGGGCCGGTAACATCATTGGTACCATAATAATGTTCTTCAGGATTATTGTAGTTATCACCTACAATAGCACGCGGATCAAAATTGAGATTTAACTGATAATCCACCTCTTCCTTGAAATGATCTATTGCACCATCCAGTTCCTTTTCTTTAAATGTTTTAAAGTCGGGGTAACGGGGAAGCTGTTGTTCTATCACCTGCTTCACCTGTTGTTCTGCAGGATCATTAGTTGCATACGCTTCTAAGTCTGCAGCAGTAGGATTGGGGTTCTTCATATGTACCAGCATAGAATCCAGGATCAGTACAAAACGGTTGATACCGGTTAATGTTTCCTGTGCCTCCTGTAACTGCTGATCGAATTTCTTACGCAGCTGTGTATATGCATATAACCCGGTAGTATCTTTAGAAGTATCGAATTTCGCTTTTTGCTGGCGGATGAGCCGGGTAAGTTCCAGGTTGTCATAATTTACATTCCCTTTGGCAGAACCAATGAAACTCCATCCATTAATATCATCGATGTAATGGTTCTTATCATCATCTTTACCATTACCTCTTTTCTCTTTCAGATTTACCCAGAGAACATTTTTCAGATCTTCATGCGCAGTGTCAATACCACTGTCGATAATGGCTACGACTACTGGTTTTGCCTTTTTATCTTTCAGTAACTCCGTATAGGCTTTCTCTACACTGATACCAAAGACCGAATCTTTCTGAAGGTCCATGTTTTGCCAGTTAGGCACTTGTGCGCTCGCTATAAAACCCGAAAATAAAAATGTGATGCAGATCACTGTCTTCTTGCAGATATTCATATATTAAATTAAATTGTTGGGGTTGCCCTTTGCAAGATATACTATAATATAGAATCAAAAATGTTAAAAGTTTTACAATGAAGCAGATACCGGTATTCTCGTTGCACATGATGGAAGGCATTGTAATTGAACGGTTTGAGAAGGCTGAAGTACCCGTAAAACCTGCTCATCGGGATGATCATTATATCTTTATTTTCCAGGAAGAAGGGCATAGTAATGTGATGGTAGATTTCGAAGAACTGACGCTTGATGGTTGTGTTGTACTCTGTATTTTACCCGGGCAGGTACATCAGGGTATTTCTGCAACAGGTACCGTGGCCTGGTTTATGGCGGTAGACAGGGAACTGGTGAGCCCTGTATTTCAACCTAATAAACCTGCGGCAGTAGCTGAAGCCGGCATTTTAAAAAGAAGTATTTCCCTGTTGTATGATATTAAAGAGAAAATGCCGGGGCAGATAGTACGCTCCTTAACAGATGCTTGCTTAGGCATGTTTGTACAGGCATATGGACCTTGCCATCAGGAGCATTCCCGTGCTCATGTTATTACCCGCCATTTTAAATCCCTGCTGGTGAAATTTAATTCAACCCCGGCAGATTATGCTTCCAGTTTAAATATCTCCACTGCTTATTTAAATGAAGCCGTGAAGTCAACAACAGGCTTCTCCGTTACCTATTGGATCCAGCAGGAAATTATTATGGAAGCAAAACGTATTTTATATTATACAGATAATTCTGTGAAAGAGATTGCAAATACATTGGGTTATGAGGATTACACTTATTTCTCCCGCCTCTTCAGTAAAGTAGCAGGTGTTTCTCCGGTTCAATTCAGAGCAAAGTACCGCGAATAGTCCATGTGATACCTCTTTTGATGCATTGCCTGCACTTGGAAGATATCGTTGCTTTGCAACATGAAAATAATCATACTGGCGATCATCATTTATAAAGTTTTAGATTTTATCTGGATCTATTTACGTCCTTCATCTATCAGAAAATATCTGCGGAAAGATACCTATGCATTGATAACAGGATCTACGGATGGTATAGGAAAGGCTATTGCTATGGAGCTGGCGGGTAAAGGTTTTAATATTATTTTACATGGGAGGAATAAGGAGAAATTAGCAATCGTAAAAGAAGAAATTAAAAATCTGTATCCTGAGATTATAGTAGCAGATATATTACATGATGGAAGTAAACAGGGGCGATTACAGATAGATTATCCTGTTGCTGTACTGGTTAACAACGTTGGCACTGGACCTATTGCTGCGCTGGAAAATACGGAGATAGATGCTACAATAAACCTGAATGTACTATTCCCTACGCATCTCACGCAGCACTTATTGCCACACCTTTCCAGGCCAGCTTTAATACTGAATGTATCTTCTTATGCAGGGTTATACCCTCCGCCTTATCTCTCTGTGTATGCTGCTACCAAAGCGTATAATAATGCATTCTCAAAATCACTCTCTGTAGAGCTGGACAATGTTGAAACCATCTCATTGATTACCGGGAGTGTACACTCTGCTTCCAATCAGCAACCGGTAACCTTTATGAGACCCGATAGCGCTGCCTATGCCAAACATGTATTGTCTGTAGTAGGCTGTGGTAAGAAAAGCGTGTATCCTTACTGGCCTCATGCTGTTCAAACATATATATTATCATTATTACCTGATAAAACAGTAAAAAAGTTTATTTCCGGCCTCCGCCAGGACTCCGGTATAAAGTGATACCTGTCTGTAATCGCTGATAATTCTTTTTGGAAATAGTTAACCAATAGCTTAATTTTATAGTTCTTAATAATCTATATTCTTGATACGTACATGTGAAATTATAGCGAAGTCTGCGGATGGCAGGAAGGCAATTTGTATTGATAAATATAATAAAGACCTGATTCTTGCATACATAACCCAGTCAGATCGCCATAAAAAGAAATGGATGCATATTGTAGAATTAATTTTGAATGGGCATAAAAATACAGATCTCTATGATAAGGAAGATATAAATGGAAAATGTAAGGATGTAACAGCAATGAAGTTTTTTAAAGGGCAGGAAAACGATAGGATATATTGTAAAGAGCAAAATGAAAAAGGGCTTTTTATTATAGTAACTGTTGAATTGTACCTAAGGAAAAAGACAAAAAAAGTTAGCAGGAAGGAAGTACCTGTAATAGAAAAAATAGCTGAATATGAGTACAAAATTGAATAATATAATTATCAGTCCCGGATTTGAAGACCTATTCTCATTCAAGAATGAAGAGGAAAAATTAGAACATGATGCTCAGATGATCTCTTATAAGATATTGAGTGAAATTGAAAAGTTGTGTGACGAAAGGAAAATAAAGAAAAAGGACCTGGCAGAATTGGTGGGTACTTCAAAAAGTTATATAACACAACTTTTTAGTGGCGTAAAAAGCATTAATACAAACATCATGGCAAAATTTGAAAATGCCTTGGATGTAAAATTTGAGATCAGATTAAAGCAGAATGGCGAATCGTATGAGAATTTTTTAGGCAAGCAATTAAATGCAGATATATTTACGAATAAGCGTTTAGCTACTCCCCATGGGGCATGGTACTACTATCAGTATAATAAGGGAACCGAGGATATAATAAACGATCTGGAAACAGAAAACGCACAAAAACAAGTAGCATAATGAAGCCTATAGCATCGCCATTGGATATCATTGATTTTGCAATATTGAATTTTGAGTTCAACTTTATTCAGCCTGGAATAAAAAGCGATGTTGATGTAAGAACATATTTTTCAGAATATAGCTTGGATATAGATTTTGGTATTCAAAGTAATGAGATTATACGGGTATTTATAAAAGCTGAGATAAACAGAGATAAAGAAAAGCTCCCTGGATACAGTATTCTTGCGGAAGCAGTATGTATATTTGAATTTAATAAAAAAATTGAGCTTGCAGAAGCTGCTAAGAAAAGTGTTGAAGGCTTTTCCACGATTTATATTGCATTAAATGCTTTACGCGGATTTATAAGTCAATTAACTGCAAGTGCACCTTTAGGCAGATATATTTTACCTTCTGTTGATTTGAATGATCTAATCGCACAAAAGAAAAAAGACCTTTTGAGAAAGACTATTACAAAAAAAGAAACAGCTGGTAAGAAAAGCAAAAAAAAGCAATAACACAAAATATAAATAAAGCAATGCCGGTAGTACATAACTACCTGCATTGCTTCGTTTATTACCTGGAACAGGTCATTCAGCAGGTAGTGAGTAATAAACTATGGGATAAGATAAAATTCTCTTAGCTAATAATGGGAATGCCGATTGCCATCAGGTATTTTTCAATGAAGGCAAAAGTTTCATCGCTTTTCATCCCTGTAATTGCCGACCGCTGATTTTGACGGGAAAAAGGGAACATCACTGTCTGATAAGTACCTGTACTTACCAGTACCCGGAGGTCTCTGTCACTAAATCCACCTCCCAGGTAGCAATAATCCCTTTCGCTGATACCCAGGCCAAGCTCCTGGTGCAGGAAGATAATCTCTCCGTTGTTCTGTATATTATACAACAGTAGCTGGAATATACCAGGTGGTAGTACTAACCTCACCAGCTGATCATCCTTGGTAATGTTGAAAACAAGGTACCATAATACATATGTCCCAACATGTATTTCCTGGACTAATAAACTACAGGAAGATGCACTGTATAAGGTGGATGTACTGTTGGCTAATTGATACTGCTGCCAGAAAAAAGGTATTTCCGTTGTTGCAGTAAAGGGTAACATGGGGTTAGAATGGGGGTCTGGGTACATAAAGTGTTGACATTTAAAGCGGTTATATCTTTCGATATTTGCTAAGGTTGCATATATTTAGCTAAAACAGTATAACGATTGTGTATTATTTTTGAATAAATGTAATGCTTTTTGTCCTAATAACAACACCTCTTACTGGCCGTTTTTCCGATACTCGTTCGGTGTCTTGCCTGTAGCCCGTTTAAATATTCTGGAGAAATAAGAATGGTCCGTATACCCCACTTCAAAAGAGATTTCTGCAATGGAATTGGTGGTACCGGCTATTAGCTGTTTAGCCCTTTCAAGTCGTTTTTGCTGTACGTACATGATCACTGTAGTGCCTTTCCTGGCTTTAAAAGCATTTTCCAGGGCACGGGGAGACAAGCCTATTTGCTGGGCCTGCTGATTTACATTGACTGGTTTTTCGGGGTTTAACTCTATCTGCGCGATAAAGTCTTCTATTTTCTGTGTAATAGATGATATTATCCTGTTTTCCTGCTGAATATCCTCCAGGTAACTGATAATAAAATCGCTGATACGACTGTTATAATAAATTGGATTGTCCTGACCCGATAAGGCCCAGTTTTTCATTTTATCAAGTTCGTTGCGGGCATCGCCATTAAATTTTCTGTATGGAAGTACATGGTGAGAAGGACTGTTATGCTTTAAGAGAGACAAAAGTGTGGCTAATTGCGGATAACTGACCCCCAGTTCTGTCAGTAACTGAATAGAAGGTATTACATACATGGAGTGGTACTTTTGTCCGGCCAGCGTAACGGCTGTATAGGAAAAGCCTGCAGGTATGTAATGTAATGCACGTTTTTTCGATTGGGAAAACATTCTCCCATCAGGGTATTTTAAATTCATGGTACCCGATAAAATTCCATATAGTACCAGCACGGGTTCAGTTGCAGATATATAAATTTCAGTATCTACAGTTGGCTCAAAATATTGTTCTGCATACAAATGATCTCCTATTTCCACCTGCTGATGAATAAATGTACCCGAACCTCCGGTTGTATACATAGTTCGCGTACCAGCAAAGGGAAGTTGTAGTCTTCTGTGCTTTATTGGAATGTGATCAATTGTTTCTGCCTCATATCCCAATGAATTGGACAATTGAAAATTCATTGAGACGCTTGTTTTTTTTTCTAACATTTAGTCTGGTTGCCGAGTTTAATCAACAACTATTTTAGCATTAAACTTAATGTCGTAAAGGTCGCGCTAGTCGCATTAATACATTAGGGTGATGTGGTTTTATTTTAAATATTTCGTATACCCTTTTGTGCTAAAATGATTTCCTGTAATCAGTGGGAGTAATACCTGTTTCTCTTTTAAACAGTCTGGAAAAGTAAGAGTGATCTGCATAGCCTACGGTGAGCGCTATACCGGATATGCTGTTATCGGTCTGGCATAGAAGATGCCTCGCCATTTTTAAACGTTGTTGCTGTACATACAATAATAGGGTAGTACCACATTTGAGCTTAAACGCAGTTTCAAGAATATGCTCGCTGATCCCCATTTTAAAGGCGAGTTCAGTGATAGGGAATATTTCTTCAGGAGAGGCATCTATCCTTACTATTAATGCGTCAATTTCTTTTTTATAAAGATCCACCAGGAAAGCTTCTCTGGATACCGGCATATCCAGTTGTCCCAGGTACGAAAGGATAATGTCGGTAACCCTGTTACTATAATAAATAATACCTGCTTCTCCCCTTAGTAAGGAGTTTTTCATCTTATTCAGCTCATTGTGCTCCGGAATACTAAAGCGTCTTACAGGCAGCATATGGTGTAAGGCGGCGTTTAAATGAATCGCCTGGATAAATACTTGCAGCGGAGCATAGTCCCCGGTAAACTCTTCCAGGAAATGTAATTTGGGAATGATATAAAAGCACTGATATTTTTTACCTGCCAGTAAAGTGACAGCATACTTACTACTATTAGGCATATAATGCAAACACAGTTTCCCTTCTTTCAGATGAATACCACAGCTGGTACTAACATCCCCCAGCAACATACATTGGAGGGCCAGTAAAGCCCTGGGTGCCATGATGAATACCTCTATATCCAGCTTTGGTTCAAGATATTGCTCTTCGTAGATATGGCCGGCAATATTTACCTGCTGATTGATCATCACTCCCCATGGTCCACTGCTATAAGTTACTATGGTATTGGCGAAAGGTAATTTGATATGGTTATAACGTACGGGCAGATGATCCGAGATAACAGTTTGCTGCTGCAAAAGAAGGGGTAACTGATAAGTAATCGCTGACATATGTTTCAGATTGGCTAATGCTTGGCTGATGGGGCTTATATCCGGGCTGGTATGTAAAGGTACCCTTTATAAAATGGCTCACAGGAATACTTTTAATATACTGACTGTCAATCAATTAATGGTAGAAATATTTAGTAAGCTATCTCAGCATCTATTAATATTCTCTTTCGTATTTTTCTTTCAGTATCTCACCTAACGGTTTCTTTTTCAACTTGGCTTCTATCCACGATGAAAAGTCAAACAGCTTCAATTGCTGCCGCTCATATTTATCTGCACGGATCTTATCAAAACTGGCATTGATCTTTTTCCACAATGCCAGTCGTATGGTAGTAACAGCAGGAACTTCCCCTCCGCTCAGGAACTTGATCACTGTCCTTTCCAGTAAATAAGAACGTTTACTGTCCGGTTGCAGATGTCTCCGGAATGCCCTTGTTTCATAACGGATATATTCATAATTACCCAGCTCATATTGAATAAGCAGATGTACTAAACGGAAAGTACGGTAGATGGGAAGAGAGCTGTAAAGGTTACTCTGTTGTAATACCTGGTCTATGTTATTATGCGCCTGGTTGATATCATCATTGCCTAAATGTACCAATGCCTGGTACAGGTATATCTCTGCCTGTTTACCAATGTCAAGCAGATGCATATTTTTCTGTAAGGTAACCGCAAACTTTTTTTGCAAAGTTAAAGCTGCTGAAAAGTTGCCACTATCAATATAACTGCCCGATTCATAAATGAATAATAAACGCTGTACCATTACTTCAAAATAGGCACCGTCATTTTTAAAGCGTCTTACTTTATCGAGAAAGGAATGCAGCTCTTTATAACGCTTTGCAGCCCGTAAACTGTCCAGTATACCTTCTATCACTAACAGATGGTCTGCCGGTGTATCATCAAAAAGATAAGCATGAGTTTCAAAGAGGACTTCAAGATCGTGAAAGAGTTGCAGGGCGGCTGTATAATCGCCCGTAATAAGAAAATAATGTGCCTGGAAGAGAAGATGTGTTTTTCTCACGGCAGGGGGGGCGGCGGCAGCAAGTACCTCTTCTTGTACTGCCAGCCCGTCTAAAGTTTCCTGCTGACGCGCACTTCTTGCCATACCCTGGTACAACAGGCGATGCCGGAGTATTTCATAAAGAGAAGTATGTTCATGATGGCGTTGTAATTGTTGTAAAGAGAAACTTATATCTGCCTGTTTTTGTAACAATGCTGCTTCCGGAAGGTCGGGGAAATTCAGTTGATTCAATAAACGGATTTCCTGTTGTTTCGCCCATAATAATAGTAACAGGTTTTCGCGTTCACCTGCAAGTCCCTGCATTTTTTGCAGTTGCTTCAACGCTTCCTCATGCAGGGACCTTTCAAAAAGAATATCCGCTTTCAGGATACCGGTAGTGATCATGGTCGTCTGGTCCCGCTGAAGACGCAGATGCAGCAGGCAATTCAGCAGTACCTTATACAGGTATTTACTGCATACTTCATAACTGCTGCCTGCATGTTGCTGCAAAAATGCTTCTTTGATAGCAGCCGTATTCTTAAAAGATTGTTTTTCCAGCAGGTCAAACAGGTGTACATAATCTTTACTGCCTTGCTGTAAGGCGGTGTATAAACGAAAATATCTTTTCTCTGCTTTCGTAAGTGTATTAATAAGCCTGCTAAGCATATCCGCTTTGGCCATAGGGTCTGCTATTTTTTGGTTGATGTACTCTCTACTGCGTCATTTCCGCAACGGGCAATGGCTATTTTAGGCTGCTATTACAATAACGTGATCGAACAAATAAAGTCAAAATAATGGATACTATTATAAGGACAGTCTTATGCTATCTGTGCTTTTAATTTACCGCTAATATAAAAACAGACTGGATTCATTATATGATCTTCTTTCCTTTGGATTATCATTGTTGTATTATCTTTTAATAGTATGCATTATTTTTATTTGTTTGATAATTAATGCTTTACATAGATATTAAACCAGCTCATCCAGTAAAGCGCATCCATTTGGGAATGTCTTTTATAAAAGAAAAATGGCAAAAAAGTTATGCCATGGGTCACTATATTTGAATTGAAAAATGTTCCCGTTACAAGAGTTTTTTACCCGGAGACAAGGTTGTATTTAGACATTTGAATCGAAAAATGTTCCCATTACAAGCCCTCAAATGAAAAGAGAAGAGTATATCAATCAAAATCATCGTAGCTGAAATCTAAAGACGAATAATTAACCGGTAAACTTCAAACACAAATTTTATTTTTTAACCTAAACAGATATTAACACCTTGATGAAAAGTATACGCTAAATCGTTTTATAAGACGCCATTCCGTATTATCCACGTTATTGTAGCCCGGGTCAGGTAAGTGTGATTTTCTCCCTTTTACAAAGCACGGCAGCGTTCTTTCCGTTTCTCATTTTATAAGGCTGATGTAATCGATTACTGATGTAGTCCCTGTTTAAAATATTTCACTATGCATTCATTTGTACGGATCATCATCCCGTGCCTGGCAGTGTTATGCCTTGCTATACCTGCATCAGGCCAGGATTCCAGCCGGTCGGCCATTGTTCAGCTTAAAGCAGATTCTATTCCGTTGCAACAGGAAGATATCTACCCGTATGCCTCTTTGCAACAACTATTGAAAGGCAATACCGCCGGCGTATATATCCAGGAACCCAGCGGGGAACCCGGTAGCGTTAATAGTATCTTCCTCCGCGGTACAGCTATTCCTTTCCTTAGCAGCAAAGACATTTACGAAGCACAACCTACTGTTATCCTGGATGGTATCCCTCTCATTATGGACCATCCGTTTACATTCGATATACAGTCATTTGATTACAACCACCTGGGGCCTGCTACTAATCTTTTATCTGCTATTGATCTGAACAATATCGCTACGGTAGAAGTCGTCAAAGATTTTGGCCGGGCTGCCATCTATGGCCCCCGCGCTGCTAACGGAGGCGTTATACTGATCTCTACCAAAGCGCCCGTAACCGGCAGGCGTAAGATCAGCTTCAATACTTACTTTGGTATTGTACAACGCCCCCATATCTTCACTACCAACGCAAAGTTTGAAAATGATTTCCGCCGGCAATTCTACGATAAATATGCTACTATAGAACAACAGCAAAACTATCCGCTGTATCTGCGAGATTCTACCAATGCTGCTTATTATGGTCCTTCCAACTGGACAGACCTCTATTATAAAAATAAACCGGTCTATGGTGTAAACGCAAGCCTGTCCAGCGGTACAGACCGTGCTAACTTTATGTTCGCTGCGGGTAACCAGCGCTCTTCCAATTCGGCAGATAATACCCGCATGGACCGCTACAATGCCATGTTCGAAATCAATATGGTGCCCCTGAATCATTTCACCATCTCTTCTATGATCAGCGCTTCCCGCCTGGAACGTAAACGTAATACCTGGCTGCGCGACCGCTTTGCTGAAATGCAATACCTGCCCGATCTCAGCAATCCCTTACCTCCTAACAAACAACTCTACGGGCAATATCTGAATGAATACACAAAATCATTTGATGATAATAAAACCAATGAGGTAAACGGATACTTCAAACTGAATGTAACAATAGCAGACGATTTTCACTTCGAGTCTAACTTCGGTTTTGATTATAATGAAGGCTTACGCGATGTATTCTATCCCAGTACCCTCATGGAAACAGTGAATTATTTGTCTGATTATTTTGGATATAATCAACGCGTATACTATAATAACACACTTACCTATCATCATAAATGGCATTTTAAACACGACCTTACAATAGAAGGCGGAGAAGTATTCCAGTCGGATTATAACCGCTATAGCTATGCCTATGCCTATAAAGGCCCTAATGACCTGATCCGTATCAACCTTTTGAATTCTGATAATACACAAGATAATTACCTCTCCCCCAAATCATTCAACCATTCGCTCATCTTTTCATTCCTGGATAAACAGCGGCATCGCCTCTTATCCTTCTATGGACGCATGGCCTATAACTATAATGATAAACTGGATTTCTCCGTATTAATGCGTGCGGACGGTTCTTCCAGTGCGCAGCCCGATAACTGGTGGATGTATTCGCCTACCTTCACCGCGGGCATCAACCTTAAAAATACCTGGCTACAGGATTACAATACTATCAATAACCTGCGCCTGCATGGCAGCTGGGGAAGAGTTGGCAGACTGCTACCGGACGACCGCTTCGGGGAAGGGCCGCAATACACGTCCGACCTTTCATTCAGTAATAACCCTGTACGCTTTTCCTACAATGGTTTTCCTGGTATCAGTCGTGCCTACTCATCCGGATATATTGGCTACGGTATCACCTGGCCTTATACAGACCAGCTGGATATAGGGGCAGATGCTTCTTTCCTTGGCAACCGTGTAAACGCATCGTTCGATGTGTACAATAAGATCGATCATAACATGATCTTAGGTGTGCCCTTCTCCGCAGAATACGGTTATACCTCCCAGTTTAAAAACGGGATGAAAGTGCGTAACCAGGGAATTGACCTGTCCGTACAGGCTTCTGTGTTACCTCGTAACAGCAAACTGCAATGGGTGCCGGGCATCAATCTCAATTATAACCACAACACCTTGCTCGCTTTACCGGGCGGATTGCAACAACTGGTGGTAGGGAATAAACTATTGCAGACAGGCCATGCCATAGATCAATACTGGGTACTGCAAAACGAAGGTATCTATAACAGGGATTCGGATATTCCCGTAAACCATGCTACCGGAAAACAACTGAATTATAAAGGTATTCCCATACAGGCGGGCGATCCCAGATGGAAAGACCTGAACAATGATAATATCATCGATGATAAGGATAAGACCCTGAAAGGTCATGTAATGCCTGTAGTATCCGGTGGGTTCTCTAATGACATCTACTGGCGCGGCTTCACCTTAGGCATTTCTTTTTACTACGCGCTGGGCCGCAAAATAATGAATGCGGAAATGGCTAACCACTTCGATTTTATCAACCGGGAAGGGAAGATAGATATGAGTGCCGTGAAAGAGATTACCTTCTGGAGCAAAGCGGGTAATTACAACAAATATCCCATCTACAACCCCTGGAGTACAGTAGATGCTTATCGTACCGATCAGGACCTCTTCCTGGAAAACGGCTCTTTCCTCAAACTGCGGAACCTCTCCCTGCAATATGATTTAACAAGGACGAAATGGTGGAAACGTAAATACGCACTCACTAAGTTCATTGTGTACGCAACGGCCAGCAATCTCTTTACCATCACCCCCTATACCGGTGGTGATCCTGAACTGACGGACTATAACGGCTTTGATACAGGTTACGGATTACCGGTCCCTAAAACATATACCATCGGGCTAAAAATGGATTTATAATGAAGTACCTACTGATATTTACATTGATCTTCCTTGCCAGCTGTAAAAAAGTGCTGGATATCAACTCCTCTCATGCAGTATCAGAGGCCAACTTCTGGAACTCCCATGAAGATACACGTACCGCACTGATAGGGGTATATGGACTGATGCGTGCTGCTATGGCAGATAACGATGCCTGGTGGATGTATGGAGAACTGCGCAACGGGGACTTCTCTGCCCTGCAACGGCAGGACATGAAAGCCATCATCCGCGGCGACCTGCGCGCGGCTTATCCGCTGTTGCAATCCTTGTCAAACTGGCGCCGGTTTTATGCGGTCATTAATGCGGCCAATATGTTCCTGGAACATGTTGGCGAAGTGAAAGCGCGGGACCCTAAATATTCTGAACAGAATATGCGGGTAGACATAGCTCAGATGCGCTTCATGCGTGCCTATGCCTATTTTTTCATGGTGTCCGTATGGGGCGATGTGCCATTAATCACTACTTCCCATGATGGTGAATTTGAAAACAAACCCAGAGAAAACCAGCAGACCGTCTTAGCTTTTGTAGAGAAAGAAATGTTACAGTCTGCTGCCGACCTTCCCTATAGATACAGCACGGACGATCCCCAGCAATCCGGTAGCTACTATAACGAATCAAGTACACGCTGGGCAGGGGTACTGGCGCGTAAACTCACTGCCTATGCTTTACTGGCGCATGTAGCTGCCTGGGAAGGCAAATACGTGGATGCTTCTGTATATGGGCAGTTTGTGCTGGACAACTACGGTAAAGCGGGCAGTTATTACCTCAGCACAGAAGACCTTACCCGTTCCGGTGGCTTCTTTAAATGGAAACAGGATAATCATATCCTGGGTTTCAACTTCGACTGGGGCCATGTGGATGCTACCTTTTCCGGCCACCTGGAAGAAATGACCCTGGCAAAACCCGTTGTAGATAAAGCGCTGCCGGATATCTACGTGACAAAAGATACCATCCTGTCCGTATTTGATCAACCCCTGGACGAACGGTTTAGCCTGGATACACTAACGGGGGCGCCTACTTCGGAAAGATATTTCGCCAACTTCAACAGCCAGGTGCCCATCTTCAATAAAGTAAAAGTGATACAGGATGGTAATACCGCAGATCCTGCTTTCAGGATCTTCTCCAGTACCATCATCATCACCCGCCTGGAAAACATTACCCTGTTACAGGCAGAGGCTTTGGCCGTAATAGGGCAGCAACAGGGGGCTATTGATCTCCTCAATACTATCAGGGATCTACGCAGAATAAAACGATACGACCAGGCCCGTGAGGGAGACCTGATAGATGCCATTTTCAGAGAACGCCGTAAAGAGCTGATGGGAGAGGGCTGGCGTTGGTTCGATCTCATTCGCTATAATAAGATCAAACAGAATGATCCTGCTTTTATGCAAATGATAGCAAACGGTGGTATCTACTGGCCGGTGGCCGATGAGATCATCACACAAAATCCATTGATCAAACAAAATCCTTACTGGCAATGATAAAAATGATAAGACTAGGGCTGCTGGCACTCGTTCTGCTATATGCAGGATGTAAAAAGGACAGGGGATATTATGATTATCAGAATCAGCTGAAAAAGTATGATGGTAATACCTACGATTTCCTGAAATCGCAGGAACAATATGATTCCTTCCTGCTGGCAATAGACCGTGTGCAGCTGGCCGATAGCATCAGGTCCGGCGCTTATACCGTGTTCGCGCCTTCAGATGCCAGTTTCAAACAGGCTATCGATAATATGAATACACTGCGCACCATACAGGGCCGTGCTTTATTGAATATCAGCACGGTTCCTTATGAACAACTGGATTCCCTGGTATGCCGGTATATCGTTCGTGGTAAAGTGTTATCTGATAGTATGCAGTTACAGGATGGCCTTAACCTGCCGGCTATACGGTATGGGTATACAATGCATGGTAAACTCAACCGGGCAGATGCTGAAGGAAATGTAAAGGGTGGCCCGGGCGTCATTACATACAGTGATACAAAAGAGGTGATCTATACCAACCGCTGGAGCAATACTACTACCGTTGCAATTGATATCAGTACCAACAACGGACTGGTAAATATCCTGGAGAAAGATCACATGTTTGGCTTTGATGAATTCATTCCCCGCATGAACCCTACCGTTTCTTCTCCCTGGAATGCGGACCCATTTTTTATTCCGGGGGTGATAGGGCTGGAACAATTCAATCGGGGTGGTAACAGAGTGGCCTATCTCGATTTCTCTGATGCTAACTATGGCGGACAGTACCGCCCTGCGGAATCAGTGGATATTGCGAACTCGGAAGAGGGGGGTATGAAGGTGGGCTGGACCGAAACCGGTGAATGGATGCTGTACTCCGTGCAGATTACCGAAACCGGTACGTACAACATGACGCTGCGCTATGGTACTTCTAATGATAACGGACGCCTGCACCTGGAAGTAGACGGTACCCCTGTAATAGGAAGCGCCCTGATCATGCCTGCCAGCGGTTCCTATCAGTCCTTCCGCGATATCAATGCAACCATACAGTTAACCCAGGGCTTGCACCTGCTTAAGATCTATTACGACTTTGCCATCTACGATCTCCGTTTCCTCAAATTTATGCCTGTCAACAGGCCTATGCCCATTCCGGGTGTCATTACCCTGGAAGACTTTGATGCCGGTGGTGAAGGGGTGGGTTATCATGATAATGATGCTAATAATGCCGGTGGTAAATGGCGGCCATCTGAAGGGGTGGACATCGACTTCTCCCATAATGAAGGAGGTGGTTACCAGGTGGGCTGGACAAACGACGGCGAGTGGATGAACTACACGGTAGACGTAAAAGAAACAGGCCTTTATACCGCTGCTACGTTAATGGGAAGCCCCAACGATAATAAGAAATTCCATATAGAGTTTGACGGGCACGATGTAACCGGTATCGTAAATGTGCCAAACACCACAGACTATCACAGACGCCAGTACGCAATATCTACGGTATACCTCACTAAAGGCATTCATGTTATGCGCTTCTTTGAAGATACCGGTGGATATGATGTGAAGTCTGTCACCTTCAAACGCCTGAATTAAAACGAAAACCCATGAAACTAAAAATAATCATCTTATCATTCCTCGTCGGTATCGCTGCCTGCCGGAAATGGGCCCCGGACGATCTGGACTTCCTGAGTAAACGTGCCGTGTTCAATCAAAAAGTATTTACACCTACACTGGGCAGAACTACCTTCTACTCACAGATCTTTAATACCGATAATTCCAGCACCCCTATTAAGTTCCGGATGTTGAATGTCCGGTATAAAAGTAATGGACAGGCTGCTGCTGACCTGGATAAACCATTGCAGGTACTCGTATGGAAAAGTACCTATACCGGGTTGGAAAAGTCTTTGGAAGAGATAGCTGCTAAACGGGTCATTGAAACACATCCCGCCTGGGAAATAAGACCTACATCGGGCGACTTTGTCCTGTGGGCTGAAGCGGATAGTTCCTTCTTCCGCCAACAGCCGGATTCTGGTTATTTGTTCGATGTGGAGGCTACTAATTCAGGTGGTACGAATGTTTACAAAGACATGTCCTTAATGCCGCTGCGGGAACAGCCTTATAATCCTTCTGAATATGATGCCATAACAGGCAAACAAAGGGCGGTATATCCTAATCCTGCAGACTCTTCTTCTTTCATCTTACAATACAATCATCCAGGTATTAATAATATTACCAACGATGATAATAACCTGGACCTTAAATCAGATAGCGTAAGGGTATTGTTCCATAAGAAAGGGGATGGCAATTCGCTTACATTCAAATTTATGGATAAAGATTCCCTGCCTATAGATCCCGCAAAGTTCAACCTCACTCCCTGGGATTCCTTACTGCATGGATTTAATAAGGTCATCACCGCTACGGAAGTATCTTACCAGGTGGCTTATCCCATCCCTTTGATGAGATACAAAACAAGGTATACGAACGGCGATGGTTCCCAGGCATATGTGAAGTTCAGCTTCACCCGTATAGGCTATGGTAATCTGCGCCAGACAGGTACAATGGATCTCTCTTTTAATATCTATAAGAAAGGAGATTGGGAGATCATCTTTTATTTCAGGAATAACCCCCGGTTCAGGGATGAGTAATCACCGTATAATATTCACACGTATGCAATCCGATAAAAAAATAAGCGCCCTGTTGCTATGCCTGTTCTTTGCCTTTGCCTTACATGCACAGGATAAGGTACTGGTAAAAGGGACCGTAAGAGATGCCCAGACCAATGAACCGCTGGTAGGTGTGAGCATTATGGCTGGTAGCCCGCCGAAAGCGATAGGTGTTACGAATGCTTCCGGTGCGTTCTCTGTATCCGTATTACCTGATGCGCCCTTATTGTTCCGTTATATCGGCTTCTCAGATTATAGAATGAGATTGAAAGATAAACATGATCTGGTCATTCGCCTCGTCGTAACAGAGAACAAACTGAATGAAACGGTGGTCATCGGCTACCAGAAGAAAACAAGAGAAATAACGACCGGCTCTGCGGTGATCATCAGTGGAAAGGATCTGCAGGATATTCCTGTATCCAATGTGGAACAGTTATTACAGGGCCGTGTTGCAGGTCTTAATATCCAGAATAATACCGGCGCTCCGGGTGCAAGGGGTAGTGTGCAGATACGCGGACTATCAAACGTTAGCGTATCCGGTAATGGGAACAATGCTTTCCTGTCGCCTACTTCTCCTTTATATGTAATCGACGGGGTGCCGATAGAGGCAGATGCGAACTTTGAATACGGGTATCAGTCGGCCGGGCCGGGTGTTAGTCCGCTTTCGCTGATCCCTCCTGAAGATATAGAAAGCATTGAAGCGCTGAAAGACTCTCAGGCTACGGCGCTGTATGGTTCCCGTGGTGCTTATGGGGTGATGCTGATCACTACACGAAGGGGAAGCTCTCCCATTCCCCTGGTGCGTTATACTGGTAACTACTTTGTGAATACACCGCCTAAGCTGCGTAACACCATTGGCGGTGTGGCGGAAAGAAGATTACGTATTGCCCAGATTTACAATAGTGGTAATATGGACGATATCAGTAAGATCTCTACCACGCCTTTCCTGGCAGATAGCCTGAATCCTTATTACAATAATTCTACCAACTGGCAGGGTGTCTTCTATCGCGCTACTTTTAACCAGTCGCACAACGTGAATATCAGCGGTGGCGATCCTAAGTTCAATTACAAAGTAGACCTTGGTTATTACAAAGAGAAGGGGGTGATCCGTAATACAGGGTTCGACCGTTATTCTATCAACACCAATATGCAGTACCAGCCTAATCCTAAACTGAGGGTGATGACAACCTTGTCTACACAGGTAGGTAAAAGAAATAAAGGGGATGGGAATGGACTGATACAAAGTGGCGTGTCTTCCAATGCGGCGGCATCTTCTTTATTACCCGGCCCTTCCTTTTACCAGAGCACAGCCGGCGTATTATCTTCCCTCGAAACAAAGAACGATAATAAAACGGCTAACCTGCGTACAAGCCTGGACATTACTTATCAGCTCATCAAAGGGCTTAACATCGGTTCCAGCATCAGCTATGAATATGCTTCCAATACAGAAGACAGGTTTACTCCTGCTGAAGCGCATAACGACTTCTCACAGGTATATGCCTATAACGATCGTAAATACACATTGTATAACCGTAATACCTTATCTTATTTCTATTCCATCAACAATAAACATAACTTCTTTATCTCTGCTTTCAACGAGTTCTATAACCAGGGTTTCCAGGCACAGGTGATACAACAGGAGAAAACACCCAATAACCAATACCAGGGACCTTTGGGATATGATGGATATGCTTCCCTGGGTGGCGGATTGTTAGATAATTATACCCGTCAGCATATTGCATCTTTCGCGGGTACTTTCTCTTACAATTACAAGCAGAAATACGTACTGGATGCAAGCTACCGTATGGATGGTACTTCCAGCAGCGGTTTTGAGGACCCTTATTCTAAAAACCCCGCTTTTGGTATCCGCTGGAACTTTAATAAAGAGAATTTCTTCAGTGAGAGCAAGTGGCTGTCCTATGGATCGTTAAGGGGTAGCTGGGGACAGAATATCGTGCCTACAGGCGATATCTTTTCTATCTATGGTACGTATGATCCCCGTGGTACCTATAATGCTAATCCCAGGCTGGGAATCAATTTCGGACAACTGCCCAACACTTACCTGAAGCCTACTACCACTACACAATATGACCTGGGGTTTGAAGCAGGATTGTTCGATAGCAGGGTAGAAGTGATCTTCGATACTTACTATAAAACAGTGAAGAACCTGTTACGTACAAAGGACGTATCCAACATGACAGGCTTCAATAACATCACTACAAATGAGACCTCTCTTATTAACTACGGATATGAGCTGACGCTCACTTTCCGCCCGCTGCCCAAGACCAGCGCCGTACAATGGACGCTTTCCCTGAATGCGGCTATCAACAAAGATGTATTAACCAGTTTACCCAATGGTGCAAGACAGCTGGTGCAATATGATTCGCAAACCTCTCAGAATATTCTGTACAGGGTAGGGCGTAACAGTCTTACCAACTACCTGTTAAAAACAGAAGGTGTCTATGCCACGGATGCGGACGTTCCTGTAGATCCCGCTACCGGTCAGCGTTACCGTACCAGTAATGGTGTATACTTCAAAGCGGGCGATCCCATTTTTAAAGATGTAGATCATAACTATATCCTGGACGCGAACGATTATATAGCAGCAGGCAATTCACAACCATTGATTACAGGCGGTTTACAATCTTATGTAAACTGGAAAAATTTCTCTGTGAACATCAGCGCTTCTTTTACACTGATCAGGGATATCCTGAATAATGCTTTTGCAGAACGTATGCAATACCTGGGCGATCCTTTCAGTACAAAGGCGATAGTAGATTTTAGTGATGTTGATTACTGGAAAGGCCCTGGTAGTGTGGCTAAGTATCCTAATCCTTTTGATTACACCAGGTATAATGATATCAGGCCATACCGCTACGATCAGACGCTGATACAGGAAGATGGCTCTTATTTTAAGATCAATACAGTAACGCTGGCGTATCTGCTGAACAGGAAGATGACGAACAGGTACGGTGTGAATTCCGTACGGCTGTACATGTCCTGCAATAACCTGGTTACGTTCTCCCATTACAGTGGTCCTAACCCGGAGAATGTATCAGCGCTGGGACGCGATCAGTCGAGTGGTTACCCCATTCCACGCACGTACAATTTTGGTGTGAACATTGAATTTTAGTAATTAAAACAGGCTCCGTCAGATCCGGTGTCTGTCACAAAATATAACAGCTCCTAACGGGGCCCCGTGTTTGTAGCAAAGCATGTTAGATAACATAAACCGGCTCCGCAAGGGCCTACTAAATAAATCGATTATGTTTCGCAGGATCATTTATATCACCGCACTCTTAGCCCTTATCAGCCAGTCGGGGTGCAAGAAATTCCTGAATGTACAACCCCTGGACAGGCTCTCCGGTAATGCTTTTTTCAAAACCGCGAAAGACGTAGAGGATAATATGTGGGATATCTACGGGTTATTCAGGGATGTTACCGGCTCCTGCCCCATGTTCGCTGTGGCGGGGGAGGTCAGGGGGGGAATGCTCCCGTCTTCCCCGCAGAAGAATGATGGGAACGACCGCTCCTTTGTAGACAATGTAGCAAAAAATGATTTGCTCCCGGTTATATATACCCCTGCGGGAAAAGACTTCTGGAACATCTTTTCCTTATCCAATCTGGCAGACTGGAAGCCTTTCTATCGCGTTATCCAGGCCTGTAATATCCTGCAATACGAGATTGGCCGCCGTAGTATTCCCGATCTCTCTGCAGATGCAGTGAAAGAATACCAGGCAGAAGCATCTTTCATGAGGGCTATGTCTTATTTCATGATGGTACGCCTGTGGGGAGATGTTCCTTATTACACAGATGCTTATCATGAATCTCCCTTGCCAAGGGAAAAAATGGTCACCGTCATGAACAATTGCATTGCAGACCTGTCTGCAGCACTGAACGCACTACCCTGGACATTCACCGATCCTGCCTTCAGGGGTGCCCGTGCCAGCAGAGGGGCTGCCATTGCACTGCTGATGGAAATGAATATGTGGAATGCAGGTTTTGATAAAGGCAATGCAGGCACTCTCTATGCGTCAACAGCTAAACTGGGCGATGACCTGATTAAAAGCGGGGCTTATCAGTTATTACCGATAGAGCAGTCGTTCACCATCTTCAAAGGACGCTCTGCAGAAAGCCTGTTCGATATCGTTATCAGTTCCAACTATAACGAAACACTGTCACAGAAGTGGAACGACTTATCAGAACTGGTAGTGCATTATCCTTATAAACGTCCTGCCAACGGTCATCAGTACAGCTTCACTTATTTCCGGGCAGAATACCTGCGCAGGTTATATCCTACCGGTGTGCCGGATGCACGCACAGAAATGTGGTTCGACTCACAGATGTTCGCCAACGACGGTACTTTCCTCTTTTTAAAATATAATAGTTTATACGAACAGGGTAATGACGACGTAAACGTAGATAATAACCTTATCATCCTCCGGTACGCGGGCGCTATCTTATTACGTGCAGAGGCATTGGCAGAATTAGGACAGGATGATGAAGCAATAAAGATGATGAACATGGTCCGGGATCGTGCTAAAACCACATTGTACCAGGGGCCCGGAGGCATTGCGCTCAAAGAGGCCATTTTTACTGAACGTGCCAAAGAACTGATGATGGAAGGACACTATTATTTCGATCTCGTACGTACCGGCCGGGTAATGGATCAGAAATGGTGTTACTACCCGCTTACACAATCGCAGTTCGATAATGGTGCCTGGACATGGCCCATCAGCCCGGCTGCTTTGGATAACAACCCTTACATGCAGCTGAACAATTATTGGTTAAGATAAAATATTTTTTATGCAGCAGATTAGATGTGTACTGATAAGTATACTGTTCCTGGCAGCTTCCTGTAAAAAGGATAATTACTATAAAGATTCCGGCACGCACGATCCGCATTTCAAGGGGAGTACGATGGACTACCTCGATGCTACACCTTTTTATTTCGATAGTGTAGCCGCAGTCGTTCGCCTGGCAGGAATGGAAGAAGTGTTTAAAAGTGATACCCTTACCTTTTTCGCACCTACGGATATAAGTATTCTGAGGTTGATAAAAGACCTGAACAATAACCTGTATGCGCAGGGATATGATACCGTGAAAGTATTGTCTGATGTGCCTTCTGCCATATGGCAGAACTATCTGGAGATGTATATGTTCCATGGTGCTAATCAACTGAAAGATTATCCGCAGATCGATTATAGTCTGATAGCTATTTATCCCGGACAGGGTTATTTGTCGTGGAATGGCACGCCTATGAATATAGGGGTTATCTACAACGATGATAATGGCGTGAAGTATGTGGGTTACCGCCAGTTAACGCTGGCCTATATTCCAGACCCTGCCCGTCCACGCGATAACTGGAACATGGTACATGTAGCGTCCAGTAATATCATTACAAATAATGGAGTAGTACATACGCTGGACATTAACCATTTGTTCTTCGGGTTCGACCAGAACAGGTTTGCTGCAGATATGAAAGCCGTAATGCAAAGCGGTGGTTGAAACTTTAAACTAATCAGATGAAAAAATTACTCTTCCTTTTACTCGTCTTCTCCGCCTGTAAAAAAGACAATAAAGTATATGACGATCCTTATGCTGGAGGTAAGAAACCCCTGGGTGTAATAATGAGTACGGACTTACCCTCCCCTTCAGAAGCTGCACCGGGAACCACGATCCTGTTTAAAGGCACTGGCCTGGTACCGCATAAAGACGCCATCCATTTTAATTTTAACGGTCAGCCGGCAGCTATCCTCTCAGTAGACAGCAATGGCATACAGGTGAAAGTACCGGACAATGCAAGTACAGGCGTAACGTCTGTCACCATTGGCGACCAGATCTTCTTCGGGCCTGTATTCAAAGTAAAAGGCAACCTGGAAATCGATAATAATTTAAAAGTAGTGATAGGCACGAATAACGTGATATACGACGTACATCGTTTTTCAGATGGCCGCCTGTTGATGATAGGGCAGTTCTCCGATTATGAACATAAGGGAGTAGTGAAGCCCATCAACCGTATTGTAATGACGTCCAAAGATGGGGAAATAGACCGTAGCCTGCTTTCCGGCAAAGGGGCTGATGGCTCGCTGATGGCTATGGACGCTTTACCCAGTGGTAAACTGGTAGTAGGCGGTGCCTTTGGCTCTTATGATATCCACCTGGCAGAGGTCCATAATATCACTGTGCTGAATAGTAATGGTTCTATAGATTCCATGACGGTCAATACCTTCCTGAAAAAGGATACGGTTCCTGCATTCAATGGAGGTACCGATGGCGCTATCTCCAAAGTATTCGTGCATGGGAATAAGATCACGGCTATCGGCAATTTCAACTATTACCTGCAATATGTATACGGGCAGTCAGACTTCCTGCATGAACGCGATTCACTCATCACAGACAGTACTGTTGTGAGGCAGCTGATACGCTTCAATCCTGATGGTTCGCTGGATTCTTCCTTCCATTATAACCTGTCCCTGCATAAAAGTTACGACGGGGCCAATGGTCCCATTTTCGATGCATATATGCAGGCCGATGGTAAGCTCATTATTGTAGGGCGTTTTACCCGTTATGATGGTCTTCCGGCTCCTTATATCGCACGTATCAATACAGATGGCACCCTGGACCCTGGTTTCGGTGGGTCAGGGGCAGACAATAGCATCAGTAGTATCCGTTTTAACGAGGCTACACAAAAGTTCATGCTGGCAGGTAGCTTCACGCAGTTTAATGGTACTGCGCACTACGGGCTGGCCATGATAAAAACGGATGGAACGCCCGATGAGCAATTTGTCTCTTTGAAAATGGGTACGAATGAAAGTTTTAATTGTGCACAGCAACTCAGCAATGGCCTGATAGTAGTTACAGGTAGCTTTAAGAACTATGGAGGGGTACATCGCAGCGGCCTGATGGTATTGGACAGCAAAGGCATGCTGGCTGCAGGATATAACAATACCGGCGATTTATCCGGTACGGTGCTGAAGATCTTTGAAACAACCAACAGCTCGGGACAAACGCAGGCATTATTACTAGGTGGATTCTACCGCTTTAATCAGATCGATATGGGAAACATTACCCGCTTGTTATTTAAATAAAATGAACAATGAACAAGAGCATATTTATAATAACGGCCGCCATCATTTTCCTTTCCTGCAATAAAGGGTTCGACCGCCTGCTAGATAAAAATAATTATGAGGATACAACGGGCATAGTAGCTAAAACACCAAAGGTGTTATTCGTGGTGATAGACGGTGCCCGTGGGGAAGCCGTGCGCAAGGCACAGGCGCCTGCCTTACAGGCGATGTCCGATCATGCCATCTATTCCTGGAACAGTATCAGCGATACCTTGTATCAGAATGCTACTGCCTGGGCCGACTTACTCACCGGTGTACACAAGGAAAAACATGGAGTTATTTCCGGCGATTTCAGTAACAATCATCTCTCTGCCTATCCTGTATTCTTTAAACATATCAAAGCAAGAAAGCCTTCTTTCAGAATAGCGGCTTTTAGTGCTGCCGATTCTTTAGGGAATACCCTCATTACAGATGCCGACGTCAATCAGACTTTCAATAACAATGATGCCGCCGTTGCAGATGCCGTTGTAAAAGAATTGAAAGTAGATTCCGCAGGGTTGGTCTTTGCGCAGTTCGGAGAAGTGGGGGCTGCCGGAAAAGCGTATGGGTATGATGCGAATGTAGCTGAATACAAGACTGCGATCTTACAGGTAGATACTTATATCGGCAACGCACTGGCAGCCATAAAACAACGTCCTGGTTACGCGAAGGAAGACTGGCTGGTAGTTGTTACATCCGCCAATGGCGGTCCTTTTGTGTTGGACCCCGGAGACGATGATGGTACCATCCTCAGTAATACAAAGGCAAATACCTTTACCTTCTTTTATTCCCCCCGTTATGCACCCGATTTTATAGACCGTCCTTATACCGGTAACCGCTATTCCGGTAAATCTGTACGGCTGTATGGGAACAGTGCGGCTACGGCAGTATATGCTACTATAGATAGTGGTAAAACAGATTATAATCTGGGAAACAATAGTGAAGCAACGATAGAACTCAAGATTAAAAAGAATAAAACGTCCTACGGTGATTATTCTTACACTTATCCTTCCGTAATAGGCAATAATATGTCGCTCGACTGGTGGAATAATACCGGCTGGGCCATTTCCCTGGAATCGAACGGCTGGGGTCTGCACTTTGGACAAACAGGGGCGGGCTTTAACATGGCTACTGCCGGAAGTATCAGTGATGGTAAATGGCATGATCTCGCCGCAGTATTTGTGAACAGGGATAATAAACGTTTCCTGCGGTTATTCACAGATGGTCTTTTTAATACGGAAGCAGAAATCACCTCTTATGGAAGCTTCGATACCGATGCTCCTTTAACATTAGGCTTTATGCCCGGCAATGTAACAGATAACAACCGCTGGCTGAATGCCTACATCACAGAAGTAAAGTTCTGGAAGGCAGCCCTGCCGGATACTGTTATCAGCCGGTACGTATGTGTACCAGACCTCCCGTCTTCTCATCCTTATAAAGATTACCTGGTAGGCTACTGGCCCTGTAAAGACGGCTACGGTGGCTTGTTCAGCGACCAGAGCGAGTGGGACCATGACTTTCATATTCATGGTGCATATCAGTGGGACGATTTCAGTGACCTGATGTGCCCTGCTTCTGCCGGTAATTTGTCGCAGCTGGTCCCTCAGCCTGTAGATGTAGCCCGCCAGGTCCTGAACTGGCTGCAGATTTCTGCAGACACCCGGTGGGACCTCGATGGCAGGGTATGGGTTACTTCTTATGTTACTATCACAAAATAATTCATATGCGTTACTTACTTCTTGTATTACTCATTTGCTCCTGTAAGAAGGATAGTAAATTTAAAGATGAGCAACTGGGTGTTGTGAATGTATCTCTCAGCGCTACACATACATTTACAAAAACTCCGGATGATATAACGGTGCCTGTAAACATTGTACTGTCTTCCTCTGCGCCTAAAATCTTTACGGTAGACATTGGGGTGAACAATGATACCATCAATGAACTGATCGGCAATCAGTCTCTTGCAGGGGCCATCTTACTGGACCCTGCTTATTACCAGTTACCTAAAACGGCGGAGATCCGTTTTGGCCTGGATACATTTGCCATCCCTTTGAAAGTAAGTATGCAGGCTATTGAAAAATATTATGGCAATAAGCTGGCGCTTGCAGTTACATTAAGTAATCCCGGTAAAGGAAATACGCTGGGCAGCAGAACGGCTATTGTAGTCATCAATACTACGGATATCATCCTTCAGGAAGATATTCATTATATCTCTTTTACAGACGCAGGTAAAGTGCTGGGAGAACCTTCCGGTACAGACCACACATTGGGCACCACAGAGGTGGTCCTGCCGGTAAGTGTCTCTTTAGGCGGTGTTGCAGGAGGGGCCTTTATTATCAGTGTAAGCGCCGCACCGGATACGGCACAGGCATTGATTAATAATGGTACGCTGGCGGGTGCTGTATTACTGAAAGAAGGGGATGATTATACATTACCCGCTACCATGAATTTCCCGGGCAACAGCAATGTAGCTAAGTTCAACATCACGGTTAAAACGGCTTCATTAACCAAATATGTACTAAATAAACCTGTATTGGCCGTTACGCTCAGCAATCCTACCAAACATCTGTTAGACTCTGCAAAAAGTACGCTGGTAATGCAGCTCGATCCTGCTAAATTAATTGAAACAGATATCACCAATACAAATATTGCGTATACTACACAATATGAAAATGGAAATGTGAACGAAAACTCTCCCAAGCTTATTGACAACAACATAAATACCAAATTCCTGCTTGGCAATTTCACTTCTGCCTGGTTTCAGCTGGAATTTGCCACACCACAAACCACTGGTGCCTACACAATTACTTCCGCTAATGATGCACCCGAACGTGACCCTAAAAGCTGGAAGATGGAAGGTTCTAATAATGGGGTAGACTGGACCTTACTCGATACCCGCCTGGACCAGAGTTTCGGCTCCCGTTTCCTCACCGTGAAATATACGTTCTCAAATAAGGATGCCTATAAGTTTTACCGCTATACGGTTACTTCTGTTGTGAATAGTAACCTGTGGCAGCAAGCCGAATGGCGCCTGCTGAAACGTCCTTAACTCTTTACCCGCTCCCTCGGGGCATAACCTTCAAGTAGGGGCCAGCTAATGTTAGCTGGTCCTTCTTAAGAGAAGAAATAAAAGTTATTTAATCAGTAAAAGACTGCCCTGTTGTTTAATCAGTTGTTTTTTGATATCTGTATAAGTAGCCATCCAAACATAATTCCCCGCTGGTATAGCAACCCCTTTTAGTTTTCCATCCCATCCGGCGTAGGGGTCATTACTTTCAAATAATATCTCTCCCCATCGTCCGTAAACAGCCATTCTGTAAGCAGTAACTCTTTCCTGTAACCGTATCCGGAACACATCGTTTAAACCATCTCCATTCGGACTAAAAGCCGAAGGTACATACACGGCACATGTCCTGTATTCTTTAGTAATGGTTGCGTTTCCCTCGATAATGCAATGATGTCTGTCATCGATCTTATAATTATAAGAACCCTGGTCCAGATCCTGAAAGATGTTCTCTACCTGAGGTGTATTATTGAGAATACTATAGAGATAAGGAGGGGTGCCACCGGTTACGTTTAAGATAATCTGTCCGTCTATTGCATTGTTACAGGATATGGGATTTGCCTCGATACTTTGCAGTATAAGGGCGTCAATGTTTTCTATAGTGGTATATTTCTCTGCGCCATCACAACCATTTCTATCTTTTATATTTATTGTATAATCTCCCGGAGAGAGATGGTAGAAAATACCGGAATCCTGTATGATGGTATTATTCAGCGTAAATGTATATGGTGATTGTCCTCCATCTGCTAAAATTTGAATATAACCATCGTTCTTTCCATAACAACTGATTGGATATGTTGATATTCCTGTTGTTACATTTGCCATTTTCACATCAATGGTGTCGTTCCGTACTATTCCGTTATCATCTGTAACAGTTACTTTGTATGTACCGGCGGATAATCCACTGATAGTGGGTGTGGTATAACCGCCTGGTTCCCAATAGTAGGTAAAGGCTTTGCTACCAGAGGCACGTGCTGTTGCCGAACCGGTGTCTGATGGGGAGCATAGATAATCTGCGGTCATATCTAACTTGAATGTTTTTCTTATCTCGGAAAAATTATCGATTGATAAGATCATTCTGGCAGTCCTTTCACTTTCCGGGCGGTAAGGAAAGAATGTAAGCACTTTTGTTTTTCTGGAAGGGGTAATATAAGCTCTCACCCGTCTCCAGTCGGTGTCGTAATAAGTTGCAGAGCTCCAGAGTAATTCTCCCTGTTCATCCGGATCTGTTGTATTCTTCCCCATTATACCTACTGCTTTGGATTCATATTCATCGCATGCTATCTGAAAAGTAAAAGTATACGTTTTACCTGAATCAAGTGGAACTGCCAGTTCCTGTCCAAAGATTCCCATATTGGTCGCACTCCTTCTACTGATTACTACATAAGTATTTCCACTGTAAGCATGCCTTTCAAAAGGTGGCGATAGAAATGACCATGGCCCTGTGAGAACAGGTATAACACCGCCTTCACGATCTATATACCAATCCCCGGGTATATTTCCAGGTCCGGGTGCTCCTTCCAGGGAAGGATTCTTAAAATATTGTGCAGAAGTGGATAGTGATAATATAATGAAAATGAGCGTAAAGAAGGATTTCATTGGATGACCGGGTTACTGCAAATATAAAAATTAATTTGTATTTAATAGGAGTGCTTACGTTCCTGGCCTTCTTCTTTAGAATCTCCGTAAACACTTTCACTTAATTCCGGATGGTTAAGCTCATATATTTGATTAAGTAAGAGAGACTTAGATATTTTCTACTTTCTGATCTTCCCAATAACTATAATCCATTGGGTACACAGTAGCGCCCAAAAGATCAGCTTCCTGTCATGCAATGCTGGTACAGAATCCACATTTACCCTGGCAGAAGGAAATTACCTGAAATATGATATAAAAGGGCATCTGAAAAGACACCCTTTGTTTGCTAAAACATTCCCTTTTATAACTAAATCATGGCACAAATTCTTTTAACCAGTCCTTCACGTCAAACGATGGGCACGCCTTATGCACACCTGGAAAATCCTTATGCCCCTGAACAACAGCTGCGGGATATTTCTCTCTCAGTGAACAAACCATATAGTACAGTGCAGTTTTCTGTTCGAGTGTTCGCGTATCCTGGGGCTTATTATTCTTATCAACCCCACCAATATAACAAACATGAATACATGCATCATTATATCCTCTAACACCATTCGCAATCAATTCTTCATCCAGTAATTTCTGTACAGTCCCATCTGCAGGAACAATATAGTGATAGCCGGGATTCTTCCAGTGAAGCTGTGTTTTCCAATAGTTCAGGATAGCAGCAACCGGTGTCAATGGTGGCGTTGCCGTACAGTGGATAACGATATATTTTATGTTTCGCATAAATCAGAATTTTATAAATGAATATTGTAACAGGATACCTGTAGAGGGCGTAAACGTTTTCATAACCAGCGTATGTATTGCCTGTTTTACCTTTCTCAGTGTAGTAAGTGAACGCTTCTTAGCACCTTTTGTCTTTACTGTCGGGAGAAAATGCGATCAGGTTACACATTTGCCTTAAGCGGCTGCGAAGCCGGTTGCCATAACGCGCTTCCAGTTCTTCCCCATTCATGTTGGTGGTCAGATAAGTGAGCATGTGTTCTTCCATGAACAGGTCATAACGATGAAACAGGATCTCCGCCATTACGTTCATGCTGTTACCGAAATAGTGTACGTCTGGTTCCAGTCCCAGGTCATCAAAACAACTGGGACGTGGCGTACCTGAATACGGATCAAGGCATTGTTTGCTGTACCGGCTTATCACCATATAGCCTTCTCTCATAAACTCCAGACTTATTTCCCGGCACGAGCGGATAGGAAATCTTTTATTAGGAGGTAACAACGATCGTATTATACGCATGATAGCCGTTTTTCCACAACCAACAGGGCCGGTAATGATTAACCCTTTGTACAGGTCTATACCCAGATGATCTGCCAGGCTTTCATCCTGAAGGAAATATGTTATTAGTCTGAGGATGGGCGCACGATCAATATCAGCAATATCATAACCGGGATGAAACATCTCTTTTCCCTTAGCTACCAGAAGTTGTAAAATCGCATGATAGTCATAGGGGGTCTCAAAAGTTTTCTTCATATTTTGTGTCACGCTGAATGTAGAATTTAGTATTTAAGTTTGAAAGCCAGTTTTCAGCCGCTTCCTGCCAGTTTCTGAAGGGTGGACGCCCCTTTGTCCAATCATAGGTAGAACAGAAAGTGAGGGCCGTTTCCTGGGTGGCATGTCGTTTATCAAACCAGTGTAAAATCTCTTGCATGGTTGGACGTCCACCTGGTACTGCATCATTACGGGTACCATTACCAGCTGATACTGCATTACCAGTACCACCTGATACTGTATTACCATTACCACCCTCCGGAAAAAGGTTCAGCTGATTTTTCACGGTCTCATGATTTGTTAACCTGATAACCGTTACTTTCGGATGATGCCCTTTGTGCAGCTCATGCTGATAGACGATGTAACCGTATTCATGCAGTTGTCTGAGTGTTTTGACCAACATTTTCTTACTGCCTATACGGCTCGCGTTCATTAACGGGCCATGTGATATTCTGAATAAAGGTGCAAAATGGTACCTGTGCCAGGTATTGAACAGCACGAAATACAAGGCAATATGCCAGGGTTTCAGACGTTTATCCCTTTCTGCCAGGTAGTAGAAATTTTGCATTTGAAGAATGTAATTCATCGTTTGGTTTTTTTGCGTTTGATAATTTGTGGATAGTTATGCCTGCGGGCTAATTCCCGGCTTAGCACGATTGTCTTTGTACAGGCGATAAAAAACTTCAACAGTTGTCGCTCTTTTTGGGTTACGGGAATCTTTGTTTGCATACTTTGAATGTTTTTATGCAAAGCAAAAAAAATAAAGCACACAAGAAAAGGTGCGCAGGGGTTTAAACCCCTGCGCACCACGTTCATTATCAACAAATTAATGGGAGATGAAATTTACAAACTTCTAAGATAGCGGATCATTTTTGTAAGAAATCTGATGGATTCGTCAATATCTGCCCGCTCAGGACTACGATAATTCTTCTTAAACGTTGTAATCGCCAGATCATCGGTTTTTTTGGAATTGAAATGCGCAATGACATAAGGTATTATTTCTTCCTGGAATTTATTGGAGGTATTCGGCGTTGAGTTAACAAGCGCTTTTGTAATAACAGCCAATGCGCCGGAGGTAACATCCAGTTTTATTTTTCCTATAGATGGCAATTGCTCCCCGGAAGCTTCCTTCGATATTACCAACGCCTGTGCAAAGTGAGCGCATACGAAGTAAGTAAGTACTCTTGTCTGGGTCAGGACATCCTTCAGCAATAGTGCGTCTAAAGAATATTGGTTTTCTTTTTTGGAAACTGCCTCTTCTAAAAGACTGGTGAGTGCTGTTAGTGTACGGTATTTGTGTACAATAAACTGTTTGTATTTCTGTTCGTTAACAATAGCAAGACTCTGTATAAAAATCGCCCGCTTGATACTGCGGACCTGCTCCAGGAGCGTGGCTGTATATGCTTCGTATTGTTCTTTGTCAGTAAGGTTATCTTTTTCTACTTCGCAAAGTTCGTAAATAATACTGGTCAGCATAGTTACTGATGTCGTCATTCTGATCTTTTATTCGATTAAATATTACTGTTTCGGACCTCGTTGTTAAGAGTCTTGCGATATCTATCTTCATTTTTATAAGTTTTTATAACAGCTAATTTATGATATATAATATTTTGGCAAAATTTTTCTTTTTGTCCTTTTTAGCAAAGATAGATGTAGCGTACATTTCCCGCTGCCATTAGTATTATATCACAGCGGCGCTGAATAGTTTTTATTGTTATTTGTGTGAAGATGACTCGCTTTTCCCTGATCAGTTTTCTTCTTCGTAGTGATCATCCATTTTTCCGCGGCGGCTTTCCAATCCTTTATCGGATGTTTTCCTATCATCCATCCGTTTGCGGAATAATGGAAAAAAAAAGCGAGCGCATTTTCTGTTACTGCGCCTCTCTCGCTAAACCAGGTAAGCACCTCTTCCCTGGAAGGAATTGATAAAAACTGATACTGCTGCGGGTGTGTAACACACTTATTGTTTTCATTGTTTATATATTGTTTTATAATAGGTATCATTTTTGACATAGTACAAGTATCATTTTTGACATGGCTCCCTGTCAAATCTGATACCGCGCCAGTATCATTATTAGTATCCGCAGATGTCAATAATGATACACCGGGCAATTCGTTATCCTCAAAGGAAACCATGGCTACTTTAGGTAGATCGCCAATATGCCGGGACGGATAATACCTGATATATCCAAACGAATGTAATTCTCTCATCATTCTTGCAATTGTATTGGCGGAACCAATTCTGCTTGTCTGCATCAGTCTTGCACGGGAAATGTGGAATTTCCCGGGAAAATGATTGTAGTTCCAGCATCTGAACAATGCCATGTATAAACTGATATGCAAGCCTTTCATTCGCGGGTCCTCATCCAGCCGGCGATAAAAATTATTCAGGTGATGAATGTAATTCATAGTGCTTGTTTTTTAATTGTTTTACCATTTAGCAACAGGCCCTTCACATCGTTGTAACTGTACCGTAGTGATCCCCCCAGCCGTGTAAAAGGGATTTCCCCTTTATTGCGCATTGTCTGTAATGTAGATGCTGATACTCTTAGCATTTTCTGGACTTCCCTGCTTTTGATCATGGTATAATCCGTTGGCAGCTGTTGCTGTTTCAATAACTTCCGCATCTGCAGCATCTCCTGTTTTAAACGGGATACTACTTTTTCAATGCGTTGAAACTCTTGTTTTGTAACTGGAAAGTTTGTCTGCATAAATTGTATGTTTTTAATGCAAATCAAACCAAATTGAATATATGAGAACAGGTGCAGAGGGGTTTGAACCCCTTTCAAACGGGTTCATTATTAATAACTTAGGAGGGAAAATATTTTCAGGGCTATTTTAAAAAGAGATGCCTCCATAATCGGAGGCATCTTCTTGCATTATGCTACATCTACCTTTACTATTGTCAGGGCATTAAAATTGCCACTGTTTAACGGATAAAGGTTTCCGTTGAATTGCTGGTAAAACTCAATCCCCAGCACAAGGAATAAATAATCCTTACTGTTAGCAGGTAACTGCTGCGTAAGTGTTATTTCACCCGCTTCCTGCAAGCCATAGGCTATTGATGCGGAGGTTGAATTTACAGTGACGAACGTTTCGTTTGCAAAGTCAATTGCGGCAGCAGCTCCCAACACCTTAAAGTGAGTAGCGCCATCGGGTGCTTTGATGGTTTTTACCGGAACAAAAGCAGGGATCGTGATGGTCGTTGCCCCGGTTACACGGTTAACGGTGGTAGAGAACTGTGCAAGTAATACAGCACCCAACGGACTTTTAATGTTGAAGTCAAACCTCTCCAATAAAGTCGCGTCACCGGCAATAATACTGCGCTCTCCACGGGCGCTGGTGGTATCAGATTTCTGAGCCACCATAATGGCCTGAAGCAATCTGGAGACTACCCTGTTGTCGGCCACCTGCGATAACAGGCTGCTAAAAGCAGCTCTTATCACTTTTCCTGTTTTACCCGCTCTTCCAAATTCACGGCCATTTTCCCGTGTACGTGCATAAGCAGGATCGGTTGCAATACGGTCCGCACTTACTTCCGATTTTTGTTTCACCATTAAACCATCCTGGGATTTATAGAAGGTAATATCTCCTATTGTACCCTTAATTTTTCCTGTTGATACTTGTCTAGGCATGATGTTTTTTGTTTAACTTTGATGCATAACGTTTATACTGGCACGTTATACTTAAGCCTGGGCCTGTAAGCGTCCAATGTCTGCAGCAACTGTCGTTTACCTGGCTTGTTTAACAATATTACAACAGGGGAACTTGCGGAAAAAATGTGTTGACCTATCCGGCCATATCTGACCACAAATGACCCAATAAGACCAGAAAGATCATTATGATAAATTCATTTCCACAAAGGGTAGTAATCTGTACAAAAGACGTAGAGAATATTACAGGTAAGAAATACAAAGCGGCAAGGCGGCTCTTGCAAAAAGTGAGGGAGAAAGTCGGTAAGACGAACGAAGAACTCGTGACTGTACAGGATTTTTGTACAGCAACAGGCATCCCGGAAGAAGCAGTTCGCCCTTTCCTCGTTTATTAATAGTACTGCTTATCCATAAAGGCCGTCCGAAATTCCGCTTGCCTATTTACATTTATTTTGGTACAGTTTGATACAGTTTTCCAGCTAATTTTCCGGATATCAAATCTTCCGGTTTAAGGACCCTCCTTCATGTCTCCTTCATGTCTCCTTCATGTCTCCTTCATACCTGATGCATGGTTTAAGCATGAACCCCGTATGAATCATGCATCCCCCATGTAAATGATGCATATTTTATCAATAACTACTGGTTAATCTACCACAACAGCATTCATTGCAGACAATCTCTCGTGGTATTTCTCCCGTGCAGCTTTTAACTTCGCTTTAAACAACGCTGGATTATTCCAGTGAATAATACCAAACATCTTCCTGTGTTTTCTAACTTCTGCAACGGCATCATACAGTTTTGATTCTTTCATATTGGATGGTTTTTAAAATTGAAGAAGGTGTCATCATTTCTATTTGTTTGTAACCATATAGCGTATTTACATGATTACACATTTTTATGCTGTCAAAATTTCCAACGCGTTTAAAGTTCCAACTGGCAATTGCATCCGCTTTATTGAATGTTGCCAGGGCAATATGAACAGCATCATCATAACTTTTCCTGGATAATGCCCCTGAATAGATATATTCAGATGCCAATTCATTTACTTCATCAGTAGTTATTACTTCTATAATGTTAGCAAGTGGGATCTCAAATATTTTATTCCTTATTTCTTCCCTTGCAGGTTCCAGCTCCTGCAAGGTCATATCCGAAAGAAGTAGTTTCAGTCTGCCTGTCTTAAATGCATCAAACAATGAGAGGCTATGTCCTTTAAATTCATTATCAAAACATCCTCCAATAACAGAAGTGTCAGCATATATATTTTTCATAAAAGCATAATTTTTAAAAATAGTTAACAAACGTACATCCTTACCCCGTAAGAGTTCACATGAATTTTAAATAAATAGTTGAGATTATAATTATTGGGTACAGGTACTGGGAATACCTGCTAACAAACCATTAATGCATTCCTAAGCCATGTACTGAAAAGATACAGAGAAAGAATCTTACGATCATGAAACACTCTCTGCTTCATGTATCTTACGTCGTACATTTTTCTTTTTGTCATGTTGTTCACATCGTTCCTTTTTTGCGTTGTCATTTGTTTCAGTTTTAATTTTTGAAATAATCAATTTGTTTTTCAAAACGGTAATAACAATTGGTTCACCAACAGAGAAACCCGCTTTTTGCAACCATTGGCCTGATAAGTTAAGCCAGGGTACCTGAATGTAGTTAGTCCAGGCCAGTCGCTGGCTCTGTACATTTTTGTAATGCATTTTGCCTAATCGTGTTTGTAATTTCATAACGTTATTGTTTATACGAATATACGTTAAAAGCTCTAAAATGGAGCATATTTATTGAATTATTTTAGAGTATCATTGTCATTGAACTGTCATAATTAATTCACTTTTATGACCCGTTATAGTGATGGAAAATAAGCTTGATGGCCTATTTCACATTAAATTGTAAATTCATTTTCAAATAGTATAAAATGACAATAGGTGAGAGGATCGCATTATTACGAGATCAGAAAAATTGGAGTCAAAAGGAGCTGGCAGAGTATCTCGATGTATCCAGAAATACCGTGGGAAAATATGAAAGAGAAGAAATGTTACCGCCCCTGGATGTAGCATCAAAAATTGCAGTGGTATTTAATATAACCTTGGATTATCTCGCGGGTCTTACAGAAGAAATCCCATCCCGAGATAAAGATGCGATACCATGGGAATCAGCAGTACTATTAACCAAAATAGAGAAGTTGCCCAAATCAGAAAGAAATATCATAGAATCTGTCGTAGACGTATTTACTAAAGCCCAGTTAAACTCAACAAAATAAAGAGCCTCCACCCACCTGGTAGGAGCCTTATATACCAAACAACCTGGAGGTAATCACACCTTCGGCAGACATCTATTTCCAAAAAATCAGGAGGGCATATTAGAGTTCCCCGCATCAACCGCCGCCTAGCCAAGTCCAAGTATCACGGTACAGGCTACTATCTATCATTCCTCCTCCATACCTGATGCATGGTTTAAGCATGAACCCCGTATGAATGATGCATCCTTATGTAATTGATACATATTTTTCTTCCACGCAGATACATTGCGTACTCATGTCATAATTTTATAAAACAAACAGGAATAGAAAGGTGCCCCTTAATCAGTTATTTGATGCTTTATATATTAAGCTTAATGCACGATATGGTTAGTCTCGATGTAGCCTTAGTAGTTATCATCTTCGTGCCAGATGTTGTGGATCAATAAATACACCTTTTCTGACGTGACTATCAGGTGAAGTTAAATTGAAAAACAAATGCCGGGCCCATATTCTAAAGCTACATCAGGGAACTAAACAGTCAGATGCAGTGTATTTATTGATCCACAACATCTGCCAAACATAACATTCAAGTTGAGGCACTAAAGATTTAACATATCATTATTTCAGAATAAGTAGAAATACGTATTTTTTATAAATAACTTTGGGTTAACGCATTCTATAAAGATCATTGTCTATTTTAGTTCGGAGAATACCCCTATCAATCAGCAATCATGGGACAATTTCGTAAAGCTGTTTAAGTGTTTCCCTTCGCAAGGGCGCTTTATCAAAATATAGGAAATGTGAATTTACCGTAGGATCTCTAACTTTTTACCCCTTACTGAATGAAACAATTTATACCCCTTATTATTGTACTGTGCATCTGTTCCTGCCTTGCAAATGCCCAGGACAGCACTCTTCAACACTTACCTGAAAAGTATTTATCTCAGGTTGAACATAAATCTAGAAGATTTGAAGAGCAGATAGATAAACGTACTGATAAAGCATTAGCACGATTAATAAAACAGGAACAGAAAATGAAATCAAGACTATGGAAGATTGATTCTGTAGGTGCTAAAACAATATTCAATTCATCTGTTACGAGAATCGCAGGCTTAAAATCAGGACTGCAATCTAAACTGCCCGCAGGTGGAGACGCTTACCTGGATACATTGCAACATACCTTAAAGTTTCTGGGACAAGCTGGTAATAGTACAAGCCAGTTGACCAACACCATGCAAAGTGTGCAGCAGTTACAGGGGAAATTACAGTATAGTGAGGAGGTTAAAAATTATATTAACCAACGCAAACAGCTGCTGAAAGAGCAACTGGCACAATACACAGGGTTTACGAAAGACCTGCAAAAGATCAACAAAGAAGCCTATTATTACGGAGAGCAGCTGAAAGAATACAAATCTATATATAGCGATCCAAAGAAAGCAGAAGTAAAGGCGATGGCTATGCTAAAGAAACTACCTGCTTATAATGATTTTATCAGTAAACATTCGCAACTGGCAGGATTATTTAACCTTACAGGTAACTTTAATGAAGCCCGTAGCCTGGAAGGATTGCAAACCAGAACACAGGTAGAACAACTTGTACAACAACAGATGGGAAGCAGCCCTGATGCCAGACAGGTAATCAATCAGCAGATGGAACAGGCAAGGTCGCGGTTTAATGAATTAAAAAGTAAATACCCCGCGCTCAACAGCGCTGCGGACATGCCGGATTTTAAGCCGAAAGAAATGAAGACGAAGACCTTTTTCCAAAGGTTGGAACCAGGTGGTAATATCCAATTCCAGAGATCTAATCAATACTTCCCTACAACAGCAGATATAGCGGCTCAAATAGCCTATAAATTGAGTAAGAATAGTAGTATTGGCCTGGGAATATCGTATCGACTTGGAATAGGATCGGGCTGGAATAACATTTCTTTTAGTCATAGAGGAGCAGGCGCCCGGCTTTTTGCTGATTACAAACTAAAAGGAACATTTTTCCTGAATGGCGGATTTGAAGGGAACCGGGTAAGTGCCTTCAAACAGATACAGGAACTAAAACACTGGAATGGATTTCAGACTTCAGCATTGTTAGGCATTTCAAAGAAATATAAGATCAATGCAAAGTTAAAGGGCAATATCATGGTACTATACGATTTCCTGGCCCCCCGGCAATTACCAAAAACAGACAATATCAAACTTAGAATAGGTTATTCATTATAATCCTGCATACCTCAACACCCCATCATTTTATGAAGAAATTACTTCTATTCCTTTCGCTATTTATTGCCATGCAAGCGCATGCCCAGATGCAAACCGGCACTGTTACACAGAATCTGATCGATGTCAGTACTAAGTCGCCCGATGTGGCCAGCCTGGGCAAATTTGGAAACATCCCTGTCAGTTATGCCACGGGTGTACCATCTATCAACATTCCCATTTATGAGATTAACGTCGGGAAAATTAAACTTCCCCTATCCCTGGATTACCATGCTGGTGGCATTCGTGTGGGCGAAATATCCTCCAGTGCTGGAATCGGTTGGGCCTTATCTGGTATTTGTGTTATTTCACGGCAGCTGGTAGGAAAACGTGATGAGGATGGAAGTCAGGGATTATTCCTGGCTCCGGACCCCGATTCTGTATTGGCTTCGCCAGCTGCTTTTTACCAATATCTTTTTAATATACAAAAAAATTCCGCTGATAATGAGCCAGACCAGTTTTCTTATTCCATCAATG